>Ga0181372_1000018_pt1 | contig 41058 bp, 42 predicted proteins | sample LowvirmetaG_5_FD_130161 | JGI IMG/M metagenome (GOLD analysis project Ga0181372, IMG submission 130161) | Marine viral communities from the Subarctic Pacific Ocean - Lowphox_08 viral metaG | ecosystem: Environmental > Aquatic > Marine > Oceanic | place: Subarctic Pacific Ocean | collected...
GTTAACCTCTCTGGCTGTTTTTCTAGACTCATCATAAAACTTTTGTGCTAATTCGATGGGCTTTGAGAAGCCGTATGTCTCTTTGACTGATTTACCTATCTTTCGAAAGCTTTCGTTAATCTTTAAGGTAACTTGTGCTACTTGATTTGCCCTGTCGCGCACAAGCTTGAGGGTTTTGGTTGCGAATCCTTTGGCTACATCGTCGCTTTTTTTAAGGTGGTTGGCTAATTTTCTAGCTTCGGTGCTAATACCAAAAAATTCTTGGGCTAGTTGTGTGGCGTCACTGGTGGTGGTCTCGACCAGTCCTCTTATCTTTTCCCAATCTTCTGCTTGTCCTTCAGTCTGTATAGCTTGTTCTTTGAGAATCCTTAGCTTGGCTTCATATTTATCTACGTGTTCTCTTTCTTCTTGGCTCAGATTCTCGAGAAAGGCTAACTCTCGCTTTTGGTACTCATGAAGTTCAGCCGCCTGTTTTAATTCTATCTCTTTGTTAGATAGGAGATCCCCATCCAGTTCCACAATCTTGTTCTGTCTGTCTAGAGATCTCTTCTGAATTTCCTCAAGTCTCTCCGCGACTTCTAATCTCGTAAGCATATTTTTGGTTTTTGAGTCGTCTGCGGGTGGTTTGGTGGTGTTGTCGTTATCAGCCATAATTTAATTACTTAAGCGGCCATTTAAGGCGCGTTGTTTTTTCGAATTCATGAATTGCCTTTTCAAGCTCAATTTTGCTATCGGTCAGTTCTTCGCTTCCTAGACCATGTTCAATATAATTTTCTGCATAGTCTTTCTCTTTAGCCAGCGTTTGCGCAAACTTTTTGACGTCTTCTTCTTCACCGCGAATAGCAATTTTTGGCTTTGAATCTTCTTCTTCGGGTTCGTTCTCTTCTTCTTCTCTTAATTTACTAAGATTAGCTATAGCAGCTTTTATGTCCGAACTGGTTCCCGAGTCAACAAGGTGTCTCAAAAGATATTTGATTTCTGCTGCGAATTCTGCAACATATGATTCATTTAGTTTATTTGACTTAAGCTTCGTTAGGTCAATTGTGCGCGGTGTGAGCATATTATAGTACCCCTTTTGTTATAATTAGTTATTTATAAGAAAGTGCCTATCTTCGGGAGCCTTGTTTGCTCTGCGCCTTCTCATAAGCCTCTCTTTCTTCTGTCTTCTGCTTTACGGTTCGTTCGACAAACCAACGGCGTAACCCGACAGGTAAATTATAAAGCTCTGTGATTGTCCAGTTACCTGTATAATTCATGAAAAACATTTGTTCATATACTTCTTTAATATAATCAGGAGTCAGGCCAAAAAAAGCCCGCATCGAGCGGAACCCCCATTTCTGTAGTCTCGCCGCAATTAGTACATTCGACATCTTGTGTCATATCGATGTCGGGCATTGTTTTTGCGTAAGCGCGTTTAAGCACTGAAACATCCAAAATGGGCATTGATTGCAAAGCTCTTTCAATATAAAACGTATCAGCCTGTCCATTAACTGAAACTGTGATTAGTTTCAATAACTCTAGTGAACCGCCGGATGTTTTATTAGACAACTCGTGTTCATCTTTAGAGAGTAACAAGCGATACTCGATTTCGAGATTGCTTTTTGGTAGCGTAACTACAAAGGTGTTGTTCTCTGTTTTAGAAACACCTTGTACATCTTCCACTTCTTTTGCCTCGATCTGATTCAAATCAAAAGTGTGCTCAAAAACACTGTTGCATGTCGGACATGGAACTTCAACATTATAATGTGCTCCATAACCATAAACTCTTGATGCTATCAGAAGGGCATTCTTATCACCCACTAAAAGTTCTTCAACTTTAATTCTCTTGTCCACAATAATGCTTTGAAGCATTTTATCTAAAGCAACGCCTTTTTTGAGAAGGGACGCTGAAGTTAGAATATCTTCTTCTTTAGCAGTCATATGTTTAACTTCTATAGAGTCTAGGCCGTATAAAGGATGACCTTCTCCGTAAAATAAACCTTTGCTTGGAAGATCTACTACTTCTGTTGGAACAACAAAACTAAAAGCATTTGAAGGTACTTCGGATTGTGGTTGTGATGGTACAGGAGGTGGTGCCGCTTGGGGCGCCCCCTGCGTTCTACTTTCATTTCTTGACATATTTACCTCTTTTTTTATTAAATTTTATTAAATGTAGCATAATCATATCTGATTTGAAGAGATATCGTCATTAAATCTTCTGCAGAATAATTAGCATGTCCAAAATTAGCGCTGGCTATCATAGGATTAACTAGAACCCATTCTTCTATTTCTGCGCCTTTGGCGTTTATCTGAACTAATCTCAGATCTCCACCTAACGCCGTTGAAACTTTTCGTTTTTCAATTGCAGATTGTGGTTTACTGATGTTTTCATTTTGATAACCTGCTGTCTTTAGTATATTATACAGCTTATAAGTATTATTTTCACCAGTATTTTCCATATCGGTTATCACTATATCGATTGGATTCCAAGAAAGAATGCCCGGGCGATAAGCAACATCGTTAATATTTAGATATTCGCTTATGCCAATTTCGAAAGAAGGTTTCTGCATTGCTCGCAAAGCATATGTATTTATAGTGTTTGAGCCTAGGCCGAATGTACAATACCATCTAAAAGATAATTTAGGTTCAACATTTGAGTCGCTCCAAAAGGGCATTAATTAACCTCTTTTAAGATAACAGAGAAGAATTTTGTGTGTTGCTTAGGGATGCAAAATCATAGCGCATAGTTACAGTGGTGATTACCAATTCTTCCGAGCTATAATCTAATTGGCCATAATCAATGGATGTGAAAAAAGTGTTGTGTAATGTCCAATCCTCTATTATGTTACCGGATGCATCTATCTGGGTGATTTTGGGTTCTCCGACAGCCAAAGTAAAGTTACCTTTGCTAAGCGATGATCGAGCAGCGAGTTCCGTTACTGGTTTTTGATAACCACCTTTAACAAACATGTTAGTAATCGCAGCTGATTGGTCTGGATCGACGGGATCTACAAAAGTGGCGTCAATTGTATTCCACGTGACTCTTCCCGGGAAATAGAAAGTGTGTGCAACATATTGATGGGGCACTTCACTAACTGCGAAAGATGGTTTTTTTACCGTCTTAATCGCATAAGTTTCTATTTTTTCTTCTGCGCCTGCTAACGTCAGGTACCAACGAAAACTTCTTTTAGGCTCTGTCCCTGCGTTGCTCCAAAATCGTTCACTCATTTAAATTATCTCCTTAACTATAAGTAGTGTCTTTCTCATTTTAATCCTCGAAGGCTGCGCCATTATCGGTCAAAATAAAGTCGATTGCGATGAACTCAATAGCGCGAGTTGGTTTAATGTAAATTTTTGCATAAACCACGTTTCTATCAATCAAGTCTGGCGTGGTTGTGGTTTCATCCAATACCAACTTGAAAGCAGAAATGCCAAGCCCTGCTTGAACTCCGCGTAAGAATGGTTCTACTTGGCCTTTGAATCGGTTCCAAGTTGTTCTTACGTTTTGGTCGAACAAGATAGTAGAAGCAAATCTAGAAACTTGACGCTTCAAGAAAATCATAAGGCGTCGAATGTTGATTCTATCTAATGCCGATGTAGTAGTCTGCAATGTTTTTTGACCAAAGATCACAATACCTTCTGCTGGGAATTGTGCGATTGGGTTAATGTTGGCCTCATATAGTTTGTCGCGTTGCTTAGAAGTTAATCTTTCGCGAACCGAGACAATCGGGAGACCGGCTTTTCCGCCGCTCAAACCACCACGAGTAAAGCCAGCAGGAGCAAACCAAAGTTCGCTGCTCTTTTGACCATAAGACATGGCACCGAGTGCTGCGACCGAGGGAGGTGCCCAGATTGCTTGACCTGTGTTTTGGTCGCGAAGTTGGACCCATGGGTAATAAGCACAACCATAACTGGAATTGATATCTAATCCGTTAAGATTATTAACTGTTTTAATTAGATCACCCTTACGATCTGGCGCACTGCGTGTGTCTTCGTATTGTGGCGTAAAACCGTGTTTTAAGTCGACCACTGCGAGAGCATCTCCGCGTGATTCACACATAGTGATTAATGTCTCGTTAAGAGTATTGTTAGTAATACCGGGCATTGCTGCTAGGTTATACTCAACCAATTCTGGGTCTCTTAAGGAATCAATGGCCACTTGAATTGAATTATATGCATAATTCTCGGTCACATCGCTTGTGCCGACATTTGCTAAACGCATTGGCTCTGATTCTTTAATATCCAAACCATCAAAGCCGCCGTGAAAGGTTGTAGTAAAACGATCTAAGTCGTTATCCAACAACTCTGTATAAGAGCCTGTTCCACGAACATATCCTAAGCCGCTGCGATCTGCTGCGAGAGCTTGTCGTGATCCTGAAAGATATATATATCTTCTCTCCGCTGCAGCGCCGGTATAACACATATCGTCCAAAGTAAAGTAAAAATCTGCTACTGTGTTATCCGATGAGTTGGCCTCAAAATTATCTATTCCGGTTGGCTTTACTTTAAGATGATCCAACACGCTCTTATCAAACTTCATAGAATTGAAAGTAGTATCCACGCCCCAATAAACGCTCAACGGATCAACCGGTGATTGTTCTGAGGCAGAAGCTCTCAAACGAAGTTTGGGGAAGTCAAACGATGCAGAGCCGTTGGTGGCTTCTGCGCCGGAAATAAAGGTGAGTACCGAGGTACCGTAATCGTCTAGACCGCCGCTGACCATTGTGTCTTTCTGCGCAGAGGCAGTATGATCTTGGAAGCTATCGAAACGAGGAGGTCCAATTATACCGAATGGTAAGAGTCGGCTATCGGTGTTACCTAGTTTTACAGCGTCTGGCATGTCGACATATATGTATTTAGATAGGCTTGTGTAATCGCCATATTGTCTATAACGGCGTTCGGCGTCATCCCACTCTTCATATTTATCACCAATTTTACGAGCAATAAAGTTTTCAGAGTTGGGGTTAAGATTGCAGTTATTATATTGTTCAACATACTCCACGCGATTATCCGTATCGCTCATTTTGCGCAATACTACGCTAAATGAGCCGAAATCTTCGTTGTTCCGGGCGGCGCGGATATCTTTAATAGAAACTTTTAGATTTCTTGCTACCCAGTCGCCGTTGTTGTGTGCGCACAGTCTAAAAAGCTTTTGTTGGTTTGCTGCGTCAAAACTACCCGTGCCTTCGCCGGTAGTAGTATCTTGCGCAATGAAATAGCCTGTTTTCGCAGGTTGATATCTTTCTTGCACGATTGCGGCGACGTTCGTACCATCAGTAAGAGGCAAGATAACGCCAATATGTTCAGCGCCAGTTGTGAGTGCTTCATTAACTGCACCTTCGTAAGATTCGCCAAGCCAATAGCGTTGGAATGAATCTGACGTGCTGTCGGTTGCATCGCTGTTCGTCAAGATCGGATTCGTATTGAACACTTTTCTAATGTATTGATCGCTAGTGGACGTGAAGTCGAAAGCAGAATCAACAACAACTCCGGAACTATTAGTGATTTGTACTTTAAAACGCTTTTCACCAACGGCGTCAACATATATACTGCTTCCTTTAACTACTGAGCCACTGGCGCAGGAGGTACCTGAAAGCGCTATAGAGGCACTTTGGTCAATATACCAAACTGCGGCGAGCGTACCGGTTGTTGCGGCATACGATGCAGACATCGAGCCGGTGGCGCCGCTAGCGATGGCGACGCCATTGATTTCAAAAGTGATGTCTGCTAGGCCAGTAACAGGGCCAATACCGGCGTCAGCGACGGGCATGGCTAAAGTAGCTAAAGCGTCGCCAGAACCGGTTAACCCGACGAACTCGCCATATGCTGTAGCGCTAACAGGGATCGAACCTGCAGCGTTTGCTACATTGATAACTGTTGCAATATTAGCGGCTACAATTTCTTTGTTTGCGGTAGCATTGTCCGAGCCGGTAGCGTTAAAAGTCATGGAGGCGGCATCAGTCGTTGAATTTGCGGTGCCGCTTACAAAAAGACGTTCAGTACCTAATGCAGCAATTCTCAAATAAGTATCCGGAGCATCATCAATAACATTATTTGCGACCTCAATTTCCGCGCCAAGAAGCGCTAGCGTAGGAGCATCGGATACAAAGAGTCCGTATGCTCCGCCGTTATTTATAAAGGAGTCTCCAGCAACAGTGTCTTCGGTTTTCCAACCGGCTAAAGCGCCTGCTGTTGCGGCATCAGCTTGTTCGTGTGCTTGTCCGCCTAATCGTACAAAGACGACTGGAGCATTGTTTCTGAACCATGCTTGAGCAGCGTAAGAGGCGTATGTTGGAGAAGAATAATTGCCGTTTCTTGCGACGTCGCCGCCTTTACCACCGGGTATTGGATTGCCAAAAGTATTAACAAAATCGAAATATGAATCGACTCGAGTCGGTTTTAGCATCGGGCCTTTTTCAGATCTACCGATTAATGCTGGGCCAATATCTGCTGGCGTTGCCTCTCTACCGGTATTGTCGATTTCGCTAACAAAGATTCCGGGTGAAATAAATTTGTACTTACTTGCGGACATTATATAATTCTCCTTTAGAAATGTTTCTCTATTAATTAGTTGTTATTCTTTGTAAAATCCCTTCCCATCTACATGCTCAGGAATATCTCCTAGTACAACATGCTCTCGTGGGATTTTAACTTCTACTGCGTTTTGGGTTTTTATGACCTTTGGTCTATCACCATTTGGCGATTCTCCTATTATATACCCCAATACATCAAAATTCAATTTTGTTTCGTATTTTCTCTCATCGACGCTTAAACTAGAAGCATTATTGCTATAAGAAAAGTCTGATTGTAAGAAGGTTTCATAACGATGGCCGTCTCTTCTGATAAGAAATGAATTGATGTGGCCACCCAGGGTCATAAATGGGGTTGTTAGGTTGTTCATTTGTTGAATATATTCGGTGCGCACTGTTACTTCGTAATTAATACTCAAAAATACTGGCGCAGGCATTGTGATTGTTTCATAAACTGTTTTTTTGCTTTTACCGGGATAATAAGGCTGATTACCGGGAGTGCGATTAACGTTTTCAAATTTTTTGATATTGTCTGCTGCATGAAAGTTGTTTGTTTTGTCCTCGACTATTCTTCGTGATACTACAATACGTCCACCTCTTATTGAATCCATACCATAAACAGGATTTCCATACATCGCGCCTTTTTTAGATAGATCTTTTCTTATTGATGTTCTCTCAATTGTAACAAGAGGTAAAATTAAAGTACCATCGTCATCACGTAAGTCCTTATTATTCTTAGATAAAAAGGCTCTTTCGGAAGTAACCCAAATAACCGGTACCTTTTTTGAGCCTTCGTTGGTATTAGAAAAGTTGTTTAAGCGTCCATCAATAAAATCATGCAATGCATAATCAATTGTTTCTAATGTAGAGGATTCAATCTCGTAATATTCTTCTTTACTTGGCATTGAATGTTCCTTGTCGTGCTTTAATACATTTTGCTTCTATTTCCATTTTGTGGTCTACTTGACCAAAGATCTGCTTCGGCTCATTAAGCTGAACGATTTCATAGAAAGTATCTCCGTATTTTACAAAATCTCCCTCTCTAACAAAAAGATCTTGATCTTCTGTTAGCCTTCGCTTGTGGAAATGTACAAGAATGGAGGGTCTTCTATCAATTCCCAAACTTGTTGTCTCTGTAACAAAGCCTTCCCACATAATTAAAGCGTATACTCTAACGGGAGAAAGAAATGATTTTTCTATTGCCTCGCCGTATAAAGAATGGTAGTTCGTGTTTTCTATGCTTATTGGATAATAAAAGACGCCTTGGCCAATAACTCGTTCAATGAGTTCATCATTAACTTGTTTTACAAGATCTCTCTCCTTCTTTCCTAAAAAAAGAGGAGCGGGAGGTTGTGCTGGCTGGTTCCATTTATTTTCATCAGACATTTATTCTTTATCCTACAAATATCGTCATCGGGACTTTTTCTTGAATCTTACTTATTGCATCTGTAAGCTCGCCATCGGTTGTCGCAATCTTTGTGTAGGTGAGTTCGTCGAAGATTGTTTTTAGCTCTTCGCGCAGTTTCTCTTGTTCAGCTTGGCCTTGAGATACCAAAGCGGTGCCATCTAGAGTTACTGAGTCGCCGGGAATAGGAATGGCTCCAAATTTACTTCGGATGTTACCAAGCATTTCTTTGCAGACGGATAGAGCAAATCTTCTAATCCATTGTTTACCAATCGAGTTAATCTTTTGATAAGGAGTGTTCTCAAACGGAAGTGTATTGATATTGTTGATTCCGTTGACGCCGGTATTAATGCTCGAATCGTCTTCTCTCCATGGAGTATCTGTGTCTATGAAGAATTCTATCCAGAACTTTTTCGCAGTAACACCTACAACATTTGGAAAAATTCTAAGTCTATCGTTCTTTATTTCATATGAATAGTGGCTATTTCTAGTATATATCGCATCCTCAAAGGCCATTGCTTGAGCTTTATTTTGCCATGGGGGTACCAATTGGAAAGAACTATCATCAGCGTACTGACCATAACTGGATAAGTCTCCCACAGTGTTAAGACCGCCGTAATAGCCATAGAAGCGCCACATTGCTTGAGGAGTTTTGTAATATACTTTTGTTATATTAATTCGACTATCTCCAACTTTATCAGCATAAGGGACGCCGCCTGCTTCTGCGCTAGCAGAGACAATCGTCTGTAAATCATAATCTTGTTGCTCTTCGCTTGTATCGAAGCTAGCAGAGTAAATTCTTGTGGTTCCGCCGAATCCCGCTTCTGTTGCATATGCATGCGATACGCGACGGGCATATTCGAACTTAAACTTGGGGAATTTTAGTGCTACGTCCTCGAGATCGGTAGGATCTTGTAGCTGACCCTCTTCGTTGAAAGAACCGGTTTTACCGCCTAAAAGATCGCCAATTGAGTTCTTTGCTTGATGTATGTTGAGGAGGTAAGAGTATTCTAATACTGATTCTTGATAGGCTGCGTAAACCTGTTCCTTTGTTATCTCGACATCTAATACATCGCCGCCAAGTTTTCTATATGTATAAGCTACTTGATCGGAGGCGCCGGATAAGAAATATTCATCACCAGTATATACCGTAAAAGGAAAAGCTGCAGAGGCCGCTTCACTAGGTAAACTAGACGATGGAAGAATAACGGCGCTGGTTTGTGATGTGGGTGATAAAGTTGGTAAAGCCATTTATAAGTCTCCTCCCAGTAATTAGTTGGAGACTTTACAAACGACGATTAGCTATTCTTAGTTTTTCTTGTTTCCGGTCTTGGAAGTTTTAGAAGTGGTTTTAGTATAACCCTTTTTAGTGGTGGTTGTTGCTGCTTCTGTGATTGCCTCAACGGTTTCTTCCAACACAGTTTCAATTGGCTCAACAACTGTTTCCACTGTTTGTGTTGTGGTGGTTGTTGTGGCGGGAGTTGTTGTAGCTGTTGCTTCTTTCGCAGCTTTAGCTTTAAGTCTTAAATACTTTTTTATTCTTGGATTCATGATGAAATCCTCCTTTAGTGTTAATTAGTCTTTTGATAAAAGAAAAGCCCCGATTCAATTAAGAACCGAGGCTAATCTTAATAATTAATTGTTAATTATTTGGCTTAGTCACCGCCAGTCTCACCTAAAAGGCCGCGAACAATGACAAGACCGTACATATCAGGTCGAACCATTTTCTTAGCATAGCGAGTCATCACACCCTTACGAGGTACAAAGTCCTCTACACCAAAGATGGTGGGAGTAGTTTGTAGTGGAACGTAAGGAGCGTATACATAACCGCTCTCAAGGAAGCTGTTACCTTTACGACCAACGAGAACTAAGTTACGTGGGAAGTATGGGTCAACATAGATGTCGTAACGCTTGCTGAGTGAACCAACTTTCTGCGTACCGCCGGTACCTTTAGCATCATCAGAAGTTACGTTTGCACGGAAACCACTGGTGAACTCAAGAATATTGGCAACCTCTGGCGAGGTTACGAGGAAGTTAGCGCCACCGCGAAGAGTTTTACGGTGAATCTGTGCGGAAACATCATTGATGGTCTCGCCAAGAGTCTCGTACCACTCGGAAACGGTACCTGTGAAGTCGGGAGCATTAGCACCAGCACCAACTTCTGCGCCAGTTGTTTTATTAACAAAAAGGCCCGGGGAACGCGACCAATTGTAAACTGCGCCGGTTGCGCCTTTTACCAAGTCCTCAACGATTTCACGATCAATCTCAAGAGCGATTTGCTCTGAAAGGATTGAAGTAAGCTCAACTTCGGCGTCGAGATTGTGATAAGCGTTAAGATCTTGACCAAGTTCAGGAGTCCATTTTGCTTTAAGCTTTTTGGTTTGAGCAGTAACACTCACGGAATCAACACTGAGATTGATTTCGGGAATATTAACGTTATTCTCAAGACCCCAAGCAGTTTCGCCAACAACAGCGCCTGTTGCGCCGCCAACGCCGAAACCATCTACCATTGGGAATTCCAAACTATCACTTGCAAGTGCGGTTACCATGCTAGCAAGTTTAGTTTCTTGAGTGGCGGGATTGTCGGTTGCTGTGTCGGAAACGAAAACATAGCGTACAATCTCTTGAGTGCCGTTATCTGTTCCGTCTTTGCTCGCACTTAAGTGAGAAAGACGACGAACTAAGAAACCATCTGTTGAGGCAATATCTGATGATACAGCAGCAAGGTTATCATAATCGAAAACATCGCCAGCAGTAAGAGTAGTCATATCATGCTCGGCAACAGCAAACACTGATCCGGATGTGAGATCTGGGTCAAAACGAAGAAGTTCAGTGACCTGAGCCGCTGACCAATCCTGAATACCGTCAGCATGGACATCGGCGTTGCACGTGCCGCCGGTACCGATTGCACCAGAAAGAACAATATCTCCCGCATCGATGCCCAAAGTACCTGTGGGCGAGGAATAACCGTTGGTCAAGTTATAAAACTGACCAGCGCTTGTTCCGTTATCACCAGCTAAGTCAACACCACCAGTGATCTGTGAACCAACTCGGCCGCCACCATATAGGGAAGCGTCTGAATCAAAACCGAGACGATTTGCACTATCATCAGTGCCTTGGAAAGTGAAATCCATGAAGAAAATGAGGCCACTAGGTAGGCTCATTGGCTGAACACTAACGAGATCGTTAGCAATCAAACCACCGAATACACGACGAACGATGGGGAATGCGACGGCTGCAAAGCCCTCTACATCGCCACCAGCCATTGTACCGGCTGCTTCACGGAGAAGTTCTTTGGCTTGGTTCTCAAGTAGAACAGCCATTCCGCTTTTTGTAGTCTCATTGTCGAGACCCTCTAAGAGTCCAGTGCGCTCCCATTTGTTAAGGAGAGCAGCACCTTCCTTACGCATATCGCGATTAACGATACCTTCTGTAAGTTTATTTAAAATAGACATTTTATTTTCTCCTTTGTTTTATTTTTTGTCTAATCCAGCGAGAATTTTCATTCTCTCAGCAAAAGAATCAACTTTTACCGTTTCCTCTCTACGAGGAAAGAATGCTGAAGAGCTACGAGTAACAACTTCGTTCAGTGATTCTGGTAGTTTTTGTTTTTTAATGCTACCCACTGCACTTTGAAGGGTTTCAAAAATAATTTTTGCTTCTTCAACTGTAGTTGCATTCGAAATAGTCTCGACAATTTTATTTTTTTGTCGCTCATTCAAGGAGACGCTATTTAAAATACGATTCTGATAGAGCAGCTTAGAGTTAATCAAGCTGCTTTCCTCAAGCTTCTCTTTAAGCTTGGTAATTACTGTGCCATATTTATCCATCTTCTTCTCTAATAGTCGGACTTTACCATTGAGTTGTTTTCTTTCATTAAGAAGAGATTTATTTTTTCTTTCTGTTCTCTTTGATTCTTTTTGGAGTTTCTTTGTTTCTTCCGCGACAACATCGTCATCCTCTTCTACGGCTTCTTCAACGACATCACCGTCTTCTTCTGTTGTTTCTTCTACGACGTCGGTGTCTTCTTCATCGGATGCTTCACTCATCAATTCGGCTAATACATCGGCCAAATTCTCTTCGTCTAGTTCAACCATCTCGTCGTCGTCTTCTGTTGATTCAGCGATTTCTTCTGCGATATCTTCGCGGTCGACCATCTCGGAAGCATCTAAACCGCCATCTTTCATTTCTTCGGCCATCATTTCTTCCAATTTATCTAGATCGATTGTTACTACAGTTTCATCATCTGCGGTTTGTGTAGCGGGAAGATCGTCAACAAAATCTAAATTTGGATCCTCTTCTTCGGTCTCGTCAAGAGTTCCTGCGTCGGCAAAAATATCTTCTTCTTGCTCTAGAATTTTTTCCACAGCTTCTCGAATTTCATCTTGATATTTCTCTACTACGGTCTCTTCGGCAGTCTGGCGCGCAGTCTCTTTTAGTTGTTCTGCGTCAACAATAGCTTGTTCTAACATGGAAGACATAAATCATACTCCTTAAAATTTATAAATCTAAGACTAAATAGTCTCTAACTTGATGAAATACCACAAATATCACTTACCCTCTTTTGCTCTATGGACTTTTCTGAGCTTATCTAAGACCTTCTTTCTTCTTTTTTGATCTCGCAATCTTTTAACAGAGGGTTTCTCATAGTATCTTTTTTCTAGCACTAAATCGATAATTCTTTCTTTTTTTACTTTTTTTGAAAAGCGCTTAATCATTCGCTCTATTGGTTCATCAGGATATTTAGGTGTAATCTCCGCTCTAACAACTTTTGACATATTCGAATTCCTTTCTTTTATATGGACTTTTTCCAACTATCGCCAACAAGAGCAACTAGACTACTAATATCCGCGCCAGCGTCGTTTGGATCTAGGCCGCTTAATGCGCCATGTTTGCTTTCTTTGCCGGATGTGGCCATTGGCGTTGTGCCTTCGAAGATATTTGAGCTAAGACCTGTTGCGTTTAAAAGCTTTCTTTTTTGCTCTTTTAAAGCTAGCTGCTGTTCTTCTAAAGCTTCCATTCTTTTTGCCTCGATTTCTTTTTGATTAACTTGAGGCGTCGGTTGTTTAGCTTCAACAATAGTTTGGGTGGGTTGTAAGCCTTTGACCACTTCGGAAATAATATTGGAAAGAAGCCCTTGCTCTGTGAGGGCTTCGTTAATGCATTCTTTTACAATAGGTTTAAGTAGTTGTTTTAATTGGGATTTTTTCATTTATACCTTCTAAATTTTAGCGGCGCTTGGTCCAATATGCGCGTGGTTTCCACTCGTGCATCATAGCGGTGAGTTCATCAATCTCGCCATTGATTACGTGCATTTTTTTTATATCATCTATTCCAACCATGGTCCAATCGTTGTTTCCTAGTTTCTGTACCTTTGCGGCTAAATAGTGTGCTAGGTCTCCCGTCATCGGACCTAGGTCGCGTTCAGCATTTTTCACTTGACTTACAAGCTCTTTCCATTGCTGTAACAAGTCCAACTTTGTCTTTCGATCATATGCGCTAGCATCGTCCTTTGTTTTTGAACTACCAAACATATCACCGAACATTCCTTCTTTTCGAAGCTTCTCAGTTTCTTCTTGTATAATTTGTTTAAGTTGGGTTTTAGTAATTTTCATTTTTAGTTTCCTTTTAGAATCTCGTTTAATGCACGATTTATTCTATCGCCTTTGGTGAATATGTTATTAATTAGTTCTTTACTTTCCTTTCCTTCCATTATATATGCGCCGGGAGCGGAGGGTTCGCTTACTGCATCGAAACAAATTAGCTGTAAATCTTCTTGAACAACCTGCGAACCTCCTTTGCCTTCTTGCAAACTTCCTAATGCGCGGGAAGAGAATCCAAACTTAACACCGCTTTCATAAAGACCTCTTAAAATATTGCCTGCGGGAGTGCCTAGAACTTTAACGGTACCGATGACGTCGTTGCCATCCCACCAAATGCGGTTAACCATATGAGAAGCGTTTTTGAGATTGATTACGGAATCGTCCGGATGATCACATTCTCCAAGCGCTCTTCGGTCGCTCACTAGTTTTTGATAGTTTTCAATTTCTCGTAGTAAAACGTTTTTAGGATAGGTTCTGCCGTTTCCGTTTTCAACGTCAGCTTCTTGTAGCTTCGCAGGAAAAATCAAAGCTCCATCGGAAACTTCCTTTTTCTCAGATTCTGTTAGAAGATCTTTGCAACCTCTATCGTCACATTTTAATTCAAAAAATTCTCTTAATAGTTGTTTTTTCATTTTATTTCCTTATACGGGCGCAACCCGCGTGAGCTAAGAGCCTGAGCAACATCTGCGAACAGGCTGCAAGGCATATCTTTTTATCCAAAAATTATACATTTTCTCTCCAACTTTTATTATTAATTATCATTCCAATACACCCGCGTGTAACACCATATTCTTCCGCTAATTTGTATTGCGAATATTTCCTCGGGATATACTTCTTTCTTATTTCGTATACTTGTTCAAGTGTTAGCTTCGAATTCCAAGCCAACTCTCCTTTACGTTTTTTACTCATCTTTTTTTTACTCTCTTCTGTATGAGTCTTTCCATAAAAAGGATTTTTTTCTCCAATCAGCGACTGTGAGATATTTTCTTTGTGTTTGGTGGAGAGAGTTTTTCCTCGCTGTGCTTCAGATATTTTCAGCCTTGTTTCTTTCGAGAGTGTTCTGCCCGTCATTATTTTTGACATCTTTTCTCTCTGCTCTTCAGGCCACTTTTTTCCTAAATTGCTACCGGCGACAGGGTTAATATTATATCCGTGTTCTCTCTTAAATGGTTTGACTTGATCAAACCATGCTTGTTCCTTTGCAATCAAATTTTTTGGCTGCTGCACTGTTTCTAAAACCATAAATTTAAAACTTTCTTCTCCATATTTGTCCCATGCTCGCTGCAGCAAAACATTGCGATGTTTTTGTCTTCGAAGGGTGCTTCTGTGTTCTAGCCAGCGATTATTTATATTTAATGCACTTCCAATATAAACCTTTCCATTAATTAAATTTTTAATCTGGTATATGCCGCTGGGTTTATTTCGCATTAAGCTTACCTTCTTTTTTATGATAGACTTTGAATCCAAAGTCATTAACTAATACACTTATAAAATAACTGGTTCCCGAACTAAGACATCCGAGAATAAGCAAATTAGCTAAATTATACTCAAATGTAAATAGTTCCGTATACTTGTTAATTCCAAACAAAAACACACCTGTCCAGAAGCCCATGCACATGGGGCAATGGAAAAGCTTTCCAAAACCATTTAAAAAGTCTTTTTGGGGACGTATTTTATTAAAGATAGAGCCGTAAAGTAATATTTGGGTTAGGCCGTAAGAGGCTAGAACAAAATAGAGTAATTCCATTTACCCTCCGTAATAGTGTCCGACAAGACCATAAGCGGCCTGTTGGCCCGGGTATGTATTATTTGTGCCTTGGCGTGGCTCATGAGAAATTTTGCCTAAGCGAGTGGTTTCGTCATCTGTCGGCTCTGTTAACATTTTGTCGAACTCGTCTTCATATTCTTTATAGCCTTTATATAGAGGTGCTTCTTCGTGGAGAAACTTCGCTATTGAATAGATGGCAACCTGTGGAGCGTTAATTAATTCTTTCTGTGATTCTTCAACAACTAACATTTGCCCTTCCAAAGAGCCAAAAACGTTTCCACCTTGTACCGTGGAGGGGTCGATTGCTCCTTTTTTTCCTAAATGATCGAATAGTCTAGATTGAGTTGCGTAGAGGTGATCACCATATTGTTCTTTAGGGATGGTTACTACTTTATTAGAAGCAGGGGAAACAACAATATCCATGTCCGGATGATCATAAATCATAATATTACCATCCATGGTTTTTCTTGCTTTAAGGTTTACAACTGCGTCAAGCGTATCTAGTTTGATTGTAATCATTATGCTTGTAACTCTTTTGTTAGATTCTGTACTTTCATTATTTGCAGCAGCTTTTCTCTATTTAATGGAGTGTTGCTGAAGTTTTCTAGTACTTCGAGTACTTCTGTTAGCTTTTGTTTTAAAGATTCGTCTTCTTTTATCTCATTTAATTTATATGATTCTCTTACACATGTTTTTAATCTTCCAATTTCCTCGTTTAGATAGAACTTGAACTCTGCTCCATTATCTTGGAAAGAAGAAACGAATCTAGAGAGTAAGTTCTTTTGCTCTTCTAGAAGATCTGAATAGGAGTCGTTGAATCTATTAACGAACTTTTTCACTACCAACCCTGAAACGTGTGAAGGGTTGTTATTCTTTTGAACTCTCTCTACGAGATGGTTTATTACTTTTGTCTCCAATAAAACTTTTGCTTTGGGAGTTAAGTTGTCATCAAAGATTTGAGCAACGGTGGCCAAATTTTTGTAATTTGGTACAAAATTATTAAAACATGTTTTGGACAGTTTCTTGTTGATAGTCGAGATTACGTTGCTTTGCTCTTTAAAGAGTTTTTCTTGATCGACATCCAAATGTTGTTTTTTAGTTTCAAAGATAAGCTTCTCAGCAATCTTTTCATTTAAGTTTTTGGTTTCCAAAAGAGTTTTATAAAGCTGCAATTCTTTTCTCAACTCTGTTCCTTTCCTGTAGTGTTCTTTAATAATACCAATTGCGACGTCGCGATTCTTTTTGTTTTTGCTTATAGTTTGTTTGACCACTTCTCTGATCAGAGTTTCATAAATAAATGCTGTGTTTCTCTTCTTATTGTGTTTCGCCATTATAGTTTCTCCAAATCCTTAAATAGTTCTTTTACTTCTTCTTTTACTTCAAAAATTTGTTTTTCTTCTTCTTCGTAATTAGTTGTTTTATTTTCAAAGATACCTTTGCTGAGACCTAACATCTCTTTTGCCCCGGGCGGTAGGTTCATTCTTACTTGTCGGCGCGGCGCTCTCGCCATCTCATGAGATCCTAGAGCGGTCATCTGACGCTTTCTCGCGCCTGCTGGCCGATCATCTCGTTTTTTTGGTATATGTTTCTTCCCTTTCGATCTAGCTGTTGTAGTTTCACCAGTTTTTTTGTCCTTATAAACGATTGGCTTGTCGTCTACTTTGGCTGGTGCTTCGGGTTCTGGTGCTGCTAAAAGAACGGATTCTTCTTCTGCCGGGGCTTCTTCACCGCCGAATTCTTCACCTTCAAAGGCGCCTTCTTCGCCACCGAGGTCTTCACCGCCGAGGTCTTCACCACCAAAATCTCCACCAAAGGCGTCCCCGCCTCCTCCGGCTGCTGCTGCTTCAGACTCAGCTAGAGAATCAAGCTGTACGGCCATCTTTCTATCATAAAAGATTTCACGTTGGTTGCGCAGGAACTCTTCATCAGAAAGATCAAAGAGATGTTGAGCAATCCAACGTTTAGAGAAATATCCTTCGGTAGCTGTTCCGGCCACAGAAAACTTGGTATTCCATGTTTCAAGCTCTTGAAGTTCTGAGATCTTTGAGGGATTGTTTAATTTTAAGCTAAACTTGATGAGATCCTCTCCTCTAAAGCCTAAAGTAAACAAGTGTGCGATACCAATCTTTTCTAGTTCGGAGACAACTGATCTTTGTAATCTTTGTACAGTTCTGGAGAAGCGGATATCTTTTTGAGCTAATGCGCCTTTATCTTCCTCGCCGCCCTCGCCACGAATCAAATAAGTTTGAGGAATCTTAATTGCTGCGAAGAGTTTGTCTCGAAGATATTTAACATCGTCGATGCCACCATTATAAGAGCCACCAGCAAGATTTTCAATTTTTGTTTGAACGCCTCCGCGAGTGGGTATGAAATAATCTTCTTCAACCGACATTGGATTATAACGTAAATCAACACGACCAGTATCAGGATCAACCAATTGGTTTCTTTTCATCGAAGTGATGAATTTTTGCATAAATTGCTCAACGTCTTGAGGAGGAATATTACCAACGTCAACATAAAAAACGCGACGATCTGGTGCGCGTACAATACGATAGGCCATCATTGCGTCTTCCAGTAATGTTAATTGGCGCCAAATTCTTCTAGCTGGATCTAATACAGATGTGCCGTAAGGAGCATGTTTGTCGTTACCAAGAATTCTGAAGTGTGCGATTTGCCAATTTTCAAAAGTAACTCCGGCGCTGTTCCACTGATATTGGATATAATTGGGGTTGTTTTTGTCTGCGCCTTCCATTCTTTCTATTTCACGCGAAGGGAGGCCAATAGCATTTTTAATGCCCATGTCGGCGTCGATATCTAAATAAAGATAGAAGTCGCCATATTTACACATTGTGCGTGCCCAACCATATAAGTTGAACTCAATGTTCAATACTTTATAGTATAAAGTTTCTAATATTTGCTTAATTTCTTCATCAGGACACTGGATACGAATCATTCTGTTGTATGTATTGAATGTCGTCATTTCGTCGGCATAAATATCTAAAGCTGATGCTAATTCAGGCATGAACTCCATTTGCTCAAAGTCTGCATAACGGGAAAGTCTGCTTTGAGTGTCCATATTATAAGAGGAGAAGTTGTCTAGTGGATTGTAACCGCTTCGTTCGAACTTCTGACCGGCAACATCTTTGAACGTTCTGGCGTATTTATCAAGGCGGCGGCGGCGTAATTGTCTTGTATTCTGTGATCGGTAGTTAATAATTGGGCCGGAAAAGAGTCTCGTTAATCTTTTAAAGAGAGGTGAGTCCGGATTTCTATTGTTGTTGTTAGCCATTTTTTATCCTTTTATAATCCATGAAAATTCTTTCATCTTTTTTTGTTCATCAAACATTTTTTCTTGTGTGCTTCTCTTGTGCATTCCGGGTACTCTTGTATCCAACTGAGTGTTTGAAGTCATTATAGCACCTAAAAATGCTTTTTTGTATTCGATGTCCTTTTGATTTTCAACTATCGCAGTGTCTCGCACCCAACAGCCGATTGCCATAGACATAATTAAATCGTCATTATATCCGCGTTGTGCTTCGGGTCGACCGTTCTTCCAAATAAAAGTATCTAACTCATTGGCTAGCCGCTTAGAATAAATAGTTAACACTTTATTTCTTATAAATTCCTCGAACTTAGCAACGATCAAAGGTCTCGTTTTCATTGATGTAGTAAAACCCGGGACGATACTTGAATTGCCTTCTGCTTGATATTGCTCAACATATTCATGAGACCCTTTTCTGGAGTGGTAAAGGTTGGGATAATCCCTTTCTTTTATTTTCTCGAGTACATGAAATCCGACAGAGTTGTTTTCCACCACTATCATCGCCGCATTGTACTGTACACCAGTTGTGTTTAGAATATCTGCAAAAACATCTGGTGTTGGCTTTCCTTTATATTCGCACACTATTTCCATTGTCTCTAATTTAATAACGTGAAAAGCGCTGGAATCTTTGCCATCTCCGCGAGCAACGTCTGACGATATCAAATATGTGTTTTCGTCTTTTGGTTCTTCCCATATCCATATGTTTCTATCAAATCCAACCCGATAAATGGGTTCTTTTATGGTTGATTTGATTCTTAAGATATCATTCGAGTGAATCACCGTATCACCAGAAGTATTGAAATTACACTCGTATTCTTGTGCAATTTGACGTTGGCTCATGTTCTTTGTTTCTGTTTTAAACCATTCTACATCTCTATCCGGATGTCTATCCCATAATAGTTTTGTCGGTTGAAATTCATTTTCGCCAGCTTCGGCGCCAACGTATGTTTCGTGAAACCAATCGCCAACACCATTTGGTGTAGAAATGGCTATGCAACGTCCACCGGTAGAAATCGTAGGATAAAGACCGGTCCAGAGATCCTGAAGATTTTCGATATGGGCTGCCTCGTCTATAACTAACAAAGATAGCGCTTCGGAACGACCAGCATCACCTGAAGTAGAAGATGCTTTTACTTGACTGCCGTTGCTAAGTTCAATACTATTCTTGTTGTCTATTGTTAAGTCTGCTATTTTTAGCCACTCGGGTAGATTCTTTAATATTGTTTTGACTTTCTTAACTAAGTTGGCTGCAGTATTTAACTTTGTAGCTACAATCAGTACGTTTTTATCGCGATGAAAAAGAACAAGCCATGTGACGTAAGCTGCTGTAATCGTTGAGATTCCTAGCTGTCGGGCTTTAAGAATAATCATAAAGCGGTGTAATGCCAATTCTTCAACCAAATCATTCTGAAAATCGTATGTATTGAAGGGAATTAAGCCTTTCCCGGGGTGTGGAATTTTGCAGTATGTGTTGATAAAATAAACTGGTTTCTTACCAGATTTTACGACTTCTTTGATTATCTTTTCTTTGGTGAGTTTGTAAGCCATTAATCACTTTTTCGAGTTACATTCTTTGGTTTTTTGTCGGTGTCCAACTCTAAAAACTTGCGGAAGTTATCCTCTAGTCTATCCTCTGAAGGCTCTCCTACTGGAATTACATCGGTCATATTCCCAATTGTGTAAACTTTATTGCATTGCGCCCAAGTTCGTACTTTAGACATGTTCTGCATTAAGATTTCACAGGGGCCATCTGGGGTTAAAGAAAGAGTCTCTTTCGTAATTGCTTTGTATTCTTTCTTAAGAAACTTAGCAATGTCTGCATAGATCTGCTCAATCTCGTCTTCAATTTTGGTATTGTGGAAGTCTTTCATAGGCATTTCAGACTGATATGTGACGATGCATTTTGGTCCGCTAATGCGTACTTTAAAGCCATCCATCACTCTGCTATCCGTAATGGGATCACCTTCTTCTCGTCTAAGTCCTACTTTTCTTTCTTCGCCATCGGCGTTATATCCAGCCATATGAGAACCGTCATATGCATTTGCTGCAGCTTGATTAAGCCCTTTAATAATATCGTATACACTAGCCATTTAATTTTGCTCCTTGTTCGGTCTCCAGCCGGTTAACCATCTTTCTTCTCGATCTTCTACCCATTGAACGTAGCATAAAAAGCAACATTCGTATTTATTCATGTAAAGATCATCTTTCAATCGAAAAGAATATGTCTCACAAACTGGGCAAACTCTTTTAGATTCTTTAGTAATTAGATTTTTGGGAACTAAAAAACCATCTTTTTCAGTTTTCTCTGAGTTTTCATGTGAGTCTCTTTGTTTATAATAGAAATCTTTAAGTTGTTTGAGGTATTCTTTTTCTTTATCATCCGACCAAAGCGACTTTGGATTTACTACCGCATCATTACCAAATTTCTTCGCAATGGCTTTTTCAATTGAAGCTATTTTATTTAATTCTTTTTCTGATTTACTCTTCAAAACTAACTGTTTCCCATTCTCCGTTGGCTACAATCTTTAATCGATGGGTGTCTGATTCATAAAGCATCAGGCCGTTGTGAGCAGACGTTACAGTTGGCAATGACGTGCTTGCTACTCTTGGGAGCATAAAACCTTGATCAGTCGACGATAATTCTAATATCGCATCATCGTTAGGTTCTGTTGTCCCAATGCCTACTTCGCCGGTATCATTGATTACCATTTTTGGTGTTGCGCTAGCGTAGCGTCCGTTGGTTGATGTTGAGAATACCATATTGATTGCAGAAGCTATATGAAGATCGTTATTCGAGGGAGCGGTGGAATGGTAAATCGCTGAGTCGACTAGTCCTCCATCTTGTCTGAAAATTAATATCGGGTTGTCGCCTTCATTGTTGTTGTCGGTGTCTGCTTCGATTATAAGTGTGGCGTCGGCTGTAGCGGTACTAATGTGTAGCAGTCCATCGGGTGTTTCGGTACCAATCCCAACTCTATTATTTTCGCCATCGACAACAAGGGTATTATCAGCACCGTCCATTATAATATTGTCGTCGCCGTCTCCAAGTTCAATTTCGCCATCAACTATTAAAGAACCGGTTATGTTTGCTCCATCTCCATATCTAGACATTTTTTTTCCTCTTAATCAAAAGATTATAACATGAATTAATTAGAGCTTTAAAACAAAAAAGGGACGGGGGGCGAACCCCCCAATCCCACACAAGTGAACTAACTTAAAAAGTCGGCTTACTTGTCAAGCTTCTCTTGAAGAGCAATAATCTCAGCTTGCTGAGTTTTAACTGCTTCGACAAGCAATGAAGTAATACGAGTATAATCGATACCCATAAGATTTCCACTAGTGGAAACAACCTCGGGAAGTATCTCATTAACCTCTTGAGCAATGAAACCGTATTCACGGGTGCCGTTTGCTTTCAAATCATAAGAAACACCACGAAGGCCTTGGATCATATCCATAGCATTATCGACAGTCTCTACATTTGTTTTGAGAGCGGCATCTGAATAAGTAACAAAAGAACCAGCTTTGACCTCAGAGTCAGTAGCTGAGCAAGTGATATCACCAGAAGTCACGGTTAAGTCACCACCGCTAAGAGTTGCACCAGCAGCTAATGTCGCTAAACCAGCGAAGGTAGAAGTGCTGTCGCAATCTAATGCGCCGTCAACTTCAACAATTCCTGCGAATTGTGCATAACCAGAGACGCTGAAGTCGGCATCGCCGCTTGCGCCACCTGTGCAAAGAAATTCAACGATTGGCGTTGTGCCGAAGCTGATTGCCTCGTCGTCATCGGATGAATCGAACTTAATATAGGAATTTGCACCTTGAGTAATATCAAGAGCACTAGCAAGATCGTCAGCCAAGGACAACTTGTTGGTACCAGTGTTACCATCAAAATTGATATTCAATCCTGCAGCATCAGCATCGGATTGAATTGTGTCGGCTTCAAGAACGCCAACGTTTGTGATGTTACCATCGGAAACGCTAAGACTTGTACCAACCAAAGCAGCGAAAGTACCGGCAGCAGCCGATGTACCGCCGATTGCGCCGGGGCTGGCCATCGTTGCACCGTTCAATGACGAAGCATTGAGGTTAGCAACATTGGTCGTAGAAGCAACTACGAGAGGAGCAGTTCCAGTCGACACGTCAGACTCAAAAGTCTGCGCTCTTACTTCGAAGGCACCGAAATCTTGGTCGCGGTCATTATTAGCAATACCGGAAGTCAGCTTTGCTAAGTTTTGAGCAACAGAGGTTGTAAAAGTACCAGCAGAAACGTCGAGCGTCTTGCTTGCGCCAACAGTAACGTCGGAGGTAGCAATAGTTGCTCCGTCGATTGTACCACCATTAAGATCCATAGTAGTAACAATGCCCATATCAGCTACTGTACGACCAGCATTGGTCCAGTTAGCAGACATAGAAGCAATTTTAGCAGCACCAGCGGTAGTTAAACCATACTGCGATGGTCCGATGGTAAGGTTACCACCAAATTCAGCTTTACCGGAACCACTAATAGCGGCGCTAAATTTAGCACCTTGGGAAGCAGTTAATTGACCAGTACAGGTAACAACGTCGCTAGCAGCATTACCAAAAGTGGAGTTGGCATTAGCAGTAAGATCGCCACTAAAAGTAGCAGTTGTACCAACCAAAGCAGCGAATGAGCCAGCGGCTGGCGTTGTACCGCCAATAGCCAATGGAGCATCCCAGTCAGCGCCGCTAAGCTTAGCAGCGTTAAGGTTAGCAACCTCAGTCGTAGAAGCAACTACGAGAGGAGCAGTACCGGTAGAAACATCGGACTCGAAAGTCGATGCTCTCATCTCATAGGCACCAATGTCTACATTAGCAGCGGCAGCTTGCATAATAGCAAGATTTTGTGCAGCAGAAGTAGTAAGAGTACCAGCAGAAACGTCAAGCGTCTTGCTTGCGCCAACAGTAACGTCGGAGGTAGCAATAGTTGCACCGTCAATGGTACCACCGTCAATATCTGGGGAATTAACATCTGGGGAAGTCAAAACTTTATTAGTTAAAGTTTGAGCACCTGTTAATGTTGCAACGGTTGAGTCGATAGCCACTGTGAGCGTGTTGCTCGAACCAGCTGTATCGATACCGGTACCACCGGCAATATCTAGAACTTCACTATCTAGATCGATGCTAAGAGCACCACCGCTGTCGCCTTGGAAATCCAAGTCTTGAGCGGTAACTTGAGCGTCAACATAAGCTTTAATGCTTTGTTGGGTTGCTAACTTAGTAGCAGAGTTTGAAGTCATGTTGTCTTCATCTGCAATAGCAGTTACGGTTGCGCCTGCGGCAAGAACGAGCGAAGCCCCTTCTATACCAGCATCAGTTGTAATTTTACCGGTACAGTCAAACGTTCCGTCTACATCTAATGCGTCATTCATTCTGAATGAACTTGTGCCATAATACATAGCACCTTTCATGGAAGGTTCAGCTAAGCTAGAACCCGACATATCTTGTAAATCAATATATTCTCTATAAGTTGTATATTGTTGATTAGCCATAATTTATTTTCTCCTTTTCCGCCCATTTTATAGAGCGGGTTGTGGAGTAACTAGTGGACTAATTGTCTAGCAGTACATCGTTTAGGAAAATAATTTGATCTTTTAGTTTATCTATTTGAGATTGTTGATTTTTAACTGCTTCGACTAAAATTGGGACGATTTTGCTGTAGTCCATCGACTGTGCATCGATGCCATTTTCTTCCCACTCAACAATATTTGGTAGGTGTTTTCCGACATGTTCAGCAACGAAGCCGATGTCCGGAGATTGTGTCTTTTTCCAATCAAAAGTTACGCCTTCTAGGTTGTTAACAATTTGTAGTGGATTTGAAATTGGTTTGATATTTTCTTTGTATCTTGCTGAAGAATATACAGTATAGGCGGTGGCTTTTATTTTACCAGCGTTGGTATCGCTTTCTGGTAATGTAATAGCATGAGTTATAGAGCCTCCGGAAGTTCCAACACCTAAATACTGTCCAACATGAACGTTCGATCCAGAAAAAACAATATCGCCGGTTGAGCCAGAAAATTCGAAATGACTGCCGGTGGGATTAAACTGTATATAAGCGTCTTCGTCATCGCCAAAGGTAAGCTTTATGTCGTCCCCAAAAGCCATCGCAGTGGTCGGTTCACCGGCTCGAGATTTAACAATTTCAATTCCACCCGCGATTCTAAGCGGTGACGCTCCTTCTAAAGTGCCTCTAATTTGAACGGTGCTTCCAGATAGGACTATTCCCTCATCGGAGCCAGAGATGATTAAAAGGCTTGAGGTAGTATCATATTCTATAAACGAATCTAAACTCGTACCGAAATATAGTTTTTTATCGTCTAGTAAGGTAAGATGTCCGTAATCTGTGTTGTAGATTAGGCTAGCTATGCCTCCGAACGTGCCGTCGTCGTTATATAATATTTGACCGTTTGAGCCAGCAATATCAACATCTAACGTTATTTCGCCAGTGTTACCTCCGCCAGATAAACCATCGCCTGCGACTACTGATGTTATGTCGCCGGGATTGTCCCTTTCACTAACAATACTGGCGCGGGTATCAATTAGACTGATCAGCTTTGCGCGACTATATTTTCCTATTTCGGCCAAGTACTACTCTCCTTGCTTAACAGCATACATAACGGCTATAGTTAAGCCGATACCCATCAAGGTACCGCCAACTGCCCATAGAGTAGAATAGTCATTCGTTTCCAAAACAAGCTTACTTAATCGTTCGATTTCTTTATCTTTTGCGGAAGTGATTGAATTGTATTGATATTTTAATGACTCTAAACTTGCCTTTGAATTTTCTAAGAGAGCTTTGTATTTTGCTTGCTCTTTCTCAATATTGAAATCGATGCGTAGTTTGCACTCATCAAAAGAGTAGTTGCGTTCTGCAAATATTTGTGCTGCTGCTGTGGAATTGAGAAGGACTCCGGCATAAGGAGCTACTTCGCCTTTTTGAATTCCCATTACTGTTGGAGGGTCCGGAGGGTCGTCAGCAAAGAGTATTGGCGGGAATGCCAACATAAAGATTAATATTGGTGTTATTAGTTTCATTTAAATTTTTAAATTTTTGCCGACATCATACCACTTCTTTAGGGATCCGGTGGCCGTGGCGTCACCTTTTATACTTTTGTCGACCACCTTATAAAAATGATCGAGAGCAAACTTAAGCATCTTACCAATTGTAGTCGTTACTTTATTAGGATCATGCTTCAGCTTACCTACGTGCATTCTATCTATTAACTCAATCATATTAGTAGTATCTAATTGAGCTTGGATAGTGCCCTTGGAATTTCCGTAGTCGTCGATCATTCCTCTAACGGCTGCGTGTCGTTCATCAGACATGACTGAACCATCAGGGTTTAGAACGTCGGCTTGGGCATTTGCAACGAACAAACCATAGATGATAGCGACTATAATCAGCGCCTTGACGATATTATAAAGTACCGGATGTTTTTCTCTAAATCTATCAATTTGTTTGTTAAGCCACAGCCATGCTTCTATAGCGCCATCTTTACTTCTTTTAATTAGCTCTGTTAACTCGACGGCTTTTTTTAAGAGGAAATCGTTTACTTTTTCCCAGCCTTTGGATAACATGCCGGGGCGCTCATGAGGTGGCTTATAATTGGGATCGGCTGTGAGTTCTGCTTCTTTTTCCCAATCAATTTCGTTAAGTTGTTCAAGTTCCGCAGTAGTCTGCTTTTTCCATTCTAAAAACAACTGCCGATCTGATATCTTTTTATTGTCGTGTTCTTTGAGAAGCGAAAGGAAGGATTCGTCTTGTGGCGGTTTACTGTATTCTCTCCAACTCTCAAACAACAATTTCATTTCGGTATCCATATTTTTTACTCCTCGTAGTTAAATCCAAATCTGTCTGCGATTTCTTTTGCGAGACCATCGGGATCATCGTGATATTTCTCTACGATGTCTTTGATCTCTTTCTTCTTTTTGTTAGTTAATTCTTTTTTATCTTCTTCGTATTTCTTAGTAATCTTATCCAAAGTTTTATTATATTCATTAAAGATTTTATCTCGTTTCTTAATTTCATCTTCGTGCGCCTTGTTGATTGCTTCGATCTGAGTCTTGTAACTTTCAGATCTGATTTCTAACAACTCTTCTGCTTTTCCTGATTTGTGGAATAACAACCATAGAACAATGGTATATAGAACGATGACGGGTGCTGCCCAGTTGTGTTTGAGCCATGTCCAAGCTTTCTTTAAAGATTTTTTGATTGTTAAGAATGTTAACATTTTGGTGTGATTAGCGTAAATAGCCGTCTAGTGTGGCTATTGCGTCCTCCGTATTTAAATCTGGATACGCTGCTCTTAACTCATCTTCATAGTTCCCAATGATATCGCTAGCTAAATCCATAGAATCCATATCATAGTCTCTTGTGTCGAAGCCGTAAAAGTCTCTTATTAACGAACCCATATTGTTAAGTAGCCCATCTAAGTCATAAGCGGGGCCACCTTCAGGATGAGTTTCTGATATTAGTGCTTCGACGTCTGGCCAGTCAAACCAGCCTTCTGACTCTTGCAAAACTCTTTGCATTTCTTCCTTAATAATTCGTTTTAGTTTTGATTTTGTTAGTTTCATTTTATTCTCCAAAGGCCTCGATAGAATCGCCAATCTCTTTAAGAAGGAGCGCAGGGCTTCCCAAAAACTTAAGTCGCTCTAAAACAACGTTAGCTAGAGGGTTTGAGGATGTAAGCGCATTGAGTTCGGCGCTAGCGGCATTGAGCATTTCTCTTTCTTCGTCGCGAGACAATCCTAATTTTCCCAACTCTTCGTGGATTTGCGCAACCAAAGAAGACATTTTGGATGCTAAAACCATTGTATGGTGACTGATGGTGTCGGCATGTATTTCATTTTCCGTACCGGCATGCCTTGAAGCTTCAGATAACTCTTCTTTAATAATTTGCTTAAGTTTTGATTTAGTTAATTTCATTTTAATTACCATGCCTCCAGCGGGTTGCGATGTCTGCTAGACCTTCTAAACCGATGTAAGCCAAACTAATGGCTACCCAATCGGAACTTTGAAGACCAGAATCTGTTAACATAAATAGTGTTGCGGTGGCCCAAACCATTAATTTTCTTGATAATAGTTTATTGAGAACGTTGTCTAATACTGGTTTCATTTTTTCCATTTCTCTTCTCCTTTATTTTGTAGTTTTGTATGGCTTGCTTCTGCCGCGCAATGTAGATGGCCCTTTCGTGGCGAGTGAGAATGGGACTTGCTTTGCATCTGCATCCGATCTAAATTTATGATTGCTAGATAAATTATCATAAGTGTTCATGACAAAATCTTGGGTGCGCACCGGATCGGGTTGCGGCGGATAGTCCGTCCACACTTCTGGATCTGATACAACATACTCAAAAGCCCCAATATCATATGAACTATTTTGAGGTCTCACTGTGCCCGTTATATCAACAGTTATACTATCATAAGCAACGCCAGCATCAAGAGCGACCGATGTCCCTTGTAGGTTGTAATCGGCTGAGACCGATATCGTACTCCCCACACTGTCTTTATCGACAAATGCGATTTCTTCTATTGTCGCTACAAATTCGCCAGAAGCAGTCGCAGCGTTAGAAGAATCAGCAAAGTCGCGAAAAGCATGCCCCGAAGTTCGAACTATGTTGTAAGTCTGATCGTCGGAGGCTATACCATTGCCACCTTCTGTTGTTAAAATACAATTTATTACTTTTGGGAATCTTATTGTTGATTTACTCGTTGTGCCTCTATTAATAATGGTAGAAAAACTAGCGGTACCATTAACGCCATAATCATATATAAGGGGCCAATCGCCAGAAGTGTTGCTTGAAGTTATCAAACAATTAGATATTTCCATGTATCCGTTGTTGAGTATCGGTGTGGATGTGCCGGGCTGGAAAAACATTACGCATTGTTTGATTGCAGCAGGGGAAGAAGAATCTCCGCTAGCGATGATGCTGTTTCCTAATTTCGGCACGTCGTGAACAAAACAACCACTCATAATAAATTTATCATAGCCGGAGCCGCCATCATTGAAAACAGATGTGGTATACTCAGCAATTTCTAAACCTATATAGATACACTGTTGATATGTTACATTAAAGGCGCTAACTGGGCCACTTCCCGCAGCGCCGGTTCCATAAATTGTCGGACGGCCTAATTCGCTAGCAGTGTGCTGGATTGTTATGCGGTCTGCGGCTTGCGCGAGGTACCCTTCATTGTAGCGTGATTCATCGATGATTTCTACGACGTCGGAAGCCGTGGTGGCCACATTGAGAGCGGCCTGAATTGTTAATTTGGGCGCTGCTTCAGATGTTCCGGCGTTAGAATCGTTTCCGCTTTTGGCTACATAGTATGTGGTCATTGGTACACTTTCCTAGAAATTCTTTGATATAATTAGATTTCTTGAACAAAAGCATACCCATTTTGTTTATCGATTGTGATTTGCTTGTCTACACAATCCTTTAAAGAATCGAGGTGGGAAACCAGAATTACGGTTTTAAAATAGGATTTAACTAATTCTAAAATAGAAGTGAATCCATCCATATTATCGGCGTCTAACGATGTTCCCGGTTCGTCTAAAATAAAAATATCTGATTTTGGCAAACTAGAAACAGAGAGTAGAGATAAACGAATGGCCATCGCAGATAAAGTTTTTTCTGCACCGCTTCCCATTTCAATTGGCCTTGGGTCGTGATTGGGATGTCTAATATAAATTTTAAGGCTCCTATTATCTGCTTCGAAAAATACTTCGAAATCAACAATGTTTGCTAAGATTTTAGCAATCTCTCCATTAATAACGGGCAGCTTTTTCTTAATGATATCATATGCGATACCATTACTGTGCATACAACGCATAAATAAATCATAAGCCGCGTATTGCTCTCGAGAAGAATGTAGCTCTTCTTTCTGTTCTTTCAGAGTGTTAATCTTTTGTTCTAAGGAACCATGTTCTTTATAAAGATTTAATACGTTTTGGTGGCATTCTTCTTTTGTTGCGAGCTTTTCTTTTGTTTTAGAATCAAGTTTGTTCAAAAGTTTGATTAGACTTTCTTTGTTTTCTATCGCATCTTTGTTTTCATTGTACTCATCGCGTTTCTTTTTTAACTCTTTGAGTTCTTTTTCTAAAACAAGAATGTTATTTTCTAACCTTTCCTTTTGTAGCTCTGCTTCTAACTTTTCCTTTTCTCGCAAATTTCTCTTTTTGATTAGCGCGTCGTACTGTTCGATATATGAGTCAGTTTGAACTACATCCAATTCCGCAATTTGTTTGGAATTTGTATCTTTTTCAGAGTTTAAATCTCGCACCTTTTCTTTGAGATCGAAAACTGCGTTGTTTGCGCAAGATGCGTCTTTAATAAACTTACAATCTAAAAACTTTTCTCCGCATGGAACTTCATCCAAAAGTTGCGCTTTTTTCTTATTCGCAGCAATCGATTCTAGAGTCTTTTCTAGTTCTCTTTCGATGTTTTCAATATCAGATAGTTTTTGTTCTATTTCTTGTTTTTTATCTTTATACTCAGCAATCCCAAAGGTATCTAGAAAGTTGTCTATTTTCTCTAATATTTGCCTATTCTTAACAAGAATCTCACCACTAGAGACTATATCTTCTCTGTCTTCTGCGAGTCTTGTTTCTTTTCCGTCGATATTCTCGAGAACCTGATTAATATTAATAACTCGAGTTGGAATATTTTCAATAGTTTCTTGTAGTTCTAAAAGCTTTTTATTGAGAGCTTTGTGTTCCTCCTCTAATAAATCACACTTCTCTACATATTTTTTAGTTTCTTTGTCTGATAAATTCAGTTGTTCTTCAGTTTCTAAGATTTCTCCTTCATAATCTCGACCTTCTAAGCTTTTTAAAACACCGCGTAGGTCTGAAGCATCTTCTTTAGCTAATTTAAACTTTTTGTCGAAGACTTCGAGATCAAGAAATTTAGCTAAAATCTCCTTTCTTTTCGTAGATCCTTCGCTGATGAACTGTAAGGAACCTATTTGAGAAGACATTGAAGTTGACAAAAAGTCTTCACAAGATCCAAAATAGCTACGTATAATTCTATCAGTTTCGTTTCTTGTGATACCGTTTAAACTTTCAATTTCGCCAGTTACTGTGTCTTTTACGCTGAAGTCTACGTCAGTTTTAGCTTCTAAGGTTTCTTCGCCTTTAAGCTTTTTAACATACTTTTCAGATACTCTTTTAACTGTATACTCTTTAGTACCAATTGCAATAGTAACTTCCCCATTGGCCTCTGACTTATCTTGATTAATAACATTAAGATTTTTTCTTTCATTTTTGCTCGTTGAATTAAAAATAGTATATAGAATGCTGTCTATGATACTCGATTTACCAGAATAATTCTTACCAAAAATACCAACAATTCCGTTGAGTTTCTCAAAATTAATTCTGTTGTCTTCTCCATAATTGAAAAGGTTGTCCCACTTTATGGTGCGCAACTTCCAGTTAATATTCCGTTGTATCTCTTCACTAACGGACGCCATGGAATCGTATTTTTTATTTAGCGCGCAAATACGTTCTAAAAGCTTATCAGTTGGTTGGAAATCTTTTAAATATTCTTCTATTAGTTCTTCCTGTACGGCGATATTTCTAAGATTATCAGATGCTATTCCATTCGTGATATCTTCTACATTTCCTCTTTGACCCGCTGCTCGATTCAAAAAAGTGATCCTTTCGGGTTTAAAACGATGGTTTGCCGCTTCCACAGCTTTTTTCATAGTATGTAAAGGAAGGTTGTTGTTGGAAACCAAACGAAGTCGTGCGCCGACTGGAACTTCTGCTTTCGATGGGACTCGACCTTTCGGTGTTAGTTCCAATGTTATAAACGGTTTCGGGTTTGGTATGGCAATATGTTTTACGACAAAACTATCTTTATCCTTGATGTCCCAGACTAAATAACCTTTATCATCTGTTTCGCCAAAGTTCTGTTGGATAGTGCTTCCACAATAGCGGATTTTGCCTTTGTGATCAAGCACTTGATTGGTCTTATGTATATCTCCTAGGAATGCGTAGTCGTGTCCATTGAAGATGGAGAGTTCGTCCTCTCCGTGCTCCATGATCCATCCGAGGTCGGTTTCACAATTTGATATAGCTCCGTGGTAAACAGCCACGTTAATCCGATTGGGATCAACAGGACTAATCCAGCCGTCGCGATCAAAGACACTAAGTACATTAAGAGTAATTTCTTTATCAAGACACACTTCTCCCGAGTTTTTAAGAAGATGCAAATTTGATAAATCTAGTGCTTTAACAATGGGTGTTACTGCATCTTGCCTACTGCTGTTCTTGAGGTTGCCGTCATGGTTCCCTAATATTATATAGGTTGGAGCAATGGCCGAAAGACCTGTTAAAAATTCAGAACATAGCTGAACATACTCCGGAGAGATCTGTGTTTTAGAGTGTGCGATGTCGCCGCAATGGACAATGTAATCGATTTTCTCTTCTTTAAGGCTTTCAAAAAGTTTTTCAAAAACTTTACGATATTCGTAATGATACTTTAAGTTTTTGATATGTGTGTCGCTTATATGGGCTAATCTAGCCATAAATATTTACCTCCATTGCATCTGCAATATATTTTCGAAAGTCATTGGAATTGAATTGTTTTTTAGAGTGGTTACTTCTTGTTTGGATATCGAGCCTAAATCTTCTATATCAGATGTGTCGATTTTTTTAACGTCTAGACCATATTGTATCATATCCCAAACGACATTTAAACTTTTTGTCAAAGCGTCATCATCCAAACCAATAAATATTTTTGGACGTTTTTCTACTAACTTGCGAAATAGATTAGACTTTGTGTTTAAAGTCGAACCTAAAATTGGAATACTATTTTCTGTTTTTATAGAATCAAAAACGCCTTCTACTATAGTAACTGGACTGTCCCAATCAATCAGCAAATCATTAAATACAATATTTCTTGATATCGGCGGGTTCTTGTACTTTAGCCAATCGTCTGTGTAAGATCTAGCAATAAAATAATCGCAACTGCCCTCGTCGTTAAAAGACGGTATTATGATTCTTTTTCGGTATTCACCTTTAAGACATACACCAATTTTATAATATGCAATGTCTTTTTGGGTAATTCCACGATGTGCGAGATAACTTAATGCCCGGTGTTGGCCATTTACAAACTTGGTATCTCCAAGCCAAATATATTCTTCCGGAAGGCTGATTGTTTGTTTCTCAGGAGTTTTGTCTTCTTTCTTGAAGAGGTTGTCGATCTCTGATAGTTCTATTGTTTGTTCAAAAGATGACCATACTATGCGATCTTGTTTGGATGCGAAGCGACCAATAAGATAGGTTATACCGCCTTTAGTATTACATATCCAACACTTAAAGACATTTAACTTGATGTTAACTGATAATTTTTTCTTATGATGCTCACAAAAGGGACACTTAAAAAGATATTCGTCTCGTGAATTGTAGAAAATACCCAATGTATTTTCAAGGATTTTTATTTTTTCTGCGCTCATTTTGAGTGTTTGTCGGCCACCGATGAGGCAGCAAATGAATCAGGCTTTATTTTACATTTAAAACCAGAACCAATTGTATACCCCATCAACATCTTAGTCAACGGTGACGTCTTTTCGTTTTTGTCCTCTGCAGAAACATCCAAATGAACCTCTAAATCTAAATCAGGAATAATTTCGCTGATCTTTAGAGCGACGTTAATGGATTTTTCTGCTTCCTGTAGTATCCTATTATAGAGTGATGAGGGCTTCTTGGTCTTTTCTTTTTTAACAAAATACCTTCCACCTTTTTGTCCGTCTGCTCCTAATAATACTATACTTACAGCAAAAACGCAAGCTTTTTCTTCATTTTTTTTGCAAAAAGAATCAGTACCTACAAATACTGATCCACTGTTGGTGTGATGTCGAGATATTATTTCTAATATTTCATGAAATTCTATCTTCTTGTTCGAACCTGTATACCAGTCCATCTTATCCTTTAGGTTGGCGCATTGAATCTAAACTAATTTGTCCCGCTTTCGCAATCACAATCGCATCGGCAATATCAAAATATTTAGGTTTTGGGTTTCCTTTAGGGGTCAATTGTATCTCAAAAGATGGCTCTTTGTCAAGTAACCATTTAACAACTTGCTTTTTAGTGTCTTTTCCGCGAGTTAGGGTCATTTCGTTTAATTTTCTAGCTTGTTGGGCGGTGAAATACTGTGGTGTTTTATCAAAGATATCATAACAGAGCCAAGAGATTATTCCATTGAATCTTTGTAGGGTGGCCATTGTTTTAGCTGATGAGCCTCCGGAGCCGAAAAACATAAAGGGCTTTTCAATAAAAATCTTTTCGATTGGATATTGTGCTTTAATGCTGCATAGTCCTTCTTGAATTAGCGATGCCTTTTTAAAGACGTTTTCAAATTTATTTTTGTTTCTGGTGTCCCAAGCGTCTGCTCGGATTATCTCAGCATCAGCATCCAGTATGCAGTATCCAGTTATACTGGTGCTTATGTCCATTCCTAAAATCATTTTATTTTCCTTTATTGTATTAGATATCTAGCTTGAGTTTAAATGTGAAGTCTCTTTCGCCGGTCTTTTTTATGGGGGTTGCTAGATTGGCTATAGCGATGAGATTCTTTTTTTCATCATATATTCCTATTTTACTTATAAATGTTTGATGTTTAAATTTTTCTTCATGATCATAGAAAGAACTGCTTACAGTATTAAAGAGTTCAACCTTGTCGTTTTCTGTATACTGTGTGCTTCCGGTTGTTACTTGTAAGGCTTGGTGAGAATCATAATCTACATACGTATGATTCGTGGAATAGTTTAAATCATATTTATTGGCATTAGCAAACATAGTGATCGTTTCTACATCCTGTGTACCTTCACACTCAAAACTAAAACTTGCAGAAGCATCGACGGCGCTTATACCATCATTTGCTCCAGCAGCAAAATCTATCCATTGGCCATCTCTAGTTACATCACCAAAATCATAAGCGGTCTCTGTAAGACCCCAACTTCCTGTTAAAAGTACCACACCTTCAGTATAAAGTATTACACCGGCAACAGAGTCGCCGCCATTTGTTTGTGCATATGCTGTACCATCAGTCTGAATTAGCTCTCCGTTATAATTTGTGTCTTGAAGCCTGCCCACTAAAGTTCCGGAAATATAAAATTTTAAATCGACGGTGCCCTTTCTTATTTCATTTCCATAAAAGATGGAAGGTATATAAATCAAAGCCAGTTCTTGGGTTTTTTTGTCTCCCATAGAGGAGGAAAAAGCATAGTGACTGCTAAGTGCTGTATAGTGATTTAAAGTGTTTTTAAGAGCTAGAATGTGGGATCCTGTTGGACTATTAGTACCATGATCTGCTGCGAATTTCTCTTTGGATATCGATGCGGATAACGGATAAGTTCCCACTATTTCGTCTCCGTACTGGTATGCTGTTGAGAAATCGCTTACAGAAACTCCGCCGAGAGCTTCAAAGTTTCCGCCTTTTGTGATAAAAGGGTAAATTAACGAATTGGCTGGCCTGTCGATATTCATCTCATAAAGGCTTAAAGAGCCAACATCTGCGTGAGTTACGTTGCTAACGAATTCACCGGGCTGCGTATTTAGATTATTATAATAGACCTTGTTATCATTAATATCAAATTTGATTTTTGGATGAGTTTCAAGCGTGTTATAAAGAATTTCGCTATCTTTAAACTTATAGTAAGGCATAGAGGAAGCCCTTGTAAATCTTAATAGTCCAATCGACAACGAAGGGTGATTTCGTTCGATGGTGCCTTTTTCAGTGGCTCAGACAATTTAGCAACAGCAAGAAGCTCGTTGTCTGGGGAATACAAGCCGACTGTTGTAATATAAGAAACAGGATCCGCCATTGGATTGTTTCCCTTTACGCGGATTTCTGATTCCGAGAGATAGGTTGGGTTGGAGGAATAGTTATATTCTGTGTTGTTAGCTCTGCAGAAATAGATTGTTGAATTTAGTTCTGTGGTGTTATTAAACTGAATGTTGTCTAGAGCATATCTCCAGCCATTTGCTAATTCAGTAATTGTAGATCCGGTAAGCTGATCATTAATTTGTCGAGCACTGGCGGCACTATTACCTGCGCCCGGGCCAGCGGGATCACCAAATGCGCCTGTAAAATAAGAGGCTGTGATTACCGCGATTCCTGCTTGATAATAAACATGGCCGATAATATCACCTTTTGGCGAAACGGAAGATGTATATAGAAGACCATAATCACCGGCAGGAGAATTGGTTAAATAGTTATTTTGCGCGTCGTAATCGCCAACTGTTTCTAAGTCTTCTCTGTTTGCTTCGTCATTAACATTGCTGCTAGTAGCGTAGAGGTCCAATCTGAATGAATTTTTCTTAATCTCATCTTTGGTGAGCAGGCGAGAAAAATTGATGAAGAAACATTCTTGCATATAATCGCCACTAGTGGAGGTGTTGCCATCTGAATCAAACTGTTGGATATTTCCGGAGACGTCGTAGCCAACTAACACTTGAGCCATTTGGTTATAGATGTTCATCTTCTTGTCGTTTTGAGAATTTTCGCTATCTGCAAGCGCGGATGCTTCGGAGTAACCGGCAGTGATATCAAAAATATGATTTGCAGACGAGCTTAAGTAGGGGTAGTCATATACCGATTCAAACATACCGTGTGAAAAAGTTTTAATATTATCATCATCATATGTACCAGAAACAATTGTTCCGGTGATTGGGATTGCCTCATGAAGCAAGGTTCGCGTTGTTGCGACATCTTCTGGTAGAAGCTGTTTAAATGAATTCGCCATTGTTTTCTCCTAATTAGCTCGTTTTCTTTAAAAATCTTACAGGAATATCTAAAGAATATCCTGTTGTTATTCCGATTACTTTAATCGTTGTGTCGATTGCTTTGTAGTTGACCGCATTGGTATCTGTAACAGTGCCTTGGCCAATTGTATCAAACAAATAATCACTTGATTGAAGATTGGAACCGGCAATGATACCGAAACGTAGTTTAGTACCGCGAGGGCCTACCAATACTTCATTTCCGTCGTCTTCACCTTTTCCTGCTCCAACAAAGTTAGCATCGGTTGTAGCGCCGTCTACTTGGCCCGGGAGGCAACTAGCTACAAAACCGCCGACACCCTTTGTAATATAATAAGTTGCGATTTGATCGTCATCTATAAAGGATGGAGAAGCAGTTTGCGAACTTACAATATCGGTGACGCCGCCGAGCCGATTGTCCATCTGAATCATATATTGTTGTTCTGTTAACTCAGAAGCCAATGAATTCACTGCACTCAGCTTGTCTGTTTTTAGCCCTTGATCAATTCGGATAAATGGACTATCTACGCCAACTGTTGCATTAGCTCCTTTCAGAAACTTTAAATTTGTGATGTCTGTGAGTGTTGCTTGTGTTTCTACGTTTATGCCGACCAAAAATTGGCCAGCGCCTAAAGAAGAGCTAACTGCGCGTTTGGTCTGATCACCAACTTCATTCAATACCAATTGTGGTAAAAATAGAAGGTTATTGTTAGTTAAAGTAATAAGTTTGTTTTTTAGACTTGATGCGTTGTTTGTAAACGCTTCAAGAACTGGAGTTTGTAGGATTTCCAAATCATAATAGGCAGAACCTGAAACGTGATCAGGTACGTAACTTTCGTAATTGATCTCATCGTCTCCGAAGGCATATTTTGTAACCTTAAAGGTGCCGTCGCCTCTTGACAATCTCTTTCTGCCTGCGTCTGTTAGTACTGCGTCGAGAATAATATCTCCCGAATTATCTAAAAAAGCCATGTATAACTCCTCATTTTATTATAACTAGTTTTAATCATAGTAATTTCATCATTTCTCTTATGTTAAATCCACTTTATTAGTCGCCAGAAGCAACAGGCTAGTACGGCGCATTTGACTCCGGCGTATCAGTTTCCTTCATTCCGCCCGTTTCTGGCTCACTTAAACCGCCTTCTACTTTTTTAATGCTTTCTTCTTGCTCGCTTTCAGCCATTGAAGAGCCGGATGAAGCTTCTATGGGCGCATTAGCTTGGTTTTTATTCTTATCTAAATAGTTTGTGTTTATTGTTTTGGTAAAATCGACATTAATATCAATCTTCTTGCCTGTTTTTTTGGATGTAAGCCGTATCTTATATTTTTTTAGCTGATCATCACTGTCTGCTTTAGCATATGCAACATCAGCTTTATCAATTCCCTCTTCCGCTTTGACTAGTTTTCTGGCTCCATCCGTTAATCCAATTTTAATATATTTTCTGAAAGATCTTTCTGTTTCTATCTTCTTATTCTCATTAAAACTGTAGGTCTTGTTTATTAAATACGGTGGGAATCCTTCTTCTTTGACGATTCTTATGTAAAAGATATCTGTTGGATTTGATAAATTTCCATGTATATCTTCTTGGCGAGCCATATAATAATAATCCACATTTTCTTTTATAAAGTCATTGTATCCTGTTTTTTTGGTGGAATCTAACGCTTTGACGTTAGCGGTGCTAAAATCAGCCCACGATGTTGGCTTTGAGGAAGTCTTATAAATTCTATATGTACCTCTAGCATCATCTGTCTTATAGAGAATAGCGTTGGGGTTTTTAGTTGTTCCTTCTTGTGCAGCTTTGATTTTCTTTATTTTTTCTGCTTCATCTGCGAATATCTTGATTGGTATCAGTTCTCTTGCCCCATAGTTTGTATTCAACAGAATCAATATTTTGTTTTTCTTATCTTTATAAGGGTGAAAGGTAATTTCCGGAGGTAATGGCGGTTTATCTAAAATAGTGGTTATTTGTTTGTTAACCCATCCAAACAGACCGGGAGCATCCAACGAATCATTATTAAAGAAAGGTGCGCGAACAATTACTGCTTTTGTTTCGACGTTTGATGTTGCTTTCGGCAAAGTCCAGCGGGCGTATGTCTCTAATTTTTTAAAGTCAAAACCCTCTCTTTCAAAATTGTAAGTGGTACCCACTACCAAAGAGTGAGTAAAAACTTCGTAAATGTAATCTTGTCCATAAAATACTTGTGTATCAAGATAAGATGCGTCTTTTTGGTCGCCTTCAAAAGAATTTGGTAAGAATATACTTTGTACATGTCCCATGGTTCCGTCTTCCTTTCTTTTAAATTTAGCGATTTCATATGCTAATATTTCTGAGTGGCATTTATCTCCCTTGTATATCTCTGGAATGTCGAGCCTTTTATTTGTTAAAAGTTCATTAATCTCGTTCATTGAAGTGTATGCTAGACCTAGGCGAGCCATATTTTGTATTGGCTCTTCATCTAAAATCAGACCAGATGGTGCTAGCTTAACGTTCTTCATATCGTCAAAATATTTAATATAGCTGCTATAGCCAAATGAAACCAAAAAGCGCGACAAATCCATTATTTGCAGAGTTGTCGTTGAAATTTTCGCCGTTTCGTTAGCTAATGCAAAAGTATGTTCAGAGGATAAGGCACCGCCGCTGCTCCATGCGCTTGAAAAATAGTTTCCTAAAACCGTCATAAACATGCCTGTGGTTTTATGTTTTTTTAGAATTTCCACGAATTCAGACTTTAAACCGTTCCTTAGAGGAACTGTTATTTCGTTGTGCATAGGAAACAGCTTAGCTATAGAATTTGCTTCTTCTAGTTCTTTTATGTTCGACACTACAATATTTTTATATCTATGGGGTGTTGCACTTTCTAAAGTTGAATCTTGAATCAAATTATAATAACTTTGTACAGAAAAATCTTCAATTTTAACAGGCTTGATTTGTCCTAATGCAGCCAAATCTCTATAATAGTTTATTTTTTTAGTTTTCATATTATAATACGTGTACAAGTTGGGCAATTGTAATTCAGAAACAATATTTTCTGGGAAGTTTTCAGCTAATTGAGAAAAGTATTTATATTCTGAATTGATAGTCACAACGTCAGTTTCTGCATATTCAACTTCTTTTGGTGGTTTTCCCATTCCTTTTACTAAATCCGTTGTGAAATATATATGCTTTGATGGAGTGGGATACCAAGTGTCCGGGCCGCCGTGCGCTGAGGGAAGGAGGTTTCCAATTTTAAAAAATAGTAGTTTTTTTAGGAGGTCTTGTGCTTCCATGGAGTTAAAGGCGGTGGACGCGGGCCAGTTGGAATCACCCGGGGTGTGCAGCGATACTAGATTAATTTTCTTGGGATCTTCCTTGGGATCGGATCCCAAAAACAATGCGGTGTTGCGTAAACCGAGATCGTCAACAAAGGTTTCACTTTTTTTGAATTCGTTCAACGTGGCCAAGACATCTCCATGGGTCATTGGCGCGCTCTCTTTTAAGCCGGGAGCTAAAATAAAGGGAATAGGCTGCGCACCTGAAAACAATGGGTTAATGGCGCTTGGGTTATAATATTGTTCAAATGTAAGATCATTGTTAAACAACTTAGAGTTTAGATCTATTGTTTCTGGGGCGTATGGAAGATCAAAATAGTAGCCGAAGCTCTTCGGAGGAGTAGATGTTATACCATGGTGAAAGTCGATGTTCGGTTGCTCCATTTGTTTATAATATGATGGATCTGTTAACGTAGACTCTGAAGGGTAGCGCAACTGATATGTGGGGCCACCTTTTGTTAAAGAATCTACATAAAAGCGCCGACCAGTAATATAGCGAAACATATCCGGCATATATTCATATGAGTTGCCGGGCGTAAATTTAAAGGGAGTACTATAATTTTGTACAAAAGAAGCGTCTAGGAGTGTCGTGCTTTTGCCGGTTTCTTCGAACATAGTTTCTCGGTGTTTTGGAATATCATCACCAAAAAGAAGTGTTGGAAGCATATAAAAGCCGGTTGTAGACGTTGCTTCCGCTTCTTCATATGGCGCAAGCTTAAGCTTGTCAAAGTTATCTATTATGGTATATTTTTTAGTCATTAAATTTAATAGCCAGTAATTCCTGCTGGAGGGAGAGTGTTTTGATTCGGCATATTTTGTGTCGGCTGATACTGTTGTTCATCGGTTGTTTTTACTTGCGGAGCATCAGTACTTCCATCACCTAGTGATTCAACGGAAACACCTTCAGGGACCGGATCAGATGACGAAAATTTAAAATTCGTTATAACTCCATTTGAAATGTCCTTAGTGGTGGCCAACATTATTAGCCCGCTAGAGTGATAATCCTGATAATATTTCATTTTTGTACCTTTTTAATAATTAGTTATTTCCAAGTTTTGATACAGTTTCCATTTATCCAATATAAAAATATTGATTATAGTTGTAATAACCTTTAAACAAATCAATGATCTTTGCGTCTAAAAGATTGCTATTCTCAAATAAGTCGACCTTGCAAAAAAGTGATTGATCCGGAGCTAAACTGTCTAAAACCTCTTTTGTAACAGGAGACCATTTCGCAGACTTAATCATATTCGTGTTGTTATACGAAGATGGAGTCAATTTATCACTCAGAGATCTTTGCTCGAACCCTTCTAAATAGTGTACTCTACCATATAGCCCAAACAGTGTAACATATA
>Ga0181372_1000022_pt1 | contig 39692 bp, 54 predicted proteins | sample LowvirmetaG_5_FD_130161 | JGI IMG/M metagenome (GOLD analysis project Ga0181372, IMG submission 130161) | Marine viral communities from the Subarctic Pacific Ocean - Lowphox_08 viral metaG | ecosystem: Environmental > Aquatic > Marine > Oceanic | place: Subarctic Pacific Ocean | collected...
AAACCTTCTTTAATGACTTTAACAATCAAGACAATTTTAGGTTTTCTCCGGAGACAGGTCTTCATACAAACATTGGATATATGAGAACCGATGAGAGTGGAGATAAAAACCAAGTATTTAATTATAATCTCATTAAATCTCTCCTATTTCTAAATGAGGACTTTGCTCTCAAGAACTTTGAAAAGAGAAAGGGGAGCCGTTGGGTTGGCGACTTAAAAGTTGACGCCCTAAAAAGTGTTAAAGATCTTATTAGTAGTCAAGTAAACCAGAAAGGCCCAGAAGTAATCCAGCAGTGGCTATTAAAGAATTTTGATGAGGTCGAAAAAATAGTTAACAAGACGATCTCTCACTATGCTGATGCTATGTACAGTAAAGGAATTGGGTTTAATATTAATTATGCAAGCAGAAGGGGATATATTGAGTTTCGCTACCCAGGCAATGAAGATATAACATATGAAGGGATAAAAGATGCTACTCTGTATTATGCTCACGTTGTCAAGGCGGGAGCAGATGATGATTACAAGAAAGGGGAATATTTAAAGAAACTCACATCTTTCATTGAGAACGCAAAGGCATCATCCCAAACATCCATCACTGATTTCTCCGAAATAAGGGAAATGGTAGAAAAATTCAAAGATATGCCTCTCTACAAAAGCCGTGATCCCGAACTTGCTACATCTGAAGTTGGGCCATTTATAAGATCCCTCGATGAGATTGGAGTAGATAATCTTGGCTGGGAGGAAGATAGGAAGAGGTGGACAGATAGTCAAGTTTGGAGGGGCGCAATAAGTGGTAGGGATTTCTTCTGGATTAACAGTATCAAGAAGGGAGACTCCGTTGATAATACTATGATTGTTTTGGACACCCTGGAGAACACTCCAAGTGGGCCAAAGAAAATTCAAGTCAAATACCCTATTAAAGATTTTGAAAGAAACTTGAGAAATGGGGTGCTCATCAAAGTTATGAATAGAAATAGAGAAGAGATATTAAAAGACATTTATGACAAAACTGGTGAGACAGTTAATGAGGTCAAAAACCCCTCCTTCGACATCGAGCAAATAATTTTAAAAACAATCAATAGAAAAATGTTTAATTTTTAATTTTTCCCCTTCTCATATTGTGCCCCTATTTACTTTTGGGGGTGCGAAGATGGAGAATAAAAAATTAAAAATTGGAGACATTGTTCAACTCCAGTGGGATGTCTTTTTGCGGCAACCTGGGACGATCGGTATTGTTGTAAATATTTATCAAACTAAGACCGGTCTGGAGTATTATAAAGTTATTTGGAATGGGAGAAAAAAAGCACCTGTTCCCAAATACTTAACTGCCAATGAATTAATTATTTTAGAGGTATGAAGGGGAAGTTCTCTATGAATGTAAAAAAGGGTGATTGGTTAGTTTTTAAGAAAAAATATCAATATGGAGATGCAATTGTGGGGAACATCTCTGATCGAGTTATGGTAGCAATAAGTGATTCCTATAGAGTTCACAATGTAGTGGTTGTTGATGTGTTAATAAAACCTGATGATCCTCCGTATACAATTTCAACTACATATCTAAAAATACTAGAGAAAGATTAATTATAAAGTTTTTATGTTTAAAAAAATAAGATAAATCATATATACTATACAAAGAGAGTAAGGCAAGATGAAAACCAAAACAAAACAAGTTGCTGCTGACAATCTTTGTAAAATTGAAAATTATTTGCAATTCTACTTAGATTTAAGTGATGTTATTGAAGAGATGTTACCTCCCGATGAGGTGACTAAGATTAAAAAAAACTTTGATCTACAACTTGTTTTAAATTCTGTTTTTGAAAACACAATCACAATGGTTAATTAAAAATGAAAGTCAATATTGAAACAGCAACAGATGTTGTTTGTTCTGAGTGTGATAGCTCACACTTTTCTCAAGTTTTTGTTATTAAGAGATTATCGCCAGTAGTTTCTCCCACAGGAGAAGAAGCCCTGGTCCCTATTCCAACCTTTGCCTGTTCAAAGTGTGGAAATGTAAATGATGGGTTTGTTCCTGACGAGGTAACGAGGGGGTCAAAATGAGTGTATAATGAATAATAATTTTATTTAATGTGTGATCAATGGGGTCAAAAAATATATAAATTTCGTGGTTCAATGTCATCAACGAACCAAATTGTGGAAGGGTGACTGGTAAGTCGGGAACGAGGAGAACCGACACCCCTTCGTTTTAGGTTTGTAAATGAAAAAAATACTACTTCCAATCTTATTCCTACTATTATCCTGCAAAGGTACTGACTCTTTTGTTATAAAGGAGGGCCAGAAAATGCCAGCTAGTGGCGAGCCAGCAGAAAAAATGTCTCTCGTGCAATGTGTTGACTATGTTCCATACAATCACGAACCTCTATCTTGTAAATCTTACGGAACGAACTTAAAATGTTGCGATTGGCATATAGAAACAATTGATGTAGAACTCAATCTGGTTTGTTGGCAAAATTGGTGCTTTCGAGAAAAAGAGACTTGCTGGTATTACGATCACCACAAATGCGACAACTACTCTTCTCTAAAATAAAGACTTAAAAAGTTTAAATCAAGGCATATTTAGTGTGAGGCATAAACGCCATAGCTACTAGAGGATGCCTTGATTTTTTGTCGGCCCGGCGTTTTAGGCTTGTTTTTTTCTTTTTAATGTGGTATTATATAATGTACTGATTAAAATACGGAGAAGAATCAAATGATCATTACAGTTCTAGACACAGAAACAACCGGACTAAACAGAAGTGAGCACGAAATTATTGAAATTGCTCTTATTAGTTATATTATTGCTGCAAATGGCGATAAATATGTCTTGAAAACTTTTGAAAGTAAAATCAAGCCCGGCCACATTGAGTCTGCGAGTCCCGAAGCCCTCAAGATCAATGGCTATTCAGAGGAGGCTTGGTCTAGTGCCCCGCGCTTTGAGGAAGTCTATCTTGAAATAAAAGAGATGATTGAGGAATCAGAATGCCTTCTCGGTCAAAATCTAATTTTTGATTTGAGGTTTCTCGAATCAGCTTGCAAGAAGAGCAGCAAGCAGGTTCCAAATTTCCCTATGTATTTTGACACAAAACAAGTAGCAGATTATCTTTTTGAATCGAATTGGATTGAGAGAACGAACCTTGATTATCTTTGCTCTCGATTCAATATCAATTTTGAAGGAAGGGCACATACTGCTCTTGCGGATTGCAAAAGGACAATGCAGCTTTGGGAAAAACTAACGAAAGAGTGCGATAACTATGAACCCTTCACGTTTGAGAATCCATACGAAAGAAAGAGAGGATACAAAAGATGGTCAACGAGAAAGTAACAAAAACTTTTATCCTCTTCATTCTCCTCTTCAACATTGTTGATGCCTACTTGACGATAAAATATATTATCGAACTTCTCATTTTGAACGAAAACAACCCCCTTATGTTATATCTAATTCAATTAGATATGGGCGTTCTACCATTTATTATTCCAAAAACTCTTCTTGTTTGTCTAGGGTGTTATTTGCTTTGGATAAGGAGACAACATATTCTTGCTCAGGTCGGCGCGTATCTGTGTTTTATAGTATATTTTTCGGTTGTTACCCATTTCTATTTTTTTATCCTTAGCTTACATTAATAAATACTGATGCAAAAATAAGAACTACTTATAGTAGCGAAACGCTAAGGAGTTTTATTAGTGATGAGGGCTATAATTATATTCTTTCTGCTTACCTTAGTTGCATCCTGTAGCGAAAGTACCGGCGTTGAAAGGCCAACTAATGCGACTTTAAAATCCCAAGAAAAGGGAACCAAAATAAAACTTAAAAAAAGTCCTAAAAAAGAAAAAAATATAATGAAAAATAATTTAGAACACATCCAGATGCAACAAAACGAAATCAAGTACAGGATAAAGAATTTAGATACAAAAATTAAAAAATTAAAGAAATCTAAAAAGAAAATAAGATGTACTGATACTAATACCTGCCTCGGGAAAAACAATAAGTGAATATTTCTGCACTTAAAGAGTGGTTTTCTTTTATAGTAGCAGTCGTAGGCTGTGTTGCTGGTATAATCTTTTGGGTCCAAAATTCAAACAGCAAAGAATATGAGAAACTTGAGGGTGAAATTGCCGAAATACGCCAAGAGGTGAAAGAAATTACAAAACAAAACGGTGAAATCTTGCGTCAAATCGGTAAATTAGAGGGTCTTATTGAAAATCACAACTAAAACCAAGTCTAAATAAGAAACTCAAAACTACTTAATAAACACTTGGAGATTTTTTATGAAGATTTCAAGATAACCATTGAAGTAGAGATAGAAATAAGTTGATTATTAAGGATAAGCCAATGAAAATTAAAAAATCAAAACTAAAACAAATCATCAAAGAAGAGTGGAAGCGCGTAAATGAGATGTACTACGGTCAAATGATGGACCAGGGCTCTCATAACACCGAATTTACCCAGGAAAATCAAAAATGTAGAACCAAACTGGAAGATGTGATAAAGATATCATCAGATCTTCACGATAAAATCGTCGATGATGGAGATTTAGATGATAAGGTTGTCAATGTTCTGGACGAAATACTCTCCACGTTGAGAAAAATTGAATTAAAGCTAGCTGATGATATCCAAGGAGGCGAAGTTTGATGAAAATTAAAAAGTCACAACTAAATCAACTCATTCAAGAAGAAATTTTAAAGATCAAAACAAAAAATCTACTTAACGAATCGCACGTCGATGGTGAAGATTTTACAAAATATATCATAAATGTTGTAAATAACTCTAATGACCTGATTGGGGGCTTGAGAGATGGTGATCTTACTATCAATGAGGTCGCAGAGATTGCAACGGCACGATATATTTCACTTACAGTAGATAAACTCAATCAAAAGCTTGTAAATGAAGAATTTATTTCAAATATCTCTTCTCAAATTGAAAGCTTGAAGGGATAAGATGAAGATTATCAATGAATCTGGACTTGATTTGACCGAGATTGAGGGTTTATTGAAAGATTTCTATCCCTATGCACAGGATACACTCCAATTTGATCAAACCCCAACCATAAAGTTTGTCTCCGACCCAGAAAATTCAGCAAATGTCCTTGGCAAAACTGCATACTATGATCCCAATAGTCAAGAAGTGGCAGTTTTTGTTGATAATCGACACCCAAAGGACATTTTAAGGTCGATTTCGCATGAATTAGTCCACCACAGGCAGAATTGCCAAGGTAAATTCACAGAAATGCCCAATTTGGGCGAAGGATATGCCCAAGAGAATGAATTCTTACGAGAAATGGAGAAAGAAGCCTATTTAGAAGGTAATATGTGCTTTCGTGATTGGGAAGATGGATATAAACAAAAATTACAAGAAAATAGAGGAAATGAAATGAAAAACTTAACCGAAGAGCAAATTAGGTCAATTATTCGAGAAAAACTTAGAAGTTTTCTTACTGAGGACCAAGATTTCTTTAAAGAAGGGAAGGAAGTGATCAAAGAATCAAAACTTTTAAACCCAAAGACCAAGGAAGAGCCTAAAGAGCCCAAAGGGGCTAAAAAAGACTTCTTAGAGGGCATTTATATCAACAAATCTCAAGAAGTTGCAAAAAAATTCACTAAAAAGTTTATTAAGAAGTAATTACTTTATACAACCCCCCTTAATAGTCGTCCATCCACAAATATTCTACTTTGGTTTCGGATGGACGACTGTTTTTTGTTTAATCCAAAAAATCAACTATTTATATCATATACCAAATCGGGGTCACTATAAATGGCTGATGACTATATCATAAAAAATTTAAAACTTAATCAGCTTTCCGCGCAATACGCAGACAAGATAACAGATCAAGTTCCTTTTACGCTTGGAATGAAGGGGGGGATGAGCCTGCGACTAAGAAGTGCCTATCTTCAAACAAGAGGAGATGCCACCGTATCTGATGTTACAAGCACTCCCGTAAATAATCCCCCCGTAGCATCAAATGTCACTGCAAGCGTAAATGAGGACGGATCAGTCAACATCACACTCATAGCAGTTGACCCTGATAGTGATCCATTAACTTATTCAATTGTTGCCAGTCCCTCCATAGGAACTATCTCAAGTTTTATCGCTGTGAGTGGAACTCTAACATATACGCCACCTATTTGCACCAATGGGAGTGATTCTTTCACTTTTAAGGCAAACGACGGGACGTTCGATTCAAACATCGCCACGGCGAGTATCACAATTACACCATTCTCTGCCTCAAGCGACGTTACACCAACTAGGATCTCGTGCCTCGAACAAAACCTAGAAGGTAATTGGGTTCATTATGTTCCTGATGTTATTCCAATCGATAATCCTATTGAAATGGGATACAAAGTCACAGGATCTGAACTCATACTGAAAGGCAACTGGATTAACTATGTACCAGACGTTGTACCAATCGATAATCCGTTAGCAATGGGGTATAAAGTAACCGGATCTGATTTGGAACTACCTGGTAATTATAGTGGAAGTTTTTTGGGATAACATAACTATTTATACTAAAAAAGAGGACCGAGAATGCCTTTAGACGTAACAGTTAGGAAATTTTATATTACTGCCTCCACAACAGCAGATGCTGATATGGAAGAAATCCATTTGGCGTTATATGATCATTTTAGCAATGTATCTACAAAATTTGGAATCTCATCAAGTGCCGGTGCTGGGTCTAACAATTTCACAGTAACTTGTTCAGCAGCAGGTGAAGATTGGCAGGTCAACTTCCGACGTGCCTCTTCAAGTACGACAACAACAAAATTTTCTATGTGTTCCGGCACGGGATCTCTCGGTGCAACAACTTTTGCAAGTCCCGGTACAACAGGGGCAGTCCCGGTAACGACCGGAAGGGATCACTCAAACGAAGTAGATTGGCAAATAAGCGCAGCAGCCGTAGCAAAGTCCTCTGGTGCAAATCAATACGACATCGAGGCAGTTATTGTTGAGATTGACGATGCCTTCTTCCTTCTCCTCGAAGACGATGGGACGCCATCTGGAACTTTCTACCCATACGGTGTTCACTTTGGAAAGGTCTGGGTTCCATTTTACGCAAGCGACCCAGGACTTGGAAGAGATGGTCTAGGATTTCACGTTGGCGTTCCAAGTGACGCGGTTACAGCACCTAATGGGTGGCTCAATGATGATGCCAATACAAGCAATGACAACAGAATGCACGTTCTCGATGGTCAAGTGTCCGGCACAGTGGGGGGCATTACCCTCAATGATTGTGCCTTTCAACGTATTCAAAATCTCGCCGCACCGACTGATAGTACGGCAGATCTTGATGGGATCGAAAAACCAAGACCGTATCTAAAACGTTCGTTGAACACCTCCAATCAGAGCTATAGAAATTTCGGATATAGCAAATATATGTTATTTTACAACTCTACCTCGAAAAGAACAGTGAAGAGTGCTCTTGCGAGTTCTGGGGGTGATATCTTTGTGTGTGTCGGTAGTGCAGCAACCACGAGCGACATACAAATCCCGTGGAGTGGATCATCAGGGGTTCCAATTCCAACACCATAATATTGAGGAAAAAGAATGAGTATTTCAAGCAACGCAGTAGTGACAAAAATAACAGTAACGGGATCTAATGCCGATGCGAATGAGATCTGTGAGTTTCTTTTTAGACACTTCCAGAATACCTCTACGAAGTTTGGTCTTTCTGGATCTGGTGCTGTCGTTGGTGATCACGCCTTTACGATTACTTGTTCCGCTGCTGGTGAAGATTGGCAATGTAACTTCCGACGAAAAAACACAACAGAGGTTTATTTATCTGTTGCCTCTGGAACTGGTAGCCTTGGAAAATCAGCAGATACTTTCTTTTTGACACCTGGTGCCGCCGCTGGTGCGGCTCCAACCCTATCCGGAACTGATACTTCTGGGGAAGTCCAGGCTATTGATCTCAGCCTCGTGACCATCCAAGATCCAACCGACGATTCCATTGATATGGTCGTGGTTGAGATGAATGACGCATTTTTTATTTTGTTCGAGGACGGAGCACAACCAACTGGATCTTATTATCCCTTTTCTTGTCACGCCGGGCGAGTAATGGTTCCGTTTTTTGAGACAGATAAGATCGGCGGCCCTGATGGTCTTGGCGTTATGGGAACGACCGAGGCGTCGATGATTAGCCCTAGTGCCAACAGTGCGAGAATCAAAGCATTTGTTACAGGTACTTATGATACAGGAACACCAGTAAACAATCAGGATAATGGCGGTTGGAAGTATTGCAACGCCTTCACCACTTACCAAACCAACAGTATGTATCTTCTTTCTGGATCGGCGGCACCGGAACCATATATTGTAAATCTGAGAGATGTTAATATCGCAAACTCTGAGTGTTTCGCCGGCTTTACAAAATACCTATTTCACCTCTGCGATGATACGGGCGCAGGGAGGATTGCGAAAACTGGGGTTTTCAATGGCCTAACTGGTGCTAATCAAGATTCAATGGTATTTATCGGGTACACCACCAGCGTGAGAGAAACCGTCATCCCTTGGACCAATGATGGTGCGGGTACACTAGACCCACAACCATAAGGAAACGATTTTATGAAGATTATCGCAGTTTATCCTGGTCGTTTCCAGCCGATGGCAAAACATCACGCCGAGACTTTTCGCTGGCTACAAGACAAATATGGAGTTGATAATACCTTTATTTTGACCTCTGGTAAAATTGATCCTCCGCGCTCTCCTTTCTCATTTGAAGAAAAGCAGAAAATCATCAATGCTCACGGCTTTAATAACGTTGTCCAGGTTCGCAGCCCCTACCGTCCGGTAGAACTTCTACAAGATTACGATGAGGAAGACACTGCTGTTATTTTTCTCCTCGGTGAAAAGGACGCAGAACGATTATCAAAAGGCAAATACTTTCAACCGCTAACTGGGGAACCAACTGAAACTTTTAAAGACCGGGGTTATGTTCTGGTTGCTCCTCACATTAGTATTCCCACATCCAACTTTACCGATCAGGGTGTATTTGACGAAGCAGAGATATTGAGCAAGGAAATGCTTGAGATTGATCCGACGCTTTCCTTCGAGGGTAAAAACATCAATCACAATCTTGCCGACTTCCTTGGAAGACTTGGGAGAACAAAAAGTAAGCCCGAATCTCGACAATCCAAATGGGCATCAAGGCTTCTAAGTAAATTTAATGTTGGAGAGGAAAAGAAGAGGTGGAACCAAATAAAGAGTTTTGACCCAGAGTATAATGCAGGACTTTTTCAGAGGGTAAATAAATTTTTAGATAGTTTGGAACTAAGTGGAACAGCAGCAAGGGGTATCCTAACAAAGAGCAGCAAAGAAGAGTTTGAAAACATTATGGGTTTTTGGGACGAGGATATTTATAATATGATTAAAGATAAACTAAAGGTAAAAAATCAAGTTTCTGAAACTATTTATAAATTAGTTGAGGATGCTATTAACGAGATTAGCGCAGGGGGTGCAGGAGCGGTAGCGGGGGGTGCCGCTCCTCTTCGGAAAGAAGAGGAAGAGGAAGAAGAGGTCCAAGAAGAAGGGCGATCAACTTTTGATCCGGACCCAGGGGGAAACACAGGTGCTCGGCCAAATTTGAGTTATACTGGCCCTGATGTGGTTGCGGACAATTTCAAAGAAGAAGAAGAAGAAGAAACGAAAAAGGAGTCTCTAAAAATGTCACTTAGTCGCGAAGAATTCATCTTAAGGGAATATGTGAGGCGATGCCTACGCAAGATCCAGAAAGAGCAAATTAAACTTGCGAAGTCCGAGATTTTACAAGAAATTCGACTAAAGAAATACATCCGTAAAGTCCTTTTGGAAAAGGAAGTTCCCAACAAGTATACAACTACCGGGGGGAACCTCGCGGAGGCTCTATTCTTGGAGATCGCAAAGCCTGGTGGTGCTCTGGAAAATAAATATAAGAGCCTTCAAACAAACGAAGAACAAAGGAAGTCTTTTGCGGATTTTGTTATTGAGTTTGTACAAGCCGATTTCGATCTCGCTGAAGAATTTACAAGTAACATTCAAGACGCAGAAATGGAAAGTGGAATGGTCCAGGGAGAGGAGACTCTTGAAGAAGAAGACATCAATATTACTGTCGGGGACGCAGAAGAAAAGAAAGCATTTCCCGATATTGAAGATATCGAAAAAGAACTCGCAGGTGGGGATGAGATTGAAGAAGAACCTGCCGATGGCGAAGAAGAAGATGTGCCCTCCGATTTATCACCAGACGGAGAGACTGGGTATGTCGCAGCTAAAGAAATATATGATGGGTTCTTAAGAAATCAAATTGACAAATTCTGGGAGCAATTGAAGAATGATAATGACCGAGGAATCTATAAAACAGCCGTCATTGAAAATTTAAACGCATATTTCCAAAAGTGGGAAAGTGAAGTCACTGAACCTGCTGGTATAGAGGCAGGAGAAGTCACACCAGGATTTACAGACGAACTAGAAATTTAAATAGGGAGGAAAAGAAAATGGCTAGTCCAAGAAGAAGAAGAATGAGAAAATTACAACGAGCGGGTGCCGCCAGTGCCCCCGTTGCTGCGCCGGCAGCAAAAGAAGCACCAGCTACTAAAGCAGTCGCTCCAAAAAAGAAAGCTGCTAAGAAAGCTGTAGTCGTTGAGGAAATTGCCGAAGAGCACAATGAGTGTGTTGATATCGAGTGCGAAGATAAGGAATGTCTAGATCACGCCGATGCAACTGAAGCTACCGAATAGAGATGGTCTGGGCTAAAAAGAAAAGAACTCATATTGGTAAAAATCATTATTACTCTACCTGCAATAAGTTAAGAAAAGAAGGTAGATTAAATGATGAGTTTGAAATAATGATGTCTGATCTTACATTAGAGGAGATTATCGCCGTAAAATTGGAACTTGCTGCAAAGTCTGCCAAACAGCCTTTGTATGGAGTTCCAATTTGGTTTTCACTCTATAGTATAGTCCAAGATGCTGTCTTAAAGTACGCATTCTCTGCGACGAGAACGAAAAGAGAGGCAATGAGGTTTTTAGGATTAAGTCCTAAATATTATAATGATCTTCAGGCAAAATTTAAGCCAGATTTATATTTTGAGCAGAAAGGGGGTGAATAGGGAATCGACACGATAAGGCGTATTAATAGTGCAGGTGGATAACGGTAACGAATATCTTAAAAAATGTTACATTTTGTAAATGCAAATAACAATGCAAACTCTTACGCTCTAGCAGCGTAAGTGGGGTTTTCCTAATAACCTTAATACCCAACATTAGGCTTAAATAAAATCGGTATCCCGTTAGAATAAAATGGGTGGATTCTGACTCCGATAAGAAAGGTTGGTTAAATCGGTAAATTTTGTTATTTTAGAAAAAATAAATAAACCTGTGAATGACTTTTGATATATATTATTAGTGGACGGGGGTTCGACTCCCCCCACCTCCATAAACAAATCTGATCTCCTTCATTTTGTAATACTATATACTATAGATGCAGGAGGGCCAGACAATGAAAATCTTTCTAGAAGTTACAAAATCATTCTGGCAACAACTCGCAGAAGAATCTCTAAAAAGGGTTGTTGCTACTTTGATTGCCGAGGGTGTTAAAGGTGGAGTTGAGGTACATAAAGAAATTTATAAAAGTAGGCAAATAAGAAAAGAACATGAATTGATCAAACAAGATGAAGCCTTAAAAGAATTTAGAAAAGACGCTTTAAAAAAAGTATGCAAAGAAGAATCAAAGCCAAAGGCTGCGGTGAAAACAAGCACGGACGCGAAGCCCTGTAAATGTAATTGCAAGTGTGGAAAAAGTGAAAATAGTTGACATTTTGAGAAAAATTTACTCGGACGGGACATTGATGTTCTTTTGTTTTATTTTGAACTTTATTGGCTTTGCCCTTACATATAGATTGGATCTTGTAGAAAAATCGTTTCACTACTTAGGTATGTCTGCATTTTGTATAATAACTGCGGCCATCCAACTTAAAAGCTTCAGGAGATAAATAATGCCAACTACATTTACGGGAAGACAAATTCGGGATGAAACTATCACAGTAGATGATATTGGAGAGGAAGCAGAGGAACAATTTTCCAAAGTAAAGATTTCCTCTGGAGATACGACGACTGATTATTTATCAAGCAAAGTCACTGCCGGAACTGGTATTTCTATTAACGTAAACAATTCTGGATCTTATGAGACTATTACTATTGAGAACACAGATTCCTCCGGTGGGCAAATATTTGGCTCAGAATTCTACCACACTCAAAGCCTTGGAGCTACAACTATTGAGGATGATGAATTTAATAATAAAATAAGCGGCTCCACCCCATCAGTACCTGCTGGCACTTATCGCCTTGGTTGGTCATATAATTGGAATAATAATCAAAAGGGTAAAAGTTTTTACTCGCGAATCTTGGTAGATGGAACAAGTATTGGAAATCAAAATGCAACCACTCTTCAAATGGAGCGAACAAAATACGATTCTGGGGGTTTCATACCCTGATGGTTCCTCTTCTAGTGTTAGGCAAGCTTTTTTGTCTTCCGGATTTGAATATTTAACATTTGAAAGTAGTGGATCTCATAGCATTCAATTACAAGTGTGTCACGAGACTGGTAAAAAGGTAACAATTTGGAATGCTAAAGTAGAATTATGGAGGGTGTCTTGATGTCTTTTTATTACTCTTTTACAAAAGTCAATGTATATACTGAACAAGTAAGAGAAGGTGTGCTAAGTAGTTCTGCACTTGCCTCAAAATACAAAGGAATTCGTTTTGATGAGCCCAATCAATTGCGGATAAAATTTTCTCAGGAGTTGAGTGTATCTGAAATGTCTGAACTAGAATCAATAATTTCAAATTACAGTCCAGACCCACTTCCAAATGCCAAATCCACAAAGATATCCGAAATTGATACCAAAACGCAAGTGTTGATTATGGAAGGGTTTCAGTTTGATAATAATACCTTCAGTCTTTCCCTTGAGGCTCAAAAAAACTGGCTGGCGTTAAAAAGCCTAGAATCTATGTTTACTTTCCCAGTGGAAATTACAACCTTAGACAATAAAGCATATCTGCTACAGCAATCAAATTTGGACTCCTTTGTTGGTCTTGGCATACAAACAGTCCAGGGATACTTAAACAGTGGACGCGCCCTGAAAGAACAGGTTTGTAATGCCTCCACATTACCAGAAGTAGATAGTATTATTGATAATCGATAAAAATAAAGCCCCATACCTTTTAAAGTATGAGGCTTGTTTTGTAGTGTCTACTATAAATTCAGCAGGATAGAATTAAGCCTTTCCTTGTCGGCTGGAAGTTCCGCCTCTAGACTAACAAATTCACTTTCCTCTTCCTCTTTATAATGAATTGTATCTAAGGGGCCATCCAAGAATGTCTTAACCTCGTTATAAGTACTTCCATATGAAATTTCAGGCAAACGAACGTGGACCGAATGGATGAGACTTACCAAAAAGTATTTACCATTGATTTTTTTATAAACCGGAGAGCCGGAGCTTCCTGGTGCGACCGTTAACCCACTAAAGACAAAAGATTGTTCACTTCTCCGAGGACAAAAATATGTCTTCTTAGAGCACAAGCCAGCATAATATCCTTCAAAAATTGGAACCATATCCGGTTTAAAGATCCCCAAGGGGGCAGCAGTATTATATACCTTCTCACCAATCTCTGGTGGGTCTTGTGCAAGTTTAACTTTTGGATAGGGAATTCGCTTTCGAGTCTTCAACAAACATAAGTCCGCTACTGGGTCAAGTTTAATAATTTTAGAAAAATATAATTTGCCTTTTAGGTCAGCTACGAAGATAAAAGATTGAATTTTGATTTTTTGAATATTTGTATAATCTCCAATTGGTTGCGGAAATTTCAAATCTTTCATTTGTGGATATTGTTTTTCCAGGCGTTGTTTAAAATCTTTAGGGAAGCTATTCTTTGATTCACAAACATGAGCAGCAGTTAACACAATAGAGTGTTTAGATGTTTTGTCGGTATTTTCGATCTTAGATGTTGTTTGATCGACAATAACCCCAGATCCTTGAGCGACTCTTGGACCAAGATAGTGAGAATAGTCCGAAGTGAACGCACAATACTCCTTTCCCTTGACACTGCTGCATAAATTTATAATGTATGTTTTTTTAATGTGGGTAAATGACTTTCTTGGGATTTTTTGTTCCCCAGGATGCAAAACCGTACTGCCACAACTTACAGACAGGAATGTAAAAAAACTTATCAACAAAATGGCTATTTTTCTATCGTTCATCAGAATGTTCCTCCCAACTACTCAGATTATCTCTGATGTATAATATTAAATAGAGAAGAAAACTATTAAACTCTATATTTATTATAGACACAACAAAAGACTTCATATGGCAAAGAAAACATATATTCTTGATACCAATATCTATCTAACAAACTTTAGTGCAATCTATTCATTCAAAAATAATGATATACTCATACCATTCAAAGTCTTAGATGAAATAGATAAACATAAGAAACGACAAGACTTGGTTGGTAAAAATGCTAGGTCTATCATTAGGATCTTAGATGGTTTGCGGGCAAAAGGTTCCCTACAGAAGGGAATTCGTCTTGGAAAAGGTTACGGAATAGTAAAAGTCTCAAACCTCGACAAAACTTCAGATTTTGTTAGAGGCTTTAATTTGGACTGGAGTGATTCTGACAATATCATTATTGGAACTACCATTGTAGAGGCGGCACTCAATTCAGGAAGGAAGCACATTCTTGTTACGCAAGATATTAATATGCGTGTAAAATGTGACAGCCTTGGGATTCCCTGTGAGGGCTACACCACAAGTCAAGTTGTCGATAATGTACGAGAAGTTTACTCTGGTGTTACATCCCACCTCGTTGATGATCAATTAATTGATAGATTTTATGAAGGAGGAGAGGTTTTTATTGAGGAGGGAAAAGGGAAATTTTTCTCTAATCAATTTATTATGCTCGTCTCTTCATCAAATGAGAAAAAAACTGCTTTAGCTAGATTTGTTAATCATAGCACTCCTTTGAGAAGGATTATTAACGTTCGAGGTGGAGAGGCTTGGGGAGTTAAGCCTCGTAACAAGGGGCAAAATTTTGCCATTGATCTCCTACTTGATAACGATATTAAAATTGTATCTCTGGTCGGAAAAGCCGGTACTGGTAAAACTCTTTGTGCTGTTGCCGCTGGTTTGCAGCAAGTGGTTGAAGGTAAACACGGTGAATCAACATACAAACGTTTAATTGTTTCAAGACCAGTGCAGCCACTTGGCAAAGACATTGGTTTCCTCCCTGGGACAATTGATGAAAAGATGAGTCCGTGGCTTGCTCCCATTCAAGATAACCTTCGTTCGCTACTTGGCAATGATAATGTTACCATAAAAATGTATCAAGAGCAAGGAATTATTGAAATTGAAGCATTAACCTATATTCGAGGCCGGTCAATTTCCGATTCTTTTATTATTATTGACGAGGCTCAGAACCTAACCGCAAGGGAGTTGAAAACGATTATCACCAGGGTTGGAGATAATACAAAAATTGTATTGACGGGTGATATCGAACAGATTGATAACATCTATGTTGACGAAACCTCAAATGGCCTTACCTACGCAATTGAGAAATTCAAACCTCACGATATTTGTGGCCATGTTACCTTAGAAAAGGGTGAGAGAAGTCAGGTAGCTACCTTGGCAGCAAAAATACTATAATATTCTTGATTCTTCTCTATATTTATGTTATTATATTAATGTATTATATATTATACAAAGGTTAAGTATATGAATAATCTATTACTAAAAGAAAAAGTAGAAAAAGAAAACTCTATGAAAGAATGGTTAGTTACTTATGTGGGAGAAAAGCTTTCTCCTGAAAATGAGGAGGTAACTGTTGAGATGATTGTAGAAGTAATGGCAAGTGAATTTCCTGAATTTGTAATGGTGCTTGCCGAAGAAAACTTTATTCGTGGTTATCAACAAGCAATGGTGGATCTGGAAAGTGTCAATTAGGAAATATCTGAAAACACAGATGATGGAAAGTCCATACAACAATGAATATATAATTTTTAATGATATTGTTGTGTCGATTGTAAACCGATTCACTCGCAATATCGACTTTAAAAAAACACTGGACCTTATCCAAGATACATTGCCATTACATTTGACATATGAAGTCGATACAATTCTTGTTGGGGATTTTGACTTTTTGAATGATCGAGAGGTTGATGCTTCGTATATGGATGGAGCAATCTACGTCACCAACAAGCAAGAAAGTCCAATCTCTATGGTTGATGACATCATTCACGAATTTGCTCATTCTGTCGAAGTTATGGCACCAAATGAGATTTATGGTGATGGTAAACTAGAAAGAGAGTTCCTTTCAAAGAGGAGCCATCTAGCAAAAGAGCTTGAGAAGGAGGAATATAGAGTTCCTCTCGAAATCATCTTTAACCCAGAATTTGATGAAAACTTCGATATGTTCTTGTATAAAAAGGTAGGATATGATAAACTATCCATTATGACAGTCGGTATTTTTGTTTCCCCATATGGGGCAACTTCCTTAAAAGAATATTTTGCCAATGGGTTTGAACATTTTTATATGGGGGAACGAGAATATATCAGGGACATTTGCCCAATACTTTATAGTAAATTAGAAATGTTAGACAATTATTCTGAGGAGGAATTTTAAAAAATGTTAGATCAAAGTTTAATTTCGGACGTTAAAGTGACAAAGGATACAGGTGCAAATACTGTCACTGTGTCATTTACTATGCCTCCACATCAAAGAGGTGCCAAAATCATCCGAATTGATAACAAAACAATCTTAGATTTCGTAAAAAATGAACAAAAACTCCCAGTAACACAAATTTTGAATGGATGTACAATCAATAATGACTATTCTGGCCGTTCAAGCGATTATGTTGCAAAGGGAACCTGGGTTCTTGAGCTAGAAGCCAAGCAGAAACCAGTTCCACTACAAACCAATACTAGGAAAAAATCTTCAAAGAAGCACCGATCTATGCACTCTACCCCCACAATGGAAAAAACTCTTAATGAGGAAGTGGAAAATGAGCAAGAAGAATCCTGATTATATTTCATTCTCCGGTCTAAAAGATTGGAATTTTTGTCCATTCTATTACAAGCTCACCAAAATCGATGGAATCGATGGGTTTGTTGGTAATGAATTTACGATCTTTGGTTCGGCAATCCACAGAGTTTGTGAAGAGGTTGTCCAGGGTAGTAAATCTTCACCCTCCGAGATGTTCAGTAACTTCTTTCGAGATGAAATTAAAGAATGGCAAGGTAAACACGGCGAGAATGAGCTTGATAAAAAGCTCCTTGTTGAGATGTGGGACCAAGGTAAGCAACTCGCTCCCCTAATCCTCAATGGGCTCAAGGGAACCTTTGGAAACAATTTCAAAGTCATCTCAGTTGAGGAAGAACTGTATGAGGACATAGAAAAATATAATTTAAAATACAAGGGCTTTGTCGATCTTCTTATTCAAACGCCTGATGGCAAGTATCACGTCATTGATTGGAAAAGCTGCTCCTGGGGCTGGGATATGAAAAAGAAATCAGACACGATGCTTTCATATCAACTTACTTTTTATAAAAACTTTATCGCACAGAAACACAACTTAAATCCAGAAGATATTGAAACTTATTTTGCCCTCCTCAAGAGAACTGCGAAAAAAGATAATGTGGAAATTTTTAAAATCTCTTGCGGCGAAAGAAAAATTAAAAATGCACTTAATATGTTAGAGACGGCAGTGTATAATGTTGAAAAAGGGTTCTTTGTTAAGAATCGATTAAGTTGCAGCAAATGTAAATTCTGTAAATCAGAACATTGCCCATAATGGAGTTCAAATGGATAAAAAGATTACTGTTCTTACTTTAGGGGACCATCCACTGTCCCCTACTGGCGTTGGAACACAAACAAAATATATGATTGAGTCACTTTTGAAGACTGGGAAGTTTAAGGTGATTAGTTTGGCAGGTGCCATCAAACATCAAAGTTACCAACCAATCCAGACAGAAGAGTATGGCGATCTTTGGACTTTGTTCCCGGTGGACGGATTTGGCGACGAGGGGACAATCAGATCCCTCTTGAGAAACCACAAACCAGATATTCTTTGGTTTATGACTGATCCACGTTTCTATGGTTGGCTTTGGAATATGGCAAATGAGGTTCGTTGCCATATTCCTATGATTTATTATCACGTTTGGGACAATAAACCATACCCAACTTTCAATCGACCCTCATATGAATCAACAGACGTGATTGCAACAATCTCAAAGGTTACGGCAGATATTGTTAAGAATGTTGCCCCCGGTGTGGAGCATCACTATGTTCCTCATTCTGTAAACCCTAAATTCTTTAAACCTTTCGACGAGGGACAGATTAAGAATTTTAGAAAAGAATATTTTGAGGGAGAAGAGGATAAATTTATTGTTTTCTGGAATAATCGCAACGCCCGCCGTAAGCAACCAGGAACTTTGATTCATTCTTTCAAGCAATTTTTGGATCGGGTCGGCCACGACAAAGCAAAACTTCTTATGCATACGAATCCAAAAGACGAAAATGGTCCGGATCTCGAAGCACAGATTAGTGCCCTCGGTCTTACTGATGGTCAAGTAGCATTTAGTACTGGTAAATACCCACCAGACCAGATGGCAATTTTCTATAACCTTTGTGACTGTACAATTAACATCTCAGATGCTGAAGGCTTTGGTCTTGGTACTTTGGAATCTCTGGCTTGCAAGACCCCAATCATTGTCAATATGACTGGTGGCCTTCAAGAGCAAGTTACAGATGGAGAGAAGTTTTTTGGCGTTGGAATTGAACCAGCCGCAAAAGCAGTCATTGGGTCACAATCTGTGCCATTTATTTATGAAGATCGGGTTGCTGAGAGTGATGTAGTAGATGCTCTAGTTAAGCTCTATGAAATGACACCTGAACAACGGAAAGAACTCGGAAATCAAGGCTATGAACACGTACAAGAGAACTATAGTTTCGAAAATTTTGAAAAACAATGGGTAGATTTAATGCTTTCTGTCCACGAAAACTATGGTTCTTGGGAGAATAGAAAGAATTACCAATCTTGGGATTTAACGGAGTTATAATGAAAAAAAGTGTATTAGTTTCAGGTCCAGTATTATCGTGTTCGGGGTACGGAGAGCAAGCAAGGTTTGCTCTCCGTTCTTTGAGGACAAGAGAAGATATTTTTGACATTTATGTTAACCCTCTTACTTGGGGTAAGACATCTTGGATCACAGAAAGTAATGAGGAGAGAGATTGGATTGACAATCTCATTCGGAAGACTCATCAAAGACAACAAGCGATGTCCAATGTTCCGTATGATATTTCAATTCAGGTAACGATCCCCCCGGAGTTCAATAAACTTGCTCACGTCAACATTGGCTATACAGCAGGGATTGAAACCACAAAGGTTGCTCCGGCTTGGATCGAGAAGGCAAATATGATGGATAAGATTATTGTACCTTCAACTCATTCCAAAAACACTTTTACCTCCACTGTCTATCAGTTATTCAATCAACAGACAGAGCAACACGTTGGAGATCTCCAGACTCGGACAGAGTTTGAGGTCATCCCATTTCCACTGAGAACATTGGAACCAGAAGATATTAGCATTGATTTTGAAACTAAGTTCAATTTCCTCACAGTTTCCCAAATAAGCCCACGTAAGAATCTAGAAACGCTTGTTAGGAACTTTGTGAAGGAGTTTAGGGAAGACGGCGACGTTGGCCTCATTGTCAAAGCAAGTATCGCAAATAACTCAATTTATGACAGGTATAACACTACCGTCGCACTGAAGAAGTTACTTGCAGCACCTGAAATGGCAGAACGAAAGTGCAAGGTCTATCTCCTTCACGGAGACTTGTCGGAGGGACAGCTTGCAACCCTCTATCGACACCCAAAGGTTAAGGGTTACGTGACATCTACACACGGAGAAGGCTTTGGACTTCCAATCTTTGAATCTGCTATTGCTGGTCTTCCTGTTGTTGCTACTGATTGGTCTTCGTACCTTGATTTTATGACGATGCCAGTCAAAAATAAAAAGGGCAAAGTGAAGGACAAAAAGATGTTTTTGAAAGTCCAATGCGACATCAAACAAATTCAACAACACGCAGTTTGGGATGGCGTCCTACAGGCAGATTCAGAGTGGGCTTTCGTAAGTGAAAACTCATTGAGGGAAAAAATGAGGACTCTGCGTAAGAACCCTGGAACTTATCGTAAGAACGCAAAAATGATCCAAGAGCATATCCTTGAGAACTACAAGCCGGAAGATTTGTATGCCAAGTTTGTAAATACAATTAGCTCCGAAGAGACGATTTCTCTTGGGGAAAATACTGTCGATGATTTATTCAAGTCCCTTGAAGAAGGTGGATAATGATTATCTTCGTCTCGGATATGTTCGCAGACCAATATGGGGGAGGAGCCGAATTGACCACCGAGGCAATCATTGAGGCTTCTCTCCTTCCTGCCTTTAAAGTCAATTCTAAAGACCTCGATCTAAAAACAGTTAAGGCGCATAGAGATAAATTTTGGGTGTTTGGTAATTTCACCGGAGTTTCAAAAGAACTCCTTATTTATTTTGCCCAGAATATGAAGTACTCTGTCCTTGAATATGACTATAAGTTCTGCAAACTCAGGTCTATTGAAAAACATATTGCTCATTCCGGCACTTGTGATTGTCAAATGTCTGATCACGGAAAGACAATTTCTATTTTTTTGGCAAAGGCAAGCCACCTTTGGTTTATGTCAACTGGCCAACGAGAGTTATATTGTGAAAAGTATTCATTTTTGAATAAGAAAAATTCAAAAGTTCTGAGTTCTGTTTTCAGCCCCCAGACGCTCGACAAAATTGAGTCGCTAGATTGCAACAATAAGAACGACGTGTGGCTCATTCAAAATTCTCCGTCCTGGATCAAGGGCACCGAAGATGCAATCGCATTTGCAAAAGCAAATAACTTCAAATATGAACTGTTTGAGGATTTGACTTATGATCAGATGCTGGAAAAGTTTGCCCAATCGAAGGGCTTTTTGACTTTCCCCCGAGGACACGACACCTGTCCAAGGACTTCTATTGAGGCCAAACTGCTTGGTTGTGAAGTCATCTGCAATGAATATGTGCAGCACCGAGATGAGCCCTGGTTCACTGGGACTAACGAAGAGTCGATGGAATATTTGAGGGGAAGGACACGGCACTTCTGGGATGAAACTCTTGCTGCCCTCGATGACATTTTACCGACTAAGAACTCAAAATCGTCTGAGGACACACATTTTAAAATTGTAATTCCCGTCTACAATGCAGAAGACTGGATCGGGAGAGCAATTCGATCCGTCAAAGATCAGGACTACCAGAACTTTCAATGCATCATCACAAATGATATTTCCACAGACTCCACCCTCCAGAAGTGCCTAGATGCAGTTGGAGGCGACCCAAGATTCAAGGTTATCGACAATACAGAGAAAAAATACGCCCTACGAAACATATACGAGTCAATCGAAGAGAGCAGTCCAAATCCAGAGGATGTTATTGTATCTCTTGATGGTGATGATTGGTTCCCAACTCACTTCGTCCTGTCAAAGTTAAATGAAGTTTATAAAAATGAAGATTGTTTGATGACATACGGCAGTTTTGTGCAGTTTCCACACGGAACCATCGGTCGAGAAGCAAGTAGATACCCGGAAGATGTCATTAGGGATGGATCTTACAGGAAAGATAAATGGCGAGCATCTCATTTAAAAACTTTTAAAAGTGTGCTGTGGAATGAAGTTAACGTTGAGGATTTGAGGGACAATGACGGAGAGTTCTATGAGATGACTTATGACCAGGCTATGATGCTCCCAATGTTGGAGATGTGTGGAGAAAGGGCAAAATACATTCCTCAAGTTATGTACGTCTACAATGTTTCAAACCCCAACGCAGTTAACAAGACACGCGCCAAAAAGCAACATAATCTGATGTTAAAGATTAGAAATAAAGCACCGTACAAGAGGCAGTTTTAATGAAAGTACATTTTGATAATGTTAACCTTGGGAGCAGCAGTGGTCCCAATTCTTTTGCCAGTAAGCTTGTCACACAATTTAAGAAAAGGGGCGTCGGAATTACTCCCCTTTCTGAGGCAGACATCAGCCTGTGCTTTATTGAATCTAAGAATTTTAACTTGAATAAGCCAAGAATCCAGAGACTGGATGGAATCTATTTTAATACAGATTTTGACTATAATAAACAAAATGTCAATATCAAGAAGGTTTATGATGATTCTGATGGGGTAGTTTTTCAATCGCGTTTCAATCAGGAACTTATAACAAGATACTTCGGAGAACCAAGACGGTATCAAGTTATTCATAATGGGGCGGATATTGAAGCAATTGAAGAGGCACCTAGAATTATAAACAATAAATATGAAAATATCTGGTGTTGTGCCGCCTCTTGGCGTCCGCACAAGCGTCTAAATGAAAACATTAGATACTTCTTGGAGCATTCTGGCCATAAAGATGCATTGTTCATTGCTGGGAACGTCCCAGAGCAAGAAAAGGTTCAAGATTCTAAAATTATTTATATGGGCAATGTCGCACAGCGACACCTGTATAGTCTTTATAAGGTATCAAGATATTTTGTTCACCTGGCGTGGCTAGATCACTGCCCGAATGTTGTTGTTGATGCCCGAGCAAGTGGATGTCAAATTGTATGTTCCAGCGCTGGTGGCACAGTCGAAATCGCAGGCGAAGATGCCATTGTTATAGATGAGGAGGAGTGGGATTTCAAACCAGTAAAGTTATATGAACCTCCGCGTCTAAATTTTGAAAAAAAGCTTAATAATTCTTTACATACAGATTATAATATGGATAGTGTTGCTGATAAGTATGAAAACTTTTTGAAATCAACCCTTAATTCATAATAAAAAATGCCTGCAATAGTGAGAAAAATATTTGAAGAATATGTCCGAGAGCGTTTCGGTCTAGAGGAATGCATCGCAGTGAACAATGGCACAAGTGCCTTAATTGCCCCACTGTGGTCTATGGATTTGAAACCGGGCGATGAAGTCATTACGACACCATTTACTTTCATTGCAACTACAAACGCCATTTTAATTGCAGGTGCAACACCTGTTTTTGTTGATATTGACCCTGAAACTTTTCTTATTGATCCGGATAAGATCGAGGCCGCTATCACGCCGCAAACAAGGGCCATTATCCCAGTCCATCTGTATGGTAGAGTTTGTAAAATGGATAAAATCAAGGCGATTGCAAGAAAACACTCACTTATTGTTATTGAGGATACTGCTCAAGCGTTCGGCGCAGAATACGACTCTCATAAAAAATCTCGTTACGTCAAATATGCTGGTATGGCGTCTGATTGTGGCGCGTTCTCATTTTATAAAACAAAAAATATTTCTACTTTTGAAGGCGGGATGATTTGTATCCCCCCAGGATCTAAACTCGATGCATTTAAAATTCGATCAATTTGCGATCAAGGGCAGGTCGGTAAATATAATCACGAATATGTAGGGTTTAATTTTAGACTAGCAGAGCCACTTTGCCTCTTAGCCCTGGAGCAAATGAAGCTTCATATGACCGGCGTTAAAGCAGAGCTTGGCCTAAGAGGGCCAGCCCAGGGCCATTATCCTAAAGTGGTCTACCAGCAGCCAGCATATATAAAGCGTGGAATTACTGGAAATTGCCCAATTGCTGAAGAGATTGCTGACAAGGTATTCAATAAGTGTTTTTAATAGGAAAGAGGATATGAAAAAGTTTTTGGTAACAGGAGGAGCCGGATTTATAGGCTCTCACTTGTGTGAGAGGTTATTAAGTGACGGACATAATGTCATTTGTTTGGATAACTTTTATAATGGAAATTTAAATAATATTCGAGGGCTATTCAACCACCAGAACTTCTACTTTGTAGAGGGGGATATTTTAGATAAAAGTTTACTAAAGGAATTAACCAGGGATTGCGATTATATTATGCACCTCGCTGGCCAAATTCACGTTGAAAAGTCTATAATAAGACCAGCAGAAACTTTAGAAATTAACTTACAGGGAACAAAAAACTTATTAGATATCTGCACTGAGAATAAAAATATAGGTATGACCTTTGCTTCTTCGGCTGAAGTTTATGGAGAAAAACAAGGCAAACATTCTGAAGAGTCTCCATTAAACCCTCAATCGCCATATGCAGCATCAAAAGTTGCAGCCGAGTCCCTTTGTATTTCCTATTTCCACACATATAAAACAAATGTGAGAGTAATAAGAAACTTTAATACATTTGGTCCGCGACAAAAATCTTATGGTTATGGCTCTGTTATTGCCATTTTTGCACGAAGGGCGTTAAATAATAAGTCTTTAGTGGTGTATGGGGACGGAGAACAGACTAGAGATTATCAATATATAGACGATGCAGTTAACGGATACGTTGCTTCACTCAAGATGCCAGCGGGAGAGGTAGTAAATACTGGATATGGCCAGGACCATAAGATAATTGATATTGCTAAAAAGATCATTGAAATAGTTGGGTCTACTTCTAAGATTGTTCATACAGATCCTAGACCAGGTGAGGTCAAGAAACTAAATTGCTCAATTGAAAAGGCTGCTTCATTTGGTCATACACCAGAATTTTCTCTTTCCGATGGCTTAAGAAAGTACATAGATTGGCTCATTGAGTTTGAACCTGACGGCCTTGGAGATATGAAGTGAGCAATCAGCACAATGGATGTATAAATATTCTTTCTAGTAGAACAAAGTGTTTGCCTCACTGTATTAAATCGCTTTGGGATAAGTGGAATTTTAGGTACAATTATCCTATTTTTGTTCATTATTTTGATGACATTTATGATGATGAGGATTTGAGGCAAGAAATTATAGATTTTACAAAATCGGACATCCGATTTATTTCTATTCCATATGAAACACCCAAGCATATCCCAGAAGAAGAACTGTTCTACAATAGAAGAGATTTGTGGTATGTGGGCAGCGGAAGGTTCGGGAAAAATAGGAAAGGGTACCTGCATATGTGCCATTTTTATAACAATCTATATGAATACCCAGGTACAGAGTTTGATAAGTATGATTACATTTTAAGCGTAGATGATGAATCTTTGTTTTTAAAAGAGGTTCCTTACGACTTTTTTGAAGTTATGTCTAAGAAGGATAGCATAGCTGGCGCAATTAAACTTACCGACCCCAAGGTCAAACCATTGCACCAGGGCGTATTTGATACTAGGGTCGGAATATTAGATTTTGTTAAGGGCTATATTGAAAAATATGATGTAGAGATTAAATCAGAGTTTATTGGTAAGTTATTCACGGAGGGGGAAGACTATTTTCATCAAAATTTGATTGTAGCCGACTCCTGGATATTTAAAACAGAAATGTTCAAAACTCCAGAATGGAAGCAGTGGACTATGGAATTAAATAATAATGGCGGCGTCTATAAAGGTAGGTGGGGAGACACAGAGATGAATGTCTTATTTATGCTCACACATTACGGATACCTGCCTTATGATTTTAAAACTGTTGATGAAGGGTATCATGATCAGGGCGGCTTAAGACATATTCAGAATTATGCCCCATCGATCAAAGATTTTGAGAAGTGATGTTATGAATATTCTTTATGTTGATCAAGCAAACCGCCTCGCAGAATCCTATATGTATCCATACTATGGAGCAGTTTATAGAGAGTTAAAGATGATGGAGGATGTATATTTTTTTGGCGGTGGTGTGGGGGACATTAACAGTCTTTTATCAAAATATGAAGTTTCTTTTGATTGTATTGTTTTCGGCTTGGGATATTTCGCCCAAGGAAATCCGGGTGCCTGGCAAAAGATAAACGGACTTGCAGAATTGGAAATCCCCACAGTGGCATTTCTGCACAAACCACAATCAATGTTAGAGGAAAAGCTCAACTTTTGCAAGATTAACAAAATAAATATCTTGGCAGATCCTCATTGTACCCACGAAGAATTTGGACACAGAGTTGGTGCAAGATCTTTTAGGTCTTGGTTCACCGCCTCCCCAGAAGTTTTTTACCCAAGAGAAGCTGAAAAAAAATATGATATTGGGTTTAGTGGTGCTCTTCACGGTAGTGGCAAAATTGAGGGGCCAACAAGGGATTTGAGAACCCGAATTCAAGCAATTTTAGAATCAAACAACTCTTACAATACTTTTTGGAATGGTAGTGATTCTGTCGCCACCAGGATTAAGGACGTTAGCGAATACTCAGCCAAGATAAATGAATGTAAGGTGTGGTTATCCACAACTGGGCCTATGTTAGATATTGGCCCCAGATACTTTGAAGTTTTACTCTCAAAAACACTTTTATTTTGCAACAATATGCCCTTACAATACGGAGGAACGTTTGTTGATGGAGAGAATTGTGTGATGTTCGAAAATGATTTGAGCAACTTTGAGGATAAGCTTAAATATTATTTACACAATGATAATGAGAGAGAGACAATTGCTGAACGCGGTTATAATATGGTAAAAGATAAATATACGTGGAAGCATATGGCCATACAAATGTTGGATGAGGTAAAGAAAGTTGGAAAAACTAAATGATGTTTATATTTCTGATGGGTGTGAGATAAAAAGACCTCATTTGTGTAAATTTGGAAATCGTGTAGCTATAGATAGGGGATTTTATTGCACAACCTCCTTGGAGGTTGGTGATTATGTTCATATTGGTCCATATGTTACTTGTATTGGAGGGGAAAAGGGCAAGTTTATTGTCGAGGGATTTAATAACATAATGGCTGGAGCAAGAATAGTTTGTGCCTCGGATCGATTTGATGGATCTGGATTATTTGGTGCTCTTATACCTGAAAGTTTAAAGGGTAAGCAGATTATTGAGCCCGTGGTGATGGAAAAATTTTCCAACATTGGGACAAACTCAATAATACTTCCTGGGTCAATTTTACGAAAGGGTGTGCTCCTGACAGCCGGAAGCCTTTTAATGGGAGACACAGAAGAATGGGGAGTGTACAAGGGGAACCCAGCAGTTCTTGTGAAGAAAATAGACCCTCGACAAATATTGATTAATGCAGGTAAATTAGGATATGAAGAATAACATATGAAAAGAATATATTCAAACATAGACCCATCAAAGTTAATTTTAACTGAGATAAGGAGAGCCGAGTTATCAGAGTATAGGGTAGATTTGAGCCCCGATGAAGAGTTCCTACAAGTGTCTGGCAGAAAGTTAAATAAAGATGTTAGAGCCCCCGCCCACAGACATCTCCCGATAGATAGGAGCACTGACATTACACAGGAAGCCTGGATTGTTCTTAGTGGGCGCATCAAGGGGGTCTTTTATGACCTAAATAATGAGGTTTTATACGAAACAATCTTAAAATGTGGAGATTGTGTGGTATTATATAGGGGAGGTCATTCACTCGAAACCCTAGAGGAAGACACCTTATTTTATGAAATCAAGACAGGTCCATACTTCGGATTAGAGGCAGATAAGGAGAGCATATGATGGATAAGATTATAGATTTGGGAATGCATCCTTATGCGGACACTTTTATAGCAGAGAATCAATTGGGCCTTTCTGAACCTGTCTACCCCCTCCAGTGCTGGATGGATAGGGAAACTGGAGAGATAAGTTTAAAATATAAGTCAGACTCAAATGAGAGGTATAATTTATATGACTATTCTTACACTTCTTCAAATTCAAAATTTTCTAGAGGACATTGGGATAAATATGCAAAACATACTTCTGAAAAAATAAATCTAAAACCAAATGCTAATATGGTTGAGATCGGGTCAAACGATGGATACCTAGCAGAGCAATTTCAGAAGGCAGGTCATAAAGTCCTGGGTGTAGATCCGTCAAAATGTATGGTGGATTTGGCTAAGTCGCGAGGAGTGGACACTTATTGTGGTTTATTTGGTGAAGCAACTAGTAATGAAATTAAAGAGAAGTGTGGGTTGGTAGATTGCATTGTTGCCAATAATGTTTTTAACCACGCTGATGACCCGTTGGATTTTGCCAAGGGTGTTGAAAATTTGTTGTGCGAAGACGGCGTGTTCATATTTGAAGTTCCATACTGGTATAACACCATTGTCGATGGCCGATTTGACCAAATTTATCACGAACATATAAGCTATTTTACTGTTAAATATTCCTGTAATCTGCTTGAGAGGGCCGGACTTACTGTTTTTGATGTTGAGGTGGTGGACTACCATGGTGGTTCTATTAGGGTATATTCTAAGAAGAGCCCACAGAATATTTCTGAAAATGTTAACAATCTCATCCAAAAGGAGATTGAAGCACGACTATTCGAGGTTGAACTATATTCTGATTTTGTAAAAGAAATTAAAAACAAAAGATCCTTATTTATGGAGAAATTATATTCCATAACAAGAGAGGGCAAGCCAATCGTTGGCATTGGAGCCGCCGCTAAAGCAAATACTTTTCTTAACTTTTATAATATAGACAGCACAGTTATGGACTATATTACGGATGCATCCGAGCATAAAATCGGAAAATATACGCCCCTAACAAGAATACCAATCTTAGATGATGAAACTGTATTTAAAAAATATGAAGAGGTATATGCAGTAATCTTGTCCTGGAACATATCAGACATCTTAAAAGAAAAGTTGAGAGAAATAAATAACAATATTGTATTTTTGTAAATTTTAGGAGAAATATTTTGAAAAAGAGAAATATGTGGAAGAATGACGGAGAACTATTAGAGTTGCACGTTGATGACCGAGGCTCTATTGTTGATTTATTCTATGATGAAAACATTAATCATGTCGCTACGGTTGTTTCCAAGCCTAATGCAATTAGGGGCAATCACTATCATAAAGAAACCACGCAACATATGCTTATGACAAAGGGCTCGTTGGAGTATTGGTATAAGCCGGTAGATTCAAATGAGGATGCAAGGATGGTGCTCGCTGAAGTGGGCGATATAGTCTCCACAGAACCTTATGAGATCCATGCACTAAGGATCGGACCAGAGGGGAATGAATTTATAGTATTTTCACACGGAAAGCGCGGAGGAAAAGATTATGAATCTGATACCTTCCGCGTCGAAAACATCATAGGTGAATAAGGATGAGTTTTCAAGTAATCACAGATTTTGAGAAAGAGATTGCAGACTTTTTTGGCTCCCCGTATGCCGTAGCTGTAGATTGCTGTACGCACAGTCTAGAGTTGTGTTTAAGATATTCTGGCGCAAAATCAATAAGTGTACCAAAACGCACTTATATTTCTGTGCCCTTTCTTGCTGAAAAGTTAGGAATTGAGTTGAAGTGGAGAGATGAGGATTGGCATAATTATTATTATGTGACAGAGGACATAATTGATGCTGCCATCCTTTGGGAAGAGAATAGCTACATCCCAGGTACATTCATGTGCATAAGTTTTCAATTCCGAAAACATTTAAGTTTGGGCAGGGGAGGGGTAATTTTGCTAGACAATGAAGATGCTGCCTTGGAACTTAAAAAAATGTCATATGATGGCAGAACCCCAACTCCACTTTGGAGAGATCAGGATATAAGTTCAATGGGGTATCACTATTATATGACCCCAGAGACGGCGGAAATGGGCTTAAAGAAGTTACCCGAGGCTAAAAAGAATAAACCCAAGCAGTGGGTTGTGTCTGATTATCCAGACCTAACACAAATGAAAGTATTTAAAACACAATAAATTGGAGGATCAGATGAAAAAGAAGGCATTTATTACCGGTCTTAGTGGTCAAGATGGAAGTTATTTGGCAGAATACTTATTGGAAAAGGGCTATGAAGTTCATGGAATTATTAGAAGAAATTCAACACCAGAAAATCAAAGCGTAAGGTTGGAAGGCGTCCTGGATAAGATCCATTGTTATTATGGGGACTTACTAGACCAGGGAAGCCTGGAGGCAGCATTGCGCGACATCCAGCCCGATGAAGTTTACAACCTAGCGGCACAGTCTCATGTAAGGATTAGTTTTGACATTCCCCAATCCACAGTACAGACAAACGCTCTTGGTGTTTTAAATTTGTTGGAGGCATATAGAAGGAATTGTCCAAATGCTAAGTTTTATCAAGCCAGTAGTTCTGAGATGTTTGGCCTAACAGTAGATGATGACAATTTCCAGAGGGAAACAACAGTGATGAATCCTGTTTCTCCCTACGGGTGTGCCAAAGTATTTGGCTATAACATTGTGAGGAACTATAGGCGAGCATATAATTTGCACCTGACAAATGGCATTCTCTTCAATCACGAATCACCTCGTAGGGGATCAAACTTTGTGACCAACAAGGTGGCAAAAGCTGCTGCTAAAATTAAGTTAGGAATGCAAGAAACCCTAGAACTTGGAAACATGGATTCCTTTAGGGATTGGGGGCACTCTAAGGATTATGTCCGAGCTATGCACCTAATGATGCAACAAGACGAACCAGGTGACTGGGTAGTCTCTACAATGGAGACACATTCAGTCAGAGAAATGTGCGATTTGGTTTTTAAACATCTGGAACTTGATTACAGAGATTATGTAGTCCAAAATCCCAAATTTATGCGCCCAGAGGAGCTACAGTATCTGCGGGGAGATTCTACTAAAATACGAACCGAGTTGGGCTGGGAACCTGAATATACTTTTAAAATGCTGATGGAGGAGATGGTAGATTATTGGTTGGGAGTATATGGATCATGAAATATATGAAACATTATTATGAAAAGTTTAATATGTTTAAGAATATTCTTGATTTGGAAGACCCAACTATTGTAGAGGTTGGTGCTCACTACGGGGAGGACAGTTTAAGATTTACAGAAGCCTTTGAAAACCCCACCGTGTATTGTTTTGAGCCAGACCCCAGAAACATAGAGATTTTTAAAAAACACGTCGTGAACTCTAAGGTAAAGCTATTTGAGGTTGCCTTATCGGATAACAATGGCGAAGCAGAATTCTTTCAAAGTTATGATGAGAAGGGATCAGAAGCTGTCCCAAATAAGTACGATTGGATTAACTTAGATGACTACAAGAACAACAAATTAAGTAATTCTGGCTCTTCCTCTTTGAGGCGCGGGTATGGAAAAACTTTGCCAGAGAGTATAAAGGTCAAAACAGAGAGGTTTGACACTTGGTTTGAAAATAATAATATTTCTAATGTTGATCTGGTCTGGATGGACGTTCAGGGAGCAGAAAGAAGCGTTTTGGAGGGAATGGGGGAAAAAATTAAAAATATTAGATTTATCTGGGTTGAATATGGCGAATTGGGATATGAGGGGGCAATGAGTAGACAAGAAACAGTAAAGTATATGACAAGTAAATCATTTAGTGTTTTAGAGGAATATTCGGATAAGTCCCAGTCCGGCGATTTAATGTTTTGTAATTTAGGTTTAAAATAGGCAGGAGTATAAAATAAATGGTTATTGTAGGATTCACAAATGGCTTTGGAAACAATCTGTTTCAATACATTGCAGCAAAACAATTAGCAGACTTTCACGAACAGGAGTTGTTTGTAGTCGCTCCACCGAATTATTATGCAAAAAGTGACTTAGAATCCATCGGTATAGAATTTCGCTCGCCTCCACGCCGACAACCAGGACAACAAGCAGCGATCCAAGTCAACGACAGTAATTATCAAGATTTCTTTTCAGAGAAAATTACAGACCGTAACTTCAGCGTCTCAGGGTATTTTGAAGATTATAACTTTTATGTTGATAATCTTTCTGAAATTAAAAGCTGGTTCCCCACGGTTCGTAAGAGGAACGACAAAGATTTGGTGATTCATTTTCGCACAGGTGATCGGCTTTTTTATAAAAATGAATTTGATTATAAACCAACTTGCGAACAGTACCTGAAAGCAGTCAAGAAGTTCAAATTCGACAACCTTCATATTGTCACAGATATGCCAGTTTGGAAATATATTGATAGGGGCGAACTAGAGCAGATGAGTTTTCACGTTAATGTACCCCCGCACCAAAGAGTTGATTTATCTCGGTCTGTAGATTATTTCAATTCCCTCGTTCATGGCTTTTCAAAACTTAATCCAATTGTGGAAAATAGGCCGATCATTGAAGATTTTAATTTCATTCGAACCTTTGACAATATCTTATTTGAACACGGCACTATGGGGTGGTGGGCAGCAGCACTAAGTAGTGCATCAAAGATCGGAGTCTATGGGCCTTGGCGACCTTGGAAGGGAGAGTCCAATAAAAACTTAAGCCAGGTAGACCTAAAAGGCTGGTTCCAGTGGAAATAAGTGTAAAATACTTTTTAAAAAAAATCTTACAATAGTGTATAATTAGGAATCTTTTAAAGGAGATAGATAATGTCTAGGTGCTTGGTTACGGGTCACAAGGGGTATATTGGAAGTAAGCTATATTCAAAACTCCGAGAAATGGGTCATGAGGTCGTTGGAATTGACTTGAAGGAGGGACCACCAAAAGACATTCTAGACTGCCTGTCAAATGAGCCCAACAGCGATTCGTACATTTGCCATCTACGAGATGTTTTCTCCGACTTTAAACCAGAATATATCTTTCACTTGGCTTGTATCCCCCGCGTTGTTTATAGTATTGAGGAGCCTGTCGAGACAATGAGGAATAATGTTTTGGCCACAACGTATGTCCTAGATTTTGCTAGGAGAGTTGGAGCAAAGAGGGTAATCTATTCTGGCTCATCTTCAGTGGTAGGTAACGGAGACGGCCCTACAAGTCCATATGGACTCCAAAAGCTTATATCAGAAATGGAGTGTAAGTTATACTCAGATTTGTACAAGGTTGATGCTGTTAGTTTGAGATATTTTAATGTCTATTCACCGTGCCAGACAGTTGACGGGCCTTATGCTACTGCAATTGCTAATTGGATGCATTCCATAAGGGGGGGGAATAACCCCTTTATTACGGGCGATGGCTCCCAAAGAAGGGATATGGCAAATCTTGAAGATATTGTCTCTGCAAATGTTTTTGCTATGGAATATGGTGGATTGTTTGGTGGAGAACACTTTGATATTGGTACCGGTGAGAATATTTCTCTTAATGAGATAAAAGAGATCGCTTTAAAGCATCACCCACAAGTAAAGTTTGATTATGTTGAATCTAGAGTGGGAGAGGTTTTATCAACAAAGGCAAATACTAAACCCTTGGAGGATCTGGGATGGAAGCATAAAGTTTCAATCTCTGAGGGTATGGAGGAGTGTTTCCGGAGGCTAAAGGATGAACTATAAAATTGGAATCGTTGGGCAAGGATTTGTTGGAACAGCCATTCGAGAGGGGCTCCAAAGCTTCTATAATGTTCAAACTTATGATAAATTTAAAACAGAACTCTCTACCTGTCAAAATCTAAAAGAACTATGCTCTAATACAAATATGATTTTCACTTGCCTTCCGACCCCAATGAATGAAGACGGGAGTTGTGACCTTTCAGTCATTGAAGACACCATCAAACAATTAAACGAACTTGGAAATGGGCACATAATCATAATTAAATCAACTGTACCACCGGGCACAACAAAGAGATTAAATGCCCAGTGCGAAAATATTGATATCGTCTTTAGCCCAGAGTTTCTAACTGAGGCAAACTTTATCGAGGACTTTCGAAGCCAGAATCGTATCTTAATTGGAGGCCCAAGACCAGCCTCAACTCACGTTAAAAATATGTTTGGAAAAGTTTTCCAAGGCATCCCAATTATTAAAACTGGCTCAAATACAGCAGAAATGGTTAAATATTTCACTAACTGCTTCCTTGCTACAAAAGTTGGCTTTGCGAACGAAATGAGGCAAATCTGCGACCAGAGCGAAATTGACTATGATAAGGTTGTTGAATATTCACTCTATGATAATAGAATTGGATCTACTCACCTCTCCACACCAGGCCCAGATGGAAAAAGAGGTTTTGGGGGGTCTTGCTTCCCAAAGGATATAAATGCACTAATCGACATCGCACTGGGTTGTGACGTATCACCAATGATTCTGAAAGCAGTGTGGAATAAGAATCTAGAAGTACGCCCTGAGAGAGATTGGGAAAATCTAAAAGGAAGGGCCGTTTCAAATAGAGGTAGAAACAATGATTGAATCTCCAAAAAGAAGTCTCTTAAAATCAATAATTTGGAGAATCTTTGCTGTTGTTACTTTGGCCGCCTTTTCTTACCAGGCAACAGGAGATCTTGATGCAACAATATCTATTACTGCGGGCTATCATATTATTCAAATAATCTTATTTTATATTCACGAAAGAGTTTGGGCGAATATAGAGTGGGGATTTGTTGAGAGAAATAAAAAACATTTAAAAGGAGAACGAAAATGAATTTATCTGATCAAGCACTTGGGGCCGTAATGTTGGCTCTACAAAAATCTCTTTTAGAACAAACCGATATTGTTCCAATTCTAAAAGGGTTCGAATTTCAAGAGGACAATGGCCAACTTGTTGTTCTAAACACGCCAGTGTTCAAGGTGGTCGCCACAACAGAATCCGTAGATACGGGAGAGCAGGAATAATGCCTCGCTACTCCTACAAGTGTGGATTCTGTGACAGTCTTTTTGTCTTTGTACATTCAGTAAAAGAAAAGTGGACTATTTGTCCGGATTGTCAAGAGGGTCCAACACTAGAGAGGATTTTAAATTGTCCCGTTGTTTTGAACAAGAAGAGGTTTGAGGGGGACAAGAAGATTGGCGAAGAAGTAAAAAGCCACATTGAGGATGCTAAGAGAGAATTAAAGAAACACAAAGAGCAACTTAAAAACAGGAGTTATGAAAAATGAATATTGTTCTAGGCTTTTTACTCGCCCTTTCTGTTGTTGCGAACGGTGTTTTGATTTGGTATATTTTTAATTTTGTTGCTTCTGTAGATGAATATAACGAAGAATTGAAGTCTGTTCTTGGAGATCTTTATATGGATTTGTATAAAACATATCAATCAGTAGATTACTATGGTGATCCGGAAATTAGAAGAGTTCTGGTAAACTGTAGAAAAACTGCTACATATGTTATTGAATTTTTAAGTGAGATCGCGCCCGAAAATCAATACCTTGAACAGGATTTACAATTCTTCAATCAATTAATTGATTCGGAGGATGATATAAATGCCCAGGGCAAAGACCAGTAGATACTATTTTACAAAAGTCCACGAACAGGCTATTGTACAATATGCTAGAACAAAAGATATTGAAATTAGGACAGAGTTGTATGTTGAACTAATACAACCAGCGTTTAATGAGATGGTTGATAAAATCATCTTTACTTATAAGTTCAATACTCTTCCAAATATTGATGAACTTAGAAATGATTGTAAGGTGTGGCTTACGACTATTCTGGATAAGTTCGACCCAGAAAAGGGGTCAAAGGCGTTCTCCTACTTTTCAGTGATTACGAAGAACTGGTTTATTCATAAGGCGAAAAGAAACGCCAAGATGAATAAGCGAAATATTTCGTTCGAGGATATTACTTCTATAAGTCCGGAAACAGACAGTTCTTTAATATATGAAAACACCTATGATCAAGACAGGGAAGACAGGGAATTCTGGATTGCACTGAGAAGAGAGATGGACTCCTGGGATCTCGCAACAATGAAAGATACCGAAGAGCGAGTTTTTCAAGCAATAAAGATACTTCTCGATAGCATCGATGACATCGAAATTTTTAATAAAAAAGCTATTTACCTATATCTAAGAGAGATAACAGGTCTGAACACAAAGCAGATCGTTAGAAGTCTCAATAAGTTTAGAGAAAAATATAGAGTCTTTAAACAAAAGTGGGATAATGGCGAAATTTCGATTGCTGTTGTAGAGGAAGAAGAACAAAGTGAAGAAAGAGGATAAGGAAAATCTAATCGAAGAAGCGATTTCAAATATTCGCTCCGATAGGTCCACGACCACAACACTCCTTATCAACCTGATGAAAAGTATGAGTGAGCAGGGTGCCGCTGCTCATCAAGCGACTGGCCTAATTGCAGCAAAATATGTTGAAACCTTACAAAGATCTAACGAACAATTGGTGAAGCTTGCTTCTCTTTTAGAAAAAAATAAAAGCAACAAGGTGGGATTATCCTTGGACGAGAAGCAAGAACTCTTTGACTTGATTGGGGAAGAGAGAGAGGACGATGAATAAATGGGAAAAAAGAAGGAAATTGTAAGATTTGGGACTCTGAACCCCCTCAAGGAAGATGTCCTCCAGGAGTCATTTGATCCCGCGACTACAGACGTTTTAAGAGAATTAAGCGTACAGGCTGGGAAGAGATATGGATCTGATGCTTTTGAACAAGTCAAACATTTCAAGGGAGTGGTTCTTGACACCGAAAACATTGAGAATGACAAATCTAGTATTGGTAGTTTTTTTTCTCAAATTTTAGGCAGCGAAGCATCATATTATGAGCCCAATCGACGTTTTAGGGTGTACATACCAGAATTGTTTAGTTTTGGAGAATTACCAGATATTGTAGCAAAAAGCGACGGAGAGGAGATTGACATCCCACCAGAAGTCAGAAATGACATAGCTTTATATCCTTGGTTTTATCCTGCCGAAAAGAGATTTGATGATAAAGATGTTAAGATTGGAGATATTGTATATATTGATTTTGCCAATAGGACAAATCTAAATGTTGACTCAGACGAGAGAAACAATTTATTTTTGGGCAAGGTTACAGAAAAGTCTCTTTTTGTAGAACTATCTGACGACATCAGTGCCACCTTAACAAACGCTAAAGAGGCTTTTACGGATTGTGCTGGGAAGGTAAAACAAAATATTATTCCAATAGTGGCTACTGCCTCTGCCCTTCCAAAGCGCGTCAATTCAAGTAAAGTTGCAGATTTAAAGCCTGGTCTAATTGATAGAGTACTTCGCTGGGACGAGAATATAAGAGATGCGATCAGTAGGTTGGGAGCAGATCTCAATATTTTCCGATATGTTCGTGCATTTATTGCTGTTGAATCGGGTGGCGATCACGAAGCCGTAAGCCAGACAAACGCAGTTGGGCTTATGCAATTTACTACAGTTGCAGCAAAGACGTGGAATCAGCATTTTGGAGTTGAAAAAGGTTACTCTTGGAATTCAACAAATAAGGACGAGGGACCACAACAAGATCCAAGATATGACCCTCAAAAGAGTGTTGATGCCGGAACTGCATATATTGATCTATTGTATAGCAGGCACGATGGGAACCCTTATGTGATGTATGCCGCATATAATATCGGGTCAGTATGGGCAAAAAATACCTTTACCTCCTATCTTGAGAGAACATATCCTAATACTCCAATTAAAGAACTGACAGCGACACAGGTTAGGGAGTCCTTACAGGATTTAAAAAATCGTGGAGACAGACAAGTTGCCGTTAAAGATCCAAATGCCTATAATCACATTTTTGCCCAACTTGATTCTTGGTTACAAAGGGGGACCGCATAATGGGGCTTTTTGATACTTTGGCCGAGGGCGTCGGGTTTATGCTTAAAGACGCAGAAGAATTTGGTCGAGCACTTGTTGAAACCGTCGAAGAGGGCGCCGGCTTCGCGCTTAAAGACGCAGAAGAATTTGTCCAACCACTTATCAAAGGTGTCGAAAAATGCGTGGAACTGGGGGCTACCGAATGCGCAGGCGAAGTCGTCGAGCTTGTCAAAGAAGCCGCCTCAACGGTTGCAAATGATTGTTTTAAAGATAAAACAACAGTGCAAGATTATAATCCACCAGACCCCACGGCGCTCCAATATAGCACTTTTAAGGATGCCTCCACAAATGTTAGATTAATAGAGGGGCTGACTTACAGGGAAAATAGAGTTAGGCTTTCAACGTTTTCTATTTTACCGCCCCAATTGAAAGCAGAGGTGCCCCAAAATTTAAAAACCAAAAGATCATTGCAACTTCACCCTCTTGCTTTGAAAAGACTAAAACTTATGAATGAGGCTTGGATGAAAGAGTATGGAGGTAAGGAAATAACTTCCCAATCAGGTGGTAGACTAACAACCTCTACTGGGAAACCTTTGGCTATTGCCTCTGGATATAGAGATGTTGGCGAGGTCAAGTTTAAATATCTTTTAAATGTGAATGATAGTAGAACTAGAAAATACCCTGCTGTCGTAAACGCAGTTAAACTTGGAGAAAAGAATGTTAAGAGATTATTTGAAATCTTTTTAATTAGCAAGTATGGAAGTGTAAGTAAAGGTAGAAAATTCCTTGCTTGGCACAGTCCACACGGAACTGGACTGGCTATGGATTTTGGGCGAAACGGATTAGAACCCAAATCAAAAACAAACAGCGCACAAAAGAAAACAACCTTATTTTTATGGCTAAAAGAAAACGCTCACAAATTTGGGTTGTCTCCCTACACGCGGGAAGCTTGGCATTGGGAAGTATTGATACCTAGAGAAAACTGGTTAACGGGACAAGAGTTTGTTCAAAATGAAAATTATAATATTAGGGTTGTGGAGGAGGGGGTAAGAACCAAACTTAAAACCACAAATAGGAAATTCCCCAAGGAGTTTGTTGTATGATTAAAAAAGCTTTTGATACTGAAAACTTAAATTCTTCTGCGAAGGAAAGGATTAGAAACCAATCGGTTGGCATTAGAAATTCTTCAACTGGTGTTGGTGGGAACAAACTAGCAGAACCTCTTCCAAAATTTATTAGCACCAATTCTGAGAAAATCATTAATGGGGAAAATAATGCTGCGATTGTGCTGGGCAGAGATCGCATAGGAAGCAGGTTGAGTGGCTATGGCGGCAAGGGACATACCCAGTGCGGCTCAATAGACATTGTTTGTGGAAGAATGGGAGCAAACGTCACCCAGGTAGACGAGGCAGGAAATCCTATTTATGTTGATCCAAATTTTAAAATAGATGCCGCGAGAATATATGTTAGCCAAAAGACAGACATTGATGCAAGTTTTGAGTTGGTTGGGGGGTCAATAGGTTCCCCGAAGGCCAGATCTGGGATTGCTATGAAGGCCGATGGTATTAGATTAATTGGCCGAGAGGGTATTAAACTTGTTACAAGAACCGATAAAAGAAACTCTCAAGGGGGAGAAGTCTTGGCACTTGGTGGAATCGATTTGATTGCTGGAAATGATGACTCCGATTTGCAGCCCATACCGAAAGGGGATAATTTATTGGAATGTTTAACCAGAATAGTTCACCACCTTGATAGTCTAAATGGTATTGTTGATCATTTACTTATGGTTCAAAATTCTTTCAACGAAAAACTAACTTCTCATTTTCATATTTCCCCTTTTCTCGGTGCTCCCACTTCACCGTCCGAATCGGTAGTGGTTTATGGTGCTAAAGCAATGCTTGATCACTCAACACAAACTAAAGCATCGTTAGTTTCCAACAAGGCTAACCTTGAAATGATGAGAAATAACTATCTAAATGTGGCAGGCTCCGGGTATATCAATAGTAGGCACAACAACACTAATTAGGATTTTATAATGGCAAAAGAAAAATTTATAAGAGATTGGACTTTGAGAGAGCCTAATGATGTTTGGGTCGCCACTGCTGAAGGTGAAATGATCGCAAGCCAGGAAGATTTTATTGGAAATGCTGATGAAAATTTTTATTATTTGGCTTATGAATTATCGCCGGAAAACAATATTAGAGAGGAAACAGAGGGGCAAATAAAAGCAGGAGGGTTTAAAAAGTTATTGGAAGTCCAGGGTCTTATTGCCAGAGATACTCCCACATCCACCGCCACGATTGAACAAATTATAAAAGATGATGTAAGGGTTATAGAATTTTTTGTTGATCCTCGACCTAACGTACATCAGAGAGCATTAATTGCTATTAGTGTTGAAAATTATTTTA
>Ga0181372_1000026_pt1 | contig 38903 bp, 57 predicted proteins | sample LowvirmetaG_5_FD_130161 | JGI IMG/M metagenome (GOLD analysis project Ga0181372, IMG submission 130161) | Marine viral communities from the Subarctic Pacific Ocean - Lowphox_08 viral metaG | ecosystem: Environmental > Aquatic > Marine > Oceanic | place: Subarctic Pacific Ocean | collected...
GATAGATGTATCCAGGCTCGAACACAAAGAAATCAATACAACAACAAGCAGTCTAGAGTTTTTATTCGGGTTGGGTGGGCACTTCCCCCAAATGCTGTCGATTCTCTATACAATGACTACACCAGTGCTAATCCAAGCCTGCCGGGAGATATAAAGAGAATAAAAGAAGCAATCAATCACGCTAAGATTGATTTGTATCTCAACTTAATGGGCCACGATATCACTTACAATCAGGATGGTACGGTTGAACTAGCAATAGACTATCTTGCTGCTGCCGACTCTATTCTAAATGATTTGAAAGCAAATGTTTTTTATTTAGATCCGGACTATAAAACTTTTGTTGAGAAATTGGAGAAAGAAAGACAAGATATTAACAATGAAAAGAGAAAACTTGGCTCTCAAAAGTGCGCTAGAGGGGCAGATTCGATAACAAAAGAAGCCAAAGGAGCCGCCAAAAAAATTAAAGATTTACAAGATAAATTGGATGAAGAGGTTAAAAGTGATAAATACAAAATTTATAACAGCATAATCAATCATCTCAAAAAGAATCGACAAATATACGTTATCAAGGTTAAAAAGGAATTGTTTGTCGCGGAGGGTGATAGAGTGTTAACTGCCGAGGAGAGAAATAAAAAATTACAAGAAAAGTTCACAGCACAGGTTCCGCTGGAGCCTGTAGAATTTTCCGTTTCATATTCGTATGGCGAAAGTGATAAAGAGGGAATATTTAAAAAGGCTAAACCCACAGTCGATCAAAATGATCCAGACAGAAGACTTATACATTATTTTTTTCTTGGCGACCTGCTTAATGCGGCCCTGGAGGTCTTATATATGCCAGATTTAAATTTGACTAATCAGGAAGATTTTAAAGTTATAGTCGGGCCACTTTCATATTATAGGGCGCAATGGATCGATGGTGTTGCAACTGGTCAAAGAGAAAGGAAGGTTGTTAATATCGCTGATATTCCAATTTCTTTGGATCTGTTTAATGTGTTTTTTACTAGAAGGGTTATATCTGGCCTAATAACAAACTATCCTGTCCAACAACTTCTAAGGGATGTTGTAACTGGACTAATACAGCCAGCACTCGACCAGGCCATCCAAGCCTTGGGAGCATTCGGACGCCCTCGGATTAGTTTTCAAACTTTTTCATCGCCAATTGACTTACTTAATATTCAAACAAAAAATCAAAACCAAGTAGACAAGCAAATCATTGACGAAAATACAAACATTCCAATTCCTTCAAAAATGACAGGCCAAATGAGAGAAGCAGAAAAGTTTTATAACTATTTCTTGATGTTTGTAAGTTCCGGCGATACCTCATTTTTGGAATCCGAACCAACTGATTCGAACCTAATACCAGAAGACACTGATGCAAAGAAGGGTATTTTCTGGTTAAGGACGGGAATGGATAAGGGAATGGTAAAGAATATAAACTTTACCAAAATCGATACACCTTTCGCTCGCGAAGCAAGGATGAGGCGATCTGGTTCGGACGCGACCACGGAAAGTTTTCTTGATACCTTTACGTTTATTAGAGAAAAATATGAAGCAACAATTGAGCTATTTGGCACACCAAATTTCTTCCCAGGCCACATAATATACATTGATCCATTTGGACTCGGAACCGCCAACCCAGATCGAATCAGCGAGGTTTCTCGTTTCTTGGGCTTGGGTGGCTACTATGTTGTGATTTCTGTAGATTCTTTTGTGGAAAATGGAAGTTTCCAAACTACATTAAAATGTACGTGGACTAGTGATGGAAGCGCGGAGAGGGGAAAATATTAAATGCCTTATTTTACTTTTGGAAATAACAATCTAAATGCAAAAGATATCTTCAAAGAGAGGGATCTTTATGATAAGAATGCATACCCAGACGAGATTGGCCCCCGCCCAATAGACATTTGGGATAATAAGTATTTGCACGGCAGAGTCGATGAAGATCGGGATTCTGTTTATATTGTAGAAAGAAACCTAAAGCAGATAAGCTCAACAAGTGGAGATACGCACTTCGCATTAAATTTTGTAGTAGATGCCTTTAGTGACTTTAGGGACTACATTTATGCCGGAATTCAATCTGGTAGGGTGCCGGGCTTCACGGAAGAAACTCCACAGGCTGCTGAACCATATGTCCTCTTAGACCCTCAAAGAGCTTGGACCTCTATTGATGCAAAATATGAGCAGAAAATGGATCAACTCTATATTGAGTTTGCAACCTATCTAGAAAACACGAAACTCGGTAGAAATGTCTTGGACTATAAAACTTTTGAAAATGAATTTTTTAATTTTCTCTTGACAATTGTCGCAGAAAATCCTATAACTCGATCTAGTTTTATTGCGTCAAACGAAAACTCTCCCTTGAGTGGAGGACTGATCATCGAGATAATGAAGGGCGACCATTCAGACGATTTCAAAAAATTAGCAGACTACATTTATAACAAGAACTTTGAATTCTTTAGGAACTCTGCCGCAAGGTTTGGTCTTGCCGTAGATAAAAATGCACCTTGGAGATTGGTGACAGATATCCGCAGCGAGCAGATAAAGCCATATCTTCAAAAATATGGAATAAATGACCCCGAGGATATCTTTAAAAAATATTATGTAAAATCTTATCTAACCGATATGTTTGTGCTAAAGAATCTATTCTTTATATTCTATAATACATATGTTGCTGCAATACCACAGTTCTCTACACCGGATATTAATACTGATGCAGTTAAAAAAAATAAAAGACAGAGAATCACAAAAGAAGAGTTTGCAAAAGTTACTTCTGATGAACATTGGATGAAGATGTACATCTCAGTTAGGGCACTAGAAATAGATTGCGATCTAGATAAGAAAGAGGCGTCAGAAATTCTCAATCAAGGAATTATTTTGAAAAAATACCTTGACTCCCCTACAGCAATGAGGTATATTAGTAGTGCTTTGAGGAAATGTTCACAAACACAAAAGATCAAAGGCTAATCATTGCTCTTCCAAAATTTAGACATCAAAAAAGAGTGCATCGGTGTTTACCTTGGTGGAGAGATCCACAAGGAGATCCCTTATGACAAACTCACCAAGACTTGGCGTTTCTCCAATCGCTTCAACAACGGCGATATAGAATTCGCTCAACTTTTCTGCGAGGGCAAATCCCTCGACGAAGTTTGTCCCGAGGCAACAAGACGACAATGGGACTACATTTCAAATAAAATAAAAGCCTTCTTCACCTCCTTCTATGAGGCAAAGATCACCCCAGGTGACTACTGTTTCTTTGATCTCATTCCGGAAACATTCCTACTAGAGTACTGCGACACAAAAAATACCATCACTCAGGCAATTCTTAAGAACTTTGACAAGCCAGCGAACTACGACTTTATGGTGGGACTGCACTCTGCCCTCGAAGACATTTCAGACCACCCCCTTAATATCAATCACGAAGCTTTAAAGGCGCACCTCGGAAACCCAAAAGCACGTAGCCTTTGGAATTGGTTACAGAACAACCAACCATACATCAAATACAATCCATATGGCACTGTCACAGGCCGTTTAACCACCCTAAAAGAAGGGTTTCCTATTCTCACTCTCCACCAAGATCATCGCACGGTTCTTACGCCGTCCAACGATTTCTTCGTCGAGCTAGACTTTAATGCCGCCGAATTAAGAACCTTTGTTCATCTTTGTGGGAGAGAACAGCCCGAGGAAGATATTCACGACTGGAACGCAGAAAATGTCTTTCGCAAGGGCACCACAAGAGATGAGGCAAAGAAGAGAATATTTGCTTGGCTCTATAATCCCAATGCCGTTCATAAATCCGCAGAAGCAATTTATAACCGAGAGGAGGCAATCAAGAAATATTATAGAGATGGGCTCGTTCACACGCCTTTCGGCAGAAAGATTCCCTGTGATGATAAGAAATGTTTAAACTATTTAATACAAAGCACAACATCGGACCTCTTTCTGCGAAGAATGATAGCAGTCAACAAGTTTCTCAAAGAGAACGCAACTTCTCATATTGCTTTTTGCATTCACGATAGTCTTGTGATTGACTTGCGAAAAAGTGAAATCAATTTGATTCCGAGGATAAAGGAAATTTTTTCCTCCACAGATTTTGGAGATTTCAAGACAAACGTTAAAGCAGGAAGGGATTTTGGTTCCCTAAAGGATTTAGTATGGACGTAATATTTGGACTTGGACAGGCGGGATGCAACATTGCAAAACGCTTCGAACAATATTCTCAGTATGATGTCTACAAGATCGACGCTGGACGAAGAGGGAAGAACTGTATTTCAATCCCAAAGAATTCATCACACGAGGCATACAATGCAGCGGAGTATCCTAAGTTTGAAGAGATCGCCAAAGAATATGAGGATAGAGATATTCTTTTTGTAATTGGAGGATCAGGGAATATTTCCGGCGCATCTTTGAAGATTATAAAACACTTTGACCAATCAAGGGTCAATGTCCTATATGTTTCCTCTGATCCCTCTCTCTTGACAGACATTAGGTTTCTCCAGGATAGGGCAACTTTCCACATTTTTCAAGAATATGCCCGCTCTGGGATGATTGAGTGCCTTTACCTTGTGTCAAATAAGCAAATTGAAGATATGGTCGGAGGCATCCCTGTTAAAAAATACTTTGAAACTATCAATGAATATATTGTCTCTTCGGTTCATATGACGAATATCTTCGACAATACTCAGGCAATCATCAATAATATCTCACAGGTGTCAGAAATTTGTAGAATTGCCACATTTGGGCTAGTGGAAATGGATTCCGGCACGGAAAGTTTACTTTTTCCTATTGACAACCTTGCAAATAAGTGCTACCATTATGCTATAGTTGATAAAGACTTGGACGAGGATAAGAATTTGCTTAAGAATATCAAAAAACAGGTTTTATCGCAATCTTCAGATAACATTAGAGCTTCATATTCTATTCATTCGTCCAAATATGATCGAAACCTCTGTTATTTAACGGTTTTCACTTCCCAGATACAAAAATACGAAAATATTTAAGAAACTACTTGACTTTACCCCTTCTTATGCTATAATGGCATCAATCGTAACAAGAGGGTCAAGCCAAAGACCCTCCCAAATAAAGGAGAGAAAATATGGCATTGGATATGAGCAAAATGAAGGCGAAAATGGATAAGCTCCAAAATCGAGGCGGTGGAGGGAATCGTTCCCAATTCTGGCGTCCCGAAGACGGAGATCAAACAATCCGTATTCTGCCTACTTCGGATGGAGATCCTTTTAAGTCATTCTTTTTCCATTACAACCTTGGAAGAAACGCTGGATTTCTCTCTCCAAAGAGGAACTTTGGTGAGGATGATCCGCTGAATGATTTTGTATCTTCCCTTTTTCAAGAGGGAACAACTGAAAGTGTTGATGTTGCTAAAAAGCTAATGGCAAAGCAACGCTTCTTTAGTCCTGTCCTCGTCCGAGGTGAAGAAGAAAAGGGTGTGCGAATTTGGGGATATGGCAAGCAGGTGTATGAGCAGCTTCTCAACCTTGTCCTTAACCCTGAGTATGGCGACATTACCGATGTTAATGCTGGTACCGATCTTCATCTAAATTATGGTAAACCTCCCGGAGCGTCTTTCCCCAAGACGCAACTTACTCCTGCTCGTAAAGAGACATCTTTATGTACGGAAATGGGCGAGCAGCAGTGCTCCGAAATGCTCGAAAACATCCCAGAATTTGATAGTCTTTTCGAGCGCAAGTCGCCTCAAGACGTCCAACGTATGCTAGACGAATATCTTGCATCTGGCAATGCCGAAGAACTTAGTTCCGAAACTGAATATGGAAATAAGGGCAACTCTTCCGTTGAAAACGCCTTCAAAGAACTTATGGGATAAAAAAGGGGGGTTCGCCCCCCTTCTTTTTTTTAGGATAACAAATGGCAAAAAAAGCAAAAGTAGGCAAAGTTTCCTTTGCTGATATGAGAGGTCTTATTAATAAAAAGCACGGGCAAAATATTGCTTATGACCTGACTCAGGAAAACCCAACCGAAGTGACCGGATGGATTCCCACCGGTTCTAGGTGGCTGGATGCAATCATCAGCCGAGGAAAGTACGCCGGCATTCCTGTTGGAAAGATGACAGAGATTGCTGGATTGGAATCGACAGGTAAGTCTTTCTTGGCCGCACAGATCGCTGCCAACGCACAAAAGCAGGGGATCAACGTTGTATACTTTGATTCAGAATCAGCTATCGACCCCGGTTTTTTGGAAAATGCTGGGTGTAACCTTGAAACATTAATTTATATTCAAGCAGAGTCAGTAGAGTTTGTCCTTGAGACAGTTGAGGAGTTTATCGGCTCGGTCGGAGAGAACCTGCTTTTTATTTGGGACTCTATTGCTCTCACACCCTGCAATTCAGATATAGAGGGCGATTTTAATCCGCAGAGTTCAATGGCGGTTAAGGCCCGAGTTTTATCCAAGGGACTCCAGAAGTTGACTCTTCCATTGGCAAATGCCAATTCAACGCTGCTTGCGTTAAACCAATTGAAGACCAACATCACCAGAAGCGTCTCAGAAGCAATGACAGAGCCCCTAGTAACGCCAGGCGGAAAGTCATTGGCATACGCTTATTCATTGCGTATTTGGCTCACCTCTCGAAAGGCGAAAAATTCTTTTGTCCTTGATGATAAAGGTTTCCGAGTTGGGTCGGAGGTTAAAGTTACTCTTAAGAAATCTCGCTTCGGATCACAAGGCAGGACTTGTACGTTCAGAATTCTTTGGGGAGATTCCGAGAACATTGGTGTTATGGATGAGGAGAGTTGGTTCGACGCTGTTAAACCCTCGGAGCGAATGGTCCAACGTGGTGCTTGGTATACCCTTGTTCACCAAGACGGGACGGAAACAAAATTCCAGCCCTCTAGGTGGCTCGAAATGTTGCAAGATGAAAAATTTAAAAATAGTGTCTTGCAATTGATCGATGAAGAGGTTATAATGAAGTTCGATGAAAGGATAGGTAGCGCAGAGGACTTCTACGAGGAAGGCGATGAACCGGGATCAGAGAGCAATCAACCTAGCTATTAAAGTAGCAAAGACTTCTAACCACAAGAAGGCAAAGCACGGGGCCGTCCTCACAAGGGGCGGCTCCGTTATTAATCTAGCCACGAACAGTTATAACTATTGTTCCTTCGCATCTCGCTTCAAGCAAGAAGAATGGCAAACTTGCCTGGAACACGCGGAGATTTCCTGCATCAAGGGGTTAGATAGGTCTGTCACCAAAGGGGCAACGATATATGTTGCGAGGATAAATAAAAATGGTAAATCAGACTTAAGTAAACCTTGCTCTTTGTGTCAAGATGTGTTAAAATTCGTTGGTGTTAAGAAAGCGGTCTATACAGTTGGTGAAGACGAAATAGGGAGTATGAAGCTGTGAATATTTTTGCTATTGAATCTGACAAGCGAGGCAATGTTGACTGGGAAAAGTCTGCCACGTCACAGGATAATTATCGCGTTGTGAAAATGATTTTGGAAAGTTGTCAAATGCTTTGCACAACGCTCAACCACCAGCACGGACACCAGGTTACTCCCTATAAGAATGCTCACCTCAACCACCCTTCAACCAAGTGGGTGCGAGAGTCTTCTGCTAATTTTGAGAGCCTAGTGAGACACACAATCGCTATGCTTGAGGAGTATACAAAAAGATTTGGAAAAGTACATAAGTGCGCCGCTGTCTTGGATGAGTGCATTGAGATCTATGATGCCTCGCAGTTCCCCAGTGGTGAGCCTACAAAGCTCCCTCTTGCTATGCCAGAAGAGTACAAGAGTGACAACGTTGTGGAATCATATAGAAGGTACTACGCCTCAAAGGAAAGGATGCGCTATCCAAAGGATTGCATCCCTTCCTGGTTTGTAGAATATCGTGGAAACCTAAAATTTCAGGTGATATAATGGACAGAGTATTAATCATTGATGCGATGAATATGTTTTTTCGGAGTTACATTACTAACCCCTCTATTTCTACAAATGGCAATCCCATCGGAGGACTAAAGGGTTTCCTCCAGTCACTTCAGAAAAATGTGAAAGATGTCAATCCAAATGAGGTTGTTATTTGCTGGGACGGTGGTGGAGGCTCTAAAAAAAGAAAAGCAATGGCCAAAGATTATAAAGAGGGCCGCAGCCCAATTCGCTTAAATCGCTCTATTCGGCAAATGACCCGTGAACAGGAGATTGAGAATAAAAACTGGCAGATGACTAGGCTTTTCTCATATTTAAATGAACTTCCTATCATCCAGCTTGTTTTTGATGATATTGAGGCCGATGATATTATTTCATATGTTGCTCAACACCCTGCCTATGCAGATTGGCAGAAGGTCATAGTATCCAGTGATAAAGATTTTTTTCAACTCCTCGACGATAAAACTGTACTTATTCGACCCATCCAGAAAAAGATTATGAATAAGAATGGCATCTTGGAAGAATATAAAATTCACCCAAATAATTTTGCTCTCGCCCGCGCTATCGTGGGAGATAAAACAGATAACCTGCAAGGCGTTCCGGGGGTTGGCCTTCCAACCGTTGCAAAAAGATTTCCCTTTTTGGGGGAGGAGAAGTCATATACAATAAATGATATTGTGAATCATTGCGAGGACAATGAGGAAAAAAACATAAAAGCATACAAAAACATACTTGACAAGAAGGGTGCTGTTGGTCTAAACTACACACTAATGCAGCTTTACGCTCCACTTATTTCAGCCCAGAGCAAGAGTAAGATTGACTTTATTATTACTAACTTTGAATATGATTATGGCCTAGCCGCCTTCAAAGAGATGATGATCCAAGATGGATTCGGCCAGTCCTCACTCGGAAAGCTTTTTGAGACGTGCAACAAGATCACAGGGGAAAACAAATGATTGATAACAGACAAGAAGATTTTAGCAAATACGGTAAAAAGTTTCAGGAAAGCTTGGTCCGGCTGGTCCTAGAGGATAGGGTATTTGCTGACCAGATGTTGGAGGTTTTAGATATTAATTTCCTTGAACTTAAATATCTTCAAGTCTTTGTCGAGAAGATCTTTGAATACAGGCAAAAATATACATCTCACCCCTCTCACGACACTATGACAATTATTCTGCGCTCCGAACTGGATGGAGTATCAGACCTGTTGAAAAATCAGGTGCGAGAGTACTATGCAAAGATTCTTGCCGGTGCCGCCGATACTGGCGGACTAGAACACGTCAAAGAGGTTGCCTTGGATTTTTGCAAGAAGCAGAAATTAAAAGAGGCGATGCTAGAGTGTGTCGGCCTTATGCAGCGATCATCCTACGATGAAATTTCGGGCAAAATAAATAATGCCCTAAATTTGGGAACAGACAATGATCTTGGGTACGACTATATGGTTGATTTCGAGAAAAGATTTGAATTGGTCGCCCGTGCCCCTGTTACGACAGGCTGGAAATACATTGACAAGATCACGGGCGGTGGCCTTGGTAAGGGGGAGCTTGGCGTCTGTGTTGCGCCAACTGGCGGGGGCAAATCAATGGTCCTCACTCATCTTGGTGCCGAGGCTCTTAAAGCCGAGAAGACAGTGATCCACTATACCTTTGAACTAATGGACTCGGTTGTTTGCCGCCGATATGATAGCTGTTTGACAGAAATTGATTTATCGTCTATCATTATTAATAAAGAAAAGGTCCGCAAAATTATAGAGGACATCCCCGGCAAACTCATCGTGAAACAATACCCAACCAAGTCTGCTTCAACGGTGACTCTGAAAGCGCACCTGGAGAAACTAAAACGCCGAGGCATTAATCCGGATATGATTATTGTTGATTATGCGGATCTCTTGAAGCCAGTTCATCGAGAAAAGGAAAAAAGAAATGAACTGGAATCTATTTATGAAGAATTAAGAGCAATAGCAATGGAGATGGAATGTCCGATCTGGACTGCTTCTCAAACAAATCGATCAGGACTCAATGCAGAAATTATCACAATGGAATCTATCAGCGAAGCGTTTAACAAGTGTTTTGTGGCAGATTTTATTTTCTCAGTCTCTCGTACTCCCGAAGATAAAATTTCTAATGAGGGAAGAGTCTTCATCGCAAAAAATAGAAATGGTCAAGATGGGATGGTGTACCCAATCTTTATGGACACATCCAGCGTAAAGATTAAGATCTTTGCCGAGGCAGCAGGGGAAGATAAGAGGGGCGTTGCTAAGACTCAACAGGAATCACTACAAGAGAAATATAAAGCTTTTGTAAAAAATAAAAGAAATGGAGTTAATAGTGTACGATGAAGAAAGGGTTAGGGAGAAAACTTTAGAATATTTTAATGGCGATGAGTTGGCAACTAATGTTTTTATTACAAAATATTGCCTTAAGGATAACGAATCTCGACTGGTAGAATTGACTCCCGATGATATGCATCGACGCCTCTCATCGGAATTTGCAAGAATTGAGGAAAAATTTAAGACAGATCGAAGCTTGCCCGAGGATGAAATTTATTCTTTTCTAAAAGACTTTAAATACATCGTCCCGCAAGGATCGCCAATGATGGGTATTGGTAATGATTATGTAAATGTGTCACTATCCAATTGTGTCGTTGTTGAATCACCAGAGGATAATATTTCTTCAATCGTGGATTCGGGAAAACAGTTGGCAAACCTCTTCAAGCGCAGATGCGGAGTCGGCCTCGACATTTCTAACCTTCGACCTGATGGTGCCTTTGTCAATAATTCTGCCGGAACCACCACTGGTGCTTGGAGCTTTGCAGATTTTTATTCTTATGTCTGTCGGATGATCGGGCAGAACGGTCGTCGAGGTGCCCTTATGATCTCGATGGATGTTCGACACCCTGACATTGAAAAGTTCGTCACAATGAAGCACGACCTCACAAAGGTCACAGGTGCGAACGTATCAGTCAAGATTTCCGATGACTTTATGGAGGCAGTGGAGAATGACGAGGAATACACCCTCGCATTCCCAGTCGGAAGCGACAACCCCAAGTTCAGAAAGGCCATTTCAGCGAAGAACTTGTGGAATTTGATTGTTGAGAGTGCAACCAAGACAGCAGAGCCAGGTCTGTTGATGTGGGACAACATCACCAAGAACCTACCAGCGCACTCATATCCGCAGTTCGAGACAATCTCCACAAACCCCTGTGCCGAGATTCCTCTATCTGCTTACGATAGCTGTCGCCTCATCTCGATCAACTTGAAGAACTTCGTCGTCAATCCGTTCGAGGACAACGCATACTTCGACTTCGACCAATTCAAGAGTATCGTCTCAGCAGGAATGCGACTCTCCGATGACCTCGTGGAACTCGAAGCCGAGAAGCTACGCAACATCCAGAGCAAATCAGATGCAGCCGACGAGCAAGAGATGTGGGGCCGACTCCTCTCCGCTTGCCTTGACGGACGACGCACTGGCCTTGGGACACACGGCTTGGCAGACACCCTCGCTTGCCTCAATCAGGCATACGACTCCGACGAAGCGATCAACACTATCGACGAGATCTATCAGACATTGCGAAACGAATCATACCGCGAAAGTGTCGAGTTGGCGAAAGAGCGAGGATCATTCGATGTCTTCGACTGGGAGTTAGAGAAGGACAACGCCTTCATCCAGAATCTTCCCGAGGACATTAAAAATTTAATTGAGAAGTATGGGCGACGAAATATCAGCATTCTCACCAATGCCCCAACAGGAAGTGTTTCAATCCTCTCCCAGACTTCTTCAGGGCTAGAGCCAGTTTTCAGAAACTTCTACATAAGGCGACGAAAGATCTCCCACAATGAAGAGACTGAAGCTGATTTCATAGACGATCTTGGGGATCGCTGGAAAGAATTTAAAGTCTTCCACCACAATGTCCAGCAATGGATTCGAAAGAACAATGCAAGCGAGGAAGATATTCCTGACTTTTTCGTCCAGAGCAATGACATTGACTGGACCAAGAGAATCTTGATTCAAAGCACAATTCAGCAGTACATTGACCACGCTATTTCCTCGACGATCAACCTTCCAAAAGAAACTACACCGGAGACAGTAGGCGACCTATACCTACAGGGTTGGAAGAAGGGATTGAAGGGCATCACTGTCTATGTCGATGGATCTCGAAGTGGTGTTTTGGTAACGGAGACAAAGAGGGAAGATCTCCCGTATCACAATGCACCAAAGCGACCAGAAGAGATTGAGTGCGACATTCATCATACAACAATCCAGGGAGAAAAATGGACCTTGCTAGTTGGACTTTACAATGGACGACCATATGAAATTTTAGGAGGACTATCGAATCTTATTGAAATTCCAAAAAAGTATAAGAAAGGGCAAATTTCCAAACATTCATTTAAGACAGTAAGGAACCGATATGACTTGAGATTTGGTGAGGGAGATGACGAGGTTCTTGTTCGAGACATCGTGTCCGTGTTCAATAACCCAAACAACTCCGCTATCACAAGGATGATCTCGCTTTCACTTCGACACGGAGCGAAGCCAGCATTCCTTGTAGAACAACTACAAAAAGATAAAGACAGCGATATGTTCTCATTCTCCAAGTGTATCGCGAGGGTACTAAAAAATTATATTGAAAATGGAGAAAAGGTGTGTGGCGAAAAGGTATGCACCGAGTGTAACGAGGAGGGACTTATTTATCAAGACGGATGTGCGTTGTGCCCATCCTGTGGACATTCCAAGTGTGGATAACAAACAATAGGAGAAGTAATGAGTGATCAAAAGCAAGAATACGTTGTAAATTATATTAAGGCACTTAAGGCGGTTGAAGATGAGATGGAACCCTTCAAAGAACACAAGCGAGATCTAAAGTCAAACTATATCGAGAATCAGTGGCTAACAAGAGAAGAAATCAGTTTAGCAGTGAAAGCATATCGATTAATGAAAACAGAAGTTGACTTTGATGAATTAATGGACTATTATGACAAACTGAAAGGGATTTAAACACTATTTATAGTAAAAGAGATAGTGGAGAAACAAAATGGCTGATAACTTAAAAAATACCTTATCGAGTAAATTGAGGCTAACAAGGAAGAGTAATAATTTGGGCGACGACCCTACGAGAAAAAAGAATATGCAAAATTTCTTGGTTCTCTATGACAAATATCAAAAACTCTTGCGCCCCCACAAAGATAAGATTTCTGATTTGACAAAGTTTTATAAACAAAATGATTTGCTTTCTGCCGAAGAGATTAGGGTTGCCAAAAAGGCATATACATTGATGAAATCAGATGTTCCAATTGATGAACTGGCAGATACGCTTGAAATGTTATTTAGCGATGAAGATACTTTTGAAGACGGAGATGAAATTGAAGCTGATACCAAAAAATAGAAATCTTCTTGTTAGGGTGCAAGAAAAGGTAGAGGAGGAAACTACTATCCTCCTTCCTGAAGACTATAAAAAAACAGACCCATACGCAGTTGTAGAAATTTTGGACGTCGCAGAAAATTGCAACTCCTTTACTACTGACGATATAGGAAAACTAGTTATTATTCCAACTCACACCATTGTAAGTATTGAGGTCGATGGAGAAACCCACTCCCTAGCTCTTGAAAATCTAGCACTGGGAGTCGTCGGTGGAGAATAAAACTATTTTCCTCTATGACGATAACATCGGCAGAGTTCAGTACGTTGACCATATGGGAAGTGACCTTACTGTGGTTAACAGTGCTCGTGTATCCTTTGGCGTAGAAAAGAAAAAACTCAACCAGAGCGATAAAAAGCTTATCAACTATCTCATCAAGCACAGGCATACTTCAACGCTTGAGCACTGCTCGATTTCATATAAATTTGTTGTTCCTCTCTTTATCCGATCTCAACATCACCGCCATCGCACTTGGTCCTACAATGAGATCAGCAGGCGATACACCGACGTTAATATTGAATTCTACGAACCAAAGGCGTTCCGAACGCAACACGAGTCAAACCGACAAGCAAGCAACTTCGAGGGACAAATCAATCCAGTCCTTTCTTGTGGAAGCGATTGTGACGATATGGTCAGCTTGCACCACCAGATGTCCCTCGACCTCTACAACAAAATGATGGAAGCCGGTGTTTGCCGAGAGCAAGCCCGAGGAGTTCTTCCGCAGAATATGTACACTTCTTATTGGGGCACTACAAATCTAAATAATCTTTTTAAGTTTGTTGATTTGCGAACTCACGACGGAGCCCAATGGGAGATCCAGAGGGTTGCAGAAGCGTGCCTCGAAATCGCCAAGGAACTCTTTCCCGTAACGATCCAGTCCTATGAAAATCACAAAAGATAAAATTGTTCTTGGATCAAGCATTGATGCTCTATCCTTTGCCTACAAGAATAATCTTCCATTCGTAGCGACTCGGTTCATTCCTCCACACAAGTTTCAACCCGAGAAGCAGGAGCTTTGGAGGAAGCTCCTCTTCTCACTCTCCCTCTCCAACCAGAACCTACTCACAGACAAGATCCAGACCCTCACCGTCGAAGACGACCACCTTCGCATCATCACCAAGGGTAAGGCCAAAGTCCTGCTTTACTTTAATTTTTTATACGTGTTTGACGACCACGAAGTGGTCGGCCTCGGAGCACCTACAGGCGTGACCCAAGACCTATACGAAGTCCTCGACTGGTGCAATATCACAAGCGGAATGAAGCAGAAGCTAGACCGAATCGACGACCCAGACAACAACTTCATCCAACACCTTCTGCTGTATCCCTCGGACAGAATTCACGGCAACCACCCAGACAGAAAAGATGTTGTTGGCTTTTCTTATTTGACAAAGGCCCAGTTATTCGATATAATGTATTCTGAGACATATGCTAGGCTCAAGATTCTCTCGATGATGAAAGAGCAGGGCTGTCGAGGCAAGAAAAACGGCCCCTTCTTCTATGCGCTCAAGATAGAGCTAAATAAGAGGGACATTTACAATTTGGGTAGGAATACATACGAGGACACCGAAAATATTAAATTCATCCTCGAAGCCCAGGAAATAGACTTAAATGCACCATTTGAAACTTACTCTAGCACAATACTGAATACGTTTTGCAAATAGATCAACCACCGGCAAATCTCAAAGCATTCCACCTCGCAGGGATCATCCCAGTCGCAGGACAGAAGCTGGACTACAACTTCCCCTGGCACGACTCCTTAATGCCCCTTGCACCAAACTACCTCGCCATCGAGCACGCAGTTTTGGAATGCGCCAATGCCGGATGTGAAACAATTTGGATCGTCTGCCACAACGATATGCAACCCCTCATTCGCCATCGTCTTGGCGATTGGGTCCAAGATGCAGCAGTTTTCGAGCGAGGCAGTAGAGAGTGGAGGACACAACAGAACCAGCGAGAGATCCCTCTCTTCTACGTCCCCATTCATCCAAAGGACCGAGGCAGAAGAGATTGCCTTGGGTGGTCTGTCCTCTATGGAACCATCACCGCATACCACATCAATCGCAAACTATCCAAGTGGGTGATCCCCGACAAGTATTTCATCTCATTCCCATATGGGATCACACCCCTCGACATCATTCGCAAGAACAGAAATCTTATTTCAGCAAAGAAGAATTTCTGCTTGACTTATCGAGGACAAAATGTTAAAAATAATAAATACTTGTCCTTCACATACGACGGACCAGACTTTCAGAGATGTAGAAGAAATTTGAGACAGCAACAGACACACGAGCGAGATGAGAACCACAAGCGACTACCCCTCCACGAAAGATGGGATGCTCGATGGTTCCCACTCGATCAAGTCTTTGAACCAGTAGACTTTGAGGAAGCGAACACTTTGGAAACTCCCTGGTTCTACGAGATAAACAACTGGGAAGGATACTGCGACTTCCTTTCCTCGGAGGAGCGAAAAGAGTTCGAGAAACCAGAGTATATGAAATACCGAGAATGGAATCCAGTAGGAGAGGATAATGAGTAAAAACGATCCATCCGCAGAAATCAAACTAAACCTATTTGAACACATCTGGACAGGCATTATTTACGGTCACGGCGGCGACGGCACTGCCAAAATCCACTTGCAGAAAACCGATGCCAAACAAATGGCAGAAGATTTCTTTGAGTGGATCAAAAAAGAAAAAGGTGCTACGAGTTTTTCGTTAGACAGTGATAGAGCAATGAAGTATAATGTTTGGCGTAATCAAGAAGGATTTGTTTTCACGAATGAAAAATATGAACCGCACGAATTTGACGATTTGGTCGTCATAACTTATTGAGGAAGCGAACACTTTGGAAACTCCCTGGTATTACGGAATAGACAACTGGGAGGGATACTGCGAGTTCCTTTCCTCGGAGGAACGAAAAGAGTTCGAGAAACCAGAGTATATGAAATACCGGGAATGGAACCCGATTGGGGAAGATAATGAAGCCTAAGTCCGATATGACAACCGTCGATTTTATGAAGAGGACATATATGAAGAACAGGACGCTTGAAAATGTCGAGGACAAAGTAAGGCTCAAGCCAGGGATGCTGATAAAGGTCGATTCAAGTTCTACACCGTTTTGGTGCGAGGCAGAAGGCTACACCTGCTTCATTAAGGTTAGTGCCCCTATCTGTATGGTACTTTCAACACACAAGAGAAGTTCCTATGTTTTGGGCAGTGGCAGCAGGATCATTGAATTCGTATGCCCGTGGGATCATAAAATTCTATCTATTGCAGCCGGATACGTTGATGAACAAGGCAACCCAAAGTGGTGCGAAATTGTGGAGTAAGAAATGAAACCTAAACGAACATTCACTTTTAAATCGAGAACAAAAAAAATTAAAACTGAACACAAGGAGAAAAATGAAATGATCTTATATGAAAATATTTATGATGAAATTGGTTATCACGCAAAGGAGAATGCCGAGCTACCAGACTTCTATAAAAATCTTTCAATCGACCAGAAGTATTTCATTGACTCTTTGATCGAGAACTGTTATAATCAGCCTGTTGAAATGAAGTATCAGACTTCACTTATTACCCCTTCCACAGGCGGAACAGATGAGAAAAACCCCCAAGATTAAATTTGTAGGACTTCACGCACACTCGGTGGCGGGATCTCCATTTGATGGACTAGGATACCCGGAGGAGCATTTTGAGTTCGCTTACGAGAATGGGATGGATGCAATGGCGATTACCGAACACGGTAACGCCAATTCTTTGCCACATAGCATCATCGCCGCCAAAAAAATGAATGCCGAAGGAAAGGACTTTAAGCCCATCTTCGGGGTCGAGGCATACTTCCATCCCTCCATCAAAGATTGGACCGAGGCACGAAACAAGATTGCCGAGGACAAAAAAAATAAAAAACTAATCAAGAATGATGAAAGCGGTACAATCGTTGAAGACGAGAACCGCCAAAGGAAGTCAATCTTGAACCGCAGAAACCACCTCCTCCTCCTCGCACAAAATCAAACTGGCTTAAATAATATCTTCGCACTCGTTTCCAAGTCATTCTCCGGGGAAAATTTCTATCGTTTCCCTCGCGTCGATTACGAAATGCTTGAAGAGCATAACGAAGGAGTTATCGCCACTTCTGCTTGTCTTGGTGGAATCTATGCTGGTGACTTTTGGAGAAACAAGGACGAGGGCGAAGAAGCAATCCTCGCAGCAATGCGAGATACGACAGACAACTTCCTCAATATCTTTGGCGACCGCTGGTATGGCGAACTCCAATGGAACAACATCCCGGAACAACATCAAGTAAACCAGTATGTCATTAAGATTTGTAAAGAATTCAACATTTCTTTGATCTCTACAGCCGATAGTCACTATCCTCGACCAGAGCTTTGGAAAGATCGAATTTTGTACAGAAAGTTGGGGCACCTTTCTAAGCGAAAAGATTTTGATTCCTATTTACCTAAGAGTGTTGAAGAAGTTGGATATGAACTCTATCCCAAGAACGGCGACGAGATGTGGGAGAGTTACCAGAAGTATTCTAAAGGTTGTAATGTATCATATGACGACGACTTAATTCTCAAATCTATCGAAAGAACACACGAGGTGGCTCATGGAAGGATTGAAAGATTTTATCCTGATACTACTGTTCGTCTTCCTGATTTTGTTGTACCAAGAGGCAAAGACGCAACAGAGGCACTTGTCGAACAAAGCATCGAGGGTCTTAGACAAAATGCGCTTGATGATAATCAAGATTACATTGACAGGCTAAAGCAGGAACTTACAGTAATTAACAATAGGGGTTTTGCCAAATATTTCCTTACAATGAAGGCTGTGGCAGATAAGGCTTCCTCTACTCAACTCGTCGGTGCAGGCAGGGGCAGCGCAGCGGGCTCTCTTGTATCTTATGTTCTTGGTATCACGCAGGTTGATCCAATTAAATATGATTTGCTTTTCTCTCGCTTCCTTCGGGAAGACGCAGTTGATTATCCCGATATAGATTATGATGTGAGTTCGCCAATGGAACTCAAGGAGCAGCTTGCCGAAGATTGGGGTAGAAATGTTGTTGTTCCGATCTCCAACTGGAACACACTTCAACTTCGTTCTCTCATTAAAGATATCTCAAAGTTTTATGAGGTTCCATTCAAGGAGGTCAACGCCGTAACTGGTCGAATGATGTTCGAGGCAACCCCCAAAGCAAAGAAGGATCACGGGATTACAGCAGGAGTATATACTCCTACCTTTGAGGAGGTAATGAAGTATTCGGATTCACTCCGAAAATTCCTCAAGAAATATCCAGACATCAAGACTCACGTTCTTAATCTGTATGGGCAAATCAGAAGTCTTTCCCGCCACGCCGGTGGGGTTGTCATCGCTGATAATCTCAATCAACATATGCCACTGATCTCTTCTAAGGGAGTGACGCAAACTCCCTGGTCGGAGGGGCAGAATGTCAGGCACCTTGAGCCACTTGGCTTTATTAAGTTTGATATACTTGGCCTTGCTTCTTTGAGAATGATGGAGACTTGCATCAGTCACATCCTGAAGAGACACCACGACAACAGAGAGCCAACCTTTGAGGATATAAAAGAGTTCTACGATAAGCACATCCACCCAGATGTGATCAACTTTGATGACGAGGAAATTTATAAAAATATTTTTCACAAGGGAAAATGGGCCGGGATCTTCCAGTTCACAGAGGGAGGAGCACAACGTTTTTGCAAGCAGGCAAAGCCAAACTCCATTATTGATATTGCCGCCATCACTTCCATCTATCGGCCCGGCCCTCTTTCTGCTGGCGTTGATAAAAAATATGTTGAGGCAATCGGAGCACCCCAATATATCAATTACGACCACGAGATCATCCAGGAGATCACAGAGGAAACTTACGGATTTATGATCTTCCAGGAACAGATTGCGTTGCTTGCTCACAGGCTCGGAAAGGACATCTCTCTCGATGAGGGCAACACTCTCCGCAAGCTCCTTACCAAGAAAGGAACGGGCGAAGTCGCAAAGAAAAAAGAGAAGATCCGCTTGAAGTTTGTTGATGGTTGTGTAGAGAAGGGACTAGCCAAGAATAAGGCAGAGAAGCTTTGGAACAATATTGAATACTTCTCAGGATACGGCTTTAACAAGTCACACGCAATTTCCTATTCAATTCTATCATACCAGTGTGCTTGGTTGTTCCACAAGTACCCTGTAGAGTGGATGGCGTCTTTTCTCGATAAAGAGCCAGAAACAAGAAAAGAGAAAGCAATTACAATCGCAAAGAACTTTGGATTCGATATTAAGCCTCTCGATATTAATACTTCTGGAATGCAGTGGGATATCTTAGACAGTAATACGCTGGTCCAGCCCCTAACCTCTATTAAAGGTCTTGGAGAGGCAGCAATCCAGCAAATACTACGGGCACGACCGTTCTCGAATGTTGAGGACTTCATTTTCAACGAGAATATTGTATACTCCAAGCTAAACAAGAAAGCGTTGGATGTTTTGTGCAGATCCCAGGCACTAAATTGTCTCATAGATGAGAGATTCAATGGCCTGAAGCACTTTTGGTCAGCAGTCGCAGTTGATAGGGCAAAGACTAAGAAGAAATTTCAAGAGAATATTAAACTGTTTTATCCCGAGGGAGATTTCTTGGAGGAGGAAAAGATTGAATATCTTGTGGACCTCACAGGGTTATTCCCCATTCAAAAGGTTGTAAACGAGAAGATGCTAAGTGATCTACAGGATAGGTATGTTCTCCCCATCTCAGAATATGATAAGGAATTGCAGCTTGTCTGGTTTATTCCTCGACAATTGATTGCAAAAAAGACTCGCAATGATAAAGACTTTTATATTATGAATGTCATTGACTCAAATAGTCAACTTACGGCCATCAAGTGTTGGGGGGTATCCTTGACACGAGACGTTGTTCATATTAATCGACCATATATGGCGAGGGTAAAATATGATGAACAGTGGGGCTTCTCGATTAATAACATTAGAAAAAATATGATTTTGCTGGGGTAAAAATGAGAAAGTCTTTTCGGGAACATCTAGTGCAAGAAGTAAAATTAATTGCAGAGCAGGGAACTTGTCCAAGATTGCAAGTTGGCGGTGTTTTGTTTAATGAGGATACAAAGAGAATTTTGTTAAAATCTTACAACGGCTCACCATCTGGATGTCCACATTGCGATGAGGTGGGCTGTTTGATGGTTGAGAATCACTGTATGAGGGCGGAACATGCTGAGAGAAATTTGTTGTATACTGCTTCGGCTGAAGGGATATCTACGAAAAAACTTTCCGTTGTTGTTAGCCACTTTCCTTGTCACCATTGTTATCGCGGTCTGGTCCAGGCAGGAATCAAAAACATCTATTACATACAACTATATGGATCAAACACAGAAGAATACAGACAATACAGACAAGACTGTAAAATAAAAGTGAAACATATTTCAGAATTAGAGAGATAAGTATTTGACATTATTGTAGAATGTTTCTATAATATAAAATTACAACCCAAGTGGAGGAAAGATGATTTTAGAGTTTGCAAAAGTAAGAGAGGGTATTGTGACACCAGTCAGAGCCAACCCATCGGACGCCGGCCTTGATGTATTTTTCAATCCTGAGAACGGCGCAGCGATTTCCATTGAGCCGGCTAATGGGAAAACTTTGTTACAGACAGGTATCCGCTTGGGCACTCCCCACGGCTATATGGTCCAGGTAATGAACCGATCTTCGGTTGCTTCAAAGCGGCAACTCGTTGTGGGAGCCCATTGTATCGATTCTGGGTATGATGGTGAGATTTTCATCGATATTCACAATATTGGAAGCACAATCCAGACGATTAACCCTGGCGACAAGATTGCCCAATTGGTTATGGTGCCCGTCGTCCACTTCAGGTTGAGGGAAGCATCAGGGCTTTATGATGAGTCAATTACAATCTCTAATCGAGGTGACGGAGCATTGGGGAGCACTGATGGCTAAGAAAGAAATGGTGGACCACCCAGACCACTATAACAAGGGCATCGAAACAATTGATTATATTGAAAGTTGGGATATGGATTTTTCCACCGGGAACGTAATAAAATATGTTACAAGGGCAAAGCATAAGGAAAAATCTATTGAGGATCTTAAGAAGGCGAAATGGTATTTAGAAAGATTAATAGACAGCGCGGAGAACAAAAATGGAGTTTAGAGAAACGTTGACTTACGATGATGTTTTGCTTGTACCCAGATATAGCGAAATCGTTAGTCGAACTGATATTGATTTAACATCTCTTCTTGGTAATATTCCAAGGCCAACACCAATTCTGGCATCCCCAATGGATACAGTTTCAGAGTCGGAAATGGCAGTAGCCCTTCAGAAGGAGGGTGGCACCGCCATTATCCATCGCTACTGTTCAATTGAAGAACAAGTCCGGATGGTCTATCAAGCGGGAACTACAGTGGGCGCAGCCGTTGGAGTAACAGGAGATTTTTTTAATCGCGCTAGAGACTTGGCTTCCGCTGGCACTTCCTTTTTGTGTGTGGATGTGGCACACGGACATCACATCCTTATGAAAGAAGCTTTGATGAGACTGAAGGGTTGGTTTGGCGATTCTATGCACATTATGGCTGGCAATGTTGCAACCCTTGAGGGATATAACGATTTGGCCGATTGGGGAGCAGATAGCGTTCGTTGCAATATTGGAGGCGGGAGCATTTGCTCAACTCGCATCCAGACAGGACACGGTGTTCCTGGCCTTGAAACAATTTTTCAATGCGCTAGATCAGATAAGGACATTCCAATTATTGCCGATGGAGGTATCCGCTCATCAGGAGATGCTGTTAAGGCACTTGCAGCCGGTGCTGATTTTGTAATGCTTGGTTCTATGTTTGCCGGAACTGAGGAATCACCAGGAAGCAAAATTGAAAAGAATGGCAGATTTTGGAAAGAGTATCGAGGGATGGCAAGTAAAGACGCCCAGATGGATTGGCGAGGCACCTCTTCGTCACCAGAGGGTATTTCTTCTGTTGTTCCCTTCAAGGGGCCAATCTCCGAGGTTATGAATGATCTCAAGGGGGGTATTAGGTCTGGCCTTTCATATTCTGGTGCCTCTTCCATTCCAGAGTTTCAGGCAAAAGCGAAATTCATTCGCCAAACAGCCGCTGGTGCAGTGGAAAGTAATACTCATATTTTGTTGAGGTCAAAATGACCACCACACGGAAAGGTAAACTCAAGAAGATAGTTTTTACCGCTACGGAGAAATCCCACGCTGACCTCAAGATTAGGCTTCACTACGATGGATTAACACAGGTGAGCTTTTATCGAATGATGATGGAGGGGTATATTAAGGAAGACGAAAGAATTTTAGAATATGTCCAGAACTGGAAGGAACAAAACGAAATTCAAAGTAAAAGACAGAGAGGTGATATAGAAAAGGAATACAAAAGCCAAAAAGAAGTGAAAGAGAAGTTTGCCCTTAGTGAAACTGAGGTTGAAAGTATTTTTGATATGTTGGAAAAGGAGCAGCCAGATTTATGAGCAATGAGATAAAAAAATGTGCATCTTTGTGTTTAAAGAGGGGCGTGTCTTGTCCCAATACGGATTGTCGATTGTGGATCGATTTTGAAGAGGATAATAATTGTACCCTTGTTGTTGTTAAGAAGCACGGAGCCCTAACTTATCGTGAAATTGCTGAGAGGGTTGGTCGAACACCTCCACGAATTAAGCAAATAGTTGATGAAGTTTTGTTGAAGATGAGGAAAAACATTTTAAAGAAATAATTATAAAATAATGTCCCAACAAATATTCAATTGCCAAGGGCAATTTGTTTATTTAAATACTATTTATATGGTAGCGAGTTCACATTTTAATTAATATAGGAGAATTTTACAATGAGTGGAAAAAAGAATCTTTTAAATGAAGCCGCCGTCCGTCGTTTCATGAAGCTAGCCAATATGGAAGCTCTTGGTAATGATTTTATCTCAAATACCGTCAGCGAATCAAGTTGCGGCGAAGAGCGACAAGAGGAGATGATGGATTATGCCCGAGAAGATGAAGCACCAGAAGGTATGGACCTTGAAGATGCCGCCGAGATCGAAGATGTTGTTGACGTCGAAGAGATGCCAGAAGATGATATGGAAGCACCTGCCGGCGACTTGGAAGGTAAAGTAGAAGAGCTTGTCTCAGCAATTGCAGATGCAATTGAGGCCACTACTGGCGTCGCAGTCGATGTCGAGGGCGAAGAAGAAATGCCAGCAGAAGAGCCAGAGATGGATATGGATATGGAAGACGAAGTAGAAGTCGAGCCAGAAATGCCAGAGATGGAAGGCCCAGAGGAAGAGTTGGAAGAAACACAAACTCTTGATCAAGAGGCAATTGTTCAAGAAGTGATGAAGCGGGTCGCCGCCAGATTGTTGAAAAATAGGAGCAAGTAAAGGTGTTAAAGAATTATCGCGCTGGGTTACATAATGTTGGTTCTTATCAAGTATCTGGCTTGCCCTGGGTAACGGGATCAACCATCGCCGCAGGGGCAGAACATCAGGTTGCTTTTCCGTCGATCACATCGGCGGTTACAATAGTTAACAGTGGGGCATCTGCCTTGCGAGTTCACTTTGTGCCCGCCGCAGCCGGTAATGTCATTGGAGGGCACCACTACATTACAATCCCCTCTACGGGAAGTATTAGTAATGTAGAAAAACATACCTGCAATGTAAAGTGTAAAGAGATTTACCTTTCAAGTGTCGCTGGAACGGACTATGAAGTGTTTGCCGAACTCACAACAATCGCCCCAGACGAAATGTACATTTTGACTGGATCTGGTATGACTGAATAATAAAAATGTTTAAACTCGCTAAAAGAGGTAATCGAAAGATTACCTCTTTTTTTTATTGCCTGGTATAGTATTTTGTGTTATTATACCTTAGTAACTTTAGATAGGAGATAAAAATGACACAAGATTTGATCATTGGTTTTTGCCTTGGATATCTTTTTAGAACAATTATTTATCACTTTGTTTTCCGTGGTAAGGGTATCCTTACAATACAGGAAGCGGAGCAGACTTCTCTTTATATGCTGGAAGAGGCCAGCATTATGTACAAGCATGCAAAGAAGTGGACTTCTATTGTTTCAGAAAGCCTTGAGGAGGTCTTAAAAGATGTTCGGTATAGGCTCCTCACCCAGTTTCCCGCCGAGGAAGTTGATGAGATTATGGAAGAGTGGGATATGTCATTCGTGGAACACAATGCCGAAGTTTGGTCAAAAACCCAGGAAGCTCGTGATGCCTGGAGGAAGATTGGATTAAAGGCAATTGAAAGAAGGATGAAGCTCTATGGTTATCCTCCTGGCTGGACTGATTGGGAAACTGCAATGGAATTTATCCACAAAGGGGAAGAAAAATGAAACTAAAGGCAGATTTCACAAACCCATTCTTCAGAGCAGTTATGTACGATATTATGAACGAATATCAAGAAAAAGAAGATAATGTAGTTTATATGGGGAAACTATTTAAAATACACGGAATTGTAAAGTGGACCTTTAATGAGACAAAGGGAAAAATGCCTCACCAAAAACAGCTTGAATATATTTTTAATCTAGTTGATGATGTTGTGAAAGATAAAAAGGATATTTTTTTTGATGAGGACGGTACAATTAAAATTTTAGAATATAACAATACGAGGATGGATGAATATGAATAAAAATGTTAAAACAATGACAATTATTGGAGATCTTGAGGAAGAGTATGCTAAAGAGGTTATGGAGACTCTTTATGCGATCAAGTTGACAAGTGATGAAGAAGAGGAGGAAGAAAAGGGGCCAATCCAAATTTTAATTTCCACTTATGGCGGCTCTATACTTGAACTTTTTTCAATCTATGATATAATAAGAGAAATTAAGAGTGAAGATTATGAGATTCACACTCACGGTCTTGGCAAAGTAATGTCCGCTGGTGTCCTACTACTGGCATCAGGGACAAGAGGAAAAAGAAGGATCGGGAAAAATTGTAGAGTCATGATGCACTCCGTTATCGCAGGATGCGAAGGAACATATGTGTCTCTCCAAAATGAGATGGATGAAATCAAATATCTTCAAGAGCAGTATAAAAGGTGCCTTGTCGAGGAGACAAATATCTCAATGCGAAGCTTGAATAAGTATTTTAAAGCGGGAAAAAACATTTACCTTAGTGCTGAAGAAGCCGTCGAACTAGGCATCGCAGATGAAATTGTATGAGGAATAAGTTATGTCAGTAGATAAAATTTTTTATAACCAAATGTCCTCAAAACAGCTTGGGTGGGCTCCTAACTGGTTTGGAGCAGAATATTTTGATGAAGATTTGATCAAGCAGATTAAGAAGTGGCAACGTAACCGTAAGCTAAAGATGGATGGGTTGGTCGGACCAATGACCTTCCGCCGCATCTGGACTGAACGAGAAGCATCAATTGATGACCTCCTGCCAGAAAAAATTCCAGCCTGTTACAGTTCACACATTGTCTGCAACTCTCACCTGGTCCCAATCGAGTGGGACAAGGTTGTCTTGTGGTCGGAAGAGGGTGGACTCACTTGTGACCCTGGCACCTACTATGACTTTGCAGGGAAGCCACAAAGAGATGTTAAGATGTTTGTCAACCATTGGGACGTGTGCCTCTCTTCTAAGTCTTGCGAGAGGATTATGAAGAAGAAGGGAACATCAGTCCACTTCTGCATCGACAACGATGGCACGATCTATCAGCTTCTCGATACGCAACACGCCGCCTGGCAGGCAGGAACCCGAGTCACAAATCTTGCATCTGTGGGTGTAGAAATTTCCAACGCCTATTATAAAAAGTATAATAAGACTTACGTTAAGCGAGGCTTCGGAGAACGTCCGGTTTGGGTCGGAGAGGTTCACGGTGGTAAATTAGGTGAGTTCCTGGGATTTTATGACGTCCAACTCGAAGCCCTAAAGGCTCTATGGAAGGCTATGGGCGAAGCGTATTCTATCCCCCTAACTACCCCAATTAATGACGATGGGAGTCTTATGACGGAGGTCCATAAGCCAGCATCCAGGGGAAAATATCGAGGCATCGTAAATCATTACAACTTAACAAAAAGAAAGATTGACTGTGCCGGTATGGATATGTTACAATTACTAAGTGAAATAGAAAACAAATAAGAGGTGATAATGAAAGTCTATGAATCAAAACAAGAACTAAATCAAAAAATCCTATCAGGGGTGGAGAAACTGTCAGAGGCAGTCTCTACTACCCTTGGCCCCAAGGGCCGCAACGTAATCCTCCACCAGAAGGATGGAAATCCAATCATCACTAAGGATGGTGTGACTGTCGCGAAGTTCGTAACTCTTGAAGATCCCTTCGAGAACGCAGCCGCACAAATCATCAAGCAGGCTTCAACAGAAACTAATCAGGCAGCAGGGGATGGAACAACAACAGCTACTGTTCTTGCTCACGCGATTCTTTCTTCTGCTCAAAAGCATATTCTTGCTGGTGCATCACCCGTGTCTCTAAAGCGAGGCATCGACCGGGCAGTTGAGCAGATTGTCGAGAATCTAGGCGAAGTTGCTCGCCCTGTCTATACCAAACAGGAGATTGCAAACGTTGCTTCTATTTCGGCAAACAACGATACAACCATCGGCAACCTAATTGCCACTGCCATCGATGAGGTTGGCAAAGACGGAGCAATTACAATCGAGGAAGCCAACTCAGTCCAGACAAGCCTAGAGGTTGTGGAGGGCTTCCAGATTGATTCAGGCTACCTCTCGCCAATGTTCATCACCGATCAGCGTCGAGTGACTATGAAGCACACGAACGCTCTCATTCTCGTTACAGATGAGGCAATTGAGAAGGTCGAGGACATCCTACCAGTATTGGAGCTTGTTGCAAGAGATGGCCGACCCCTAGCTATCGTCGCAGAAAATGTTGAGGGCCAAGCCCTCGCAGCACTTGTGATGAATGCCGCCAGGGGAACAATGAAGGTCGCCGCAATCAAAGCACCACAGTATGGTGAGGAGCGAAGAAATATTTTAAAAGACCTCGCGCTTGCCACTGGCGCAACGTTTGTCTCAAGAGAGTCCAATAAGACACTTGCAGGTGTAACTCTTGTTGATCTCGGAACAGCAAAGACTGTGGAATCCCAGAAGAATTGGACAACCTTTGTTGGAGGATCGGGAGACTACGATAAAATCGAATCCCGCATCGAATCCCTTAAAGAAGAAATGACCCAAACTGACAACCTCCAGGAGTGTGAGCGCATCCAGGAGCGAATTACAAAGCTCGCATCTGGCGTCGCCATCATTCGTGTTGGAGGCTTAACTGAAGTCGAGATGATTGAGCGAAAGCATCGCATCGAAGATGCACTCGAAGCAGTCAACGCAGCGCAAGAGGAAGGCATTGTGGGTGGGGGCGGCACATCTCTTGTTCGAGCCTCTTCCGACGTCACCCTGGACGGCAACAATCAGGACGAGATTTCGGGAATGGAGATTGTTCTAGAGGCAGTCAAACAGCCAATTCGACAGATGGCAGTCAATGCCGGCAACTCTCCTGACATCATCCTCGCTGGGGTGCTGGCTCGGGCCGATGGACTTGGGTTTGATTTTGCTTCCGGTCAATATGTGAATATGATTGAGGAGGGAATTATTGATCCGGTCAAGGTTTCAAGAACAGCTTTGCAAAATGCAGCAAGTGCAGCTTCTACCCTTTTAACTACCAATTATGCCATTATTGAGACATAAGTACTATTTAATTGTGGAAAAGGGGGATTTATGAAGTGGAATGCAAAGAGCATATGGCAGCGAACGTGGAAATAAACAAGCTAGAACAAGAGCAAAAGGAATTGCAAGAAGAAGTAACTGCACTTAAGGACACCATCTATGATCCCGATAATGGAGTTTATTCGAGGATAAAGACACTAGAAGCCGCAATCATAAGAGACGGTCATTTGAGAATGGCCACAGCAGAACAGACTGTCAACACAATTAAGAAAATTCAGTGGATGGTCATTGGTTCTGTTGTGGCAACTTTGACCGGCGTCTTGGTCAAGTTTGTTATAATGTAGTGGAGTAAAGATGAACGTAAGAATAGGTTATACAGTAGAATTGGCAGAGGTTCCTGGAGAATCTAAGCGAATCTTAAAGAATGTCGCGTACAACCTTCAAGAGGATATTTCAAATAAACTTCTCACGCAGGACTTCAACCCACTGGAGGTTGTTGACAAAATTGAGGAGTTTAGAAAAAAGCTTATTAAGTATGATCAACAGCTACAGGATTGTTCAGATATTCTTGGAGGCTATATAAGTGCTTGCAGTGAAACTGCCGTCGAACTATCTAGCGAAAGTATCTCAGAAGAGATTAAAAAATCTATGGAAGAGATGACTAGAATACAAAATGAGATAGGCAAACAGGAAGAAGGTGAATAGGGGGGATTTAGTTTGGTGCCCCGCCCAGACCCTTTTAATTCCAAGCAACTGTAAGATTTTTTTTGAGGCAAACCCATTAAAGCTAATATTACAGAGCGCAATGAAGGAATCTTTTTACACAAGAAAGCCAAAAATTGTTTATGTACTTGATCGCGAAGTTAAAAATATTGTTAAAATTGTACATTCAGGAAGAACCTGGTATGTTGAGGAAAAAAACTTATATCCATTATAACGGAGGATAAAATATGTTAGTAAGTCTGGTAGAAATTTATGAAGATCGTAAACTTTCAAACGAGGTGAGAACCCTCGGTCGAGCCCAGAAGAGGCAGTATTTACTCAGAGAGATCTCAATTAATCCTGCACACTTGATTAGTGCGAGAGAGGATTCGTTGTTAAAGTCGGGATCACCGCCCCAACATTCATTTCCGGAAGGTCTTGATTCTCGACAAAAGTTCACCAAACTTTGCCTCCAGAGGGGCAATTATGGTTGGGATGTGATCGTTGTGGGAGATCTAAATCAAGTTCAGGAAAAATTAAATATCAACACAAAGAAGATACTTTTGAATGGTTAATAAAACAAAGACACTTGACGTTTTTGGGATTTTTGAGACAATGCGCGTTGAACTTGCGAGCAAAATCAAAATATCACAACTTGTCATTCATCATTATGTCACAATTTCAGACCAATCAAATTGGGATTACAATTTGCTCCCGGAATTGTGCAGCCTATACGCTAGGTATATTCAGCTAGATGCTTTCTTGGAACAAGTACTTGATAAGATGGTCGAAGTTGGAGATATTGAGGGAAGGGCTCTGACAAAGGCAGATATATCTTTTTTGTCAACATTTCCCAAAACTATAAAGATGTTAGAATCATTTCTAACTGACTACAACATTTCTATCAGCTACAGTTGAGGCCCAAAATGAACAAAAGCTCTCATAAATTCGCTAAAGGTAGGTGGGTAAAAATTCCATTGAACTATCCTTCGAAAAAAGAAATCTTGAAAGTCTTTTCTGAATCAAAATATAATGTATATAAAAAAATGTGCGCTGGCAAAATTGCAAAGATAGTGGAATATAATGCCGGCACAAAAATGGTAAAAGTTGCCCCAGCAACCGCGATGGATATTTGGCTAAGAGTTGATTGGCTTGTCCCGATAGATGATGATGAGGTTGAGAGACTGAGAGAGCAGGACGAACGTATTAAAGAAGTAAACAAACAACTAGAGTCTGTGAGCGAAAAGCGAGATCGCGCAATGAGAGAGGTGTTTAGGACAGACGCCGCTAGAAAGCGTGATAAAAAGCAAGAAGAGGCAAAGAGAAGAGAAAAAGAAGAGGCCAAGAAAAAGCTTTATACGAGATTTACACCTCCACATCTTGACCCCCTGGAAGATGATTGGTATAATGATTAATATGTTCTTTTGCTTTTTTTAACTACTTATTGATAGCACCAAGGAAAGAGTTTAAATGTCTGATCAAAACCCAATAGCAAAAGAAATTGATGCTGTTACATCCGATCTTAACCCTGGGGACGTTCTAATAGAACCACCAGAGAAAAACAACTCAACAGAGCCGGAACATTTGCGGCCAAAGCCCCCCGGTAATCGAGCCCCGGCAGGAATTAGAACATTTACTATTTATCGAACATCAGATGAAACAGGTGTGTCTGGCGATGGCATCATTATAGAGGGGGTTGTACTTGCTACGGGACAAGCAATCATTCATTGGTTGACACCATTCCCCCGTGGTAGTATTGCAGTTTTTGATTCGTTGGATGATTTTACAAAAATCCACATCAATCCACACCCAGAAAATAGGACCATCATCACTTTTGAAGATGGAGAGCAGATTAAATTTGGAGAAGAATAAATGATTCATATAGTAAGCCAGCCCTTTTCCCCACCCTCAACAGACTTGTTTGAGATCATTAAAGATAAGTTTTTTAACACCGTGAAGAGTGAAATGGCTTCCTATATGCCCGAATTGGTAGTGAGCAATGTTTACTCCCGAACTTACGGGAATATGAAACGAACACCTGTGATGATTAAAATCGAGGTCCATATTCCTGGTGATTGCGTCGAAGCCGTCGAGGATAACATAGAGGAGGTGATTGATACCGTCCTCGACGATGCTTACGCAATCGAAGCGGAGAAGCACCAAGAAGAGATCCAGAACCAGATTGTTGGCATCTCAAGACAAGAAGAGGTCAATGAGATCGTAGAGATGTCCAGAGAACACTTTATTGAGAAAGTTATTGATGAGGTTGCTTCAGAGAAACAAAGGCACTGGCCCCGCGCCCAGGCAGGGGAGAGCAGGAAGACCTTCAGGGGCGAACTTTCTCTTTCCGCCGCCGAAGCAGAGGAAATGTGTTCTGCTGAAATCGAAGAGGCCGAGGAACTAGAAGAACTTGATTACCAGGAAGATGTAGTTGGAAAGCCAGTTAAAAGTGGTGAATATAAGATGAAAAAATGGCTCATCGGACAGGGCGGCGCAAAGAATACTCCACCATATGTCAAGAAACCGAACTATGAAAGATCAAAGCAAGCTCCTGCTGGCTTTTCTGCACTAGAGGAAAATGATAAGTGATAAGAAGACTGGCAAAAATATTTGCTTTTCTTCTTGTAGTAATAATATTTATCTTTTCCTGTGCTGATCTTCCTGGTGGCAATGATTTTAGAGAAATTCCCCCACTCGAAGAAAGCGATATAACCTGTAAAGATCTCAGCAGAGAGATAACTCTCTTTTTCCGCAAAGATGAAAATACACTTTCTGGTACTCGCAACTTTCACTTTTCTGTTGGCAAAGATTACGATTTCTGGGCCTTACGCAACGGGCAAATCTTTATTAGGGATATACACTTAGCTTTCGATAAATCTTTTGTAGCTGAATACTTACTTATAGAGGACTTACAAGGTAATCCAATTGTTTCTATTTCTGGAGTGAGAAATGGAGAGGCAAGTATTATTGAGTGGGACGGAAAGAAGGATCTTGTTCCATCTATTTCAGCGTCTTTTTTGGACGGTATTCACAAGAATAAGCGGTATAAAGTATTAAAACTTAAATACAGGTACGATGAAGAAGAAATATTTGGAAAGGAAACTTCTCTTAAAATAAATTTAACGGCCCAGGCTTGCGGCGACTTTACAAATTCACCCTCAGTTTTGTGGGATAAGCTCGTTATGGTGTTCTGGAGTCCGGGGAGAATAAAAAATGAAAAGTAAACACATAAAGATAATGTTCGCAGGAATACTTCTGGCTTTGGCCGTATTTTTCTCTTGTGCAGAAGGTAGAGAAGAGGCAGAGCATAAGGATGTTCTTTCGGAGGAAGAAATTAAAGAAGAAATCGTTTTGGACATCTACAACACACTCCACAGAAGTGACGTTGTTATCGACAGCCTGGAAGAAATCACAGACCCCGATGAACAAGAGCAAATAGAGCAGATTGGGGAAAATATTAAATGTATTGATGTTGAAAGGACTATTAATATAAATTTTGATACCATTGATATTTCTATTTTGAGAAATTGGTACGGATCACATTCTGGAACCGAAACATTAAATTTTGCCATCGGCCCAGATTTTGATGAGTGGCTATCGAGAACCGCACGAATTTATATTAAAGATTTGAGGTTGACAATCAAGAACCCTGTTAACGCTTCGTATGTATATTTAAACAGAATGAATGGTGCTCACTTAATTTGGTTTTTTGGAATATCTGGAACAGAAGCGAGAGAGATTGGCTGGGATGGAGAAACAGATATTGTTCCGCATATCAAAGAGTCAGAGTTTAACGAGCCTGATGTTGGCAAATTTTGGAAGGGTATAAATGTTCGCTATAACGCCTATGGGAAATTGCCAGAAGAAGATGTTGAGATCGAGGCAACAGTGACGATATTTGCTTGCGGAGATTTTACTAACTTGCGTCACGTATTTTATTGGGATATTTAAAATGAAGAATCTGTTAGAAACCTGGGATCAATATATTAATGAGATTGAGATAGATAAGTCTCGATTTCAAATCAATGACTCCTTGAACCCCAAATTTTGGGAAAATAAAAAACTTGACTCTTTGATTAGGAGACACTTGTTGGCAATAGCAGAGGACTTCTATAAGTATCTTGGGGTCGATTACAAGATTGAAGATATAATCTTGACTGGTAGCAATGCAAATTATAATTGGAATCAACTTTCCGACCTAGATGTTCATATTATTATTAATTATGCCAAGACTGGCGAGAATCAAGATTTTCTTGGTGAATTGTTTACAGCAAAGCGATCAGATTGGAACCGAGTTCACAACATTCTTCTGAGAAACCACGAGGTGGAGATGTACGTCCAGGACGAGGACGAGCCCCATATTGCCACAGGTGTTTATTCTATTCTTAATGATGAGTGGAATGTTGAGCCCCAAAGGCGAGCCCAACCAGAGATTGATTACGCTACCGTAGAAAAGAAGGCGTCGAGTATTGAAAAGGAAATAGACCAAATTTCAAAATTATACGAAGAGGGCAACTATGAGGATGTCTTGGACTGTGCCGAGGTAATAAAGGAAAAAATCAGAAAGATGAGGCGGTCAGGACTCTATACTGCTGGCGAGTTCTCGGCAGAAAATATTGCATTCAAGGTCTTAAGAAACAGTGGCAACTTGGCTAGGTTGTCAGATTTAAAAAACAAAGCATATGATGCTTCATTGTCGGTGGAGAATAGCAATGTTCCGAAAATTAAAATCAATATTTCAGAAGTTTGGAAGCGGTATCGAAAGAAGAACGACCTTTGGTGGGGATTCTGATTTCGCAAGCATCGTTGTTGTTGTAGACAGGGATGATAAATTTCTGGTCGTTAAGAGAGGTTCCACCGCTGAGTGGCAACCCGGCAAGTGGAGCTTGATAGGCGGCTTTGTTCATCATATGGAATTTATGGGCACTGGCGCGATTCGAGAGGTTTATGAAGAGACTACCCTCCACCTTCCAAATTTGAAATTTTGCTTCCGAGAGGGGAAGATCTTTTTTTATCTTTCTAGGCTTCCCAAGTCCCATAAAAAGTATAATATCAAGCTAGATTTTGAAAACGATGATTATGTTTGGGCTTCCTTGTCTGATCTTGATCATCTTGATACCACACCCAACTGTAAAAATAATATTCTAAAATGTCTGCTTTCATAAATTTTCCCCCCTATATATTAAAGGGGTGGAATTCTGATGATGCTTTACAGTAAATCAACTTGTTCAATATGTACTGGCTCAAAAAAGAGTTGGTATGGGTATGGATGCCCCTATTGTGATGATAGTGGAAAAACCTTCCTAGAGGCAACTCATAAAAAGATAGAAAAGTATGTTCTGGAAGAACTTCCAGAAGATATTCAGCACCGTATTTATGAGCAGCTTAGGGATAGGTTTAAAGTATCATAGAGGGCAAAGGGGTGATGAAAATTGGAGAAAGGGTCTGCAAAGTCTCAAGATGGATACCAGTAGAAAATTTTGAGGTATTTGAGCACTTTTCTGGTCCTGGTGTTATTATAGGGACATCCGGTGGCAAATATGTTGTTGAGTGGGGAAGGTTCGAGCTTAAAGGAGAAACATTTTTATCTATCGAAACCAGTATGTCTATTATGCCAGCCGCAAACATTGCTCATTTAGAATCCAACGGAATTGTTTTAAAATAGGAGGGCTTGTTTTGTGTGCGACGAAATAGAGGTTGGGGATTGGGTTCGACTGAAGAGGGACACAAATCTTGAAATTGGGCTTGGGTATATTATGAGAAAAGAGCTTCCTTTCGGAGCTAACTCTCCGTCCATCTTTAGTGATCACCCGGATGATATTATGGTTGACATAGAAGAGTTTGCCGATTACAATGATTTTCTTGAGGAGCCCATCTATTTGGTTTTCTGGAACAAGAGGGACTTCTCTATTAAGCTGTGGATGATTGGCGCAGAAATAGTATTAGTTTCAAGGGGCATCAAGAATTAGATTTATGCTTATCCCTAAGCCACGCAGCAAAATGTTCTGAATCAATTCCAAGCTGCATTCTTATGTTTGCCCGCAGTTCTGAACTATTTTCATCTTTTTGCGCCGCATCGCTCCATATCCAAGAGATTGTGTTTTTCATTTTTTTCATTTTTTCGTTTGCATTTTGAATATTTTCTTCAATTAGGGCTTCAATATCTTCTGGGAGTTCTGGAATATCTAAGTCTAGCTTATTAGCAATAGAGATCAACCTAACCCAATCAATTTCATCATATGCTTTTTGTGCCTCTCTAAACATCTCGTGAAGGTCTTCGTCCTTACAGATATCTGGGTGGGTCTTTTTTGCAATACTTCTGTAGATTGTTTGTAGGGTTTTTGGCTTCTTTTCTGACGATGAAGTTTCTAAAATTTCATCACTATCTGGCTGGTTCTCCTCTTCATCCTGATCCCGCTGCTGGGCAGCTTCTTGTGCTTTTTTGGCTTCCGCCCTTTGGACATCAACCCACGCCAGGTAGGAGAGTTCACTTTGAAAATCATTGGTAAATTTTTGTTTGTAAGATTCTGCTGTTTCTTCTGTATCTTGGAGTTCAAGTGTGGTATACTCTATCTTTAGGAAGAGCTTCTTTGATTTTCTTCTCTTGATCTTCTTCATAAAATAAATAGTTGACATCGAATAACGCATATGGTATTATTGTTAAGAAATGTACAAAAAAGGAAATAAAAACATTTTATTTTTACTACTTATGGTGCTTTAAAGGAGAATAAAGGTGATGTTAAGAATCGTTATGTGTTTTGCGTGTCTAGGTTATTTTAGCTCTTGCAGGTTGATTCCGTTGGAGTTTAGTGAGGGCAACTTGACAGAGAAGCAGGTCGCCGTAAAGAAAATCTTGAAAAGAGCAGAACAAGATCAGACAGTAACAAATGATCTGTATCAAAATGGGTTATTTGCTCCCCAACTCTACTCGCAGGAGTATCTTATTAGAGCACCCCACATTGAATAAGACAAATTTATTAGTTTATCCACTTCGACAACCAGTTACGTAAGAGGTAGAGATGGTTAATATTCGCGCTGATGTTATCGTAGATTGCCAGTATGGTGATTGTGGTAAGGGAAAGGTGGCTCATCACCTATGCAAGGATCAATCTTACAATCGAGTTCTAAGATATAATGGTGGCTGCAACGCAGGTCACACCATTTATCACAACGGGCAGAAGTTTATTACCCACCATATTCCTGCCGGCGTCTTCTTTGGAATCAAATCTATTATTGGTTCCGGCTGCGTAGTCAATCCGGAACAATTCTTTAGGGAGTTGGCCGAGCTTCGAAACGCAGGATTACCAGTCGATGACAAGCTGTTTATTGCAGGCAACTGCCACGTCATCACCCCAGAACATTTAGTTGAGGACGGCAGAGATACCGCCATTGGAACAACTAAGCGAGGAAATGGCCCGGCATATAGAGACAAGTATGCCCGCAGCGGTATCCAAGCCGGTTCTCTTGCCATTTTTAAGTCATTTATTGTAGACCTCTACGATGATTTCTTTAACTCGGAGGAGGAAATAAATATTCTTTGCGAAGGTGCTCAAGGTTTTGGCCTGGATATTGACTGGGGAGATTATCCCTATGTTACCTCTAGCCATTGCACTGTCGGAGGCGCAATTCTCAATGGAATTCCGCCACGTAGCATTAGAAAAGTGTGGGGCGTTGCCAAAGTATACGAGACATATGTGGGAGCCAAGCAGTACCAGCCCGAGGATGATGAGGTTTTTGACCGTATTGGTGACGAAGGCGGTGAGTTTGGGGCTACTACTGGTAGAAGACGTCAGGTGAATTGGATGGATGTCAATCTTCTGTTAAAGGCAGTCAACCTAAACGGGGTAACAGACCTTGTAATCAACAAAGTAGACATCTTGCGAAACGTCGGTCGCTGGGCTCTCATTAACGGAGAAAAAATAGAATTTAACTCCGAGTCGGAATTTAAAACATACGTCGAAAAGGTGTTGCCGTCAGGCATAAAAGTTTATTGGTCAGACAATCCGGAGAAGATTTAAATGAGAAGTCGAAATGAATATGAAGAGAAGTTCATCCACTTTTGTGAAGCTAACAACTTGCGACTTAAAAAGAGTGGAGATGGGTATCCAATTGCAATTAGCACAGGAAAGAGAAAGGCAGATCACTTCTATGAGGGATTTGATAATGTTCTTGGCATCTGGGTTGAAAGAGATTCAAAAAGGAAATTTACTCATTTGCATAAAAAGTTGATTAATTTGGGATGCCAACCACTAATTACGTGTGATACTGAAGGCACTTACTCTGTGCCCTACGAAGAGGCAATGCCCGTGGCAAAGTTTTTACGACTTGTGAAGGGCCGACGACGAGGAAAATACGGGGAGGAGAAGCAAAGTGAATTCACAAAACAAGTCTAGATTATTCTTAACAGACAGTGAATTGAAAAATATTCTTGTTGATTATTTTGAAAATTGCGGAGAGGATAGAAATGCCAACCTATTAAAAAACAATTGGCAAGATTATTCTCTATCCTTTAATAGCTCCAATGGTCTGTGGTTCATCCACAATAGGAAGAATCTTATCTACCACCCATCAGCGGAGGGGGATGACAATGAGTTTGAAGACGCAATCCCAGCAGATTATCCGGTTGATTAAAAAGACCCTTGCCGAAGGTTATAGTTCGCACTACTTTTTGCGAACATCTTCTTTTTCTCTTGACATTCCCGAGAGAGTTTGCTATTATCATATTAGAAACTGGGAACGAAAGGAGGAATAGTGATGCCCAAGAGAGCAATTATCATTTTTTTTATTATCACCTTATCTGGTTGTGTTGTGGTGCCTGACGCACCGCATCCACCGCCCGTCAAGGTAGAGCAAAGATTTGCCTGCTATTATGATTGTGGCTGGGAAGAGGTATGTTGTTATCCGGAGTATTATCGAGATGACGTCGAAGGAGTTTGTTACCCAATGCTTTCGAGAGAAGTGGATGCCTACTGTTATTAAGGAGAGATAATGTCAGAGGAGAGAAGGTTAAGAAAAACAGCGTGTAGTAAGTTTTCACTAGACCAGGAAGAAGTTAATCACGCTCTTATTCGCTTCATTTGGGCACACCGCCAGGATGTGTTTCCGCAAGTTGGCGACGTTGATGTCCTGGACGCGCTGCGAAACTACAAAGTTGTGGCAAAGAGGGTACAACGTGACAAGACTGTTTCCATTCACCTTTACAAATATATAGACAAAAAGCCAATTGAGAAAGTCAAAAGAAAGAGGAGAAAGAAATGAGATTTTCAGCGTACTACTCGCTCGACACAATTGAAGATGTTGTTTATAGTTGTCTCGATAAGATGGAGAAGGATGGGGTTCTTGATTCCAAAACCAATGTGGATCTTTGGCAGTGGGATTTCCAAACATATCAAGTATTTCTTGAGGCCGATCTATCCTTTACTCTCGCAGATGCAATGATAGTGGAGGAATATATTCATAAGAACCTTCACAAGAGAATCCTTGTGAGTCTTGTGAGAACCGGCGACAGACAAGAAGCAGAGAAAAACACTAATTGATTTAAGGAGAGTATCTTGGAAGTGTTCATTTACATATCTATAGTTTTGTTTGTGTCTGGCTTAGTGGCAGCACTCTTTATACATCTTTCGGAGCCACCTTACCCAGGCAAGTTCGTTGACCACGTTATTGATCACAGGGTAGAGCAAATGGACCAGAGGCTCAATCATCTTGAAAAACGCATTGACTTCCTTTCCTCTTTGTGATATTATCATTATCTAATCTAGGAAAGGAGTGAAAAGTGCCCAACAACAAAGACCTGAAACAGAGGATCGAATCCCTACTCAAACGACTCGAAGAGCAAAGGGAGATTGTAAAACTCCAGTGGATGAAAAATGTTATAACAAAGGATATAGATTTTGTTATCAGCCTACACCAGAGCCTCAAGAGATATTCTAGGTGGACTTCGAGACAGGAAGAGTGTTTCGGCAGCATTGAGGTTAAATATCGAGAAGAGAGGTTTAGGGAAGAGTGCAGGTGGTATGAAAATTTCTCTACAGAATTTAAAGAAAAAATGTTAATTGCTGCCCAATATTATTTAAGGAAGGGAGAATATTTTTATTCCCTCTCCAGCAAGATTATTGCCGACAGATCTTTCATTCCCTCAGAGAAGCAATATAGGGCTCTTGTGGAAAACAAATATGCTGTTAAGGTTCTAGAAGAGCACTACAAAGAGCCAACATACAA
>Ga0181372_1000033_pt1 | contig 34499 bp, 24 predicted proteins | sample LowvirmetaG_5_FD_130161 | JGI IMG/M metagenome (GOLD analysis project Ga0181372, IMG submission 130161) | Marine viral communities from the Subarctic Pacific Ocean - Lowphox_08 viral metaG | ecosystem: Environmental > Aquatic > Marine > Oceanic | place: Subarctic Pacific Ocean | collected...
ACAATCAATCTTCTTTAAATCTATGAGGAGCCTAGATAATAACCCTGTTTTAAAAATACCTGATTTAGATATAAAGTGAGTTTTCCCATCCCATTGTCTTCGCTTGTATGCAGCCGTGTATTCGGCACCTTGGACTTTATAAGAATAAAGTTCGTATAAAGCTTGAAAAAGATCTGGGTTATCTGTTTCTATACGGGAATTTAGTATATCTATATGAATCTTCATCAGACTATTATAGTTTAGAAATCCTATCCACAGGAGATGTTATGCTACACAATAATCCGCAGAATGACGCTGCAAAACAAAAAATTGTAGAGGATCTTTTAAAAGACCTACCCAGCGATACAGCTATCGAAGTTAATCTTCCTTCAGAGAACCGAGTTTATGAGCTAGAGGACTCTGATGCTCCAATTACTTTACGCCCTATGACCTTTGATGACGAAAAAAGTATTGTAAGCGCAAAAAAAGATCAAGATCCCGTAAATCTAATTCTTCAAAGATGTACTACAAATATTAGTATCAATACTTTATTGCCTATGGACAAGCTTTATCTTATTATGAAGCTTAGAGAAATCTCTTATGGGGATGATTATAATGTGTTACTTCTGTGCCCATCTTGCAAAGCAGAGAATCCTTCAGTAATCAAATTATCAGAACTTAATGTCAACCCTGTTCCAGATGATTTTGAAGACCCAATAACAATAGATTTTCCTAGTATTAATAAAAAAGCTAAAATTAGGTTACCTAGAGTTAAAGACGAACATCTTTTTTCTGATGCAGCGGGTGCGTTAGAGCAACTTTGGAGATTTGTAGTGGATATTGACGGACATTCCGACAAGTCTATTATTGCTGCGGTTATTGACAAATTGCCCATTAGAGATGTTCGAGGCATCCTAAACACCATAAAGTCCGATTACGGTGTTGACACTAAGATTAAATTTGTATGCAAGGACTGTGGAGGGGCAGCAGTCATGGACTTGCCAATCGACGCAAATTTTTTCGATGTGAACTAGATGAAGTAATAGATGTTGATTCTCTTCTTCTAGAAGCCTATATACTAGTAAAGCGAGCAAATTTTACATATTCCGATGTAAAAACTATGTCTCGTACAGAGCGAACTATATTTTTAAAGCTTCTTAGGGAAGATCTAGAGAGAGAAAACGATGCAATTAAACGGAGTACCACTAGTTGATAGGTTTAATCGCCCAAGTGTTGAGGGTAAAGTGGCGATTAGAACAATGTTTATTAATGACGGAGAATTTTATGATCCTTATGATGTTAGTGCTTGCACTATATTCGCTAAGTTATCAAACGCTACTCCAAGCTCTATTGTTGATGTGGATGACGGCCTAATCAAGAGTGATGCTACTTCAGTAGTTTTAATGAACTTCAATATCTCAGGGGATCCTGATAATGCTAATGGTCATGATGGGGTACATCCCAGGGTAACTAGTCTACGAATGACAACACCAGACCAGCAAACCGCTAATCTTTTATGGAACCCTCCCTATGTACCAGGGGATCGGGCAAGTGGAATTTTTAGAGTGGGCGTAGGAGACTATGTTGCTGTTCTAGATGGTAGTATAGACTTATCGGGTACTTATGATATACGATATCCGTATCAAGGTGGAATTGAGGTAGCTAATGCTGCGTCTGCCGTTCAGGACTATATTGATGTTTGGACCGTTAAGATGGCTCAAGGCTCTGAGTACCAACTGTTTATTAATAACTTCAGTCTCTATAATGATACCTTCACTACTATTACTGAACCCCTACTAATTACTACTCGCAATAAGTTACTCAACAAAAACTTAAGATATGGTGAGCATTTAGATATGAAGATTACTACGGATATAACAGTCCAAAATAATACTCTTCCAGAGGAAACAAAAAATATATTACGAGATTACCAGATAACTAATCCGCAAATCAAGATTGAGAGAGTTAATGAAGATTCCATTAACCAGCCTGCGAGGACTGAAATTACACCATATGTAGATGCTAATCTTACAACGGAAAACACTATTCTTTATAGTTTTAATACTACTAGTTTAGTTAATGTTGTTCCAGCGGGGACATATATTATTACTGCTAAGTATTCTTATTTAACTCAGGATTTTGTTAGTCCACCGTTCTATTTTACTATTACTTGAATTTAAATAATATTTTTTAAAAAACATTTAAGAGATAGCCTAGATATGTTAGAGGAAAAATATTATGCCTACTACACCTTCGATACCTGATCCTATCCAACCCAATCCTAGCACCAACCAGGGATTGAATACTTCTGGAGATTCTAGTTCCTGTGAATTTGCCGATTGGCATGTTTCAACACAAGTACTAAATGGTATGTGGAAGAGGGTTTTTGTTTACGATACCTCCCCTACTCACTCTAAAGGAGTCCTGTCTGGTAGTCCTGAAATTCTTTATAGTTATCTTGACGTTAATTATTCAGTGCAAGTTACTGAAGAAAAAGAGAAAGCTTCTTACTGTAGTGGCTTGTATAGTAAACAAGGACTATCACTATTCAGTGACAGCACTACAGGGGGGTTAGGACTTTCAGGAACACTAACAACTAGTTCTGTAGGGTATACTCGCAGAAAATGGGTTCTAAACGAAGACACGGAAACTCACTGCCAGCAGACAGGCAATGTTGTTGTTGGAAAGATCCCAGGAGCTTACGATCCTACTTACGACACAGCAGCTACTATGGGATCCCATGTGGCGCAAATTCTAATGGCTTGCGAAAATAGTTGCCCAACATTTAGACAGAGCTTAGTTGATTATTGATTTTATATTCAAAATTGTATGATTGAGACATTTTCTTAACCCAAGAAAATAAATCTTGATCTTCTATGTGTGCTTCGTTCCAATCTTTGTATCCCGAGGGTGGAGGGCAAATTTCAAAGCCCTCCACCCTCATTTCTTTCCTAACTTCGTCAAACCTCTCAATTCCTCGCTGACCAGCCTTGTCACTGTCATACCCTAGTATAATTTTTCCCTTGTAGGTAGATAAAATTTCAGCTTGGTAAGGACTAACATAATTCTTCATGGTAGCAGTAGCATTCACTCCTTGCAGTTGCAAGGCTATAGCATCTAAAGGCCCTTCGCAGACTACAAGGGAATCAGCAGTTTCATCATAAGGATACAGTATATCGGAGGGCCTGGGAGCAATATCAGTTGAAGGGTTTAAGTATTTCGGGGATTGATTATACAGAGCGCGAGCTTGAAAGTAAAATACGGTTTTATCGTCTTTAAAGGGTATAATGATTCTATCTGCGAATTTACCTTCCGTGCAAAGGTAAAAAGGGGTCTCTCCTTCTTCAATTTCTAAATTAAATAGTTTACGCCCAAATAAGAAGTTCCAAGCATCCAAAACTTTTTGATCTTCTGAGAGACCTGAGGTTACAGTGATTGGTATCAGCTTACTTGTGTCCAGCTCTAGTTTGTTATCGGACCTATCTAATTCGGGAAGTTCTTCCCCCAAGAATTCAAAGTTCCTAATAATAAGATCTCTCTGAGCCCTGAAGTAAGGAATGTTTTCTGCCTCTGCATACAGGCGAACAAAATTCCCTGACCTTCCAGTTTTAAAGCACTGCCAAAGACCACTATCTACATTGACGCTCATGTGCTTCTTCCAGTCATGCTCTGAGAATAAGGACTGCATAATAAACTCTCTCCCGCCAGCGGAGAGTTTTCCGATATGCCCGAAGTTTTCGTTCAAGTAGTCTCTAATAAACTGAGGTGCTATAATGTACATAAAAACAATTTCCGAATCTAAGTTCCAAACATTTAAACAATGTCAACTGAAATACCGTTATAGGTATGTTGATCGGCTTCCTGAGCCCCCCGAAACCAACACTGAAGCTCTTCACTTTGGGTCATATATTCACAAGATCCTTGAAGATGGAGTGAACGCAAAATCCCAAGAGGAGATGAAGTTGATTGCTGAAGAAGTAAGAGGCTCATACAAGGTATCAAAGAAGTATGAGGGCAAGGATTTAAAATGTATCGACAATTTTCTTAAGTTTAATCCCAAGCTGGCAGAGACGGGAGTTACGGAACTCGTCTTTGAAGTTCCCGTAAAGGATGACATAACTCTGAATGGAATTATTGACCGTGTAGTAAAGGGTGAGGATGGAGGATATCTTATAATTGATTATAAGACTTCAAAGAGGGAAAAAACTAAAATTGAACTTTACCAGGATACCCAGCTTAAAGGATATGTTTACGCTATCAGTAAACTATACAAAGTTCCGATTTCAAGTATTGTTGCTGCCCATTACTACCCACTAACAAATAACTTTGTTCATGTACAATACTCAGTACCCCAAATTAATGCTCATGTAAGGAAGATCGTTGATGAGGTCTGGAAGATCCGCAAGAAGAAGAAGGAAGAAATGAGGGCTAGTAGGAACGAATTTTGCTCATGGTGTGCTTATAAGACTGCTTGCCCTGAATTCTGTACCATGCATCAAGTACAAAAAACAATAGATGAACTAAAGGCTACGAAGAAAAAGAAGTCTTAGGGTAAGTACCATATATAAAGGGATGATAGATATCTATCTCTATGGAAACAAAGAAGTTAGTTACTTGTTCTGGCGAGTACTTACATTTCTTTGTAAGATAATTATAAAGCATTTCTAGCTTGATAGGTTTTTGTTTGCTCATGGCATCCAGAACTTTAAATTGAAAGTGCTTAACAAACTTTTCAGAGTATTTATGTCTCCATTTTTCTACAAACCCATAACTAAGCGTTTCATTGATTAGATCAAGAAAGTCTATAATCTCGATGTCTAGGTTATTACTCATGATTTAATATTTATATATTATATAAGAGCATGGCGAAATTTTCAAAACAAATTCAGAATTTTTTAAAAGAAGTTGGGGCACATCCAGATCTTCATGTACAATCGGTCCCTAAAACCGACTCTTGTGCAGTACCTGGAGATGTAGTATTTTTTAGGTATAAGTTAGGTACAGGAGTGGGGAGTAGGAAGGCTAGGTTATTATTGGTAACCTTACCTATTACCAGAGTAGCCGGGACAGGCAATTTGTTACTAACAGGATTCAAACTACCTGAAGATGGCAATTATACTCCAGAATCTTTGGAAACCCTATATAAAAATGGGAATTTACCTCTCGATAATTTTAGAACCTATATTATGAGTAACATATTTGGTCATCTTAGAAGAATAAGGAAGTAGAAATGGTATTACCTGTAGTAGGCACAGTAGTAGGAGGAGCTTTAGATGCCACGATGGGGCAAATGATAAAAGCTATAGATAGTTTAAAATCTACTATAGTTGATAGCATTGCATTCGCAGATAATGCTCAAAAAGCGTCTCTAGCTTTAGGCCAAACTTATAAAGATACTAATGATTCTTTAGGTCCTACTATGGAAAATCTTAGGGGGGATATGAATGAGCGTTTTGCTGCTGCAATTGTTGGTCTGGAGGTGGGACTTCAAGGAAGTACGCAAGGTATTGCTAGGCTAGTTAATCAACAAAGATTAACTGGAACTCAATCAGCTAATACAGCTAAAGCCTTTGCAGGGTTAGAAGCTACTTTAGGGTTATCGAGAGAAGAGACTAATAACTTGGCAGCAAGTTTAGTAGTGACAGGTGAAGAATGGCAAATTAGTACTGATAATTTAGTAGGTGCGATAGATTCACTAAAAGCCACCTTCCCAGCGCAAGCTCTTGCTGGAATGGGAGATAAAGTCCAAGGAGCTATGGTTCAATTACAGGCTGAATTAGGCCCTCAGTTGGCAGGACCGCTCAGTAATGTAATGAAAATGGTTATGGATACAAGCATGGAAGGTTATGAAAAGCTAACCATGCTTGGTATTGGAGATGTGAGAGAACGCCTGTCTGCGTCTCAAAATGCTACAGAAGCACAAGAAATATTAAAAAATGCAATGGTTACTGCATCGGATAATTTTAAGAACGTTGCAGGAAACGCAGAAGAAGGGTTTTTCCAGATAGGTATTGCTACTGAGCTATTTGGACAGCAAGCTATTAATTTTACGACTGTTGCTGATAATTTTGGTGTTAGAGTAAAGAGAGAAGCAGAGGAGTCAGATAAATTTGCTGATTCTCTAGAGGTTCTGCGAAGTGAAATTCTTCAACCGTTTGCTAAAGCTGTTGCTGAAAATGTCTTCCCTATACTGCTTAAACTTGTTCCATTTTTTCAAAAAGCTATTATCGCTGTAGTTCGTGGGCTAAGGATAGGTCTAAACTTGTTAGATCCTGCATGGAAGTGGCTTAAAAATTCTATAATGGAAATTTCAGATATGTTCACTTCTAGTAGTGACAATATTAAGACTGCTATTCATTGGGGTATTGTTGTTCCTGTGGAAAGTGTAAAGTTTGTTTTTGGTAGTTTAAAAGCAGGAGTAGGAGTACTACTTTTAGGACTAATGAAACTTGCAGAAGGTATTGCGAGAGTAATAGAAAAGATTAGTAGTTTCTTTGGAGGGAGCCTTGAAGTAAATGAAGATCGTGTAAAAAAAATGCAGGATTTTGCCCTAGCTATGATTGAAAGCGGGGGAGATACTGCACGGTCCTCCTGGGATAGGATTACCATGGATTCTGAAAAATCTGGTGATAAGGCGCTAAAAGACTTGTCCGATTCATCTAAGATGGGTAATCAATTACTTGGGGGCATAGATGAAGACATGACTAAAAACTTTGCTACACTTGGGAAAATAGAAAAAAATACAAAAAATATAGATGATAAGACCCCAGAACTTGTAATATCCCGGCCTAAATTTTTAGATGAGACTGCGGTAATGCTAGGGGAAAGTATAGAGAGGATCCTTGGTGTAGGAGGGGATACCACTCCTGAGGAATCACTAGAAGAACAAAAAACTCAAACATCCCTCTTGGCTGGTATTCTAAACACAGCAGGAGGAGTAGGAACCCCAATTCTAACGGAGATGGAATAATGGCATATATTGTAGATAGGAAGTTACCCGATAGAACAAAACTTATGTTTTACTATCCTAAACCTACGGAAGAGTCCGATTATTATGTTGTAGGACTTCCTTTTTTTGAGAATGTTAGTATAAAAGAATCCAAAAAAGCTAGGTATAAAAAATATTCTCTAATATCTAGGTCTAGTGACCTTTATAGCTATTTAGGAGCTAATTCCAGACAATTATCTTTAGCGTTCACTATCACGTTACCTCACATCGTAGATCTTCATGATGATATAACTTTAGATAAATATATAAATTATCAATCAGATAAAGAAAATTTTGAAGCAGAAAAAAAGAAATTTTTAAAACCTTATGAAGCCCTGACTGGGGAGACTGGGATGGCTTTTAAATTAGGAACTAAGTATACTCAAGATTTAGCTAAAGATACTGCAAAAACTGTTCTGATGAATGCCACCATAACTAATTCTCTAAACTTACAGGATAAGCATTTTATTCAAAGTCGCTATGGAATTAGTGAGGGGGATATGAATACTATAAATACTTTGGGGAATGTAACTAAAAATTGGGTTGGTAATCCCTTATCCACATTTGATGGAGCAGCTACGGCAGCTAATGTTGTAAATGCACAGGAAGCAGCACAGAAGGAAGCAAAACTTAATATTGAAAATAACCAAGACTTGGAACTCCGGTATAGGATAATTGATATTATTATTTACTGGACTAATATTATTAGATCAAGTGTAGTTAATTATTCTAAAAATCCTATTTATGGGCCTCCAATTATTAGATTGAGACACGGAATTATGTACCAAGATATTCCATGTATTTGCACAGCGTATTCTATTGATTATGACGAGGCAGCAGGGTATGACGTTAATACATTATTGCCTCGTAGAATAAAATATACTATGAAGTTAGAAGAGATTAGAACAGGTGATTTCGGAGAGTTCGACCCAGCGGATATTATTAAGAAAGATAACCTAGCTGGTTGGGAAGCTGTGGTTACAGGGGATACTCATAGCATGGATCCTGGATACGGAGGGATTCTCTAATGGCTTCTAAAGGGAACAGTAATGGTCCATATGTTTATGATGTTAAAGAAGTTAAGCACAGAGGAGTTACTACTACTACAATAGTGAATACTCCAATTTTTGATTCTTTATTATCAGATTTAGGTACAGCATATAGGTATGATGTTGGGTACGTTCCGAATGGATATCAACATCGACCTGATCTAATTTCTAATATATTTTATGGAAGTCCTAGGAACTGGTGGTTATTGATGCTTGTAAATGGCATTAGTGATCCAAATGAAGGCTTTAAACAGAATGACAGGATACTTATACCTAAGTTAGCATGAGAATCCCTACAACAAATGTTATTATTGGTTTCGATAGAAAAATTATGGAAAGATTTTTCAGTAATGGGGCCACTTATACAAGTTTACTCAAAGGGCTTAGTTTGAGTGGGCAAGATACATTACTTTTTGATAACGAATCTAATCCTAATTTTATTTCTTTTGAGCATTCTTTAAATTTTGGAACTGGGATGAGAATGAAATTAGAATTCATAGATCCTAAAGGCCAGTTCGAAGAAAGATACATAAGCGATAATATAATAAAAAATATAGCAGGATTTGAACATAATGATCCAGGAAATAAGGATATAGATTCTTTTTCAGAGGAAATAAACAAACAAGTTGAGGAGTCTCAAAAAGAATATTCAAAAGAAAATTTTTTACTATATGCCAATGAGTATAAGAAACATTTTGGGACTAAAGAAATTTATGTTGCTTATGGATCAGGAGAAAATTTAAATCTTTGGTCGGGACCACATAGGACCATATTACAGGGAGTTGATATTGATGTTGCAGGACCAAGAAAAATTACAATTACATTAGTTCCAACTGACCAAGCCCTTCAAATGTCCCACCGTCGAGGAGCATATAATGAACTAGTTAATTTAAATTTAGCTGGACTTAGGATGCAATTTAGAGGGCAGTCAAAAAAAATTAAATTTGCTACACCAGAAGGAGAGAGGAGCACTGCACTTTATAGTCCGTTGCATTATTATGATTTAGGGGAAAACTATTCAGATGACGTAGAAAAAGACACAGAAGAATTAAAAAGTTTTCTACAAAATGCAGATTTAGCTGATTTGGCCTCTAATCTAGGAGACTTTGATTTTCATTCGATGATTGTGGATGCTTTAAGAAATTATATACAGCAAGCTACAAATAATCCCAATGTTATTGTACTTCTTCCAAATATAAATCTCATTTGTAGAAAGTATTTAAACGAGATGGTAAAAAATTCTAGATCTACTTTATCAATAGCAAAAAAATCATTAGAAATTACTTTTGGAAGTTTTGAAAAATCATCAGAGTCTAAGAACTATTCTATAATTAAACAAAAGGAGCTTGCAAAAAAAGAATGGTTTGTGAGTTATTTTCTTCAAAGTTTCAATTGTAATCTATACTCACAGTCTAAAATTTCAAATTATCTAGCGGCACTTCCTAACTTTGTATTGGGAAAGTTTCTTTATACGGAAAAGAAAAAGGATTCTGTAGCTAGAGGAAAAGACTATTTTCTAAATAGGGATTTTTATGCTGTGCTTGAACAAAGTGATAGTGGAAAAATACCTGATCATATGAAGCTGGTAAAAGGGGTTCTTAACAAGATAAAACTTCATTCAAAGGAGGAGTATCAGCTAGTGCCAGCGTATTTTTCAGAAACGGATACCAGCATTCTTAATTTCTGGTCTACAAAAAAGGGAGAAGGATTCCCATGCTCTATTTTCCCAACTCTAGGAGGGTATGATAATTTTAATGCTGAGAAAGAGGCTATTATCGTGGGAGATTTAGCTCTAATTCAAAATTACTTATATAGCAAGATAAATTATGAAAAAGCTTTAACTAGTATATCAGAGTATAAAAACCAAGCCGTGGACTATAAAGGCCAACAGGAAACCCATGAGACTTATTTTCCAAAGCCTCAAAACCCGTATCAAGATTTTTTAAAACCTGAAAGCAAGTACATAACTGCATCGAAGGGTTTTTTATCGGCTGCTGCAAAAGAGATACCTTTACATCCTCTTGATAAAATATTACTAACTAATTCTCAATATAGAAATAGAATGCGAAGTTATGTATTTCCAAAATATAAAAAGGGGTCCTCAGGGGCTTTTGGGGATACTGCATATTTGCCTGATGTATTTGCATACGAGGACGTTAACCTGTCTAAAAAGCAAAAAAAGTATATCCAAGATAATAATATCCCTGTATTCAGATATAACACTCAAAATCCTAATGTAATAGATATAAACTTTAAATTTGGGTCAATTTATTTTGCAAACTTACTTATGGGATTCAAAAAAACAATAGAAAGAAAAGCCTCTGGCGTAGCAGCAGGAATTTTGCCTGTAGGAAATGGATCTTTTCCTATAAGAACTAAAGGTGATGCTATAGCTTATGTTAAGTTAAAAGAGTTTACTTTAGGTTTGGATGAAAAAGAGCGAAATAATTATTCGACTGAGTTAGCAGCATTGATGACTCCAGATCTCGTTAGTTCTATAGGTAAAAGTACTCCTGAAGAAGCAGCGGATTGGGTAGCAACATTTATAAAGGAATCAAAAGAAACAAAGTATAAAGGGCATGTGTTGATAGATCAATTATTGCCAGGAAATCCACAAAGTATTATGACTGATTTTATGGAAGAGACCTATAGAAAAGCCCTTCAAATGCAAATTAAAACCCTTCCAACTTTTCATTTATCAAATATTTATAACATAAATACAGACACTCTTGTTTTCGCCCAGGACGCTAAAATTGCACAAACCTCTCCCCCAGAAAGAACTCTAATTAATTCGTTTTATAGTGGTATTTATAAAATAATGGGGTTCCGGCATATAATTAATTCTGGAAGTGCCCACTCAGAATTTAAATTAGTTAAGAATGTTGCAAAGTATAATATAGAGGAAGAAAGTCGAGAGGATTTATAAATGGCTGAAATAAATTTTAATACCGATATATCATTAGCAGAAGTTAGGGATACTGTTGATGTTACTCGTAATGGATCGTTCTTAGCATATGTAAACATATTGGATCAAGAACAGATAATACAATATGTAAGTCCTTATGCAAGTAATGGAGCGGGGGCGTTTATATCTATCCCAGAGGTAGGAACTTTGGTTTTAGTTTGTCAACCAACTAGATCGGGAGAATGGTATTACCTAGGGTCTACTTTTAGCCCAGAGCCAGAACAAGTTGAAGGGGCAAAAATTCCTGACGCTGATTTGTATCCTTTAGAGAGGGCTAATTCTAGAGTATACGAAGCCAGGGGAGTCCCTATGCGCCAGCAGTTCAAGGGGAGTAATGGTGGGGGGCTTACCATGTCCGAAGAGTACAATCCCACGTTTATTAGTAAAAAGACGGAACTTACATCGGAAGTTAATAAAAAAGTTAGTTTAATTGATAGTCCTGCTATTGATTCAATTATACTAGACTCAGGAAATGGGTCCAGAATTACACTTAGCGATAATCCACAAAATCAAAGTATTCCTTCCCGAGCTATACAGGTTGAAACCGTAGGGCCACAGAAATATATTAATGTTGAATCCCAAACGGATGTAGTTGTTGTGGATGGACGAGAGCTTCAAGTCCTTAATAATTCTACAGGAGCTAATGCTCCAGAAGGAGATCCAGATAAAGCAGGAAATGTTAATATTCAAAGTAAGTGGAAAGATATTAATGTCTTTACTCAGGCAGAGCAGGGAAGAATTTTTATTGAATGTCTAAATGAGGGGGGTGATAGCCAGCTAATTCAGATTGAGACTAATGGTACTGGGGGAGCTATTGTTATAAAAACGAAAGGAGACATTCGATTGGACGCAGGAGGGAATATAGATCTAACAGCAGGGAACCAGATAAGAATGAAGAGCGGGGCCGACTTTAGTGTAGGAAGTGGGGGAGCTGTCCAAGTGAAATCTTCCTCTGATACTAATATTGATGGGGATAAAATTCATTTAAATAGTGGAAATGCCTCTCCAAGTACCCCATCAATTCAAGGTCAGGAAAGTACATATGGAAACACTGGTATTACTACATACTAAGAGATTATTATGGCATCATTTGATTTAGAAACATTCTTAAAAGTACAAGGGCAAACAGGAACGGGAGCGTTTCAGGCTTTGGGTATGTCATATGGGATGCCTAGTTGTATGCTTAATTTGGCTTCAGGAGCTATGGGACTACTACCAAGTTCTGTTTTGAGTAGTATGCAAACCCAAATTATTGCAGGAAAATCCAAGGCCAATGAAGTAACCAAAGAAGTATTTAAAAAATTAATGCTCAATACAGGTATTATTGAGTTTGATACAGAAACAGGGTTATTAAAGTTCGGGTCTGATACTGCTTGGATGGGGATTGATAACGATAGTACACAAACTAAAAATAACTTAGCTGGTTTATTGGGGGCATTTCAATATGCGAACTCAGTAGGTGCTCAACTTTATCAAAATTACACAGATATAGATAATCAGCTTGAGTCAATTCAAGACTGCTTAGATAAATATAACAAGCTTCAATCCTTCCAGTCAGGAAACTCCGCTGACGAAAAAGCTACACTATCTCCTCAAGAAGCCGATGAGTTGTTTAACACTGTTTACGCAGGGGATAAAGCTCAACTTGAATCTGCTAGTAATTTTATAAAAAAGTGTGATATTAAAATTTCTGAAATTAATACGATTCTTGAGGAGAGAAGTAATGATCCCTCTCTGGAGCCATGCCTGTTAAACTCCTCAGAGTTAGACCCCTATCTGAGTAACACTAACTTTACTAGATGCTCACCACTTGACCCAGCGATGGCAGACGATGCTATGGGAGTTGGGGAGGAGGTGTTTAGGCTAACCTATGGCCCTCCTATCTCTGTTGCTGGTCAGTATGTGCTAACCTCAGACGGTCTTTACTACGATTCCCAGTCAGGAGGGTTGGACCCTATTTACTTGGCTATTTCTGGGATTATACCAGTAGGGGATAAGTGGAAATATGATTTTGACCCTAATTTAGGAGGCAAGGGGCAAGCTATCTCAATAAAGTCTCTTAGTAAGTTTACGGATAATATTTTTGATCCAGAAAGAATTGATGATAGCAAGGGACTTCAATTATACTATGACGAAGACCATTTCCTCTCTGTCCTTCAACAACAAAGAAATAAGCTAGTTTACGATTTATCTTCCGATCTACAAGCTTATATTGATGAGTTTAGTGAAGATTCCTCTATCGTAACTAATCAACGAAATTTAATTATATCTGAAATTGCTAATCATAATAATAAAATCAATAGAAGGAAAAAACAAATTGAAGTTGCTGTAAAAGCTCCTCAGATTTATGGGGATTCTGTGGGACCAAAGTTTCCTCCTGGAAAGATTCCTATAAATGATTTTTCCTACTTAGCTGATTACAATTTAGATGTAGATCTAGAAAAACAAAATGCTTTGATTTTTAATCAAGCTGATGTAGTTGGGATAGTATTACCTATTAATGCTAAGTTTGCTAAAACAAGTGCCAAGCCTACCTCCCTGTCCTTTGAGCATTTGAGTATTCCTACAGTAGGTAAGGGGTCTATTTTGTACTCCCCTTCATCAACTCAGGCGGGAACCGTGCTATCTTTAAATGATCAAATTACGTCAGATAGCTTGTTCGCTATATACAACTTTTTAGAGACTGATTTAGAACTTCCGTCCTCTACAAATTTTCAAGTTACTAATTGTGCAACTGAGGATATGTACAATAATGCTCAATTAGTTGCCACATCCAAAAGATCCGTATTTGTCTCAGGATTAGGAATTCCTTATTTTGAAGGTATTGTAAAAAACAAGTATCCTGATACTACGGCTGCCTCTGCGTTGGGGTCGTATGTCAAACTTCCTGATAATAAAGAATTCCGAGATCTAACTTATTCTTCCTTGGGATTTACTATGGAGTGTTGGGCACATGTTCCTAATATTACAGATGCAGGAGTAGGGTGGCTAAGTGCCACAGCCTCTTCTTTAACCAAGGTTATTCTAGCAAGCGATAATGTAGGTAATGCTTCTGGAGTTTCTGCTCTTGATCATACAGGTGCAGAAAGAGACTTGGACTACCTAAACAATGATAGGGGAGAGCAATTTGTTAGGGGGATGGTATGTGGATTCACTAGGGATAGAAGGATCACCGAGGCAGGATACTCTTTAGGGTTATCAGGGTATAGTAATAGTAATCACGATAATGATCCCGCTTCTTCTTTAAGTTTCTTTATAGCCCCTACGCAATCCAGAGACCTATCTTCTGCTTCTTGGGTTAACAGCGATGATTGCCAGGACTTACCTACATTTTACAAAATGAAAGTGGACCTATCTGCTACTGATTTTGGGAATGTCTCTTCGCAGTTTGTATTAATTGATGTTACTTGCGATCCCGCTACGAATACTATTAAGATGTTTGCAGATGGGGCACTAGTTGCTACTTCTTCAATATCGGATGTATTCGGAGTTACTCCCAATATTCCTCCGAGTCTCCCCTCTTTTAAAAAGCCAAACAGTTTCCAATACTCGTCAACGACTGTTGACGGGCCAGATATACTAAAACAAGGCCCTCTTTTAAATCCCTTCTATACTCCTTGGATAGTTGGAGGTGGTTATACTGATGGTATGTATAAATACGGAAACTTTTTAGGGGGAGATAGGAGTGGAATTACCAGTGGGTTGCGTGGACACTTAGGAAGTTTAAAATTTTACTCTAAAGCACTAGATAATGCAGAGGTTTTAAAAAATTACAAAGCTCAAAAAGGCTTCTTCAAGAATATTAAAATGTGATGGCTGCTAACCAGGAAGTTATTGTATATGGGTCAATCTCCCCGAGATACAACAAACAAAGTATTACTTCTCAGAAGCAAGAAGTATATGGTTTATCCTTTCCTTTAGGTTCAGCTAGTGATGGATCTTTCTTTACTAAAAAATCTGGAATTAATATGATTAAGGAAGCGGTAACCCAACTTTTACTAACAGAGCGGGGGGAGAGAATAATGCTCCCTAATTTTGGATGTAACCTAAGAAAATATTTATTTCAGCCGTTGGATGAGGGTACTTTTGAAGGCATTAAAAGGGAGATTCAGTATTCATTCAAAAACTATATTGTAGGTGCTAATATAGCAAAGCTGGCTGTTTTCCCTTTGGGAGAGGCTGGCCCAGCAGGGGGAAACTCCCTTAAGGTAGTCTTGAGCTTAAAACTAGATACCGCTGATTTAGAAATCTTTGACGTTGAGGTGGATATATCATGAATTTTTCAGGAACTATAGAATCGGACTTTATGAAGTTAGCAGAGGTGCCTGTACGCAAAAGGCCCTCTTTAATAAATTTTGCGGCTACCGATTTTTTAACTCTTAGAAATTCTTTAATTGATTACGCAAAAGCAGTCTACCCTAGGGATTATAAGTATTTCGTTGAATCAGATCTTGGAATGATGTTTCTAGAATTAGTAGCTTATATGGGATCTGTTATGTCCATGAAAGCAGATATGTTAGCAAACGAGAATTTTTTAGCAACTGCAAATCAGAGGAGTAGTGTAAAAAAATTACTGCAATTGATAGGGATTAGGATGAAGGGGCCACTCTCCTCCGCTGCTGATGCGATGCTTACCTCAGGGACTACCTTAGGTGCTAGTGTGAAAATCCTTCCCTCTTCTAGAACGATAGAGACTACATCACCCGAGGACGGTGGAGCGGTTACATTTACTTTGTACAAGGTAGTTAACGGGTTAGTTGATACTGCAAATCAAACGGGAGATATTGACTTAGCCTTGTCCGAAGCTGTAGGATCCCCAAAAACTGTTTTTGAAAATCTTGTTCTACAAGAAGGGGCTCTCGTTAGAGACACGGGGAGTTTCGCAGCTACTGAAGGTGTTAAGACGATTAAATTAACACAGGGGCCTGTTGTTGAGGGAAGTGTGCAAGTATTCACTGAAGGCCCAGATGCCTCAAAAACAGGAGCTTTTGTAGAAGTTCCAAATGTATTTTTTGCTTCCGGGTCATCTGATAAGATTTTCGAAGTTATTTATGATGATGATTTTAACGCTACTGTAGTTTTCGGGGACGGTAGTGTTGGGGTCTCCCCCGATGATACCTCTACTTACTTTGTACATTATCGAGTAGGAGGAGGGACTAGGGGAAATATTGGTAAAGATTCTATAAACACTACAATACTCTCTAGGGTCGGCCAATCTTTAAGTCTTACAAACACTTCTGAAGCCACTGGAGGCTCTAATGCAGAAACTTTAGATCATGCAAAAAGATATGCCCCATTAAATTTTAGACGGCAAGATAGGTTAGTTACTTTGGAAGATTACTCAGTATTTGCTAACACCTTTATCAGCAGTTTTGGGACCGTGGGTAAAGCTACAGCAGCCACTAGACAAGCCTACTCTTCTGCTAATGTTTTAGATATTTACATTTTAGAAAAAGCATCAGATTTTCAGTTACAAAGAGCTACTACCAACTTTAAGACAGAACTTCTCTCTGCGGCGAACAAAAAGAAAATGGCAACCGATGACATCGTTGTTGTAGATGGCTTGATTAGAACTCTGGACCTAGTGACCACCATTAGGATTGATAGAGAAGAAGAGGATAATCAAGATCAAATTAAAGCAAAAGTTAGAGATAAGCTTTTAACTTTTATGAATGTGGATAATAGAGAGTTCGGAGAAGATTTTAGTGTAGCTGATGTAAACCGACAGATCTTTGAAGTCGAGGAAGTGCGATTTTCAACCATAGATAATATTGATCAAGATATAACGATTGATTTTAATGAAATTATTCAACTTAATAACTTAACTATAAATATAGAATTGTTAGATTAATGTCTGATAGTAAGTACACCCCTAATCCTAGAAAATTCTACAAAACCAATTTTGTAGAACTAATTGAACTTATTACTCCTGAAGTTTATAGGACTAAGGATTTTGAATTAAGCGGTACTGAAGTTAGTCCCCTGTCTAAAGTTATTAATTCCCACTTAAATGTTGCTTCAAATATAGCAAGTGTGATTCCGTTATCCGCAGTAGCTAATACTCAGACTAGTAGTTTAGACGAGTTAAATGGTATAGCTCAATATTTTGTAAAGCAAAATGAATTAACAAAAATCAATTCTTACCTGTTTGAAACTAAAATTCTACTACCTTTAGGAAGTACATTAGCAAACTTTGATACAAGTTCTGATTTTTCTAATTACCTATCCGCTACACTACTTCCCAAAATAATCCCTCCTACAACTACCCAGGTTAATCCTCTACAAGCGAATATGGGGACGCTTTCTTCTTTGACAGGAAATGTAAACGCAAGTAGTGTTCATAATTACCTTGTTGACGCTTTGGGCTGGTTTTACTTTTTGAATACCTCAGCGCATGGAGGTTTAGATTATTCTCCATCTAGCTATGTTTTAGAGTCTCTAAACTCTTTATACTTAGGAGGAACTTTAGATACTGCTGATGGCATCAGAGGTCTTGTGGAGTATTTGTGGAAGAACAACGAAACCTGTTCCTTCGGATCATACTTGCCTGAAGACTTTATTTCTGGAACTTTAGATGGAATCACGGAATCTAGTGCGGGGGTTCTGCCCACATATACAAGTGGCACCCAAAAACTTGATGCGCTAAAGACCTTAGTAGATGTAGTTTATTCTCCTCTGTATATCGACCAGCAAGACTATACAGTAAAAACTGCATTCGATAATTATATTGATGCATCTTTGATTCTGGAGAATCGAGTTAACAAAGGTCCTCAAAGAAAGTTTAATACTTTACTTGGTTATGAGTTTGCTGATCTAAGTGATCAAGTAGAGAACATTAATCTAATTTACGATATAGAAAATGTAAGTTCAGAGCAACTGCAATATATCGCAGACTTAATTGGATTTAAGCTTCGAGGAGCTTCCCCCGCAAAATGGCGACATCAACTTAGAATAGCAGTAGATTTATATAAACAATCAGGAACTCTAGGAGCTATTCAAACTGCCATTAATGCTTTAATCACCGATTCCATTTTTGATGTTTCCGGCAAAGTTGAAGAACTATGGGAATCCTATATCCCTTTTCTTATCTGGTATGCTTTGGGTACGGAATCACCATTATTTAAAGATTTGAATACTTGGACTCCTGGATTATCAATAGAGGGAGGAGTGTTCGCGTATAGTACTAGTAGCTTAGATGAAAATATTAAACTGGTTACGGATAGCATACTATTAGATCTATACACATCTTTCCCTGATAATTTTCTGTTCCATGGGAAAAAGTTTGATGTCCCTCAATTATGGGTAGTAGATAATGATGGATGTACAACTGAAAGATATACTATAGTAAATCAAGGAGGTATGAAGCCTTTTCATGTTCATACCGTAGATAGTCCTGGATTCCAAGCGTACAAACAAGATGCTAAACTATTTGGGGAAAGTAACGCTTTTGAGGCTGCAACTGGATTTGGTGTTTTAGGTTCAGGAGTTTACATGGCGGGATTGGAACATCCTTCAACAGGGGAGCGTCCAGTATACCTAAAGCCTGAAGGGGATATAAGTTTCTTATTTAATTACAGAAACAAGACCAATTATCCTATGCCTCCTTTCGAGGATGTCAAGTACTATAGAGATTGCACTGTTACTGCGGACATGGTGGATTTCTTAGTTGAAAGATTAAAATGCTTTAAAGTGAAACCTTCTTTTGCTGATGAAGTTGGAAACTTTATCTTGAGCAGTGCAGTTACAGATGATTCTGATTTAGGGGCCTTAAACGAATTCTTAATGTTGTTTAGTTCGGTGCAAGTTCCATCGAATTTTAATGATGTAATGTTAAGCATTTCTGATTACGAGAAAAACTTGCTAAACTTATGGAATGGCAAATCTTCTCATCTGTTTATTAACTTCAAGGACACAGATTTTGATTTTAGTAAAACTACTCTTGAGGGGGATGGGAGATATGCTTTATATGAAGCCTCTCGAATTGCTAGAGAGTTTTCCCCTGCTCATGCAATTACTAGAGTAAATCTAACAGCCAGTTCTGAGGACTTTTTTAGTACATCAAGTGCGAAGTATCAGTATTTAGGTTTAGATAACGATGATTCAAGAACAGGGTACACTTCAGGCTCGATTCTGTCCAATTTTGAGTGGAGTGGAGTTGACATGGGGGCAGTGTCTCCAGGAACTACAACTGGTAGAGGGGGATTGAATACATTTAAACGTGAAGATGTAGATGATATTAGAGATGTTCTCCTTAGTTCGACTACCGCTGTTTCCCTTGGATCAGTCCCCAGGAGGGCACTAAGAAGACGAAATCTAAAGTACCTTCTACCTCACGAAGGGTACTACGATAGGACGGGCTTCAACGGGCCTGTAAGCTACGATCCCTCTACCTTGGAGGAGTCCATGCCTAGCTCGCTTGGTGAGCTTACGCTGGGTTATGTAGCGTCTGCTGGCAAGTTCTATCCTGTGCTGGATCCCGTGAATCCTTCGGGCGTATGGCATGAATGCGAGAAGCTTGATTCTTCACGACAATTCTCAGGAGTTTATACTAGTGCTACCTTCCCGTATCGAGGGCTTTCTGCATTAGGATCTAATAGTAAGATGCCAGAGATTGCTTCTGCTACTGCGAGATATGTTGATAGAGGGCAAGTCCCCAGGATATACAATACAATGCACCAATTGTTTGAATTAAAAGCTTATGACCAAGGATCTATGCTTTTAAGTTCCACAAGTGTATATGATTCAGATGCTTATTGGAAAAACAATAAACAGAGCTTGGCTAATCTTGCTATTGCTAGTGGGTATGTTTTAAACTCTTTTACAGATTATGAAAACTTTAAGTTTGGCACAGGATTACAGCGAGCACATAGAGATTATTGTAAATATTTTGCAAAACATCCTTTGGGATTGAATGAGTTAGATAAGACAGGGGGTAATTTATTTTCTCAAGTATTTAATTTAGGGTTATTCAATTGTGATTTTGCTCTAGCTGGGTCTGCTGTAGGAAATATGATTGCTTCTACTACGGATAGCGCAAGCGCAATCAATAATGAAAACGTGTGGTACGAGGGCGCAGACGGAACTTACATTGCGGATCAAGCTAATCAGAGCGTGGTTCCCTTATCTGGGACCTGGGTTCAGGGAAATAGATATAATGCGGAATTAAGAAACCCAGCTATTCTTAGCGGAGTAGAATTCTGCGATATCTCTGGAGCACCTTCGGCTAATCAGTTTACTATTTTTAAATTAGATTCTTCAACGGCAACTAAAGGAATGGAGAATACTCTAATTGATAATACTGTGGTTAAATGTAAATCAGTAGGAGGGTTGCCTAGAATTAGGTTTGACCTCTCGGCTTATGGAGATAGACGAAATTACTTTATAAAAGATCACAAATTTAAATTAGATATTAAGTCCTTAGTAGCAGAAGAGAATAGCTCCCTTCTTGGAGGAGGTTCTGTGGGTGTCTGGATTCATACAGAACCTAAGGAGGGAATATTATGGAGCTGGACTCCGAAGCAGAAGTGGGAAGTATTAAAGCAATCTAGAATTTCTATTCCTTTAGTGAATAATGTTTTATCACATAAATATACTTTTTCTGAGAAGCCTCCTAGTTTTGTGGATAAAGAATACTGTTTAGGAAATTATTCAGATTCTAATATAGAAATAAATAATAATACGTTAAAAAATATTAAATCTAATTACTTTGAAAATTTTGTGATTGAGTTTGATACTAGAAACTATACTATACATAATAATTCAGAATATTTAGATATTATTCCCATGGATAACGAAGTTTATGAAATTACAGAGCAAGTAAATACGGAAGATACAAATTATATTGTTGAAGTATTCTTTGTTCCAAATAGTAATTCCAATAAATACCTTCTTTTAGATTCAATTAATCTTCAGGATGTGACCCAAAGGGAAAATGCTGGTATTGGCACAGCACATGGAATAGAAACTAGTGGGATACCCTTAACACCTTTTGTACAAGAAGATAAAATATATTTAAATAAAGAGCAGCTCAGAGATGTATTTAAATTCTATAATGGATTGATGGGACAAGGCACAGGACTTTATTCAACTTCTCTTGCTTCTAGAGATGCTGTAATTACTTCTAGCACATTAGAATTGAGTGGGGGAAGTAGGCTAAATTATAGAATACAGCCTGATTGGACTCCTGGCTATTCTAAATCAGCTAATTGGTTGCAATATACAAATGTGGAGTTTGATAACTAATGAGAGGTGAAGTAGAAATTTGGAAAGGGAATACCTTACTTTATAAAGACTCCAATATGCTTGCTGATGGGGCTGGGGAGCTTTTAGCTGATATAATGACTGTCTCCCCATCATTATCTGGGATTGAGGATCATGCAACTTCTTCAATACTCGATACCTCAAACTATACAATACAAGCTATTTCTTTCGGCACAGGGGCAGATGCTTTCAGAGATAATGCTTATAAATCAGGTTCTCTTCAAGATGCTACTAATGCGGTTAAACTACCTAATGAAAATGAAACTAACTCTTATGTAAGTCTAACTTATGAAGGAGATATAGAAAATTTTGATGGAAGTGCATATAGACCAGTTGTTGGAGTTCCTATCGCGCCAGATCCATCCTTAAAAACTTTAGAGTTGGATACTTCTGTATCTTCAGAGGTTAGCGGTATTGCAGTAAGTAGTGTAATTCCTGGAAATGGGCAACTTTTGAATTTTTTACCTAGTGCAATCTATAGCGCAACTTTTGAAGGGGGACCTTTTGACAATGGATTATCTGGGTATACAGCCTCAAGATATCTTGGGGCATTTAGTAATGGGTCTTCAACTGCTGAAACCACTCATGTAACTGTTAATAAGGGTGGAAGTACTGTGTTTAGTCCCTTTTTTCAGGGGGTCGGGACTGGAAGCTTTTTTAACGAAGTAAGCTCCATGGATGTATCAGGATTTGTTAATATGGTAATGTCGGGCAGTCCAGGGACTACTACAGGGTATGGTATGAGTTCTACGGCTAGTGGATTGTGTGTTTCTGGGGGCCATAAACATACTTCATTAACTATTCAATTTACCGAACCTTTTGGAACGGTAGAGTATTCTGTCCAATTATCAAAGAATGATATTATCACTACAAATGTTTACGGTGGAATTTATCATTTAGGATTATGGACTATTGATATGCAAAAATCTCTGCTAAATGGAAATACTCCCCCTTTCGCCTTCAGTGTACTAAATAACCCTAGGAAATATAAATTATTTGCTAGGAAGGGGTTATCCAAAAATCTTGGGTGGATTGATCAACATTCGACTATTTCCCCTGCTTTGAATGAGCATTCTGACCTAACTATTAAATGGAGATTACATTTCCTATGAAAAATTTTACAGAAGAATTAGGTATTAACGGACATCTTACCATCATTAAGAAATTTACTGATGGTCAAGAAGAAGTTGTCTTCGATGACCATAATATTATTGTATCTGGTATGGGAGTAGGACTAACTTATATGTTTACTGGGTCGGGGTCAAACTCAGTTCTTGATTATCAGATTGATCGCTTTCAGATCGGGGTTTCAGGACCTCCTGCTGGAGGGGTGACTAGTGCTATTTATGAGCTTTCTGGAGCCCTTGAAGAAGATGAATACGGGGCAGGAAGTAATCTCTTTATAAAGAAGGGGTTTCAAATAAAAAACCAAGGTAGTTCTGACACGACTTATGCTGCATTAATTCCAGCTAATAAAATAACTAAGATTGGAGATTCCTCTGTTAGGTATACTTTAGTTGTTGATGAGGAAGCTTGTAATGGCCTTGAGAGAGATAGTTTAGAAGCAAATATCAATGAAGTTGGATTATTAATGAAAAATCCTAAAGGGAGTACGGCAGGAGAGCCTATCCTAGTAGCCTATAGAACTTTTAGTAATATAATGAAGACTGATGATTTCAGTTTAATTTTTAGATGGACAATTAATTTCTAATGCCTTTTAATAGAAACGATATTTATACCAGTAGCGGTAATGTTATGCTATTTAACGCTTGGACTCCATATGTCTCCAAGTATGATACCAGCTCGTTTTACAATTGGGAGCAAGATAATTTACCTTTGTATGACCTTGAGGAGCGTACTTATGAGCTTTGGGAACAGCAAGGTTTTACCACTTCGGCTGGAGTCCCAGGGCTTGCACTAACTGTCTCTGCTGATACTCCCACTGCAACTTTAGCTGCTAATAATAATATATTTACAGATCTAAGCTCTTGTATAGCTGCGATCCCTAAGGTGGTTAGGTTTCCTGTACTAATTGAAGTAGGAAATTTTGGAGATCTTGGAAAATTAGAGCTACATAATTTCCGAATTGAGGAGGAGGGGTCTATTGAGATTATTAATAGAGGGTTCAGCAGAGCCTATAATGCTTCTGCTTATGTTCAGACTTCCGAGACAAGCCCTCAATACAATTCCTCTCATGATTTAGTAAAACAAGTATCGAGTATAGATTTAAGTTCTACTCTTACTGATACGTCTTGTATTCATATTTCAACTACTGTGTTGAGTGCAGCAGGAGACACTAGGGTTCCTAATAACGTGAACACAGCTTTCTACCCAAGGCACAATTTTAGGGAAGCCCCGCTCTCTATTTCTATAGATACAGCAAACTCATTTACGGGGTCGTTGAATGAATTCAGCTCTGATCCTTATGAAGAGAATGCAGGAACATCACCAGACAATACTTTAGGTACTATAGATGTTAGTGCTACTAACCAAAATACAGACTTAACTATCTATAGGCCAGGGACTGCTACAGGATCTATAGCTACTGCTGCTGTAGGTGGGAACTATTATCTAAACAAGTGCTCTGAAATCAGCGTTAAGAATTGTGACGGTCCTATTTATATTAGAAACTTCTTTGTTGATGGGGAAACTACTCGCAAGTATGCTATTGAAGTGATAAATTCAGATGTGCTTCTTGAAAACTGTGCTGGGGTAAGGGCACAAGAGGCAGGATTTAAATTCAACAACTCCAAAATAACTCTTTCAAGATCTGCTGCTGCTTATAGAAACTATAAGTTAACAAGTACGACTACTAGGGAAGCTCAAACAGGGTATGGGTTCCATGCAGTTAATAGTGAAGTTCTTGTTAGCTCCCTCCCAACTGTAGTAGGGACTACTTATGCTGGGGATACAGGAGGTTCGGGGGTTGATTGCACTGTTATTGCTTCTAGAAATTATGCAGGTTTTGTTTTAGATAATTCCAAACTAACAGGAGGTGTTCAGAGAGCAGTCGCTACAAATGCTTTGGGTGCTAGTATGGTAGGATCTGAAGTAAATACTGGGTACGGGGTTATTTTAAATAACTCAGAAATGAATATAAAAGGACTGCTGGATATCTATGGTAACGATAAAGGTATTCAAGCTGATGGATCAAAAGTAGTATTTGAAAATCTATGTATTGATGCCCATAGTGGGGAAGCCATTAGATGCAGAAATTCAGCATTTATCTTCGATTCACCAGCCGCACCCACAGCAGCGGGACAACAGGATAGAATGCAGTTGGATATGTCCGCTAACGCCCAGCATATAGATTTAATGAAAAATAGTTCTTTCGGGTTTAGAAGGAAAAACCATATCCCAGAACTATATGGAAATACAAAATTCGAAGTTGCTCACGGGGTTTTAAAGTGGGATGGTTCCAATCAGGCTTGGTTACCAGCTTTATCTGTTAATGACAATTCAAATCTTGAGTTACTTCAAACTAACTTATCTGTTTCTGGTGCTGGGACTGGTAATTTTGATAGAACAAATCCTTCTTATGGAAGAGCAATTAGGGCTACAAAAAATTCTAAAATAAGTTGTTTCGGATCCAAGACGGGATGCACTTTTATATTTGGGCAAGCTCTTTATTCCCCAAAAATAGCAGGAATTTATGCTAATGAAGGATCTGAAATTAATTTTCATGGGCCAACTGCCATAGGTCAATTTGCTGTAGACGTTCTGGTTGAAGATAATTCGGTACTTAATATTGAACCCGCACGAACTAGAGACTCCTTCGGATTAGAAGTTAGTGGATTTGATTTACAGAATGGGGAAAATCATACTTCTGTCGAGCTTCATTCCACTAGAGCGTGTCTTGTTGCTAATAAAAATTCTGTTATTAATATGCAAGATCTAGGAGCTTTTCCTGCATACTGGAAAAATACTTCTTTCGGGCAGGAAATGCTCGATGCCGGATTTGATTATACCATAAACACATTCGAAACAAGTGCATACACCTCTTCTGGCTCTTTGCAATTTTACCCAAATCCTCAAAATCTAGGAGCTATAAATAATTATAACTTAGACGATCTTGCGACAGGAGCTTCATTTAACCCTGCTAATATTCCTGTATTTACAGCTACAGCAGCGTATATCAATAGATTTTTCAAAACTACGGATGCTTTAGGTGGTGGCTCGCTTGATGATTTAGATTATATCACGCAAGGAGGAGTATGTGTTCGTGCTACAGAAGATAGTGTTGTTAATGTAAAAAATGTTCATTTCCCTGTAGGAACTAATACTAGCCCTTTAGATGGTTTTTATTACAATGTGAGTGGCTCTGATTGTGATAAACTAATGATTTGGAATATTGCAGATTCATCTAGACTTAATGCTTCCTTCCTTTCAGTGAGTGGTATGTGGCCTGGAAGTACTCAATATCACGGGCCTAGTGCTCTTTGGGCATCCTCTGTGGACGGGACTAATGCAGGGAATGCTTATGACAGTATAGCTTCTGGGGCTCCTGAAAACACCCCTGATACTGGATCCTTAAGTATTTTGGATGCTTTCGGAGCAGGAAGTTCAGTTTGGGTTATTCCTTCTGGGGTTAGTTTCGCAAGTCCTTTTGATGCTTTCTACCCTGTCTCAGGTCTTGTGAATGACGTAACTGCGAGAGCCCTAGAACAGGCTGGAATTAATGTTAGTGGTACTAAAACATATAAGTGGGGCGCAGGCCCTCATGCTAGTAAAAACCAAGGGGTTTTTAGGATTTTTTGGACTGCGGCTCCTAGTGCTAAAGTACTTCAGAATGATTTAAGTGGTTATTTTAAAGGGGCTTTCCCTAATCCAAATTTTGCTGGAGGAACTTTTTCAGGTGTTGTAGGCCCAGCGTACCAGCTATTTTCTCAAGGTTATAATTGTTCGGCTCCTCTTTCAGCTATTCTTGCTGAGTCAGGGGATAATCTTAGCGGGACGTACCCTGATCTATTGAAACTTAGTTATGATTCTAACGGGGACGGAATTGCCGATCAGCTATGGACCTCTGGATTTTATTACTGTTCGGAATTCGTAGAAGATAATCCAACACAATGTATGCTAGACGAGTCTGCTGCGAAAACTTTTGCTAATTCCCAGAATGCGAGTGTTGGCAAAGCTGGAAGACCACAAAAAGTAACACTTTATAGATCTAGAGGAACTTCTGATAGAGGATCAGAGGCGTATCAAGGGGACGCATCGGGAAGTATAGGATTTAAATCCGCAGGAATTTTTGATCTTTCGAGGGATAACTAATGGCAGAACAAGTATACAAAGATAGTAACTATAGGTTTACAGAACCTATTAGATTTTTTAAAGCTAATGATCCTTATTACTTTGAGGTAGATAATATCCCTCTCAAGCAACTACAAGAAAACTGTTTGTGGTTGAAAGATCAGGTTCGTAAAGATGCAGATAAACTATTAGGTGTAAAGCGCAGTGATTTAGACGAACTAAGACCTTATGCTACTGGTGGAGACCGAGTTGTTAGGGTTAAGCCTGGAAGATATTCGGCTAGAGTAAACGATGCATCTCAAAAAACTCCATTAGCTTACCTAACAAAAGTTATGGGGGAAGCTATTGGAGATGTAGATGCATGGTCAACAGCACTCCCTAACCCTGGAGTTTACCCAGATGGGAAGAATGCTGTCCTTCAGGCTGCTTTGGATACATTCAAAACTAACTTAGCAAACGGGCAAAATGCAATGGGTATGACAGGCTTGGCTGAAAGAGCATTTACTTGGCCTGTTGTAAATTCAGATACTCCTATTGATTTTAACGGGGTTGATTTAGAGGGAATGTCTTACGGAGGACCTGATATAAATATCCCAGGAGGCGGGGCTTGGTACTCACCCATGGTTATTACACAAGCTCTTACTTGGGCCAAGTCTCAAAATTCCACTGCTGATGCATATGCTCTTCCTAGTTTTGAGACCACTAATCCAACTAATGGTTGGGCTAAGTTTCCTAGAACGGAAAGTTACTTTATTAAAAAATGGCGAGGAATTTCTAGATTAGCAATTGTTGATGTAGATGATGAAATTACCATAGAAGTTCCTCAGTTTGATGCAGATGATTTTTCTTATACTGATTCTACTGGAGAAATTGCTAAAGTTAGTAATGTTACTAGCAGGGTTGATTTAGTATTTATTTATAGTAAACCAATAGATGCAAGTTCTGCTACCATTCTTAAGCCTGATGGGAAGCATACCATAACAAAGCCAGCATTAGGCATTGTAAGGGGAGCAGGAATCAGAACTAATTTTAAAGAAACAACTGATTTTACTAAGGACTACATTAGTGATTTGGGATCTGAGAATAAAATTCTAGCCCACCCTGATGATCAGTATAATGATAACATGGGATTTACTTCTACTTCTGCTAACGACATAGCTGAAAGTGTTAGAGGATCCTTTCCTGCTCCAGATGATATTATTAACCTAGCCCCTCTAATTTCTGAAAAGCTGGAAGATAATGCTTACGAGCTAATCGGGCAATCAATTCTTCCTATTGCTTATATCTGGGTTCAAGATGGGAGCCAAGTAGTTTTAAGCACGGATGTTATAGATATTAGGCCCATGTTCAGAACTGCGGAGTTAGCATACAACGAGAGGGCTGGTATTGGGGCTGCTTTCCCGCAATTATCTCTTGCTAATCCTGCGGTAGGTAAAGGCCAATTAGATTATGAACTTAAACGAGTTTATGATAACTTAAAAGGGCAGGTAGATATTTTATCTGACCAAGGTAGTCCTTCTCAGGTCTCTATGAATACACTAGCCACTGGCTACGTTTTCGGAGGATGGAATTTTGGTCCTGAAGGCGCACTGTATCATTATTACCAAGCCGTTTTCGCAGATGACGGAGGAACTAATAACCCAAACGATACAGATGCATATATTAAACAATATGTTAGGGGTAAGTACGGAATTGGAAGCACTACTGCACAGATAAATGTTCCTACCTATCCAGATTGGGATTTAGCCCAATGGTGTATTGAGCAGGATATTGATTCCAAAGGATTATACCCTAATGATTACATAAACACGTTTATCTCAACAGCAGAGTATACAAATGATACTGATGCCCCAGGGTCTGATCCCTCTATTGTGGCAGGAAGCAATAGTCAATTAACTAATGCTGACGGTACTACGACTGGGGGAGGAGACCCACAAGCACTTAGGAACTTTAATAACACTCAAGTAAACGTAGCTGCGGGAATGATTTCCAAAGTAAATTTTAATTATGTTGCAAAAAAGATTAAGTTCAATAGACCAGAATGGTTAGCCGATTATAAGGTAGATGTTGATTTGGTAAATTGTTTAGCTGAGAATAATAGAGGAGCTTTTGTAGTTGATGAGGCAGGCAGTTACTTTGGACATTGGGTAGAAAAAGGTTTTGATGAGTTTACTATATATGTTGCTTTTGTTGCAAACTCAAACAATAATAGAAATGGAACCCAAAAGCCTGGGCTTCCTGCACCTCATAGTTTAACTTATACCTCTAGCGGTAAAAAGAAAAAAACTACAAGTACTATCACGGTATCTGAACGAGATGGGGGAAGGTTTAGCGGCTTCATTGTCCCTGTAGGAGATTTATTATATTCTAATACTAGCCCTTTGAGCCAAAGTCAGCGAGGTGGGTATGTTGGAAATCCAAGAGTTGGAAAATGTACTTACCCAACTGTTATGTGGAGTATGGTAGGAGTTCCATTACCAGATGCCCCATTCTTATACGGAAATCTAAATGGGACTAATCCTACTATTACACTAAAAAGTACCTAATTTATGGTAATTGGAGATCCCACATTCGGTTGCGGGACCTTTCTCCCAGGAGTGGGTCCTGGTAGCTTCCCAGATTTTGAAGGAGGGGGGACCATTGATGGTGGTGGGGGGGATGACCCCCCTGATCCTCCTGATCCTCCTGATCCTCCTGGGGATATACCTCCTATAATTAAAGACCCAGGTGGAGGAGACGGTCCTGGCCCAAGCGTGACTGACCCAGCCCCAGGGACTCCAGGGGATCCAGGGGGAGGGGGAGGAGGAGACCCAGGAGGTGGGCCTACCACTCCAGGCCCTACAGGCCCGTCTGCGCCTGCTGGAAGTGCGCCTTCTTGTAAATGTATTTATGATCCTGTTCCAGTTATTACTGCATACAATAGTGGTGTAGAGGCGGGATGCACTGTCTACGAGGCAGTATTTGTGGGTCACTGCACTAAGACTGCAAGCGATTCTCCTCCTTCTGAGCCTTGGGTAACATTTGTAGCCGATTTAGAAGCTGATGACAATAATGAAAATGTAAGAACTGAAACTGGGCCAACAAATCTTCCTCAGTGTGGGCAAACGGATCCTCCAGGATGTGGGGGTAACTGTCCAGAAGTTTCTGTATCTTGGAAAGTGTGTGACCCTCCTGAAGACGTTTATCCTATTCCTGAGGATGAGCCTGACGATAGCCCTGGTACACTCCCTACAGGAGAGGGCACTCCAGGGACTCCAAACCCTCCTCCAGGAGGCCCTGGGGGAGGTTTTCCTGGTGGAGGTCCTTCAACGCCTGGAGGCCCTACAGGCCCGTCTGCACCCCCAAACTTTCCTGGTGGAGGAGGAGGTTTCCCTGGTGGAGGTCCAAGTACTCCAGGCCCTACAGGCCCGTCTGCACCTCCAAACTTTCCTGACGGTGGGGATAGTGACGGGGGATTCCCTGGAGGAGGATTAGCTGACGAGGGGACTGCAACACAAGGGGAAGCTTCTAATACTGATTCTGGGACTAATCAAAATTTAGAGGTAGGATCTGGACTTTCCCAAGAGGCTTCTTGGACTTCACAAACTATTATTAATCAAGCTACCCAGGAGAAGGAATTTGATTTAAATGATCCAAGTATTATTAATATGATTCTTAGGAAAAAGCCTACGGGTATTCAGGACTCTGATATAGCTTTTATTACTACCCCTAAATTAGGAGTTATGGTTCCTAATAACTCTGGGAATACAGAATTATTTAAAGATGTAATTGATAGCAACTTAGAATATGTACTAGCTAATAGAAGGAATGTAGGTAATTGGGATAGCTCTAAAGGCGCAGGGGTCACAGCAAGTACCGTGTACAATAGCCTGAAGCCAGAAGTTATAAATATTTTAAATAGCATTAGGAATTATGATGGTACTCCTCTAAGTAGGACTCAAATATTCTCGATGATAGGTACAAGAATTTTAGATGGTAGTGTTTCCAAGCTGTCTATTAAAAATTTAAAAGATCTGGCTGATACTAGTAAAAAGCGGGAGCCTATTTTGATAAAGAGGAGTGCTATTGATAGAGTAAACGAGGTTGCTGCGCTGTCTTTGATAGATAGAAATAAATTTACTTTAGATCCTGCACAAGCCACTGGCCGCATGAAGAACATCCTTCCTAATTGGAAAACCTTATCTTCTGATATTGATAAGTATATTGAAATTACTATTAATGGGGTAATTCAAAAATACTATATTAAAGATGATGATACTTTTATCGCCAGGAGTACTTTAAGTATCAAAGATGGTGATTATATTAATATTACTAGGGATGGAAAAACTGTTCGTCTTTATACAAAATCGGAAAAAGATCATGCGTACCTACTTCCTGAAAAAACAAGGCAAAAGGCTTTATCCTTATTAGGAGCTAAGAGTACTAGGACTTTGGAGGCTAGTGCTAGTTTGGATAGTGGTGTAGAATTTAACTATTCTCTTTCAGCTTCCAGGCAAGACTACTATGTTCTAAGCTGCGTTTTGAGTTCTATAGAAACTAAGCCTAGTCAGGCTGGATCTTTCTTAGTAAAAGATACTACTGCTCGATATACACTTGCAGATACAAGCTCTGTGGCAGGGCTTAGATCAGTAAATGAGTATATAAAGTATAAAGCAAATCATAGGGTATTTATCCTGGACGATGAGGATTTATTGTTAGATTATATAGAACAAGTTTCTTCTATCTCTTTATCTCAGTCTGATATATTATTCGATTCCCCGAAGCAAAACAAAACTATCCCCCTACTAACTAGACAGATTCCATGGTATATTTTAGTGTACCCTACAAATAGGCAAGATTTAAATTTATTTAATAGTAAATCTAAAATAATTCAGTTGGATACTTCGGCAGCCACAGCTCGAAGTTTAGAGTGTAGGACCAGTATTGTTCCTAATTTTAGTAAACAACATACTAATAAGTTTGTTAGAATTACCACGGATGGTAAAACCGCAGTTAATGTTTATGGGGTTCCTGATCCTCAAACTAGGATAACTAAAATTTTCTCGGACGATACTGTATTTAAAACAGGATACAGAAAACAAGGATCCTTAGTTGCTGCCAAAGACTATACTCCCAATAGGCGAAAAACAGGATTTAGGCTAGTTAAAGAGATTATAACTGAATTAGATAAAAATTACCTACTTAGCTTAAATGGTATAGGTAAATCTCTAACTGAATTTGACGTATATAGTAGACTAACTCTACAGCAATTTAATATGCTCTCTAGGTTAGAGAATTTTCAAACAATTCAAGCCTCCATTCGTAATGGGCTTATAGAAAATGTAAAACTAATCCCCCCAATTAGACGGGCTGATAGCAGAATAAGTTTTCAAAAAACCCAACTTGTACAGAGAAAGGTAGGGGCTCCTGAGGATACGTTTGTACCTATAAAAGGTACTTCAGACAACCAAACTTTGGTCCCCCCAGATAGTGAGGGGAGGGGTGGTTTTGCCCCTGTTAGCAGGTAGATCACAAATTTTAAAATAAAACTAACCAATTCTGGTATGTGTACTAAATATGTGTAGAGATGAAAATCTTAACCGTTATTGAGAGATTATAAAAATGGATCATATGAAATTAAGTGATGAGCTTCGTAACCAGCTTCTTGAATCAGCCGCTTGGAGCAAAGCGGGTATTACCCCAACTCTTCGTGAAGAGAAGGCTAACGAAACTCTAGAGGAAGCTAAAGAGGGTGAAGTTCCCGAGGAAGAGGAAGAATTACATGAGGATACTGTTCATGTCTGCCCCCTCTGTATTTCCCAGCTTGAAGAAGCTATTGATGAAGAAAGCATTCTTGAGCACCTTAATGTAGTTGTCGGTCTTGTTGATCGTTTAAGCCAGCTTCAGGAAGGGGATGAGGATATTGATACCGTGATTGACGAAACTATCCAAGAGCTTCTTTTTCAAGACTTTGACGAGGAGTAATCATGGAAAGCATTGGCGACTTCGCAGAGAAATTAATTCTTAATCAAGTAGGAGGTATTAGGGAGGGAAAAGAACCTCTTCCTAATCAAAGTAGTAACTTAGCTCCTGCGGGTAAAGATATTTCTAATGTTAAAGTTCCTGATTCTTTCATGAAGGAAATTTTGGGGGAAAGTTTTCACCCCCAAGAAACCCCCGCTGTTGAAGAAATTCCCGAACTTGTTTGGGAGCAACCTGAAGAGCCCAAAGCACCTCAATCTTTAACCGAGGAGACTGGTCAACAACTACTCCCTCTTTTAGAGGAAGTTAGAAATCTTCTAAAAGAAATGACCACTGCTGGTATGTTGGGAGTTAATATGGCTGGTCCAGGAAATACTAAAACTTCTTGGGAAAAAGTTGAAAAGGGATATGGCTATAAACCTTCTTTACTTCCAGGCACTTCAAGAAAAAATGTTCTTAAGCAATCTATTCGAGCAAAATTAAAGAATCGAAAATGAAAGTGACTGACATAATTGATTCTTTGAATGAAGCTAGAGGATCTACTGAAGGTAGAAAAGCGTATACTTCTAAATCAGCTACCAAAGATGATAAGAAAAAGGCATTCAAAGGCAGGGTTAAGACTTATGATAGTATTAAATCTGCCTTATCTGATGGAGGTTATGGGCAAATTTTTACCACTAAAGCTGCGGGTAGACTATATGTAATTTCCAAAGGAAAATGGGGAGAAAAGAGTGGACGAGGTAAAATTGCAAAAGGGTTTACTCCAGGTAGTGCTACTCCCTCTGCGAAATGGTCAAGTGTCAAAAAACATGCGTCAAGGACTTTATTAAGGTACGGCAAAGGCTCCGATAAATTAGCTCAAAAATATGGTAGTAGAACTATTAAAGCTGAACGAGGGATTGGCGGGAAAGATGGTAGAGATGATAAAAAGGAAAAAAAATAACAATGCAATTACTACAAGATATTTTTATTATTGAGCAGCTTCAGGTTCTATCCGAAGGAAAAACTAACGGTCCTATGAAAATTCGTGGGATTTTTGGTCGTTGTAATGAGAAAAATAATAACGGTAGAATCTACCCTACTGCTGTTTTAGAGAGCCAGCTTGCGAAAGTGCAGCCCCTTATCGCAGAGCGCAGACTATGCGGAGAGCTTGACCATCCTCAGAATGATACAGTTAAATTATCCAATGCATCTCATCTTATTACTAAATTAGATATGAAGGGTAATGATCTTATTGGCGAAGCGGAAATCTTAAAAACCCCTGCTGGGCTCACTGCAAAAGCTCTAGTTGAAGGGGGAGTAAAAATTGGCATTTCCTCTAGGGGAATGGGGACTCTTTCTGAAGACCATAATGGGGACAAGATTGTTAATGAAGATTTTCGTCTTGTAACCTTCGACCTTGTTGCTGATCCATCAACTAGAGGTGCATTTCCTGGCCTCTCTGAGTCTACTGAATCTAAGTTTGTTCGTGATTCCCAATCCAAGCTTAAGAAAGAAGGAACTTTTGTTACCTTGTTAGACTCCAAGATGCGAGACGCTTATCAGCCTTGGATTGAAGAAGATTCTAAGAAAGGCTACCCAGGAGTAAAGGGGGGAACCAAAGCTGCAAGGAGAATAGAAAAAAAAATAAAGCATAATCCTACTTGCGAAGCTTTCGAACTAGTAAAAGCTGATGGTCACTGGCATAGGATTGCTACAACTTTAGTTGAAGCATTTGCTGACTCTATTAAGGATCTTGAGAACAATAAGCAAGCTCGTCAAAATGCTGATCGTGTAAGTGTTGCTGATCGTCTTCATTTTATGCGAGCAAGAAGGTCTTCTGCTAAACTAAAAAAGGACAAGAGGGACAGGATCAGAGCCGCTAAGAAACGGGGTCGAAGACAGACGGATACACGAACAGCAGCTTCAGGAAGAAGGTCAGGCTCGCGTAAGGGGGCCTCTAATCGTAGAGAGGATGCGGGAACTGTTTACCACCAAAAGGGAAATCTTGTTCTGGAAAACTATAACGCTGATTCAATAGCCCTTCAGGGGCGTGGAATTGGCATTG
>Ga0181372_1000038_pt1 | contig 33607 bp, 23 predicted proteins | sample LowvirmetaG_5_FD_130161 | JGI IMG/M metagenome (GOLD analysis project Ga0181372, IMG submission 130161) | Marine viral communities from the Subarctic Pacific Ocean - Lowphox_08 viral metaG | ecosystem: Environmental > Aquatic > Marine > Oceanic | place: Subarctic Pacific Ocean | collected...
CGCCACGCTCCGACCATGAGATCGCCTTGGTGACGTTTCGGTCCAGCTTCGGCTCTCGGCCCCCGGCTCTGAGAAGGACAGAGAGATCCTCTACCGTCCCGTGCTCGCGCCAGTACTGGGGGAGCCCCTCGCTGGAGGAGAAGGCGTACTCGATCACCAGGAGGATGTCCGTGACGGAGTAGCACTTGAGCGCGGCGCTGATCGCCTTCTTCCTGCCGCTCGTCAGCGTCGCCACGCGGATACGCTCCAGCTTCTCGTCGGAGACTCCGTTAGACGATGCGATCTCGTACTTCCACGCGAAGTGGGCCTCGGCCCACTGCTCGTAGATCCGCTCCACCGAGGAGTGAGCCCCAGCTGCTGGGGGCGATTCTCCTGTATTAGAAAGAACCTCTGCGTCTGGAGTATGGTTCTTTGTCAGCGTTGCGTCAGCGTTGTGTCGGTAGACCCCCCCGCAAACGCCGCAGGTATGCGAGTCTTCGCGTCGGCGTTGTGTCAGCGTTGTGTCATTCGACTGGTCCCGGCCCGGCTTCTTGATCAGCAGCTTCTGGGGCTTCCTGCCATCTGACGGGACCGCGACAGTCAGCAATCCCACGGACTTGAGCGTGGCGATGACTCGCTCAGGGAGAGAGCGTGATGATCGCCAGCGGTTGGCGAGGAAGCGGATAGAGGCGGGGAAAGGACCCCACCCGTAGTCGTCGGCGAGGGAGTAGAGATCGGTCACTGCTCCGAGTTCTTCCATCGAGTAGAAGAGTTGCATGATCTCTTTGTGTACCATAAAGAATGGCGCGCACTTCCGCCTTTCTGGGGGTCCAGTCTCTCGCATCGCTACTCCTGCTGCCTCTTCCGGCCCAACCTGTAGGGGATCAGACCTACAGGCGGAGTCCGTGGGGACTCCAAAGGGCGGAGAAGCAAACCCACTGTAGCAGTTGGCATACAAAACTGCAATCCCAATCGTCAGCGCGCCCGGTTGACACCGGGCGCGCTGGCGAGGTAATACCAGCGAGCACGCCCACCAGGAGGATTGGTGTCAACATCAGCCGTGTCTGGCCGGACCGAGGCCACGGATGAGATCGTACTGGAAGCACTTAGGCTTAGGATGGCCGGGCTCAGCTATGAAGCCGTTTCCAACCTTCTGATCGGCATATTCGGCAAGCGCTTCACGGCGGCGACCGTGCGCAGCGCGGTCGAGTCTATGTGCGAGAAGGAGGGGATCCAGAATCCATCATTCCTACGACCGCATCAGGCGCGGAAGTCGTTCAAGCCGGGCTTCGTCCTGCGCCCACTGGAAGACTACGCGGCGCTCAGCGGCGAGGGGGAGTCTGCGCTGCTGCGAGAAGGGGTGGTGATGGTACTGCGGAGCCGGGGAGTCACCTTTGATCAGTCATGGCTCGACGCCGAGGGCATACGTGTCCAGCAGCCTGCCTACCTGGGGCTGCTGGATTGAGCCCCAGGTGGGTCATGGGGGCAGACCCCGGAAGCCACTCATGCGTCGCTGCCGTGAGGATCGACACGGGAGCCGCCCGTCCGCTGACGCTGGAGCTGGTGCGGCATGTGGGGTCCGCGAAGCCGCGGGCCTGGAGCCTGAAGTGCAGCGATGCGATCGAAGCCGTCTACGAGTCCTGCGGATCGGCGCCAGAGCGCCTCTGGGTCGAGTCCCCGCCGAAGCGGACCCGCCGCGGGAGCTTCGGCGGGGACAAGCAGGGTCTTGAGACCCGGCTTGGGCTCGGCAGGTATCAGGGCATGATCATCGCCCACGCCTCTCTGCTGCCGTGTGAGATGGATATCACGATCGTAAGGCAGCCCGACTGGGTCGCCATCTACGGGCGCAAGATCCACAACCGGAAGATGCGCGACGGTCAGCACAGAATCGCAGAGGCGTCGATGTATGTGGCGGGTGCAGTCGATGGGATCAGCAAGATACCGAAGAGCATGCGAGTAGACGCCGCCGAGGCGATCCTGATAGCTGGCGCAGCGGCGCTCGACCTGCTGCGGAGGGCGGACGTTCAGCGCCGCGCCACGAGCCGATAGGCGTAATTTGCTTACCGTGCGGCCTTGACACCAAAGCACTGCCAAGGTAATACCTTGGCAGGAGGTTCTATGCGTACAGCGATCGATGTCAATGGGCTCGACAGCCTCGGCGTCCTCATCAACATCTCGGGGCGGCGAGCCCTGAACAAAGAAGCCCTGGTGCTGGTGGCTCACAGCTGCGGAATGACCGGGGTAGACACGGCTCTTCAGCAGATCAATGAGTCATTCTGCTGTGTGAAGGCGACGGTGACCGGATCGCGGGGCACATACTCCGGTCTCGGCGACGCCGTACCCGCTGATGTCGTGACCCAAAAGAAGAACACGATCCTCCGCATGGCGGAGAGCCGCGCCATCTGCCGCGCGCTCAAGCTCTACATCGGCACCGATCGAGCCTTTGATCGCGTGCCTCCGCGCGCGGAGGATCTCAACAGTTCGCCGCCGGCACGATGCCATGTCTGCTCTTGCGAGATCAGCGGAGAGGAGAATCGTGCGTCGCTCCTGATCGCCGGCATCTCGGCGTGCGGACCCCACGCCGTGCAGTGGGCCACCGCGGCGGTCGTCACCGCGGAGGAAGCCGCTGCGCTGAGCCTGTTCCTCGTAGAACTTGGCTATGTGGGAGCCCGCCGCGAAGAACTCGCTCGCCGCTGCATCTTGAAGTGGGGCAAGCGGCTCGATCAGATGGAGTCCGAGCAGCGCAGCGCGGTCCTGGCTCAGCTTAGAGACGCCGCCGCAGCCGCCAAGTAGATGGACGGCAACCGTCCATGGACGGCAGACCTCACGGTCTGCTGCGATGGTGTGGAGGAGCGGTGGCCTATGGCTACCCCTTGTGCCGCGGGCGGGCACAAGGGGTGCTGGGACTACGCCGATCTGCGTGACTTCCACACCCTGCTCAATCTCGCGGCTCGTCACATCAGGCTGAGCGAGACATCCAACATCAGCAGATACCTGCCGATCACGTTCAGGGTGGGCCAGGAGGCGCTTACTGCGTATGTGCTCCAGATCCACGAGCTTCCGCCTGCGCCGGAAGGCCAGACCTGGAAGGCGTGGCTCTACGAGGAAGACAAGGAGGGCTATCTGATCAGAGGAGAGGGGTGCAAGCACAACCATAAGACAGACGCGCAAGCTGCCGCCTGCGCCAAGAAGGCGGCACGGAAGGACGGGGGCCACTGGATGAGCGCCCAGGCGTGGGATCATCGGCGCCGGCTCCCCAGCCGCAAGCAGAAGTAACGCGAGCAACGCGAGGTCAGCTCACCACGACTCCCGCCCAGGTAGCCATGCGCTCTCGGACTGAGCTAATATCTCCGATGACTTGGTCGATCTTCACTTCAAGACGCTCGACCCCGCCGGCTTGCGCCTCGACCCGCACGACCCGCTCGCGCAGGGCAGTGAGCTGTCGCCCGGCCTCCCGAGCGTCATCGAGCATCCGCCGCAGGAGGAAGCCGCCCGTGGCTACAAGGATCGCTGTTAGTCCTTGCGTGATCGCAAGGAGTGCCTCGGTCTCCGTCATGCCCCGCTCCATTTCAGTGGGTTAGTCACGACCGCAGCCCCGCTCGATGCGGGCGAGGATCGACAGAGTCTCGGCTGCCATCGTGCGCTGGTAGATCGTCTCGGCCTGCTGCACGGCGAGCAGCTCGCCGCACTCGTCCGGTGCGTCCTCGGCGTCCTCGGCGGGCTCGCTGGAGCGGTCACCCATCAGCGGGGGCAGGCCCAGCGCAAGGAAGGCGACATCGATCCAGCCGGTCGCCTGGGCGAGCAGCAGGCCAAGCCCGAGTCCAGGCCAGCCGATCTTCGATACGATCCAGGCGACGGCGCGCGGCACCGGCACGGAGATCAGATCAGCAGCGGGGGCCTCGGTGGTCGGGGTGCTCACTTCTTAGGCTCGCTTCTGAGGTACTCGGCGGCGTTGACGCCCACCACAAACGCGATGGCGTTGCTGAGTACATCGAGCGCCTCGACGCCCACCTGTGCCCGGTCGGCACCGGGCACCAGCGCCACGATCCCCACCACGGCGCTGCTGCTCACCGCGAGCATGACCACCTTCCGGTAGCTGCGGCGCGACTTCGGGGTCGAAGATGCCGGGGCTTCCATCAGGCGGCCCAGTCTAGCAGCTCGCTGATGACGAGCAGGGTGAACGGGCCGGGATCAGCCGTGTCGTTTACCTCCAGGTGCGTCTGTCCGCAAAGCAGCGCGAGGTGGATGTGCGGCGCGGTAGACATGCCGCTGGCGCCGACTCGCAGGATCGGGTCCTTGCCCTGCACGACGGCGTCGCCGACTTGTGCGAGCAGGCGATCGGCGTGGGCTACCATCACCCACCGCGCAACACGCCCATCCGTCAGGGCTATTGGCCTTTCCGTCTTGATCACACAGACGTTGCCGAAGCCGCCCATCGCGGCTGACCAGACCACCTCGCCGCTCACTGGAGCCGGCAGGCTCCAGCCTGAGCCGAAGTACCGCGCGTCGCCCCAGACCTTGTGGTTGGCGTAGTCCTCGCCGGGGTGGAAGCCCGGCGGCACCGCAGTGCCATCCTGAAGCACGAGACCACCGCGGTGACCGTACCGGCTCGTGAGGACCGTCCCCTCGGGGCCGAAGATGAGGATGCGATCCTTGCTTCTGCCAAGGGGCCGAGGGGTGGCCGGGACGAAGGTCTCAGGCTCAGCCTGCGGGATGATGTCCGCCGCGCCCACTCGGCGGAGTAGCTCGCCTACGCTCGCAGGCGCCCGCAGTCGGTATCCAGCCTTGACGGTGTCTCGATCGGGCAGCCCGTTGAAGGCTGCGATGGCATCGCTAACGACCATCCAGTGATCGTAGTCAGACCGAAGATCACTGCCGTAAAAGCGAAGGGCGATTGAGCTGATCCATCCATCCTGCCCGGATGGCGCGATGATGTCGTTCATGTCGCAGACTCAGTCGCCGAAGAGTTGAGTCACGATCAACTCGACAGCACCCTCAACGAGACTGTCGATCTCATCCTCGTCAACGCCGGGGATGTCGATCAGGTCAGTGAACTGATCGACCACCCAGACCAGCCGGTCGGCGCCGTTTGTGATCAGTGTCTCCGCGGCCTGCACCAGCGGCGTCAGCAGCGTGGCGAGGTCTTCGCGCCGCGCCTGCCTGCGCGTGCGGCGCTCGGTGCGGCGGGCCTGTCGGGCTGCGCGTCTCAGGGCGCGTCGCGCCTTGCTCTCATCAGTCATGTGTGCCTCTACTGCTTCGCGACTGACGAGGGGATCCCGCCGCCGCCTCCGGTGATCCGCCATGTAGCGAGGGTCGCGCCCTCGCTGTCGAGGGCATGCACGTCGGCGTTACCGTCGCCCCTGTCTGCCAGCTGGTAGGCGACGGTGTCAGCCACGGGGCTGAGCCGGGCGAGCGCGTAGCCCATCACCATCGCCCGTTCAAACGGCTCACCAGCGGTGATCTGGTAGCCTGCCGCCAGGGTCTTGGTGAGCGGGTCGGAATCGACCGTCGCGTGGCCTCGACGGTCCAACTCAGCAGGCAGATCCGAGATCGCGTCACCGAAGATCCTCCGGGTCAGTCCGCTTGGAGACGCCACCAGCATCCCCCACGGGATGCTGCCGCCAGCGATGTCGGGGTGATCGAATAAATGGCTCACAGGTTCTCTCCGTAGGGCACGACCGCGAAGCGCACCCCACGGGGGGTGTGGGCGCTCGCCGCGTCAGGGGTGCCCGCTGGCTGGTAGGAGCCGGCGATCACGCTCACCCAGAGGCCGCCGGTGACATCAAAGGGTTGCGCGGTCGCGCTGGTCAAGATCGTCTGCGCGTCTTGCTGGCTGACGCCATCTTTGTCGAGAAAGCGCGACCGATAGCTCAGCGCCTCAAGCCTGTTTGAGCCGATCATCATCAGCATGGTGTTGCGCTGTCGCTTGCTGAACATCCCGCTGTAGCCGCCCACCTGCCCGAACGAGTTGATCCCCCAGCAGTCGGCGTCGGTGTTGATTTTCCGGCGAATCCACACGCCCGAAAACGCCGTCGAGGCTGTCGGGTCGGCCGTGTTGTGGAGACAGACGCCGATCAGAGTTCCGTGACTCGGCGCGCTGTCGCCTCGGACCACCTCGGCCAGTAGCAACGCTGGTGTATCGGCAGGCCAGTCCCCCAAATCTACTGATTGGGAACTCCACCAAAAATCCCCACGGTTGTCGGGGCTGTTGTCGAGGTAGGCCGCCGCATTTTGCGACGGGTCGATCGTGAGGCTCGTCGCCGTGCGCGAGGTCACGACCGCCGACGTGCCATAGACCGTGCCCGCCGAGAGGTCGAGTGTTTGCCACGCGACGAGGGGAGAATCAGCCGCCGCCGCCGCCGCCGCCGGGTTGCGCCACGAGGCAGTGCTGAATCCTCGGTTGATCATGCTCATGACACATTCCTACGATCTGCGGTCATCCCAGTTGACACGCAGGCCCCCTACCGGGATTGTCAGCGTGCCAGAGTCCACCTTGATGAAGGCGTAGATCTTACCAGCAGTGGTCTGTCCAGCTGGAGGGGTGACGTACTTCTCTATGGCGAGAACCTTTAGGATCAGCGAGGCGTCCGTGCTGCCACGGCGCCAGTCAGCGGGCGCCAAGGCGACCGAGTCAGTGATCGGGTTCTCTCCGAGAGAATCCCAGGCGAGGTAGATGTCGATGACCGCGACGGTAGTCGAAGCCTCGTCAACGATCATGTCGAGCGAGTCGAGCCAGCACCCGCCTGGGATGTCGAGCGATACTCGGTCGTCCTGCGCGCCGATCAGGGTGCCAACGTAGGTGGTGCTGATCGGTACAGTGACGGCAGCACACTCGGAGATACCGATCATGTCACTCTCCTACTTCGGGTGGGTGGGGCTACCAGCTCGTGTCGATCGTTCGGTAGTACGTGCGTACCTTGACCGGGCTGTCTCCGGTGGTGATCTCACCAACCTTCTGGTGAAGAACCAGCGCGGCGTTCGCGACCGGCGTGATCGACTTGCTGGCCTCAGCGTAGGCGTAGCGGGTCTGGTCGCTGGTCTGGTCGAGCCATCCCGTCGTCTCAATGTCGGGCGACACTTCGTCACCGCTCCCGTTCGTGAACCGCACACACCAGTCTTCGCCCCCGGCGATGCCGCCGTAGGCCGCCGAGTTGTAGTCGAGGAAGAAGACGGAGTGGCTGAAGAGGATAGCCTTGCCCAGGCCGGGAGGGGGCACCAGGGTCTTGGGGGTCGCGTTCAGCGCCAGGATCTCAGCCGAGCTGACAGTCACATCGCTGTGCGACAGGTCGCCCGCCGCCGCCGCGCCCGTGCTGCCGACGACCACACAGCGGAGCGTGGTGCCGTCGCAGGTGATCAGCGCCACACCGCTCGGGGGGATGGTGCCGACCTGAACGCCGGCATCATTCAGGATCTTGACGTTCTCGCCGCCGATGTTGATCGCGTTCAGGTAGAGATCCGAGAGAGAAGCCTCGGCGGGGAACGTCAGGTTCTCGCCCGCCAGCGCGCTGGACTCGGCGTCCACCAGCATCACCGCGCCCTCCATTCGGGTCTGGGCTCCCACGCTGGCGCCAAGCACCAGCGTGTGGGCGAGATCGTTCATCGAGACCGTGAAGCTGCGAAGGCTCATCGATCGCTGGATGGCGCCGATCAGGACGTTGTCAACGTCTCCGGCGGCAGAGAGGCCCACCCCGTCGCTGAGGGGGATGTTGGTGTCAGCTGAGCAGCCGTTGCGTAGCTCTGCGGGGGTCGGCATCGGGTCACCTCTGTGTCGTTAACTTGTCGGCTGGGCACCGCGGCGCCGCCCAGGGGCTGACGCAGCCTTAGCACGCGCCAACCATGGGCGTCAATCATCTATAACCGGCAGCGCCTCTTTGTACTTCTTCTCCAACTCTCCAGCCTCTCGGATCGCCTCTTCGCGCTTATAAGCGATCCCCCTGTCGAAGCTGCTGATCTTCACCGGCTTGATCCCGAAGAATCCCATCAACTCCTCAAGCTCCGTGAGCCCAGACCTCGGCGACAAGGTGTCACCGGGCCTGATCGACTCAGAGTAGGGGGCGTGCTTGCGGCTGAAGTTGACCACCGCTTCTACCAACCCGAGGTTTGAGCGATCCATAGCGTTGACCGTCTCCTGCATGCGGCCCATCCCTGGGATGCCAGCCCCGAGGTTCTTCATCGTCCACCAGTACAGGGCTCGATCTGGGTGGACGACGTACTGCATGCCGTCCGATGGGCGGTTCCACCGCGACGGGTCCCTCTCGTGGTTGGGCATGATCCTCAAGATGTCATCGACCACGATCCCGCCGGTCCACGCGCGATCGAGAGCGACCAGCCAGTCGGGAACCTCAGACACATCGCGCAGAGCACGCCCCGTGAACAGATCAGTCTCCACGCCCGCGGCGACAGCGACCCCAGCGGTCCACGGCGTCAGCCGCATCACCAGCTGGCGACGAGCCTCCTTGTCCGAGACGGCATCAAAGAGATCAAAGAGGACCATCATGGCATCTGGCACGGGCAGCGGCGCGGTCATGGCGGCGATCTGACCCACGGTAGCCCTGTCCTTCTTGGCGGCCTTCCTGTACGCGAGCATGAGTCTGCCCTCGTAGTATGAAGGAACGACGATCGAGGTATCCTCTTCGGTGTACGCCTCGTGGAGACCCTTGGCGAGGCGCAGCTGGCCCATGGCCCGCGATGGGCGGGTCAGAAGAGTATGCCAGAAGAGATCCATATTGCGGCGCATGTATGTGTAGAACATGACGACATGCCGAGCCTTCGATCGCTCCCAGTCCGTCAGCTTGCCGTAGTCGTACCCCACATGCCGTGCGAACTCGGCGGCAGCAGCGGGGGACTCGCCCCGCTGAAGGGCATCGATGAAGACGCTGACCCGGAAGTAGTTGTCGATCGCCGTAGCCGCCTCGATCAGGAGCTTCTGCCAGTGGCGCGGCGCCGCCATCATCTTCTTCCAGAAGGGCTTGTGCAGCCGAGCGATCTCACGCGCCAGGGAGTTGGCGGTCTCCGCGTGCAGATAGCTGCTGTTCAGGCCCTCCCGTCTCGCCAGATCGTAGAGCATCTGCGTGGTGTAGATCCTGCCGTCCTTGGTGATGACCGGAGGGGCGTCGATCTTCGGCAGCATCCTCTTGATCGCATCGAGAGGCGCGGCCTCCGCCAGCCTCATGACCACCGCGCTCGCCGCGAGCGGGTTCTTTATCGATACCCAGCTGCCGCGGACCGGACCGAGGCCCATCATCGCCTGGAAGGCCGCTCCGATGGCGGCGCCCGTGTAGTAGGCGGCGTTGACCACCCACAGCGCGCCGACCGTGATCCCTTGCTTGATGGCGCTGGTGCTCGCCGGGAAGGCGCCAATGATCGCATCCAGTGCAGCACCCTGCGCCATGCGGCGCTTCACCTTGTAGTCGCGCTCGATGTCGAAGTCTACCGGGAGGCCAACCCTGTCGGGGGCACCCGACTTCGCCGAGCCCCAGGCAGTGCCCACGGCAGCGGCTCGATCGAGGTGGTCATCGATCGCCTCCGCGATGACATCTGGGAGCAGCACCTCAGATCCGTCAGGCATCCTCTTGGTAGTCCATGTACCCTTGCCGATCTTGAATCCCCAGTCGTTCAGGATCTTGCGGGCAAGCGTGTAGGCTTCCATGTCGTGCGGGTTTGCGAGGATATCGTAGGTGAGCCAGTTCTTACGCTTCGCCAGTTCCTCCGGCGAGAGGGGCGGGCTGGGCGGGCTTCGCTTGGCGGCGCGGAGACCATGGTGGTGTGGACCGGGCTCCGTGGAGACCTGCGCGCTCTTGAAGGAGATCTCATTGTGAATGTAGAACTCGACGCGCTTCAGGAACATGTCGCGATCAATGTGGTCCCCAACCTTGTAGTCCGCCATCATCTCCTGCATCCGCGAGGTGACACCGTACTTCGCCAGCTTCTCGGACAGGCCAGACACAATGTGCCCAGCGCGAAGCCTGACGATGATCTCAAGGAACGATGTAGAGAGGTCCGTGCGCGGCGCCCGCCCCGACTCCAGCCCCGTGTCCAGCCCTCGCTGCGAGACCCACTCCACCAGCTTCTTCCAGTCGCCAGAATAGAAGTTCTGGTAGATCTCAAGAAGCTCTTCGCTCCTGAGATTGATCAGGACGTTTGAGTCTCGGCTGCCGGCGAGAGACAGCGCTATATCACCAGCGCGGTCCTCGATCAGGCCCCATCTCCGCTGAATGCCACGGTGTACGATCTTGACCGCGTCACGGACCTGGAGCATCTCGGTGTCGCTGAGCTTCCGCACCACTGGCCCGAGGTTCAGCACTACGGCGAGCGCCGCGACCTCTTCGGCGCTCTGGCCCAGCCGCCCCTGGTACAGCAAGTTGTTGAGCGTGCTCCTGTTTCTAAACATCCACTCAAGTGACATGTCCTTGCCCTTCGCCGGGCCATGGTCAAAGGCATCGAGCACACGCATCATAGTGCTGGAGCTGGCGAGGCGGACGGGCACATCGAGCATCGACGCGAGCCCGCGGTAGGTTTCCGCGATCGTATTCCCTGGAGACCTCTTCTTGATGTCGCGGGCCATGCGGAGCGCCCAGGTGTGGGCGTCGCCGATTGCCAGTAGCGATTCGTTGACGATCTCCTGAACATCTGGGTTGAGCATGCCCTCGCCGGGCATCTTGACCACCAGCGCCCGCTCTACGCCTGCCTTCGCACGGGCGACATGCCCCGAGACCTCACCGAGCCTGTCCGTGGCGCCCGTGAGCGCCTGCCAGATCGAGTAGCCAAAGGACTCAGGGAGCCCCTCGGCGGGTCGGCTGCGGCGCGCGGCGAGGCCAGCCGTCACATCGATCGCTGCCTCTTGGAGAGTATTAAGCTCCTTGAGCGTCATCTCGGTCGGCGTCGCCATGTAGAGGCGGGGGGGCACGATGTTGCCCATCGGCTCCGCCGCGATGCGGCTGGCGTAGAGTTCAACCCCGAGGGATTGTGGACCTGACAGGACGACTCCGTCCACCATCTCGCCAGTATCAGGATCGCGCACCTGGACAACATCGAGACCCTTCAACTCGCCGCCGAGCGCCCTCGTGAGGCTTCCGGTCACATCGTTGGTGATCCGGTTGACCCTGCCGATTGGCACGATCGTGCGAGTCGTCAGCCTCGTCAGCTGCTGGGCTGACATCTTCTGGCGCATCCTCTCAGCCATTATGTGTCCGATCACCTTGCTGGCGATCACATCTGATCCGTAAACCTCCCCAGCCTTCATGTCCAGCGCCTGGAGCACCTCCCTGCTTCGCTGGGTCAGACGGGTCGCCTCGCGCGATGCTCCCGCAGCACGCACCCGCCCCGCGGCGACTGCCTCCTCCGGGTCATCGGGGATGGTGACGCTGCCGAAGGGCTCCCGGTGCGGCTTGGTGGAGACCTGGAAGTCCGTGGCGAAGCGCCGCGCCAGCTTCTCTGGGCGAAGCAGTCGATCGTAGTGGACCACCATCTCGGGGGGAATGTAGGGCAGATCCTGCACGCCGCCGGCTGCGCGCTTCACCGCAGCGTCTCCAGTGTCAGCCATGCGCTGAGAGCGCTTAACGACATGCGGGCGGATCGACATCCACAAGTGACTCATGCCAACGGTGAGTTGATCCATCAGTCTGGCGATCTCGCCGCTTGGCGCCATCCTGGTGCGGAGATACCACCGGAAGGACTCCGCCGCCTGCTCCTCGCCAAGGCGCGTAAGCACGCGCCTGGAGCCATGCGGTGTGGAGAGTGGCCTCGATTCAAAGACACGCATCAGATCAGAGGACCACTGCGGCCCCATGATGAACCGCAGCATGTGCCCGCCCACCTCGTGGAAGACGGTGTCCATGTCGCCCTTTCCGAAGATCTTCACGAGCCACTTTGCGCCGGCTCCGCTCCTGAGCATCTCAAACGATCCACGGACATCACCAGCGACGGTGCTGTGCAGCGCGTCGGGGCCTCCTACTCCCCCGGCTCCTCGGGCCGGAGATCCTCCGGCCCCAGCGAGACCGGCGCCCTGGAGCGTATGAGCTTCCGCATCAGTCGGTGCGCGTCCGTGGTGGTAGATGGCTTCATCGAGCGCGGTGAGATCGACTCCGTCAGCTTGTCGCCAGGAGATGCCGGGGGGGAGGTCGTTTCGGATGGAGAAGCCATAGGGGACGATCCTTCTCAGGCCGCGGTTTGAGATCCCGCGGTCTGTCTTTGACTTGGAGTGATTGCGGACCTCCTTGATGAAGGCCGCATAGTTTTCGCGGTCGAAGACATACGGTGTGCCACCGCTGTCGTGCAGCACCCTCTTCTTCGATCCTCCGCCCATGTTCACGTAGTGGAAGCCGAAGTTGTACTCGTTGTACTTCCCCTCTTTGGAATACGCGCCGACATACGGATCTTCCTCGCCGAGAGCCCTCCGGTGGAGGGCGGCGAGGCTGGCGTGGGCTGCCTCCTGGTCCCCGTTGATCACCCAGGTGTCCCAGTGGAATCGGCTCATGAAGCCTTGGTCTGGCCGCCCGATCGCCGCGTAGGCTGCTGCGATGGCGGGGGCCATGCCGTCCTCCATCGCCTCGTATATCGCGAGACCCCTGGCGCCATCCAGCAGCTTGACGATGCCTGGGTTCCTGCTCCAGGTACGAGGATCGTTGTTCCGTCTGGCGTCGCCCGATGGCTTCCCGAGCCCGTCGTAGACATGGCGGGTGCCGTACTCGGCCTCCCGCGCGATGGCGTCCCAGAAGTGGCGGGCCTGGACGCGATCGATAACTATCACATCCTTGCGCCCAGTTACCACCAACAGGAATGACACAACCTTCAGGCCGATCCCAGGCTTGTCCGCCAGAGACATCCATTCGCGGCGGATCTGCCGTCCACTCTTGGTGCTATCACAGATCATGTCGTGGAAGACGGCGAGCGGCGCCCTGCCGGCGTGGACATGGCCCGCGGGGAATGGCTTGCTCATCTTCAAGAGGAAGTGCTTGCCGAAGTCGTTCAGGTTGCTCTTCCCCCCGCCTCCTGGGGAGTTTCTCGTGTAGCCATCGGGGACCGATGGGATCACCGACTCAACCCAGACTAAGTACCGCTCCAGCGCAGCGGCATCGAATCTGCCCTGGTGCGCCAGCAAGGTCCACTGGTCTACCCCTTGAAGGACCGCGTCGATCCAGGCCGCCTCGTGCGGGAAGGGGGAGAGACCTCGGGAGAGGATGCCCCAGAGCGCGAGCTGCCCGGTGATCTCAGGCCCAGCCCGCCCGGAGGTGAAGAGCTGGAAGAACTGATCAGCTTTCTCCAAGCCGGCGTCGGTCTCGCTGATCTGCTTGGGACTCATCCGCTGCAACTCAGCGGAGAGGACTGCCGGATCTCGCCGGTACGCCATCAGGCGTGCCGGGGCCTTGACTACATCCCGCTTTCCGGTGACCTGATATTGGAACCTCAGCCAGTTGACAACGCTGTCAAACATCCGCCCGCCCGGCCACATCGCGAGGATGCGATCCAGGTTGAAGAGCTGCTTGACGAGATTCTTCTTGTTCGTAGACTTGGTCAGCGTCCCCTTCTTCTCCGCGACTGTCAGGTCGGGGATATCATCCGGCAGCCGAGCCATCAGGGTCGCAGGCATGCCTTCGACTGTGGGGATCTCAGCAGAGTCCCAGCCCGCCTCCCGCACCGCGTCAAGCGCTCGCTTCAGCCCATCCGCAGTGGTGGCTTCCAGTATCGGCGCCATCTGTTCATCGGACAGGTGCCTTGTCAGCCGCGCGATACGATCCTCACTGAGGGGCTTGAATGCGCTAAAGAGCATGCCAGGACGATCGGGGTCCTCATACATGATGAGCCCGTCCGCTCGGCGCTCATGACCGGGGCGCTTCTTGGGCTTCGGGACCTGGACACCCTGTCGCGCGGGCAGCGGCTGCCACTCGCCGCGCTGGGCGTAGAAGGTGCTCTCGATCACCATCCCCATCTCATGGGCGGCTGCCTCTACCAGCTCTTTAGCCCTGTAGAGGGTTTCCTTGGGGGAGACCCCCGAGGGGGCTATCCTCATGGCGCCGTAGTTTGGTGCGCGCCCGGAGAGGAGTCTGATCAAAGCCGAGGACATCGCTTCCGAGTAGGCCCGGTCGAAGTCCTCCGGGCTCATGTCCTTCTTGGCGGCAATCATCCGATCATGGATCAGCTCAAGCTCCGCGAGGGCATCCGCCAAGGAGGCAGCCTCGACCCCCTCGGCGACCTTCACGCCAAGGACCGCACCCTCGCTCGCCTTTCCGCCAAACGCGATGGCGGAGCGCTCGGCTACACGAGCCCTTGCGCCAGCATCTGCTCCCACTGGTAATCGAGCAGCCCCCTGTTCCTCTCGACCCACGCCCTGCCGCGCAGCCTGATCAGATCGGACTCCATCTCCCTCCGCTCGGGATCCATCTCCTTCCGCTCGGGATCTGCTTTTTCCGACCCGGCGGGCGACATAGTCTTGTTCTGCGTTGGCACGATCACCTTCTCCCCACTTGAAGTAAACGACATCAGGTCTTCCGTATTTATCAAGATCCCAACCTTCCGGCATGTAGGCATCGTCCCACGCGATGCGACCCGACTCAACGAACCCGAAGCTCTTGTAGTATGTGGGAAGGAAGCCGTCGAAGCAATCCATGGACACGCCACCGTTCTCGATCGCGTGAATCACCGCGGAGCGCCCGGCTCCCCGCCCATCGTTATTGAAGACGTTCTGAAGATCACCGTCTGGCGACATCACATACCCAACCAGCCCATCCACGCCCAGGTACATCTTGGACCCGGCAAGATCCTCAACCGAGAGGTCGCTCAAGAAGGCGTCCTTGCCGCCCTGTGCTTTGCGCGCGGCGAGGAACCCTGCGGCGTCAGCCTCGACGTAGGTCCCCCTGCCGGGGAAAGCCATCTCCACGGCTTGCTTCATGATCTCTTCTGTCGAAGAGCCGCCCATCTCTGGAGGCTCCACGCGAAGCGATCTTGCGAGCGAGTCCAGGTCGTCTGCCGTGATCTGAGGGATCGCGGCAGGACCGGGCTCGACGGAGGCTTCGATCCCCAGATATCGGTAGACCGCGTGCGCGGCCTCGGCCTCGACGGGCAGGCCCTCCATGACCCCCGCGTGCAGATGCTCAAGGCCAACAGTTCCATCGCCCGTCGCCTTGGGCAGCCTCAGCCGGCGGACCCTCGGTCGCTCGACGGCAGGCTGGGGGATGCGGGTGACGCGCTCTGGGGGGGCGCCGGTTCTGGTATCGAGCCACTCTCCGATCGTTGCCGGCGGCTGCTCTGGGGGCTTAGGCCCACCACCGCGTCGGCCCCGAACATGTCCGAGAAGCTGACCCACTTTGCCCCCGCCGCCTCCAGAAGCAAGCCCACGGGCGAGGACTTCCTCTTGCTTGTCGATGTATCGCTGGACATGATCCACTCCTTCCGTTCGCTGTGTAGCGATGAATGCGTCAACCTCCGCCGTCGAGATGCCGGCGCGGGCTGCGCGGTAATACCTATCAATATCACCCTGACCGAGCCACTCCGCAACCCCATCAGTTATACTAAGAGATCCGCCGACCTCCTTTGAATAAGCCGCGAGCTTTGCGCCGCTTGCGGTATCCCCGGCATCGACCGACACGATGACTCGTGAGGTGCCATCAGGCTGCCGCACGACGCTGGCGCCGAGGAAGCCCAACTCGTGCAGGCGGGCGCTTACGCTGCCGAGCGTGGCCTGCTTGCCAGACTTGATGTCGATCTGAACGAACATCTCGGTGGCTTCTTCCCCGTCCGCCGCGGCACGGAAGAGCCCGGTAGCGTCCTGGTTCTTCCTGACAGCCCACGCTGCGCCGAAGGCGCGGATCTCATCCATAGGCCCGGTGACATGGAGCAGCGCAGCGTTCTCGCTATCGCCCTGCCAGACCCCACCAGCATTCTCGATCGTGTACTCCAGCGTGGGGAACTCCTTGAGCAGCGACTCTACCTCCGTGACCAGCATCACCTGAAGCTCGCCGCCGAGCGCTACGTCCACCTCGTCGCCGCTCAAGCCGCGCGCCCCGCCGGGTACGTTGCTCAGACCGAGCACTACCTTGGACTTGGGATCGTTGACCTTCACATCGGAGTTCAGGAAGGTGACGACCTGCTCGCCAGTGTCCAGCCGTCCGATGTGCCCGTCATACCCAAGATCAGAGATGATCCGCTCCATCTCGTTGAAGGCGTCACCATTCGGCATCGTCTTGAACAGGCGCTGCGTGTGCGGCATGATCTTCAGCGGATCGTCAACGAAGTCGTACAGGGCTGCGTCCACCGACACATCGTAGCTGGCGTGCGAGCCCCTGACGACGATCTGCTCGGGGGCCTGACCGGCTGTGTAGAACTGAAGCCTCTTGAGGTAGTTCTTCCGCTCGCTTCGCCCGCCGAAGCTGGTCTCCTCTCCCTTGTGCCCGGTGCCGTGATAGCGTGAGCTGAGGACATCGATGTCCTCAGTGGTGCTGTAGTGCCGCAGCCGGTAGGTGATCACCTCTGGCACATGCCCATCGGGCACATCGATGTACTTGCGCTCCAGGTGGATGGGGATCGGGCGCGTGAGCGGGTTGCCCTTCCAGTCTACGGTGGGCTTGCCATCGGAGGGTACGCCGCCCTCGCCGCGCCCCTGGAAGCTGCCCGCCACCCCAGCCTCTTCGCCCTCCTTCTGGTAGAGGGGCTGGCCCTCCTTCAGGTAGCGGCGCTTCATCTCGGGAGTAAGCTCGACCCCCCAGACCTCCATGAACCTGTCCGGTGAAGACTTGTACTCAGCGGCTAACTCCGCCATCTTCGCGTTGGCTTCCGCCTCGGTGGCATATCTATGGAGCGGGCGCGAAACATTGTCGATCGCCATCTGGCGGATCACCCACTCACCAGAAGGTCGCTGTTCGACACGGTAGCGGTGGTTTGATCCGTCCTCCGTCCTGATCTTCACCTTCTTCGGGGTGATGCCGGTGAGGCGCTTCAGCGTGTTGACGATCGTATTGTCATAGAGGGCAACCTTGCCCTCGCCGCCGAACCGCCGAGTGTCTCCCCATGTGACCGTGGCTTGATAGTTCTTGGCATTGAGATCCTTCTTTTCCTCGGCCTGTTCCCTGGCAAAGAACACGCCAGGACGATCTCTGCCAGCAAAGGCAGGCATAAGCCCAAGCTCCGTGGCACTCAGCTGCTTCCCTTCAAGATCGAAGACTCCGAACATCGGCGGGCCGGGCAGCTCCTCAACTTCATACGAAACGCCCCCCGCGTCCAGGGCATTCTTCATTTCATCAAGATCCGCACGCTTTGAGAAGGCGACCGGGTCCGCGTACCCGGTGAGCGTCAACTCCCACCGAGGGTCACCAGCGATCTCCCTGACCTCCAGTTGGTCGCCCAGCCTCTCGCGGCGATCCAGCTCATCGAAGTTCTCTTGGCCGATCTTTTCGAGCCACTTCTCCTTGATCTGAGCCAAGGTCAGCGGCTCACCGTATGCGTCTGCAATCGTCGCCTCATAGCCCAGGGGGTCACCACTGGGGGGCTCAACCCACTCGTAGGTATCACTCCGACCGTCGTACCTGATACCGACCGCTTCCGCGGTAAGCTCGTAGCGATCTTGCTGCTGGCGCCCAGTGTTCCATGTGACGAAGTCAAGGTCGCGCTCCGCGGCGTGGCGCAGCATCCTCTTGAGGAGATAGTTGTGCCAAGATGTACGGAAAGGCATGACCGCGATCTCGCCATGAGCGTCATGTGCGCCCAAGCTGCCCGCGCCAGGAATCACAGATCCAGGCTCAAAGCGGAGCTGCCGCTCTACCTCGGCCAGATTCGCCTTCGCGCGGTCGAGCTTCTTCTTGGTGAGCCTTCTGATAGCGATCTGCTCGTCATCGTCGCGGTCTCTCCAGCCGGGAGAGGCTTCAAGGTTTCGACCGTCGTCCTCCATCAGCTGATCGCTGGCGAGCCGCTCCTCGTTTCGCTTCACCCTTTCCTGGTAGACCTCGCGCTTTTTCTCAAGCCCACCCTTCACCCGATCAAGGTCGGTGGCGTGATCAGACTGAAACTCCCCCGCGTGGAGCGCGCCCTGCCCGCCTTCAACTTCAAACTCTTGGGTGCGCTTGTGGGCGAAGATGCCGGGGGTTCTCCAGTTGTGAGACTGGAAAACCGGATCTTTTTTCGCCAGCATCTTCTTGCGCTGGAGGGCTTTCGGGTGCCGCACCTTGAGTCCAAACTCATAGATCGCATCTTCCTTTGAGTCTGCCCATTCTCCAACGATGCGTCCCCCGCCGGAGGGGTCTTCGCCAGTGACTCGCCAGTGAAGATCCGGCGAGTCCCCGCCCCAGATACCGCTGGCGGCGGCAGAGCTGGTCTCCATCTTCACGCTCGTGTCCGCGGACACAAGATCATACATCGTTATGGCTGGGGGCTCAGGACGGTTGATCGGCCCCTTCCATGTGAACTTCCACTCCTTGTAGTTCTTGCCGCCTGGGGTGACATACTGAGTACCGTAGACGCCACCCGGTCCGTACTGCGGCTTGGAGATCTTACGGTACTCTGCCTCCGCTTGGGCGCGAAGGAAGTCCGCCTCCAGCATCTCGTCAACAGCCGACAGAAGATCCTTCGGCAGATCCTTCCAGGTGGTCTTGAAGGACTCGTGAGCCGAGCTGCCCTCAAAGCCATCGCGCGTCCCGTACATCTCGATCTGGTGTGCCCGCGCGCGTCTGGAATGTTCTTTGATCTGAGACAGCAGCTCGGCGGATGCTGACTCGAGTCCGTAGTGCTCCTTCTGAGTTACGAACTCGCGCCCCTGCCTCGTCGGAAGACCATCTACCAGATCATTCCACGCTTTGCCTCCATCGCCAACCTCGGCTTTGCCGATCCGCTGAAGGTAATACCGCGACGTTAAGCCCTCGGCGAGGGTAGCGCTTGTGCTGCTTTCCATCGTGTCAAGATTGAAGACGATCGTGCGGCTACTCGCCCCAGCCTCGGCGGGGATCTCCAGCACCTCGCTCTTCACAAAGCGCGAGCCGGACCCGAGGATCTGTACCTCCTGCGCCTCAATAGACTCTCCCGGCGCGAGTTCAACGACCACCTGTCGCCTGCCTGGGTCTTCATCCATGAAGCCTGCGATCGATCGCGGGATGTGATTGATCTTTTTTACGATCCCCCTGACTTCCTGCCCGCCCGGCACGCTGATGAGAACCTCTTCGCCCGGAGTAGGCGCCGAGAGGTGCGCGGCGTCGCTCTTGTTCGCGATGTCGTGAATGATGCCTTGAGCGCGTACCGTTGCATCGGAGACAGCCTTCTCGGCGTCCCGCGCCGCATCTGCCAGCCGGTCGATCTCCACCTTTCCAGTCGAGACCTCCACACCGATGATCGGAGTCCTGCTCGTCAGCTGATCCAGAAGCTCCTGCCTCGTGACGCGCTCGCCGGCTGCCTTCTTGCGCTCCAGCATCTCGATGATGCCAGAGTTCAGGATCTCCTCTTCCTTGACATCGGCGGAAGACCGCCACTTCTTACCGCCGGCTTCACCTGGACGGGCGGACTCAATGATCGTGTACTCGCTGCCTGAAATCGCCAGCGAGCCCGTCAGGCTCCCCTCCATAAGAACGATGCTCTGCTCATCCGGCCCAAACGGTGAATCAGAAAGATCGACATCCAGTACCTTCTGCCCTTTATCTGGACCTCGCGTGATCTTGCGTCCGTGAGACCGGACCACACCATGGAGCACCTCGCCACTGTCGGCGCTCGGCAGTGGCGTCGCGCCTGGACGGGTAGCCGAGACGAGCTTGTAGCTGCTCTCAGGGCCAAGGGAATCAAGGGTAGCGGTGCCGATGCTTGCCTTCGTCTTGAGAGAGAAGCGGATCTTACGAGCTTGTTGGCTCGCGTCGGCGGCGACTGGGCGCGTCCGGGTTTCCACGCGATTGCCTCTCGACCGATCCCGATAGGACTCCCGGTCAAGAAGAACTACATCAACCCCCCTGATCTCCTCACCAGGGAGGAGATCAGCGATTACGTGCTGACGATGATAGTCGCGCTTTCGGATCTTCGCCTTGACGGTCTGGCCGCCTGGGACCAGGATCTCTACGATGTCGCCAGCCTCTACGTCTTCAAGATCAACACTCGCCCCGGCTGGCTTGCCATCACTGACTTCTCTCTGAGCGGCATCTCCGGCGAGCGGCTTCTCGACGGCTTCGCCTGGACGGGTGACTCGCTGGAGGGTGACCTCGGCGCCATCGGAGGTTGCGCCGACGCGGAGTCTCTTCAGCTTGGTCTGCTCGTATCGCTTGCGCGCCGAGGCGATAGACCTGTCGATCGTTGTCCTCCCCGAATCGATCGCTCGCCGAAGCCCTGGCGAGAGAGAGGAGAGATCCCCAGACTCCAGCGCCTCAAGAGCGGCGAGTGACTTCGCCTCAGCGACGAGCGCGGCCTCCAGCTTCGGGTTCTCCGAGCCGTACCCCCCGATCATCTTCAGGGCTTCGTCGGGGTCCATGTCCTTTCCGCCCATGCGGTCGAGGATCGTCTTGCGAAGCTGCGAGTAGAAGGTCTCGGCATCCAGATCGGCGGCGGCGTCATCGAGAAGCGCCCGCGGCCCCGGTGTGCCGCCAAGCTGGATATGAAGATCCTTGAAAAACTGCTCCGGGCTGGCGTGTACCCCGTTGTCCGCCAGACGGTTCGCAGCGACTTCAAAGAAGCCCAGGAGGGTAGTCCTCTCAGCTGCGGTGATCTGTCCAGCCGTCTCCATCTGATCAAGGAAGTCTACCGTCCTCTTGTAGGCCGCCTGCGCTCGGAGCTGCTGCGTGGCCGCGGTGCCGTTGTTCAGCACCTCCTTCACGCCATCGAGGTGCCGCGCGCCGGCAGCTTCCGATCCTTTGGCAAGTGCCTTGACGAAGGCCGAGTCGTCAATTCCGATCGCTCGCAGGGCAGCCCTGGCCTCACGGAGATCGTGCGGGGCCAGCATGCCGAAGGCGTTTCCTCCCTCGTCGATCGACTTGAGCGCGACCGACTCGGCGACTCTCCCGACAGCCGAGGCAGCGTCGGCATCCTTGGCTCCCTTCACGAGGTGGGGGAAGGCGGCAGCCCCCGCCACCTTCGCCTTCCCCATGGGGGTCGCGTCTGGCAGCAGCTTCCAGCCGTCGTAGGCGCGGCTGCCGGCGCGAGCGGCGCCGAGGAAGGGGGCGGCGGCCAGCCCCTCCCAGTCTACGGCGAAGTCCAAGCCAACGCCGACCATCTTGATCACATCATCGGCTAAGGTGCCCTCCTCGACGCCCAGCCCGCGGCCCACATCCACACCGGCACCCGTCAGGCTGCTCTGGTCAACCTGGAGCGCGACGCTCATGCGGGTGAGAAACGGAGCGTCAAGATCCCTCATCGGCACATAGTCGCCGTGCATGCCCATCGCCTGCCGAAGGGCGAGCACTCCAGGCGAGCGATCAGAGAGCATGTGCTCCAAGCCAGCGCCGCCCCAGTTGGGAACGCGGACGCCAGAAAAGACATCCGCCGCACCGGAGATCGCTTCGTCTGGCAGATAAGCGTCTACCGCTGGAAACAGCGACTTGAAGGCGGCGCGCGTGTAGTCCTTGGCGCCTTGGGGGAGAACGCGATCGATCATGGCAAGCTCAGCACCCACAGCCGTAGCGGGGGCGAACTTGAGGTTCGCCTCCAGGTATGCGGCAGTGATCACCCCGAGCGGCACGCGCATGAACCAGCCAGGAGTTGACTCAGCGACCTCGCCGCCGGTTTGCCGGTAGCTGATAGCGGTCAGCGCCTTGGTCAGATCACTTGTAAACTCTCCTGCGAACTCCTTCTTGATCGACTTCCTATCATCGATAACCGCCCTGATGTCGGCGGCCTGGATTGACGAGACATCGCCCAGCAGATCATCTGGGATCGCGGAGAGAGGGACGTACCGCAGGTAGGTCGCGACCTGCTCATCGGTCGCCCCAGCCTCGACCAGCCCCTTGAGGTTGGGCAGCTGGTCGGACAGTGCCTCGTCCTTCACGACCCGCAGGGCGATCTCCTTCCCGAAGGCGGGGAGCGGCACCTTGTTCTTGAGAGCCATCGGGAGCTGAGCGTAGGAGAGATCCTTGAACTTCTTCTCGATCTCTTCGTCAGCCGTATCATCAGTGATGCCGCCGGAGAACATGTCGAAGTCCTCCCTGGCTTCCATGTCCGCAGTGCGACGCCGGAACTCCCTCGCGGCGCCCTCCTCGCGGAGGCCAGCAAACTCACCGAGCGCGATCGATTCCTCGGCGTATCGCCGACCGGGTCCCGTGTGGAGAAGAGCAGCACGCGGAGGCGCCATGAGCCAGTTCGGCACGCTCAGCTGAAAATCATCAGTCCCCGCGATCTCCCGCTCCTCTTCCTCGGTGCGCGGCAGCAGCGTCGCCGTGGTCCGCCCGCCAGCCCAGTCGGTGAGATCCTTGTACTCCGAGAGGAGAGCATCCTGGTTCTCGGACTCACTGATCCAGCCCACCGCTTCCATGGCGGCGGGCACGGCAGCGGCAAAGCCGGCATACATCGGGGTGCTGCGAAGGCCCGACAGGAAGGAGTCATCTCCCGACTCCTCCTCCTCAAAGCCAGCCGCCTCAGCGATTGCTCGGCCCGCGATCTCATCTTCCCGTGCATCGTGCGCTGCCTGATAGGCGGACACTGGACCGCTTATCGGAGAGAACTCAGAGATGGCAGGGAACTGTTCGGCGATCTCCTTCGCCGCCGCCTGCTCGCCTTCTTCGATCGTCTTGTAGCTCATCGCCTTGGCGAAGCTCGCGTTCTCCTGGGCCTTGCGTCGATCGAGCCGGCGCTGCTCACGCGCGGGCATGCCACCCCCGCCCTTCAGGACCGGCTCTGGGGTCCTGGTCTGCTTCCCCACCGTGCCAATCGCCTGGGCTACATAGCTCTGGGGGTTCAGCCGGGCGAACTCCGCGGCATCTGAGCCCGCGCCCGATGGCATCACCTCGACGCGGCGAGCCTCCTCCCTCGCGCGATCGTAGGCTTCCTCTTCGGTGTATCCTCGCGGGTCGAGCGAGAGGGCCTGCATCGCAGCGTCCTCCACGCCAATCGCCGCCGACCCGAGAGCATCCGCGGATGTTTCCGTGTAGTCGATCGAACTTCCGACCGGGTACTCGTCATCTGGGAGAGGGCCGCCGAAGCCCGTGGAGTCTCCACCGAGAGATACGGCGATCTCGTCATCGGACAGGCGCTTCTTGTCAGCCACTGCATCACTCGGGCGCGGGTCGAGCCTCAGAGTAACTCAACTGGTGGCTCCGCCCAAGAGAAACCGCGCACATCCAGCCCTGGATGCCGCCGCAGCGCAGTCGCCTACCAAGCCATCTCTGTGGATCTGCGGGCAGCCGTCCCGATCCATCATCTGCCATTCACCGCGGGAACGTCTTCACGGTCGCCCCCATTGGGGGTCGCGCCCCAAGGGACTCTCGCTCGCCGTGCGACCTCTTCGGCTGAATCGAACGCCCTGGCGCTGAGCCTGATCTCTCGTTTCGGCGGAGGGGGCTGCAATACGCGGGCGGGTCCAGCATCTGGCGCGAGGTCCATGGGCACCGGCACTTCAGGATCTGGCGCGTCCCACAGTCGATCGTAATCGACCGGCGGCAGCGATGCGGCCATATCGGGGGTTGGCTTTCTGCGGTTGGGGAAGAACGGGGGGTTTGGAGGACCCCACCCCTGTCCTGGCAGGGGCTGGATCTCCTGCCGGCGGTCTTTCCTGTCGCTGCTCATCTGGAGCGGCCAAGGGCAGCCGCCGCCGCCTCATCTTCGGCTGCTTTCTTTCTGGCTGCCTCTCTAAGGCGATCCAGGTAAGCATCTCGGTTCTGAGCATAGCTGCCGAAGCTGTCGCCGGGAAACCGAGGCCCGGCTGCTTGCTCTTCGGCTGCCTGGGCGAGGCGCGCTTGCGCCTCGGCAATCTTCCGATCACGATAAGTGGGTGCCGAAGCCATACGCTCCGCCTCTGACTGAGCGGTCATCCTCTCTGCCTCAGCCGCCGTAAGCCCACCATCCAGCAGCCGCGCCACCGCAGCCGCACCCGCGTCGCTGAGCTGGGTGCGGGGCCGGGCCGCCGCATCTTCGGCTGCCGCCCGATCCGCCTCTGCCTGGGCGATCTCCGCATCCACCCTGACTTGCCGCTCCGCCTCTACCTCAGCCGGCGTAGGCAGGGGGCCGGGCACCACAGCTGGATCGAGAGGCGTGACCTGGGCGCTGCCAGATGCTGGCAGCGCCACTGGCGGCGGGGCAACAGCATCCGATACGGCAGCGAGGCGCCGCGCCTCCGCCGCCTTGGCTTCTTGTCGCAATCTCTTCCGCTCCTGCGGTCTCTGAGCGGGCGAGAGATGGGCGATGGCATCTCGCCGCTGCTCACGGGCAGCAATTCGCTCAGCCTGATTGTAGGTGCGCGGGGTGACCCGAGGGCCGCCCGGCGTGGGGATGGCGCGGTGGGCGATGGTCGGGGGCGGCGCGATAGGCGCCGGGGCGTCTGGCGCGCGAGGGGCGCGCATGCCAGTGTCTTTCACCAGCAGATCGCTATCGTCTGCCGGGCGTGCGGCATTCTGACCCGTGTCGAGCACCATCTGCCCCTGCTGACTGGGATCAAACTTCACCGATCGGCGAGAGTATATCTCCTCCGTCTTGATCTCTTGCGCCTGCGAGGCGAGCGCAGAGCTGTGGTTCCTGATCTCCTTCAGGGTGGCGAGAAGCTGCCTGCCATCGCCCGTCGCGGATGCCGTCTCCCAAGCCCTGACGGTCGCCGCTGAGAGGTCTCCGCCGAGCCTGTCGGGCACATCGCGGAGCAGTCGAGCGAAGCTCTGAATCTCCTTGAACGTCTCGGGGGTTGTCTGCTCCGTCAGCAGATCATCAAGCCTCTCTTCGACAATCTCGGAGAAGTGCGGATCATGGATGCCGGTAGCGACAACGTCAGACCTGCTCCCGATCTTAGCAAGATCTCCAAGCAAAGCATCGATGCTGGGTGCTTCTCCTGCGCCAAGCACATTAGAGAGATCCGACCAAGCATCCGGCATCAGCTCGTAGACGGCTGGCGTGTCCTTGGCGAACTCAACAGCGGCGTAGAGGCGACTCACCGCGTCGCGGGCACCCTCTGGGTCTGACTGCTGACCAGCGAGCGCTGCGGTGATGTCGGTGACCTCTGCGCTGAACCAGTCGTAGAAGCCTTCTCCACCGTTCGCTATCTGAGTGATCCCACCGCTCGTCGGTGGCGTGCCGTACATGTAGGCTGGGGACTCGCTGGCGGCGCCCTCGTCCGACAGCTTACGAACACGCCTGATGTTCGATCTGCCCTTCCCGGTGGCGCCCGCCCTGGCCTCCCGCTCCAGTGCGATCAACATCTCCCGCCGATCCTGCGGGTCCATCGCGGCGAAGGCATCCACCGCTGCCTGACCCTTGTGGGCGCGGGTGAATGGCGCCTGGGTCATGAAGTTGATCGAAGCGTTCGTAGGGGTGGTGGTGGACTTCTTGTCCAGCGACGCGAAGTACCGATCCTCGATACGCTGCTCCATCGCAGTGAGGTCAGCGAGGCGCTTCGCCATGCTGTCCATCGTATCGTGCGCCGTGCCGATCGCGCTGCCAGTCAGTCGGCCCATGCCCCCCGCGGGGGGCGCCGCCCTGCTCGCCCTGCTCGCCCCGCCGCCCGCTCCCCCGCCGCCAGTCCCACGGGCTGGCGGCGGGGGAGTGTCGCCAGTCAGATCAATGTCCATCTCGGTGCGCTGGCGGCCATAGGGGGGGGCGCCGCGCTGAGCCCCGCCCTGGCCCCCGCTGCCGAGCCCGAAATTGCCGAGGGCACGATCCGACACAGCCGTAACGTCCGCAATATTGGGCGGCTGCCCGCTTCGCATCGATCTGAGAGCTGTTTCGGTGGCACCTCTCCCAGTGCCTGGGAACCGCCGGTTGATGGCTGCTGTGGGATCGTCCCCGCCGAAGATATTTTCTTTGAAGAGAGCGGCAGCGTCGTGGTGGTTGTTGGCGACAGCCTCATCGTAGAAGAACTTCGCTACGATGTGTGGGTGCGTCCCCGCCTCGGCGGAGTCTTTTAATGCCGCTTCGTAGCGCGCGGAGTACTGTGACACCTGATCGCCGGGATCACCTCTGGACACCCTCGCCGCCTGCGCCGCATGGCTCATGGTCCCCGATGTGACCTGCGTGGCCGCGCGCTCCTCAGCGTTAAGCGTCATCCCCGTTGTCTCGATCTTGCCAGCAGCCTCCGCCTCGGCGGCGCGAAGCCGGAACTGCCCCTCCACGAGCGCGGCGTGGTAGTTCAGCTCGCCGGTCGCTACCTTGCCGGCGATATCCCCGGCGGACGCCACGATCTCCTGGGTGATGCCAGCGGTGTCTCCTTCCAGGTAGCGCATCTCCTCGCGGATCTGAGCCAGCATGTCGGCCAGCTCCTCCGAGGAGGTGTCCTCCAGCTGACTCTTGATCTGCTGGATGTTCATCTTGGAGCGGTGACCAGTGAACGCCTCGTAGAAGGCGCTGATCGCGGGCTCTCCTATCCGGCGTCGAGGATCGTAGTAGGGCTGGACTGGCATCAGGCGTTCGTCCCGTAGAGGTTCACGAGGCTCTCCGCCATCTCTGGATCACGCCTCGCCATCTTCAGCATCAGCGCTATCTCGGCGGGGGAGCCTTCCAGCTTGGTGGTGTCGAGGGCTTCCAGTGTCTTGCCGGCGCGCGTGGTGCCAGCGATCCCAGCGCCAGCGGAGGCGAGCGTCCCGATGTGCCCGATGATCTCCTTCTGTCGCTCGCCTCGCGCGACGATCCGCTCTTCCAGCTCTCTCGTCTTCGCGGCTGCCGCTTCGATGTTCTGGCGGGACTCCTCCATCCCAGACTGCTGGGCCAGCTGCTGCACATCGCGCCGCTCCTCCCTGCCCGCCTTGGTGGCGGCGGCGGCGCTGGTGGTGCCGCCGCCCGCGGAGAGCCGGGTCTCAGCAGCGTCAGCAGCCTCAGCAGCCATGGCGCGCGGGGCGTCAAAGGAGACGCGGCGCAGGTAGGCTTTCTGGTCCTCGTCCATGCCGAAGCCGCGCTTCTGCTCTTCCTTCAGCTCCGCCAGCCGATCCTTGTTGTGCTTGTCCGCCGTGGTCTGGAGCATCAGGCCGCCAGTCTGGATCGCCTGGGCGCCGCCAGCGATGGCGGCGTTGCCGAGCTGGTAGCGATCGTGGGCATCCTGAAGGCCGGTATCAACCTGCGATCCGCTCGTCATGGCGACAGCAGGCTGGGCCTGCCCCGCAGCCGGGGGCATATTCACCAGCCCGGTATTGGGATCGAAGTACGGCTGACTGAGTGCCGCGTACATGTTGGGGTTCAAGTCCCACGGGTTGGCGGCCTGTCCATTGGCTACGATTGGCATGATCAGCCTCCAAAGGTGTTGGTGTGCCACTGGTCAAGCTGGCTTCCGCCCATCGCCTGACTCATGCTGCTGCTTGGCTGGGCGTCCCACTTGGCGGCGGCGGACTTCCGGTTGCTGGAGAGCTTGGCTGCGGCGCTCGCGGCGCGCTTCTGGCGCTGGGCGTCGGCGGCGGCGTTCTTCGTCGCCGCTTCTGCCTCCTTCTCCAGGGTCTTCATCTCCTGCGCCTGCTTGCTGGCCGAGACTGCGCCAGCAACTACAGCGATCGTGCCGACAGCCGCACCAACGGCTGCGCCCCATGGGCCGCCGATAGCCGTACCCATGGCGGCGGCGCCGCCGATAGTGGCGAGACCAGCCGTGAGCCCGCCTTGAGCTGCCGCTTTTGTGATGTCGCTGTCGGCCATGGCGTAAAGTATACTCCCTGCGGTGGGTTAGAGCCAGTGCGCCTCGGCGACGAGGCTGCGTCCGCGGACCCAGATGTGCTTCCAGTCACCGCCGCCGTTGTAGATCACCCTCACGCGCAGCGAGATGTCGTAGATCCCACGAGTGAGCGCCATGCTGAAGACCGCCGAGTGGTTCTTCCGCGAGTACATGGCGACATTCGCGTGATCCGTCCCAGAGAAGATCGGGCGCAGCGTCCCCACGCGCCTCGCCCCGTTTACGAACAGCGCGAACTCGGCGCACCGCGCCGTCTCAAGGTTGGCGGCTTGTGTACCGTCAAGTTCCCCGCCGGTCTCGTAGGTGTAGAAGTTGCACATCACATCCGCAGTGCCGGTTGCATACGGCACCTTCACCCTTGCCCCCATCCCCTTTACGACTACCCAACCATGATCGTTTGAAAGATGACCTGCGTGGATGTCCATATGGTGGATGCTTCTGTCAACGTCACTGTCTGGGTTCCAGCGGTAGTGTGTATCGCTGCTGATCGCTTCGCACCTCGGGGCAGGCGCACCGTAGAAGTTTGGCTTGTAGATCTGAAAAGGCTTTATGTGACGGGAGGCGTTGGGGAGGTCTGCCGTGACGATCCCATAGTTGAGCCACTGCTCTATGGTCGTGAGCCGCGTCTTGATGCCCGTGGACCCGTCTACGGTGATCGTGTCGCCCGTGGTGAATGTCGATAGCGCGAGCGGCATTAGAGTCTCTTCTTGCGGCAAAAGAAGTTGATGTGCCTGATCGTGAACGGGTGCGACGTTGGGCCAAGTGTTGACCAGACGAACAGCCCGATCGTAAGCACATCTGTATTCGCGACGGCAACGGCTGCCTCAAGGAAGTCGATGACGATCGTTATGCTTCCCTTCACTGGGACATCATCGAGCGCCAGCATCATCCACCGACTGCTTCCATCGATCAGCGTCCAGTTGGCAGCGCCTGCGTAGTCGATCGAGTAGTACAAGGCTGCCTCAAAACGGGGTCGCGTCACGCCGCCGCCCGTGGCTACTCCCGCCATAAAGAAGTCGAACGAGCACCTGATCCGCAGGCTCTCGCCGGTCGCCTTGTCGAAGCGGAGATCGTCTTGAATTACGGGACCGCTCGCAGCCACCGCGAGCGTGGCTACGTTATGAGTCAGCGCAGCGGAGCCGTCGTCCTCAAAGGGGGCGGGCCACGACTGGGCGTCCAGTGGTCGGCTGATCTCTGCGAGGAAGTTGCGGTGATCGAGACCTTCATCCCTGATGTTCTCGGCGAGAACATTGGCCGACTGCGTGTTCCACGAGTTGATCGTGGCGTTTGCATCCGCGACCACGGCGACTTCGCCGCCCGCGACATCCGTGATGATTACTGCTGCCATCTATCGCCTCTTCTCGTCCATCAGCAAGACGCGATCGACGATACCTACCTCGTAGCCGGTCTCGTTTCTACTGAACTCCTCCTGAGAGCTTGTGAAGTGCCGCCTCGCCACGATCACCTCAGAGGTGAGGACATGACGCCCGGCGGAGACAGGGAGGGCGCCTACGATGTAGACGCTGTCGGCCAAATTATACATGATGCGCGGCCCGCTTGTGGTGATCTCGACCCCGTCAATGGCGATGCGAAACATCGTGCAGAGCTGCTCCTTGTCGTTGTCCGAGGTGGATATTGTCCCCCAGTTGATCTTCGCACCGAACTCAGCCACCATCATGAAGTCGTGAGGAGCATCGAACGTGATCTTCGGCATCCTGTCGCCGGAGGCGTCCGGTCCATACTGCCAAGACGCAGTCGCATTCCGAGGAGTGTAGGTGCCCGAGTGGAACACTTCTGACTGCGGCTTGACGAAGGTGTTGAGACCGATGCGATCCCCGAAGATCGCAGAGTTGGGGATGTTGTCGCGATCGAGGTAGCCGCTAAACTCACCGGACATCTCGCTGTTGCCGAGCAGCCAGTCATGCCGATTGATGATCCCGTCAGTCTCCATGAGCCGTTGTAGGTATCGCCAGCTCATCGTCGGCTGCCGTGCTTGCCGTGGGTAGAAGAGATCGCCTTCACCTTCATCGTCCCGCCACTCTTCACCTCGACGGCGACGCCTGAGAGCTGCATGTTGTGGACCTCCGGCGTGAATCGGAAGCTGATCTCGTTCGTTGGCCCGGTGTGCCCGGTGGAGATGTCATACCTAAGCACGATCGGCCTCAGCGTGGCCCACACGCTCTCGCCCCACACCGCAGTTCCGTACACCGGGAGGGGGTCGTTGTCCAGCTGCTGGGCTCTCCCTTGGTCCGTGTCCCTGATGTAGCCATACCTGCGGTTGATCCGGTAGTTCAACTGTAGATCGTTGTCGCCATATCCGATGCACCGCACGATGACCCGAAGGGGGCGCACATTGTCGTAGATCTGTCCGAAGTCCAGGTCTGCCGTTTCGTACAGTGGCTCCACATCGGACGGGGTACGCACGCCTTTCTTGTCAGATCCACGGGTGTAAACGTGGACCCCTTTGTTGTCCGCGCTGTGCGATCCGAAGAATAGGTAGCCGCGGTGATCCCTGGATGCGACCATGCACTTGATGGGGAAGTTATCCCGGTAACTCCATGAGCCCACCGCGTAGTGGTAGACCAGCACCCGGTTGTTATCCTGCGATCCCAACATTGGGTACGCGAGCCAGACCTCCTTGTCCCGATGGTAGATCTCAGCCCTTGAGTTGATCAGAGCCGGGCGGTTCCACTCCTCGACAAGGTCCTTGATCTGCGGGGTGAGGTCGATGAACCGGGTGGGCGTGCCGGTGTTCTCCAGCGCACCCTCAAGTAGATAGATCCCATCCAGCGCCTGTACGAACAGCCCGAGACCGGGCAGCGAAACGAGCGAGGAGGCCGAGGCGCAGCCGACCGTGCGGCTGAAGGTCTGGGCGTAGAAGCCAGTCCCCGCATCGCCTTTGATCAGATAGCAGCCCTGCTGCTTGAAGACGACCAGCGCGTTGGAGGTCGAGTAGATGCCGGTGATGGGGCCACCGTCGCCGTCGCCGACATCAATGACATTGTCCACCGGGAACATCTCGGGCCTGCCAGCGCGACTGTAGAGCAGCTGGGAGGAGGCGCGGCCCACGATGAACATCGTGTTCTTGAACGACGCGATCAGCCTGACGTTGGTCGGCCATTCGCCGAAGAGCAGCGGGTCGAAGACCGATCCAAGCTGCGCGTCGATGGTGTAGTCTTCAAAGCCGCGCGACTCGTTGTCCTGAATCTCCGTGAGGAAGTAGTGCGTGTCGCCGAGGCCGCGGGTGAGGGGCTCTCCGTCACTGTTCATGATGTTCTGCGATCGGTACACGCGCCGGGCGACGCACTCCGCAGGACCGATGGGAAGCTCGACCCACGCCCCGTTGCGCGCCTCTAAGCTATTCGGCATCGTGACGATGTTGCTGACAGCTGATCCTGGCGACTCCTGGCCCCTTTCGTTTATGAACGTGATGCGGTATGTGTATCCGCAGACGATCGGATCGTCTCCGCTTGCTGACTTTCTCCCCAGCCCAAGCTGCGCGAGCGAAGTCATGGTGCCGATGAGCGTCGGGCGCGGCGCGGGCGGCGTCGAGCCCCATCCGGCGCGCTCGGCATACCGACCGCTGAAGCAGAGCGGCTCATCGTACCCGTTGGCGAGGTAGATATGATCGCCCCAAGCCTGCGACTGCGTGCCCGCGTTGGGGCTCTTGATGAAGGATCGCCGAGCTGTGGAGTTGTCGTAGGCGCTGCCGTCACTGGCGCGCACCACTGTCCATAGCGTGGAGGGGGTGGGGTGCGCGGCTGATCCGTTAAAGTAGACAAGCTCCCCGGCTTGCGTCTCCCAGAGCATCCAGGCGAACGCCCCGTTGTGCTGGGAGAAGAAGTGCAGCGAGGTGATCTCTCCCACGGAGGCTGCGGTGAAGGCATCCGTGATGGCGCCCCCGTTCTGCGGCGCGTAGTCGTCGCCGATCGGACGGTATCCTCCCGATGACTTCCATCCCTCCCTGTCGTCCCATGTCATGTCGCGGACCCGCTTGGCGAAGCTGTCCTTGCTGTAGTACCGATTGTCCATCCCGCGCAGCGGGTAGATGTCTAAGCGATGGGAGGGGATGCTCATGAGATCTTACTTGGGACACCGTAGTTGCGGTTCTTCCGACCTGACTGCCCAAGGTCCCACGCGGACTTAACGAGAAAGCGATCCTCTCGCGTGAGGTACTTGTTCATCCCCCTGGTGATGTCTTCGGCGTCCGTCATGTAGGTCTTCGCCATCGTGATATCACCGTTGGTGCGGTACAGATCGGCGAGGACCCGGTACACCAGCCCCTGGTGGAACTGCTCCGGCCACAGCGGCGAGGACCCGGCGCCCGCGAGGTTGGGGTGCTTGACCTTGTATCGGAGGCTGATCTCCCGGTCCTTGGTGGCTTCGTACCACATTCTGACGAACTGCACGGGAGAGTCAGACCAGCGGAGCTTGAGGATCGGGTCATCCCATCCCCAGGCGGCGGCGGGGAGAACCACGGCGTCATCAAAGAAGCTGGCGGCGGCGTCCACCTTTGCGATCCGAAGCCATGGCCCATCGTTTGTGACATCGCGGCGGAAGATCACCTTCTCGCGCCCCGTCTCCAGGTTGGTGTAGGCACCTTCGCTCCACCGCATGTCTGGAAGGTTGGCGATCCGTACCTCCATGTTGACGGCAGTGGTGGTCACACGCTTGGTAGTAGAAGGCTGAGAGAGCCGGCCTTCGTACCGATGACACCAGCAGTAGTCGTACTCCGTCGAGGCAGCGAGCGCGCCTCCAGACCGGGCCACCCCGCTGGGAGCCGTGCGGGTCTCAAGGTCGGTGAGGTGCTCGTCCTCGATGACGACGAAGGATGTGCCGCGGGTGGTTCGCAGCAGGGGGCCGTCCTCTTCCGTGCGCGCGTCTACGAAAGTGAGGCGCCCCAGCTTGTCGTTGCGGCTCGTCCAGCCCAGCGCCTCGGCGCAGTCTGCCGGCAGGGGGTAGCGACGAAACTGGATCTGCCAGTCCGTGATCGCCGCGACTGCGGTGGCCGGCTTGGTGAGATAGATGACCGTTGGGCTGACGTATCTGCCGATCGTATACTCGGTGTCATCGTCCAGAACGAGGGTCTGGCCCTCCATCGCCGATGTGAACGTGGTGTTCACCCCGGTGACGAGCCTCCGGTTCGTCACCGCTATAGTGATCGTCTCAGTCAGTGCCCCGACGACCTCAGCCTTGAGGGCGAAGTTCTTCTTCTTGTGAAGGAAGAGCCAGGGGGCCTTGTTGTTGATCTGCTGGTATCTGCTGTTGATCCTGTTGATGACCGTCGTGCGGAATCGCTCCAGCTCAGGATTGAAGTCGATGATCTCGTAGATCGACTCTACCATCTCGGAAAGCAGCATGCAGACTCCAGACACAAGTGCGCTGGGTGGTCTGGCAGAGAGGAAGCACGACCAGATCACCCAGCGCAGAGACGGGCGCCAGCCAAGGAGTGGGTGGCCGGCACCCGGCTCTCAATCAGCGGAGGAAGGCCGGGTGCTTGTAGATCAGCACATCAGCGACACCAGCGGTGTCAACCTCCAGCGCGATGCCGGCGATCCGGTAGTCGTTGGTGCTGACGCCGGAGCCGAGGCCAGCTTCGCCAGCGGTGCCGCTGGCGACCAGGGGATCGCCTTCGGCGGTCGAGGTGTTGACGACCGCGTTCTCGTACTTGCCAGCGACCTGGATCGTGGTGAACTGCGGCGTAGTCGCGCCATCCACGGTAGCCGTGAAGACGCCGCAGATCCCGCCCTTCCCTTCCAGGGTGCCGCTGTTGGCGTCCACGACGGTGCAGCGGTCGTTCGCCAGGATGTCGCTGACATCCAGCGCGCACCACTCCGCTGCGGTGACGCTGGTGCCGACCCAGACTCGCTTGAACTCTGGGAGGAGGATCGCCTCGGA
>Ga0181372_1000045_pt1 | contig 32209 bp, 30 predicted proteins | sample LowvirmetaG_5_FD_130161 | JGI IMG/M metagenome (GOLD analysis project Ga0181372, IMG submission 130161) | Marine viral communities from the Subarctic Pacific Ocean - Lowphox_08 viral metaG | ecosystem: Environmental > Aquatic > Marine > Oceanic | place: Subarctic Pacific Ocean | collected...
CCGTTGTCCTTTAGGAGACGGATGGCTGCAACAATGTCAGCAGTCGAGGCTTCGTCAGTGGAAATCCTATTCATTAATTCTTCAGCCACCATGGTATGGAGGTGAGATAGGAGATTTTGTATTTTATCAGACATGGTAGATTCTTATTTGAAACAGTGTGAAAAAAGGCTTCGCTTTGGATGCCCGTTAAATTACCCAGTTCGAGTTACCCGTCCGAAGACGGCTGCAGAACATGGTAGTTGTGAATTGAAAGGCTCCGAGGGGAGGGAGTATTTTTTAATTCGCATAAACGCCTGTCTTGATGAAGTAGGGGCGGTTGATACTTTGATACATGAATGGGCTCATGCGTTGTGTGAAGGCTTTGGATTCACAGTTGTTGACCATGGTCCAGAGTGGGGAGTATGTTTTGCTCGGTGCTATTGTGTAGTACATGATGAGAGGTAAGAGTTACTCTTTGTCCTTCTTGAACTTCTCATTGTAGAGCATAATAACGTGGTCAAGAGGTAACCTAAGAACACAGAATAGAGCAGACAAGAACCCAGTGATTGGAGCTCTCATACTTGGGAATACGAAGACCAATAGGACACTGAGCCAGGCCCATTGCCATACAGTATCCGTAGTCTCTTTCATTACCGCACCAACTGCAGTAGTGGGAGCAGATGAGCCGACTGATGTAGACATGTTCGGGAGGTCTGGGACAAGTGAACTACATCCAATGAGCAGAAGCCCAGCTATAATTAGAACTAGATACTTCATTTGACTCCCACCGAAGATACAAACAGTGAGATGACAGCAGCAGCAAACGAGCAGACGCCTACCAACATTGCCTTACTTCCTTCCAATGCTCGAATACGCTGGTCGTGAAGGTTTAGACTTTCGTTTAAGACTTTCGAGGTAGCTATTAATGCGTCTACTTTCCCCTCTAGCCTTCCTAAAGCTATCAATATTTCGCGGTCTTCCACTTGACTAGATGAAGATGGGGACATCAATAACAACAGACCCAGGACAGCTATCTGCAATGGGCAACATTAGAGGAACAGGGACAGCGCAGGACATACATAGAAGTACAAACACGGCGAGGATGGCTATAATAGCCGCTAGTTTTTCTTTCTTCTTACTCATCTTTGTCAATTTGTTTGTGAACAATGTCCGACATTAGTTCAACAGGGTCTTTAGGTTCTGACACGTCGGTGATGCCTTTAAGAATTGCACTAATCTGTGTAACGACTAGCGTGATAAGTGTAGCCACGATGGCTAAGTTTTCTCCATCTGTAAATTGGACAGAGCCCAGGAATGCAAGCACGAGTAGGCATAAGTAGAACGCACCAAACACAGCAAGGTGCTTACCTGCCTTTTCCTTAGCCGACTCAGTAGCCTTGATAGTATCTATCTGACCCTTGAGGTTGGCTTTACGTAGCAGTAGCTCACCCTTAATCTCTGCCATGCGAAGCTGAATAGCCTCCTTGGTAGAACCGAGTAGCTGTGCTTCCTTAGCGTCCTTGCTTGCAGAGGTTTCTGGCTTCACCTTGTGAGGTGTACCATTCTCTATGATTTCGATAGCTTCTTCTGGCTCGATGTAATCTTTCTTGGACTTAGCCATAGGTTAATTATTTAGGATACTTATCCTTTACGGCTTGGATTTCTGCAGCCATCTCCGCAGGGAATACCCCAGCATGAAAGAGTGCGTCGAGTTGTTCACCGATTGGTGGGTACTCAGCAGCTCTCTTGTTTTTATAAGCCACCGCGTCTGCGGCCGCCTGAAGTTCTGCAGCCTTTGCGGAGATAGCAGCTTCATCAAATGAAACAGCCTCGTGGTTGCTATCATAAGCCCCAAGGTGGTCAATGGTGACAACAGAAGGATATAAAGCTCTAATTGCTTGATGTCTCATGCTCCAATCTCCATAACGGTTAGAGTAGAAATTGTCCGACCAAACGAAGTGTTATCAGTATCAGTCGCGGTACGGTTTAAGTAAAAAGTCGAACCATCTAAATTGACTTGCAACTTATATGTTTGCTCGCTCGTAGATGAGGGGCTATCCAGAAACGTCATACTACGAGTAGTCGTGGATTGGTTGCTATAACTAGAACCCCAAGCCGCGCACTGGATGCGATTACTTGCTGCAGTACCTACAGACAAGTCTGTTGCACCACGCAAAGCTTTTATTGCTGCGAAAGATGTCGTGCTGCCCATATCGTAATTTAGGTTAACCATTAGTAATATTTTACTTGTGGTTGCCGAAGGGGTTATTGCGACTGACATTCCAGTTATGTCTGTGTAGCTGGTAGATGCTGTTGAGAAAGTAGCGTCGGCTAAAGATGTGTGAACAACTTGTAGAACTTTCCCACCACTGACAGAGGTAGGGATAACAGCACTAGGTAACTTCGCCGTACCATCCAACACAGGAATATTTCCTGCTGCTGACCCCAACGTAATGTCGGAGATTAATGCGGTAGAGGATTCAGTCATTAGCTACAACCAAATCTTATATAGACATAAGCAGTTTTCGATGCGGCTAACGTGAAGTAACACGACAGAGGCATTGCGAAAGATGGGATGATGAGGGGCTGAGTGGCATCACCTGACACACATGGGTAGTATTGACCAGAAGCTACATTTGAGCCGGTCACTTCCATGAAAGCTTGGTCAGCTGCAGGAACAGAATACTTACCCGTATCAGCAACAACAGACGAACCATCGTCTACTGCTGGGAGGTATGCTTTAATTGTTCCGGTGCATGAGCCGAAGACTGAGGTAGCACCACGTAAATCAATAAGTGTGCTCCTTAAGTTTTCAGCATCTGAAACCAGCTTGTAGATGATTTCGTTTGAAGTTCGTTTTACTATTTCTTGGGAAAAAGCCATGAGATTAAATTATTATATTTGTAGTTAGAGAGAGGGTTTGGTGTGTTTGTGGTTTAGACAACGGTAAGCATACCTTTGTAATAATAGGAACTATTGCTGCCCATATTAGAAGCGCCATGCTCGAAATCGACATACGTGGTGTTGGGCTGTGTGTAGTGATTATAATAATTACCAGTGTCTCCTCTGTTAAAGTGCTGACTAGAGCCTGAGTGGCTGTAGCCGGAAGTATATATCCACTCGGTTCGATGGTAGTGGTGACTACGTGTAGTATCAAAAGTGATGCGACACCAATCATCGTCGATTTTTGTCACACTAGCCACATTAAACTTTTCACTGCTATAAACCGTGATGGTACCATCTCTTGTTACCTTGAAGTAGACTCGAGCCCATATACTGCCACCACCAGGCTCTATAGTGTAACCAGACAACGTACCGTTAACAGTTAAGTCACCTGTTACAGTGGCATCACCGCCAATCGTAGCGTTATCCGAGGTGGTCAATGTTCCTAACGAGGTTGCACCGTCCGACGTAATCTGACCCGATACTACTTTATTTGTTAGAACATCGGCACACCGTACTTGACCATCGTGCTGCGGTGAGTAATCCGTAGTTGCAAAATTCCTTCCCTTTATAGTACCTACCGCAGTTATGGACGTTGTAGCTGTTATCCCTGCGGTTGAGACTAATCCGGCGGCTGTCGTTGTACCAGCAGCGGTCATCGCTCCAGTAGTTGTGACAGTAGTTCCGGACAAACCTGTAGCAGATATATCTCCTGTAGCCGCAACATCCGTACACACAATGTCACCATCGTCATCTATAGATGCTTTAGTTACGCCGTCAGAGTTCTTAACTTCTAAAAGTTTTGCAGTTTGACCTACAGCACCTTTCAGGGTGACCGGTGTTTCGGTGGCCCCATTCGCACTTAAGGTTAACGGTGAGTCAAAGACGTTACGTGTTGTACCAAAGTTTTGAACGTAAATCTCTGTAGCATCTGGTGGGCAGTTAGTATTACCAGTGTTTGAAGGGAAGGCCCCAGTCTCAAACACAAGTACGTATGCTCCACTACTCTCGACTACCTTGTAGTCTCTTACAGTCACACCATCGTTAGACGAGGGAGCCTGAATAAGACCAGCAACATATACTACGAAGACTTCATTACGAAGTGAGGATGGCGAAGGGGAGGCCAATGTAAAGCTACTTGTCGTAGCATCAGTGGTTGTAAACTTCCAAACTTGTGGGTTAGTTGTACCCCCACCGTATAAAGCTAGACCATCTACGTAACCTTTAGTCACAGCATCTGAATCACTTACCGCTGTACCTAATGTTTCAATACGTAAGCTGTCAGCATTCCAAGCGCTATTATCAGCAGACTTTGCTATGCCTCCAACACCAACATCTTGAGCTTCTTGAGCTATGTATAAGTTCTGTATTGCAGCGTTATCTAAGTCAGCTTCCGTAAGGATTGAACCATCCTGAAAGTCAACTAAACGTCCACCAGCAGTCTTCGGGGTGACACGTTGTATTTTGATAACGGTTCCACTTGAAGGTGCAGGGCTAAATACAACTTTAGGAGTAGCTCCTGACTCATCAATAGTGTAGCCAGATGTTTGCTTTCCTGAACCCAGGTAAATGTCGAGGTGACCACTGGATAGATAAGGTTTACTACCGATGCCGGGCTCATCACTGAAGACGATATTGAAGTCAGTGTCAGTCCCGTTGCCGGTATATTGAACGAAGGAGTAGGCCATTAATTAATAATTTAAGATGTCTTGGATATTACGTCCGTATCGCGCTGCGGCTTGACGGCGTTTAGTTTGGATTCGAGATTCAAGTAGTTGAGGGAACTCTTTCTCTACTTCCCTGTATGCGCGAGACCGATACTTAGAGAGTATCTTTCTCAGTTCGCCTACCTTCGGGTCGTAGTCTGGAGTTTCCACCATACGTTGGTAACGTGGAGATTCTATGAGATGCTCTAAGGCTTCTCGTAGAGTCCTGCCATTTAGCTTAACGGTGCTATGTAGTTCTTGCCAGCGGTCATAGCTAGTTTGTCCCGACTTGGAAACAACCTCGCGTAAGTCCACTCCGTTCTTATTAGCTTGAGGAGGAGAGAACCCATGTTCACGTGAAGCTAGTTCTTTCTTTACCACATCACTACTTACTTGTGAATAGGCAAAAGGAGACATGAACTCAAGTCCACCTGGAGCCCAGTAACCTGGCTTCTCAATAGGTTCACCTAGTAGGTCCCTTCGAGGCATCAGTTTATCAGACATGCCAGGAGTTCGGCTTAACCATTGGTCAGCAGCAGAACGTATCTCGCGGTAGTATGGGTCAGAGTTCATGTCCTTAATAAGAGTAGGCATTCCGGCACTGGTAAAGCTACGTGCCCATCTTGCCCCATGAACTTCAGGGTTTGTGAGAGCTTGAACAGCTTGAGTTATACCTTGTAGGTAAGTCTTCTCACGTAGGTTGCGACTAAAGGCCATTGTTGAAGCCATAAAGATGTCCATCAATGGTGCATCATCTTCATTTTCAGCTTGGTGGGCCATACCTTCTACAAGGTCAGCAGTTACACCGAGGAAACTAGCCCAAGGGTCCAAGCGTTTGTAGCTAATCCAGCCGTCAGCCGTTTTAATTGAGTATGGTTGGTTACCTGCGCTCAACCATATTTGTCTTTGTTGTGAATCTTTCGGTCCACCACCAGTTAACTTACCGGCTGTAATAGCAGTGAGTGCAGTAACAGTCATCATACTTCCAGTAACCAGACGTCCAACGGCATCAGCCTTTAGATTAGGGTCACCACCGTAGATAGCTTGGTGATACTCAGGCTTAAGCTTAGACTTAACTAATGGCCACACGTCAAACATTGGGCTAAGTTGACGGTCAACAAACCATGTAGCTAGGTTTGTCGGGGTATTAACGAAAGGAATAATCAAACGTCCTACTGGATGCTTGGCAAGTCCTCTTTGAAGGGCTGCACCGGCTCCTTGTATTACACGAGACGCTGGGTTGGCACCTAAGTTCGGGTTGTTAGCTGATGTGAATGTAGCTTCACGTGCAAGACGTAGACCTTCTTTGGCAATATTGCCGAGGTCGTTGTCCCACATATCATTAAAGAGTTCAGTAGCTTTCTCACGGATGAGATACTTAGCATCATCACCTGCTTCACCTACTTGTTCACGTGCCATACGTTCAGCTTTGTTCCACATAGTACGGGCGCTATACATCTTCCCGTCCTCAGTCATAAGGTCGAACTTCTTCTGCACCCATTTCTGCTGTGCGACTCCATCAGAAGGATGAACGTCTTTAGCTTTCTGAGTTAAATCAGCGAGTACGTGAGCACGATAGTTTGTCTGTTTAGCAAACTCATCGACAGCTCCCAATGCTCGGAGAGGGAAGGTTCCAACACCATGTAACCAATTCATAACAGTACCAGCAGCAGTGTTATCTAACCCAGCTACTTCAGCTACATTAGTTCTACCCCGGTGCATACCTGTTGCATCAGTTAGTGAAGACCTGCCGCCTGGGTCAAGCTGACTTGAACCTTCACGTAGGACTACGGGTATCATCCCTAGACTTTCCATTGCTTGTCTTGGGAGGTTTGCAAGCATAGCTAATTGTTGCTTTGCGTTAGCATCAGTAACAAGAGCACGACCAATCATCTTCTCAATAGGCATGATGACTGTATTCATCCATGAGCCCATCGCGTTAACCGTCTGTGTCTTAACACCAGATAGTAGTGATGAGTAGTAAGCTTCCATTAACACGTGACCCCAGCCCATCTTGTAGCGACTGTTGGATACACGCATTGCGTTGACATCACCCTTCTCTATAGCAAGGACGGTTTGTTCATACCACTTCTCGCCGTCAACTTTACCGTTTTCGATAGCGTCAACTAGCTTAGTGAACTCTTCGGTTTCTACACCATCGACATACTTGCCCTCGAGTTCAGTGGTAGTAATTGCAGAACCCTTACCTTTACGCCTACGTGATGCAAACGCACGAGCTAAGGATTCCATGTTTGTAATAACAGAATCAGACGCAGCACCTAGTTGTTTCTCAACAACCATTGCTTGAGCAATCATCTGTGGGGAAGGTTCTTTACCTTCTTTCTTCAGGTCACGTATGGCGATGATGTTCCGCTTATGCTGACGTAACAGCGCAGCTTCAACATCTTGCATCGCATAGATATGAGTAAGTGAATCTTCAAACACTCGTTGACCACTTGTAGCAATCTCAGCGAGAGCTTCTGTGCCCTCAACATTAGATGTCTCATAAATTGTATGAGCACGTTGTTCAGCAGCAATAAGCTTTTCTTCATACGACATAGCTTTGAAGCGTTCATTATTACGACGTAGGTCACGTGCTTTGATAAACAAGTCACGCGCTGTGTCATCACTAGATACAAGGTCTGGTCGGCCCTCGAGGTCACTAGGTATGCTATAGACTTCACCAATGTCAGACGCGGTTGAATCTAGGTAGACAACACTACCATCCTCATTCACGACGTTGCCGTCATACTCGGGAGCACGTTGAGCAGCTTTCTCTGCTTTAGCTTTACGTGCAGCACCTGTGTTGTCGGGCTCTTGGAATAACTTAGCCGGTTGACCCCCAGGCTCGGCCATCTTCCCACCACGTTCAAACAAATCGTCAAACACTTGCTTAACTTTAGGGTCAATCTTAACGTCCACTGCTGACCCAGCAACGCGACGATAGATGTCAAGCATAGCTGTAGCTAACGTCTGGAAGACACCACGTAGACCTTGAGGTGCGCCTTCAGGAAGTGCCCCTTCTCTTACATATAGTTCAAACCCACGTGCGAACTTCTCTTCAGCGTTTACGTCCCAGCGTCCATCAGTAGCGCCTACCCATTCATCTAGTATCGTACGTTCGGCTGCAGTGAAACCACCGTCAGCTTCCGGCATACTATAGTAACGTCGGCGAACAACGTGTCCCATCTCATGAACAGCAGTTGAGACATCAGGATTGTTTAGCCCACGAACGTAAGCCTTACCATCTTCACCAAACTCAGTAACACCTTTAGCGGTGTCATAAGGATTAACTACCTTACCTTCGTCTTGGAAAAGGAAGTCACTCTTCTTGCCATACTTAGGCTTCTTAGCGAGGACTAAAGGTCCAACTTGGATTACACGCTCGGCACCAATGATAGGCTCTTGTGTGGTCCTATCGTAGAAGTATGAGTGACGCTCTGGGTCAAACCCAACTTGTACATACTCTGGGTCATTAAGTGCAGCCTTGGCTTCTGCCATAGTTGCTTTCTTTGTTCCATTCTCAAACGCTCCATCAATGGTAGCGAATGGAGACTTAGCTCCACCTTTGGCTACCCGGAGAGATTGTGTTTCTTTAGCACCAAACGTGGCGTCAGTAACAACAGCGACAGCTCGGTGTGAGATTGGTTTACCATCAGCACCATGAATCGTTGGGACCCATGTGCCATGATTTGAATACGCTGGGATGTCTAAACGTAGCCCAACTTGTTGTCCATCTTTGATGGGTGCATTTACTTTATCAACCTGACCTTTCTTCAGAGCAGACTTCATTTGAGGAGCAGTAGCAGCCGGAGGTATAAACTTATACGGGGCCACTGGCTTCAACTCATTGACTAGAGTCTGGTACTCACTTGCTGTTACTCCACCTTTCTCGCCAATAGTGGCTGCGGCATCTTGCAGTGCAGCTGAACGGCCCTGCTGAACGCCAGTGTCTTGGAATAACGAGGTAGGACGCAATGTTGCCGCACGACTGCCCATGTGTGGGGACTTCGTGTCGAACATGAAGGTGTTATCTACAGAAGTGCGCGCGAGCTTGACGGCATACGCTTCAGCCACGAATCGTGCGGTGAAGGTGCCTACGAACTTATCCTCCGTTCCGCTTGGACCACGGTCCCTTAAAATCCATGTGCCTTCATCGGCACCCTCGAAAACATCGAACCTATCCGTTGATGGAGGGGCAGCTTCACCCACACCATTCTTCTTAGCAAACTTCCTAGCAAGCTTAGGAATCTGGCGGCCGTATATAACATGAGCTGGGTCTTGGTCAGTACCTCTTACAGCTTCGTCATCAGCAACCTTGCGCGCCCCTAAGCCGGTAACTTCTCTAGCTGATTCTACATCAGCAAAGCGGATACCATCGTAGCCTTCTTCAGCAGCAAGTTTGAACATACGCTCAACACCACTGTTTAACCACGTCTTAATGAAGGGGTGGGCTGGGGTTGGCTCGGCAGTTATCTTCTTCTGAATAGTAAGTAGCTTATCCCTCTCTGCTGCAGCGGCGCGAATCTCTTTCTCCTTCTTAGCAATAGAGTCTTTTAGTCTGACTATAAACTTTTTTATTTGCCACTTATTCATAATGGCCTTCCCATCCTCGCGTGGCTTAAGCTCCTTCTTTCTCGAAACCAAAGAGTCTCTTAGGTCCATAATCTCGCTGGATAACTTTTCAACTTTTTTCTTTGCTCTCTTAAGGTTGCCACTAAGCTCTCTTGCCTCCTCTACAGAAACTCTAGGCTCACCTTCCCAACGACCTGTCTGACCTTGACGAGTCCAATCACTTTGCATCTCAAAGACATAAAGTATTTTCTTATCGCCTTCTATTTTGTCACCAAAGCGAACATGGAACATGGTGTTATCACCAAAGCTATGTACTCGCTCAGATGGCATCTTTGGCTTGTCTGGGGTAGGCACGCCTTCGGGTGTCCAAGGTATCTCCGATGGTTCTGTTGAGCCCTCACCCTTCCAACGAACAGATAGCTCGCGGTAATTCTCTATACCATCAGGGACGTACTCATCATACTTTGTAGCTAACTTTCCTTTCCCTAATGTATCATCTATCAACCAGTCCCTCATCTCTTCGATACCATCAAAATTGGCAGTCTCTGCACCCTTCTCCTGAATCAAATCCTCAATTTCAGCGTCTGAGTAACTGTTAACTTCTTTGACCAAGGCATCCGCTTCAGCGTCAGAAAAAGATTCACCGGCATTATCCTTAGAGAATATCTGTTCCTCTACCTCGACTGGCTTAAAGTGCGCCTTAGCGTCACCCACGGTTGCATTAGGGTTAGACTCAAGTAACTCATTAAGCCCAGTAAATTCCCACTCATCATTCTTACCACCGATAGACTTCTTGACGTTAGCAAGTGAGTCATTATCGTTGAACTTCAGTAGACCGTCGTAGGTCGTATGGAAGAACTTGGTTGTATCTACTTGGAACAAACGTGCACCATCAGCGGCTTGACCAACAATCATGTGTTCAGGTCCAAGCCCAAAGTGGGCAGCGTGTGCAGCAAGAGCCGTGGCTGCCTGGCGGTCAACACCAAAGGATTCCATCCAAGGACGAATCTCCTCTTCTGTGTATACCTTAGCGGCTTCTTCGTTGGCTTTGTTTACATCACCAGTTTCTTCATACTTCTTACGACTAGCTTTCAGAGCACGTAGAGGTATCAATAGACTGTCTACAGCGAGACCAATGCCTAAACCTTCGATGGCGTTCTTAAGGCGCCCAGTTAGCTCGCTGTCTTCCTCATCAGAAGCAAGGAACTCGGAGATAGGGTTAGCAAGTGAAGGTGAAGACTGAATGAGGTCCGATAGTCGGCCCTCGTTTCCTTTGAAGAACATAAGGTCTGTAGCTGCACCTTGTAGGCCAGCGGTAACCAGTTCATTACGGATAGTCCCACCCTTTAGGAAAGCACGAGGTGTGCCACCCATTAAACCTTTGCCAGCCTTTGTGGCTTTAAGTGCACCAGCGGCCTTAGCGCCCCAAGCAGCACCACCGACTCCGGGAACAGCAAAGCCAGCAGCAAAGTTGACGATGCCATCAACAACCCCACCAGCCATGGTCTTAGATTCACCTAAGCCAAAGTTGTCCGGGATGTCATAGTCAAGGCCAAAGATAGTTGGTAACTCAAGGACGCCCTCAACGGCGCCAGCGACGCCTCTAGGTACACCCATGGCTATATCGCCAACGGTTCCCCAGAAACCTAATTCTTCTTCATTGAAGTCGTTCTTAAGGGCGGCGTCAGGGTCTCCAGCAAGAGGGTTATTCTGGAGGTATTCGTATTCGTTAGATGTCATATTTAGTTTTCGTTAGAAGGTAAATCTCGCATGAATAGTTCTTGCTCTAATAGCCGTGCTTGAAGGTCACGGATTATAGCTTCGGGAGTTTCCTTCGCTATTTCAGCAGCGTTGCGTAAGTTTTGTTGCACCTTTTGGTCAAGAGCATTGAATATTTCAGTTAGCTGTTCATCAGTTGCGTTAATAGCTTCATCATAAGAATCAAATACAGGGTTAAACCTTGGGTGAATGTATTGATTATTAGCCATTGGTATGGTTTCACCATCAATAATAAACTCACGATTCTTAATTTCATCTAATGTAACACCACGTCTTACAAACTTCCCATCCTCGATTTGCCCACCATACTTCCTAAAGGCTTTTCCAGCTCTTTGAGCCTGAAGGCTCTGTAGTTGGGAGCTGTTTTCACGGTCACGATTATGAAAATGTGAACCAGAAGCTTCTAAATCCTTGAGGTATCTATCTCGGTCTTCGATGTAGTCCTCTGTTGCATTCTTATAAGCGTCACTGTTAATATTTTCGGGGTCCACATTAAAAGCCTCTGTAGCTTTTCTGATTATTTCTGTCCGTTGACTAAAGTCCGTTTCGCCCCAGTCAGGCTTGGTTGCATATCTATCCATAGGCGATTGTGAATAAATACTGCGTCCCACCATTTGAATTTCTTTAGCTCCCTCATCAGTCTCACGTATGAAATCTTCATTACGTTCCACTTCAGCCTTTTGAGCAAGAGTGGCTTCACCACTGCGTACAGCATCTATTGATGTTTGCATAGAGTCTGTTTTAGCAACCGGTTGAGACGCTCGTTCAGCCTCGAATCGTGCGGTTAGACGTGCGTCAACTAAACCTGCAATCGCGGCAAAATCTCCAATCATTGGTACACCACCTTCAGAAATAGCAGACCAATCCCTTACGACTTCTAATGTTATTTGGTTAACATCAGACAGAAATTTTGTTCTACGCATTACCGCTGCAGTGTATCGGCTATCATTCATGCCAAAATCGGCGTCGGCGATAACTATCTGTGAATCTAGTTGAGCAAGGTATGCACCAGCAACTGTTTCTCCTAGAATACGTTTACCGGAATCTCTGTAGAAATCCTTCGCTATCTTTTCGGTGTTCAAATACAAACCTGATTGGTTGATTAACTCTGATATATGCTCGGGAGTTAAACCCTCGATTCCACTTATGAGTGTGTTGATTTCTGCTTGACTGGCACCATTAGCAATTCGATTTCTAATTTCAGTAAGGTAACGAGCTGATATTTCATTTGAGGCTTTAACATCTCTCTCAGACCTTGAGTAAGCAGCATTATCGCTTTCGTTCATTTTTGTTTGTAAGTCATGGAAAGTTCTATACTTTATTTGCTCAACAATCTCCGGTGGGTAACCCTGCAGCTCTTGCTCAAGATAAGCTATAAACTCATCTCTATTGGCTTCAGTAATAGGTGCACCATTCTCTCCACCAGAATGTAAGTATGTAAACACTGCATCACCAGCGGCTTTCAGTACTTCTGAGCGATTGACTGTACTACGAGTATCCTGAACTTTCTCAGCCTGTATTAGTTGTTGTTCTAAGTTCTGTATGAGCTCTTCCTTTCTAGCTTTTCCTAGCCCATTTAACTTGAAGGAATCAGATTGAACCGCTGTCAGTAACTCTTGAACATCATCAACGTCACCCATGTTTGCATTATTCTTTGCAAACTCAGTAATAGCGGCCACCTGGATGTCACCCATCTGGTCAGGCTGTAACTGTATAGCTTCAGAGTCAGACTCATAGAAAGCTCCAGAGTGAGCGTTAAGTGCGGCCACAAGGTCACCTTCGCCACCACCCTCAGACCACTCTAGGAGAGCATCTTGTTGGTCCTCAGTCCACGCTTCGACATTCTCATTGAACATCTTCTTCGTGTGGGCTTTGGATACCTCACCTTCCCATGTAGCATTAATCTTTCCTACAGCATCACCTTGAATCGAACGGAACCACATGTTTTCCGTGGTGGAACTTGGGTAAGCCCCAACTACGGTGTTATAAGCTTGCTCCTGTATAGCAGCGAGGTCGGTATCAGGATTGTTTCCAGCCGCAATTAGTTGACGGTCAAGCTCAAGCTGGTACGCTCTACTGAATTGAACAGCTTGTTGGCGAGCGTGGAACTTATAGAACTCTACGTCACGACCCGAGAGGTCTCCGGTTTCATTATACTTAGCTAAATCAGCGTTGACTTTATCTTTGTATGGTTGCTCTTGCTTACTGAACTCTAATGCAGCAGCTTGTGCTTCCACATCGCGGTCTTCTTGACCAGCTTCGTGCATCATCTTTAGACCTTTAGATAGGTCTTTAAGTCCTTCACCTAGTTTATAGAAAGGGTCATCCTCAACTCGCAACTCACGAGCTTTATATGCTTGGACAAAGTTGTCCGAGATACGTACTTTTTGCTCATCAAACTGTTGAGCTTCTTCGTTATAAGATATGCGTTTAGCCATGATTATTTATTAGTCGCTCATAAGCATGCCACCGATGCTCAACATTTCACCTAGACCAAAACCGCCAGGCTTGGCGCCAACTTGTGACCACCCTTGGTTTATTCTGGATTCCATAGTGGCGTGAGACTGGATAGCCATTGAGTTAACATTACGACGAGACATTAAAGCTGCCCGTCTAGCGTTAACCTCTGTCTTCAGTGCAGCCCGGATGTTATCCATCTTCGAGGCAACAACATTACTCTCACCAGCAGAGACGCCTTCTATGGATGCTCTCTTATGGAGCTTGGACGCTATACCTTCAGCGTTGTTTGCAATCATGCCAGCCTCCTGTAGACCTCTTGCGGTCAAATCCTTTAGGGTGTTATAGTAAGCCTTCTTTGCGTTGCGCTCGTTAATCTCTGCGTATTGCTTTCTGCTTGACCAGTTAGCTCTATTTGTATTTGCCTTACCCATCCCACTTATCATGGCACCCCCAGCACTCATTAATCCTGCATCACACATTTAATTATCCTCCGGAGAGAAGCTCACGAAAACAAAATCTGAGTCGGGTTGAGCTTCCCCGATGTCAAACCCCATCCAACGTAGCCACTTAAGGTGCAGCTCGTTGTCTTTATGGGCAAAATTAAAGATGAAATTGTAATCCTCAGTTATACGCTCAAACCACCACCTGCAATTACGCAGGAAATACATAGAAGCTTTTTCAATATCTTCAGTACCTAACAACCAGATTCTACAAGCTCCTTCTAGGTCTGCAGGAACAACCCCAAACATAGCCGCTGGACTGCCATCAACATGGAAAGTCATAGGCTGTTCACTGGCGTAGAATCCATCGACCAATGCTTCAACAAACTTAGGGCCACCACGTGAAGCTTCAATCTCCACACTATCAGCATAGCGTAGGTTTTGAGCAATGTAGACGGCATCCTCTAAGACAGAAGCTAGAACTCTCATTATACTCGTTGCGACCTCGCTGAGTAGGAACCCTCGAAGTAGGCGGTGGATATTGTGCTAGGCAATGGAGAGTCGTTAATGATTTTAATACTTATATCTTTAGCTCGACTTCGGATTGCATAAGAGAAATCACCTGAACTAATTGGGTTGGAACCTATGAGTAAACCAGAGGCACCCAATGTTCTACCGGTGAATGGATATGAATAAGACGTGCGTTGAGATGGAGTGACTTCAACACGGAAGTAACCAGAGTCTGAGTATTCTACAGTGCCTCTACGTAGTTGTAAGCGTCCTTCATGGATAACTTGGTTTTGTGCATCTCTGAGAGCAGGGGGAGAGAACTCATACGTCATCGTATATTTCTCACCAATCCAAACAGATGTAGAGCTATAGTTACCCTCAACGTATAGGTCAACTTGGTCAGCGACCTGGCTTGTAACATTAAGTATGCTTCCCCCGGTCACCGAGCTAGTGCCCCGAGTGACTACTTCCATACTGACGCCATCACTAATCTTATATGGTAATACAAACTTAGTTCTGTCTGTTGCCGCGTCATAAGTAACAGTAGTATCTGTGTCCTTAATGCGACGGTCTATATGAGTTAAGTAAGTGGAGTCAGTGTCTATTTGTTTGGCTTGAAAACTTATCTTCTCAAGATACCAAGCGTCAGACCGACGGTTAACCATATACAGTGCGTTGTTAGCAAACATCATCCCCCTGATGTTAGAACTATCAAAGGTAAACTTAGACCAACTTGATTGGACTTCCTGACCACCACTGGCAAAATACTTATATATGTATAATGAGCTGGCATCGTCAGACGATAAGCCACACATTAGGTTTTCGGTGTCGAACGTGGATAGCTTTCGGAGGTCTCCAGGGATATATCGAGGTATGTGAAGTGTAATCTCGGTATCAATATATTGGCCCTCAACATTAGTTGAAGGTGTTAGTTGATACACGCCACTATACTCACCTCGCTCAAACCCAAAGAAGATACGATTCGAGGAGATGACTGGACTTGCTGTATTTGTAGAACGGTAACTTGAAAGCAGTGTAGCCTGAACACTATCGTTAGAAAGTATTGGTGTGCCAGTTACTTTAAACTGGTCATTATCACCAAAGACGATTAAGTCATCTTGGAAGGACACAGCACTATGTAAGTTGACAGCGTTGGAGTGGTTAATAACCAGGTTCATACAGTCAGAGGCTAATGAGTCCACTACCGAAACTGTGAAGAAGTTGAATAACTCTCCAGCTTCGGACATTGAGATGACGTCATTACTAATAAAACCGACTCGGTTCTTGTGGAAGAATATATCCCTTATCTTGCCTCCAATAAAGCCGGGGTTTTTATTAGTCGCAGCATCACCGGCAGTCCGATTGCCCCAACTTAATGTTTCGACATCTGTCCCGTCAGCTTGGCCAAAAGTATAGGTACCATCACCATCACTACTTAAAACATGCGGCATAGTGGAGGCATCTAATTTATACTTAATGTTTGGGCCTACAGTCTCAACCCAGTTACCCTCATCCATCACACCATCTGTAGTTGTTTCTTTACCAACAAACTTTACATAATAATCATCAAAGGTGGACTCAGGAGCTCCAGAGATTTGCAAGATATACCCATGAGGGCCATAGACCGGCAGGGTGTTAAACTCTTGTACACTGTCATGTATACTTGTGATGTAATCATCACCATTGGTATGACTAACTGAGACCTCCACTTCAGTCGCTGTGTTTGTTCTATATATGAAAATAACTGGGCCCTTTGACGTAGCTGTTATGTTTGTATATCCGTCAATAGCCGCAGCAATAGTAGTGGCGTCTGTCTCTATTTCACCAGTGTCAGTGGTTTCGTCGCTTGTCCCAGCTACGGTCCATTTATATGAACCATCACCAGCACTCCCCTTTAGGAAGATAAGGGTATGGCCACCAGATGTACCACTAACCAAATCAGCATTCTCTGCGGAAAGGTCGGCTGCCATTGCAGTGGTCTTATCAGGGTTAACAATGTAAGTAACATCAGCTAACGTGAGAAACTTATACTCAGCGGTTGTACTTGTAGTTGCTAAATAAGACTCACCGTCAGGCTTAGTAACTGTCTTTGCTACCCCATCAAGACCATACACAGCCAACTCACCGTCTTCGATAAGTATAGTGTGTTGCTCAGATGAGCCACGGTCAACGAAATGAACACCATCTATTGTGGTGCTTGTAGAAGGTGCGACGTAATCTTTTAGTTTGGCGATAGCTTCGGTGGGTGGACGCTTCTTTAACCCATCAACAATGGATGAATATCCATTCTCCTGGGATTCAGCAAAACCCTCACGACGGATGGTCGTAGGTTGTTGACTAACCCCGTTGAAGATACCTCGAGTGGGAAAGGAAATTAGTGCGTCTCTTGCCATTAACTTACGCGGTCAATAGGTGAACCTCGACGGATAACATTGTATGTATCCATGTTGTCAAAGATAGAGTGGTTAGCAGTCCACCCTTCATATTCAATAAGAGAGTTCCATGCGTACCTCTCGTCCATTGAAGTGAACTGGTGGTGAGTCACTGAGCCAACCATGCGGTCAGACAGAATACGTGCAGCACGAATGGTGACATATTGTTTCGCTACGTGAGGTAGGTCTTCAAAAGCTAACCCATACACAACTGTAGCTTTAATCTTATCAGTAAATTCATACGTATGTTCCTTGCGGTCATACAAGCTGGTGCCACGCATGACAATATCTATGTCCCCTGCGTTATGAGACTCAAGGTCTAACCTTAAGATAGAACCACTGACGGTTATCTTATTGTCAGCAGCATCGGGAGTGAACTCAACGTCGAACTCTGTATTGAAGTGCCAACCCTTAGCTTGGGTATCTCGGCTTACTTCAGTCAGTAAGTTCAACGCTATCGTTGTGTCTGCTGGTAGTGAACCAGTGAGGGAACTAACCGGTGACTCGCCAATAGTGGCAAGCATCGTGTTGATGGCTTCGAGTTTTGTCAGAGAGGATAACATAATTATATAGGGAGGTAAAAAGGAGGAAGCAGCGTGAGCCACTTCCCCCAAAACACACACACAATCAAAGGAGAGAACCCCTTATGAGTGTTTTATTATGCGTCAATTAGCGCGAAGTGGCCAGCAGCATCTTGACGAAGTGGTGCAGTACCGCACGCCATCTTTGCTACGTATAGTGAGCCCTGACGCTCGACCAAGTACTGAGACTCGATAGAGATGTCCTTAAGCTTAACAGTTGCCACAGCTTCTTCGTGACCGAAGACACCAGCGAACGCTATCGCAGCATCTGTGAAGTCAGTATCAACTTGGTTGTTGTTGCCACCAGGTGCAGCGTAGTCTGCATAAACATCGTCAATGTGATTTGACTTGTAGACCTTGATACCAGCAATTTCCATTACAGTACCTTCAGCAAGTGAGCCCTTACCTGAGTAATCCAGGTTGATGCCATCACCGACAACTCCAGCCTTCTGGATTAAGCGGTAGTAAAGCTCAGGGCTTAGAACAGAAAAGCGACCATCTTCAGGTAGGTCGTTAGCATCCATCTTTTCAGCAGCTTCGTAGAAAGCGCCTATCATACCCGCAACAGTTATACCAGCCTTAGTGGTAGCACCGAGATTAACAGCGCCCATACCAGCTACGATTGGGTCATCAACAGTACCTACAGAAGATTGGTACATAGAACGAATGATGTTCTTGTCCAACTCTACAGCTAGAGACTTACCTAACTCAGAAGTAAATGGCCCACGGTAATCATAGTGTGCCTTAGCTTCATCAAGTGAATCAATGAAACAAGAGCTTACGAGTAGGTCATCAATCTTGACGAGCTTCTCGTTCACTTTCATAGTGGAGAGGTAATCTGTACTGCCAGCATCTGTGTCAGTAATCAACGACTCACCAGGAGTGTGATACTTAGCAGAGGCTTTGCCAGTCAGAGGAAATTGAGCCGAACGGCCCGAGGAGATGGTTCTTGTACGGGTAAGAGGGAGCATCAGGTTCTTTTCAGAGAACGCTGTAGCAACTTCACCAGCAAAAACCTTGAGGAACATAGCGTTATCATCAGCCCACGTTCCGGTATGTACACCGGAGCCGCCAGCCTGACCGCCTAGAGAGACTTTCATAGACATGAAATTATCCTTGGTTTAGGAGATTAAAAAAAATTAGTTAGAAGTTTGCTTTTGCTTTCTTGGAAGTTGTCCACCGTAGTGGGCTACCGGTAATTACGTAAGCGGATTGCCTAGATGTTGGACTGACTGAGTTTCTGAGCTACGGATTCACGATAACCGGAATCAGTTTTGTAGCGTGGGTCACCCATTGCAGCCTTCACTTCGGCAAGTGATTGGAAAGAGCCAGAGCCGCTAACGGCCTGGTTGCCTTGAACTAAATTAGGAGCCTTACCGACAGCTTTTGTGTACTGAGCGTGTAAGCCCTGTATCGCCATCCGTGCAGTCTCGGTGTTTGCTTCAAGAGCTTTATCAAAGGCGTCAATTTCGGCCGATGATAAAGATTGCTGTGCCCATTGTGCCATCTCTTTGTAAGCATCTTCGCCACCCACTGTTGCCATGAGGGTATTGGCTTGTGCTTGAATGACGGCCTTTTGACCTTCAGCATAGTTGTCTACAAAGGAGCGAGGTAAACCCATCTTCTCCATCTCACCATATTGTTCATCGGTGAATGAGAAGTCTTGGTCACGCCACGCCTCTGAGAATTGATTTAGTTTGTCTTCGCTTAAAGATTGAACTTCAGCTTCTCCAGAAGATTCATCCCCAGAAGAAGCAGACTCTGAACCTTGCTTACGCTCCAGTTCACTATACGCTTCAGCGAGGTCTTCAGGATTGCTAAACTTTTCCGGCAACCACTCTGGACGTTCGCCCATAGATTGGTCACCTGTATCAGTAGCTTGACTTTCAGGTTGTTCAGTAGATTTCTCATCAATTTCGATTTCGGCTTGTTCAAATTCCATTGTGTTTATTCAGTTTGTGTTTGTTGCGAAGCAGCTATCATGCCTTTAGCTCCCTCTTGGATTACGCCCGGTGCTGCTTGTTGCACCATCTGAGCCATCTGAGCTTGCTGCTGTTCGGCAGCCATATCTTCCTCGGTGCGAACCAAACCATCAGGGTCAATACCTAACGATGCAGCGCGACGAGTGAGATACTCAGAGATGTCGATGTAGCTACTAATAGCTTCCGGACCAAAGATTTGACCAACACCTGAGATGAAAGCATCCAGGCGATTAAGGTCTTGACCTCTACCTAAAGCATCCACACCCGTGATTATCATCGGGGCAATGTATTCCTTTGGTAGTTTTGGCAGCTTACCTGATTTAGTTAGCTGCTCCAGCAGACGAGTGACCAGTGGTAACTGGAGTGTCGCTGCTAGTTGAGAGTAGACTGAGCTATGCTGTCTCTCGATGGACTGTTGGACTAACCTCACTTCCTCTGCTGTTACACGTTCGGCATTACGTATGGTGTCCGTGGTCAATAGGAACGCATAGTTAAGACGCTCTTGTATTTTGTTGACAGTCTCAAAAGCAATACGGAAGTCAGCAAACTTGCCAAGCTGCAACACTGACACATCTGTAGCGTTACCTTCACGTATAGCTCCATTAGGTGCTTCGGCAATCGTCCGGGCACGTGTTGAGCCGTTTGGTGAGACTAAGAATAAACAGCGAGCTGCTGCTGCTGACCCCTCAACGAGAGCTTTCTGTAAAGCCTCGATTGACATTAGGTCGCCAAAGTATTCTTCAACTAGAGAGCGCCCGTAATCTAGGCCATCAACTACGTGCATACGTAGAGCCATGTATGGGTTCTTATCTAGTGGGAACTCACCCTCGGAGCCGGGTATTAACTGCCCGTAAATCTCCTGGTGGATGTAATACTTATCCCCATCTCTGTAGCAGCAAGTATATAAATCACACTCCTGCTCATTGTCCTTACCATGCACCTCGATGATTTCACGAGTTTCCTCTGGTAGCGCCGTATGGGCTATAGTTTCCTTGGTGATAACCTTGAGTATGTTTCCACTAGCATCTCGCTTGATGCAGTAGTTATTTAAGTTAAACATACGGAGAGTGTTATCTGGACGAAGATAGAGTAGACAATTCCCAGCTACTATTAAATGCTTTAATGCTTCTGATAAGGATGGCCTGAAATTGGCTATCTCTATCTCCTTCATTACTGCACGTTCCATACGTGATAACGAAGAGTCTATCTCAGACTTTATTTCATCCAACCCATCCAACTCATTTAGAGCTTTGTTGTCTAATGTAAGACGGAAGAACGGTTGGTCCTGTGGTGGCAGGAGTGCAAGCAATAGAGCTGCACTGAGGTTGTTAACTCCACGTGCTCCAATACTATTGTAAGGAGTCTCAAGACGTGACGAAGAGTTAAAACCCTCGTCTACAAATAGAGAGGGTATAGTTAACTTAGCACAGTCCCTGGCACGTTGTAGTACCGGGAGGCGCTCTGTCGATAGCTTCTCATATTGAGAAGAAAGGGAGCCGGGTGAATAGTTCAAAACTAATAGTTGGTGTTCATGCCACCATAATTAGATAAGCGTAGTCCAACAATACCTTGCCCAGCTACAGTGTCCTTTCCACCTACAGTCTTAACACCTGCCTTCTTTTTATTGCCAACACGTAAGGCTGTCTTAGAAAATATTTCCTTTGGTGGAAGTGGGTCTATGATAGGAGGAGGGGGAGCTTTAGGGGAGGATAGGCACATCGTCAGTATCTAATATGGTTTTTTCTTGTTCCTTCTTAACCATTATTAAGAAGTCAATAACACTACGTTGTCCTGCCTTGAACCATACTTCACGTTCGGGGCAAGACAGGTCGGGGTGGCGGTTTGGATATAGTTTATCCAGAGCGTCTAAGAGATTGCTAGGGATTATCGGTAAGTTTTCCATGAGACTTTAGGAAGGCATACAGTAACACTGAGTAGTTGATTACGTCAAGGATGGTATCCTCAATCTTTTCGTCCTCTACTTTGGCCTTATTCCCATTCATTAACGTGGATAGCCTAGACATTTTATCTGTCAGACGGACCATAAAGCCTAATTCTGTGGTGGTAATGCCCATACTTTCCACACGAGTGAAGTTAGCAAAAGGCGTATCACCGCTTGAACCAGCGTAATCGTGGTTCTTCTTTCCCATCAACGCATGCGCAGATGTACATAATTCACTATGCAGTTGTAGCAGTTCTGTCGTATTCATTGTATCTCTCCGGTGTCCATAAGTTGATATTGCCGGTGACGAAATCATAGTCACCACCACGTAGAATGTAAGAAAGACGAGCTTGAGTAAGCGCGTCCTCTGGGGTTAAACCAGCGTCCTCAAATAGAGAGACCACTGTACTCCACATCTCGCTCGGTGGAGCTACGAGCATCTTTCGTTTAGCGGTCATCACGCCGACACCAGGACAGCCCTTAAAGTTATCAGCGGTGTCACCACATAGAGTCTGGATGAAGTGAGTGTATATAGCCTCATGTGGTGTCACTTGTACTACCCCACGCTCTGACTGTGAAGGGTTGTAGTGTAGGCCTGGGACTGTCATTAAGTCTTTGTCTGAAGAACACATGATGTCTGCCTCAGTTGCCACAATGCCTAGTAAGTCATCAGCCTCAAGATGCTGAATAGTTAAACATGAGTACGCCGAAGCTACGGCATCACGTAGTGGTTTAAGTAAGACCGGTTTACGTTTACCTGAACGATTAGCTTTGTACTCTGGGAAGAAATCCTTACGGAATACATCCCTTCCCGAGAAGCACATTAGAACATCATCAACCCCAGTAGTCTCTTGTACTTTTTGGACCTGTTCATTGAATGAACTCTTAGCTGCATTAAGGTCACCATACAGTGTCCAGAAGTCTTCGGAGGAATCCCAGCAAACCTCGGACTCTGCGCCGAAGGATGCCCGGTAAAGAAAGATGTCACCATCTATAATTAAGCGTGTTTTCATTATTAGTGGGTCTCAGCCCAGTTGTTTCCTATCTTAAAATCACCATCAAGAGGACAGCGAAGGTTAAAGAATTGCCCAGCTTCTCTGAACGATTCCACAATTATTTCTCCCACTTGTTCAGCAAGAGGTTCACGAACTTGCACCTGAAGCTCGTCATGTATGTGTGCTACTTGAGCAACATCACTCTTAGTAAACCCGGCAGCATGAAACTTCTCATGTGCTAAGACTGTTGCCTTCTTCATGCACACCGCAGCGCCACTCTGCAGGAGAGTATTCAGTGCGGAGTGTTCGGAACGACAGCTCAACGGTCTGCCGTCAAGACCTACTAAAGTTCCACGCTCTGAGAATGCTTGTTTAACCTGGGTCAGTAGCTGCTTCAATGCTGGCATCCCATTAAGGAAGCGGGTCTGAAGCTTCTTACCCATCGCCGGTGAAACACCAATGGTCTCACCTATCTTGGCTGGACCGCCACCATAAAGTGTGCAGTAAATTAGAGTCTTTGCTTTGTTACGGCCGTTAGGGTCACTACCCAAACCTGCAGCGTTTTGGTTGACGGAGTGGATGTCTCCCTCGAGTATCGCTTCGATGTAGTCATTGGACCAACGCCCGGTGTAGTGAGCGAGGATACGTAACTCAACTTGAGCGAGGTCTGCACCAACTAACTTGTACCCCATTGGTACAGTGAATAGCTCACGACTCTCTTTTCCATAAGCCGAACCTACAGAGGTAGCTTGTGCAACATTAGGTCGGCTATGAGTACACCGTCCTGAGACAGCACCATTGTGATTTATGCGGCCATGTATACGCCCATCTTTCTCGAGCTTTAACCAAGCAGCATCACCATCGCCAATCATACCAAGCCGCTTAGTAATCATTAGGAACTCATTAAGAAGTTTAGCCTCTGGGAACTTCAGTCTTGCTAAAGTTTTCTCATCTACCTTTGCTCTACCATCCGGCGTGAACTCGGTTGGCTTCCACCCATAATGATTAATTAAAGCATTAGCTATTTGGACTCGACTGTTAGGATTAAACTCAACGCGCTTCACCTTGAACGGACCAGGTGTAAGTGTCTTACGTTCCTTCGCAGGGCAATCACCTTTACGTATAAACTTCTCACCACTTGCAGGACTCAGCCAATACTGCCGCGTCTTCATTGTGGTTTCGGTAGCTGGGAAGACAGCAATCAGCTCGGACTCTATCTCTGCACGACGCTTCACTAAGTCTGCGTAGAGGATGTGAGCACGCTCAACGTCAAATGCAAAACCTGTTTGCTGCTGCTCATCTAGGATTTTTGCAAAGGGCTGTTCCAACTCAATACAAGAAAGAGGTAGAGAGGAAACATCTTCCCAAAGTTTAAGAGTTACCTCGAGGTCTTGAAGACAATACTCCCCCATTTCTGGCGAATACTTCTCCCACGGGTTTTCCATAGACTCACCGTACTCACCCTTGTAACAGCCTAGACGTAGGCCCCATGCTTTCAACGAGTGGCTGCCTATAAGCTTGGGTGGGTAATCAGTACGCCCATAGTCAGCCTTCTTTATGTCTGCATGTTTAACTCGTGCCAGGATTACGGTGTCACGTATGCTTCCACCAAACGTCCACTCTGGGTAGAGCTTCTGAATAACAGGGATGTCATAGCCTTGTATGTTTTGTCCAATCAAAGTCTTGGCTTGGGATAAAACTTCAAGGCCCTCTTTAATTTCATGTGGTTCAAACAACCGCTTATCCCCAGTATCTAAGTCGAGTACACCAATGCAGTGAATGGTGGATACGGTAGGGAGTAACCCGTTTGTCTCTAGGTCAAAGATTAGTGTGTGGTCCTTCATTAAAATTCAAAGTCGGCTTGAGTTGCTGGGGGAGCTGGTATGAATTGCATACGCTCCTTGTCAAAATTGAGTGTCTGCATCACGCCAGTATCCCCAGAGAATCTGTTCTTGAGGCATCGTGCTAATACATGGTTAGGATTCTCTTCATCCTGTTGGTCACGCTCGAGACCAATACAGATGTCAGCAAGCCCAGCAATTTGAGTGGAACCTCGAAGGTGACTAAGGGATGTACGCCCACCTTCTTCCATAGGCTTACCCTCAACACGTTTAAGGTGACTCACTACGATGAGACCTATGTTTAGATTCTCTACCGCTTGACGTAGCTTAGTCATTACAGCGTCAATACGCCGACGTTCATCGCCTTGGTCGGCAGCCCCAGATAACATCAGAGTGATGTGGTCTAAGAAGATATACTTGTAACCAGCATGAGCTAAGAACTTAATCTTACTCATCATGTTGTCTGGGTCTATTGAACCAAAGTGGTCGTAAAGAACAATGTTGTCCTCACCAAACACATCATCAAAAGCCTTGTCCAACTCATCTTGGTCGAGGTCATAGTTCAAGTGCAAAGCTTTGTGAGTATGTATACCTAAGAATTGTAAGGCCGACTGTCTTACATTCTCCTCGAGGGCAATGTAGGCGATGGGTGTTTGCTTACTTAAGTGATACGCAATCTCGCGGCACAATGTGCTCTTACCTATGCCGGTGCCAGCGGTAACTACAACCAGCTCTCCACGACGTAGGCCGTAAGTGGTCTTATTAAACCCTTCCCATGGGTACTCGTGACTCTCAGCTTCAGAGAAGTCAGTGACTGCTGCATAAATTTCTTCCTTGAAAACTAAGCCGTCAGGTCGGTGAGGTTTTGCTGACCACATAACACTGACAAGTTCAGACTCACGACCAGCGACAAGCATGTCATTTACATCCTTCATGCCTTGAGGTAGTTGAGTGATGTGCGCTTTGCCTGGACTCAGTAACGCTGCACATTCAACGGCAGCATCACGCCCCGGCTTATCCTCATCGAACATAAAGATAACTTTGTCGAATGACTCAACGAACTCAATGTTGTTACAGATAGCACGTGATGCTGACTGCGCACCGTTAGGAATTCCAACCACCGGCCACTTCAGATTCTGCACTTGGGCCATTGAGCATGTATCAATTTCTCCCTCGCAGATAACAAGTTGTTTGCCACCTGACCAAAGGTGTTGACCAAACAGCGTCATCTTTTTGGCTTCCCCTATGATGGAGAAGTTCTTGTTAGAGTCGCGTAACTTCTGAGCGACTACACGCCCATCACCATCTCGGTAACTAGCTACTTGATACTTATCAGTAATACCATAACCATACTTGCGACATGTGTCCTCTCGAAGTTTTCTTTTGGGTATGTCTCCATACTCCACAGATAAAAAGTTTTGTGTGTTTGTGGGTGTCATTGGTTCTGGTGTTGTTTTGTTTTGTGTCTGTTTATGTATCGAACAACTGAAGCAGTATTCGTGGTCTGTGTAGACAGCCCTTGCATCACTGCTCCCACAGTCTTCACAAGGGCCATGCTTTAAGAACCTACTATCTTCAGTTTCATTTCGACGCTCGGCTGTGTGTGTTTCTCCGCCCATTCTTTCCTGCCTTTAACGGCTATGATTTGATTGTCATCAACGATGATTAAACCTTGGATGCTATCTTGAATCCCTTTAAGTAAGTTATCTACGTCACACCGTGGGTAATCTAACTTCGTTGACTTTGGTTGTTGTAGTCGGAATGTAAATTCACACTCGACTGTTTGTGTTAGGGGTAAATCTTTTCGACTTACCCCAGATTTTATTATGGCCTCTTCGATAGCTGCTGGTGCTGCCTTGCGGAATGCTGTGTAACGCTTCCCGTAATAGGTGCCCCATTTACTTATCCTTGGCCGACTGGCTGGTACTGGTGATATTGGTATACTGAACTTAAGTGACTTACGTCTCACTAAAAGTCAGCGCCACTAAAGACGTCGGCTGCTGGTGCTTCCTCCACACCTGCGTATCCGTCTTCAGCGTCAAACAATTTTTCACCCATGTCACCGCCTGGTGTGTAGGTCTTAAGGTCGATGAGCTGCACAATCTTCATACGAAGTGTCATCCCAACTTTACCTGCGATGTTCCAGCAGTATGGCTCAAAGGCGATACGTAATACTGAACCACCACCCACCTTATCGACGGGCTTTTGGATTGGTTGGTTTTGTGCTGACTTCCAGACAAGGGAGTTTATCCATGTATCACCGGTCTTACTATTCTTACCATCTGCCTTAAGCTTAAACTTAAAAGCAGTCTCACCAGTAGGTTCCTGGGTGTCCTTATCCAATACCTCTGAGTAAGGTATAGCATCATGCTTCTTAAGCTTGCGGCCTTCCTGCTCGGAGAAACGCTTTAGTTCAGCGTTGTGAAAAGCTTCAAGACTTGCTTGGAACTTAGCACTGTCCTCGACAGATGGAATAAGTTGAACCTTGTACTCAGGAGCGTTGCCGTATTTAGCGGCGTACTCATGGTCCGGTTCGTTAAGGTAAGGGAAACGTGCAACGCCTCGAGGGCTTGCTTGAAGATTATGTTTTGCGCTCATGTGTAACTCCTAGTTAAAGAAATAGAGAGAATTAAAAACCGAAGATGGGAGCATATTTCCAAGCTTCGGGGGTTGCGGAAGGTCAACTCCCGTCAACTGTTCACACAATTCGGCGCGGAACTCAGCGAGTACATCCCTATCAAAAAGAGACGAGGCTGATTCTCGGACGGCTTGAGCTAGTTGAGGTAAATCTGCGGCGTGACACCCGTAACTATCGTGCACCATTGAGAAGTGCGTTACGTCTGTTGCATTACAAATTGTCTCTACCATTAAAGCTGCGTCGAAAGAGTGTGTGAAGTTTGCAGTTATAGTTTGTCGTTGTCTACGACTGCTTATGACCGGAGTAGGTTCCTGGACATAAGATACATGATAGCGTTGCCCAAGATTAGTTCTGACCTTTCTTGCGTTTTTCTTAAAATAAAGGTTAGTGACTTCAAGCCCCGTTGGAACGGTCCATGTGATGGGTTTGGCCTGTTGAGTAGCGAGTGTTGCGCATAGTTGGAGGTAGTCCTTACCCTCTAAGACTGCTGGTATGTGGTCAGGCAGCACCTTCCAAAGAAGTTGAGCAAGATAGTTGGCGCCAACAAAGTCGTTCTTCCAGTTAGGAACAAGGCCATCTTCACGCTGCTTCTGAAGCCAGTCAAAGATAGTTCGAGAGACACCTTGTAGCGTAGCCGAGTAAGGCACAATCATTACGGCACCCTTGACGGTGCTTCGGTCAATGCCTATGCGCCGCCACTCTTGTGAGTAGAAACCATCATCTAGTTTACTGATAACATCATCAGCTACAGCTCGGTATAAGTCCTGTGGGGTCTCAGAGTACGTGCAGTTAGTTGCTACACCTGTGTATTCATCTCTCCGAATCAATGCCCAAATCTGACAGCCATTATTTGTACCATCAACATGGCATGGTAGGTAACTCGGAGTCTTTGGTTCGCAAAGGATAGAGTGGTATTCGATAAGCCAAGCTAAGAACTGGAAGGGTTCTTTAGCATCAACCCAAAAGCTCATGTAGTTTAATGGGTCATGCCCGGCGTTGAAGATAAGCTTTGTGTTTTCCTCAACCCATGCAACACGCTCATCAAGAGTTAAACTAGAGTGACCATAGTGGTTGGCACCCTTCACCTTGTAAGCCTTGAAGTGTTCTTCTTCAGTAAGTGGTTTACCTTTAGAGAACTGAAGGAGACCTCGAGATAAATCATCTCCTTGGTTGTTTAGTCCAACCGGTACGGAATACATCCGACCTCTGAAGTCTAACTGTTGAGGTAAGAAGAACTCTGATACTGAACTGAACTCCTCTGCTTGTTGAATGAGTCGAGCAACAGTTAGCTTCCTGGTCTTCATCTTATTGTTTGTTGCAATAACACGTGCCTTCTCCGCACCATATTGTTTACGTGCTTCCACGTTAGTGCTGATGTCTGTTGGTACTGTTGGGAAAGGGATAGGTTCACGCATAGGTAAACCAGTGACGGGGATGTTGTTCTTGTATAAGTGTTGAACCACTTCAAGCATACGTCCATTGACTGACCAGCCGGTGTCCTGCACTCGGTTGATAGCGTCATAAACTTTAGGCATTGCCTCCGGTGTAAACTTAGAGAGGTCACGTTGTGACTTAACAAGTGTAAGTGGTGTGTCAATGTAGCCACCAACATCCGGTGCACCCCACGACAACGGTTGAACAACCATTGGTGTGTACAGTGGGCGCAACTCCTCACGAAAACCATGAGCCTTCTCTAGCCAATCAACCATCGCATCAGTAGGAACAACCACGCTGCGGTTACGGTTACGCCTTGCGTCATAGCTGGTCTGCACTTCGACAACACCAGTTGACTTAATGAACAACTCAAGGCCGACAACACCGGCCCTTATCTTTTCATCAATAGTCCATGCGTTACTTTCAATGTTGATTGCCTTACGTAGAGCACCAAGTAAGAACTCACCTTGGCGTCTGCTGCCTCGGTCAGTCCATGTTGACTTCTGAATGAGTCTAAATGTTTTAGGGTCTTGAATGCGGAAGGCTTCAAGTCGTGCCTCTTGTGACAGTGCGGTGCCTATTGAAAGATGCAGAGCAGTGATTGATTTAGCAGTGGTGATTGAGTTAAGTACCGCACGACTGATAAGTAGAGCAGTAGTCTGAGAAGGTAAGGCAGACATTAGTGGTAAAGCGGCGTGACCTCTGCCAGCTCTACGTCCGGCGTGTTCTTTCCATTCGTCTAACTCTTGTTCTACAAAGGGAGTCAACCGAGACAACGAAAGACGGCCAACAGCAGTCTCTGTTTCTTCTTCATTCTCCTTATAGTGGCTAACTGTGGTGCGGTACCTATGCTTTGCCTTATCCTTAGCAGCTTGTTCTAGTTCTATTTCGTCCATGATGTTTAGCCACATACTCTGCCACAAAAGTGGCCACACTTGCCGCAAAATGGTAGCGGCTGTGGATTAAGTGTCTGGTGTAGTTGTGAGAAAAAAGTGTGGCGTGTGGCTGATACAGGTACCTGAAACCTGCGCGTATACCAATTCCGCCACCTGGGCCCATAGAAACCACCACTTTCTGAGTGTTCCATGGTGTGATGACCACTGGTATAGGCCACATCAGCCACACAATTACCACACTTTTTATCTCTGAGTAACATTAGTTATTTATGCCAGTGCATCTAGTTTTTGAATGGCCATAACTGAGTTCAGTGGGCTTAGGTGACTGTAACGTAGAGTTGTTTTTATATCTACGTGACCAGCCAAGTTAGCAACCACTGGTAGACTCTCACCATGCTGCACTAAGAGGCTACAGAACGTATGTCGGCACGTGTGCCAGATGAAGTCTTTATCTTCATGCTTACCTAGGATTTTCCTAAGACGCTCCCAGGCGGAACGGCAGGTGCTCTTAGAGAGACGAGTAAACGGCCCGTCTTGTTGGTACTGAACGTCCACCCCACGTGGATAGACTGCATTGAATGCTCGTCGTGTCAGTGGGATGGTACGGTCTGGGCTACTGGTATGTTTACCACCATGTATGAATACAGCATGGTCATCTCCCCATGGGCGTATGTCCTTAAACTCAATGGTCAATGCTTCCATCAACCGAAGGCCAGTGTCGCACATGAATTGAAAGAGCCGGGCATAGTCCCCGTCACCAAGTGTGTTAAAGGCAGTGACGATTTTCTCTTGCTCCGGCATACTGTAATAACTGATACGAGTTAAGCGTTCCGGCCTACGTTCTATCGCAGGACGCCGACGAACCCAACCACGTTTATAAGCATGTCGAAATAAAACAGACAGGCAGCTTAACTTTCTGTTTATCGTGCCATCAGCTTTGCCCTTCTCTCGGAGATGTAAGACAAAGTTATCAATACTAACTTCATCTATTTCATCCATCTTCTTAAGTGGGCCAAAGTAATCCACCAGAGCGTGAGTGTTAAGTACAGCAGTACGTTCCCCACGTTGACCGGACCAACGGTGTGTTACCACATCGTCGATACAGTCTTGTAATGTTTTACCTTGGCTACGTGCCTTGTAGACTCGCATGTCTACGGTCTTACCATTCATAACATCAGCTTCAGTCTTGGCTGCCCAAGCTTCAGCATCATGCTCAGTCTTGAATGATTTTCTTAAGCGGCCGTTAGGTAAGCTCGAGTGTCTTACTTGAGCTTCCCAACTGTTGCCGCGTGGTGTTACTGATTTAGTCAACTTGTCCTCCTGTGTTGTGATGTGTGTTTTTAATGTTGTGGGGGTGGGATTTCAATACCCTTATTTATTTTAATGGTATTCCATCTAGAAGTACCTTCACACGTTGAACGTAGGGTTCAGTTGCCTTCTTCTGAGGGCCACGAGGGCCACCGTTGAAGGTAGCTGCAAGGTGCTCTACGTTATCCATTGGGTTCAACCACTGACCATAAGCCCAGCGTTGAAAGTAGGCATCAGCTATACGACGGGCATACTTAACGTCTTTAACGTCTTGGAATACCCCAGCTATCCTATCATCATATTCTACAGCGTCATACCAGAAGGCGTATGTTATCTGCAGTGGGCCATACTCATTGAATGAGCCACGTGCATTAGCTGGGTTACGGTGTCCTCCAGTCTCTACTTCCTGAATAACTTGCAGGAACGTGAGTTGGTCTTGAGTTAGGAATGAGTGAGCCTCCGGTTTAGAACATGATGAGGCTATGAGAATTAAAATTATGAAGATGTGTTTCATTGTGTTTTGTTTTTAGTTAGGTAGTGAGTTGCACTGTTGTGTGAATTTGCCTTAAGGGTGGCGCATCCAGTTGAACAAGTGCGGTAATGTGTTGGCCCATTGAAGGACCGGTGGCAGACGTCACATCTTTTTGGATAGATAGCGATGTCTTCCACTTCTACGAGGGCACAGTTTGGGCAAGGTGAAGATGCAGCAAGCTGCTTACAATCAGAGCACTTAACAACAGGTACTTCTACCCAACTGCCATCGAACTCATCATCCGGATTTTCAACAGGCACTAAGCATGTATTCTCTCCGGCCTTCCACATAGCACCAGCTAAGACGATGCTACGTGGTCCTCGCCCTATTGGGCTATTCTTCTTCATCAGCCTCGACAGTTGTTAGAGCTGTTGTTAAGTCACTCAGTCTAATTTGCTGGCTCGGGTAGATGTCCTCGAGTGGGAGCTTGTTAGCTTTTAGTAGCTGATATTCAGCATCCTTTAAGGAGCAGATTGTAGCCTCGTCATGCCACGTGGTGCCCCTATCATCGACGGTTACGACTATGAGCTGTACCATTAGTCCATGTATTGGTTAATCTTAACGGCAGCAAACAGTCCGGTTATAAAGATAGCCATCTGTTTCTTGGTTAAGCCGGGAGTTAAGTGCACCTTACCACGACGAAGACGCACGAGGCCGTCTCCCCAGTCAGTGATAAAGCTAGAGTTAGAGATGTAGGCAAGTTGAGTAAGTGCCTCCTCGATGTTGGCCTTTGATGGCCTATCAATTAAGTGAAAGTGTGATGTCATTTTATTTTATTATTAGGGAAGCTAAGGTAGCTATGATGATGAGCCCCAGTATTACCTGGAGCTCCTCCTTATCCGGTGTGTAGTCAGTCACTATGCTAGTGAGTCACCCCGGGGATTTTGCGTTGAGTAGTGCGCCTCGTCCGAGCCGTAGCGCTTGCCACCGTCCGGCTTTAGTAGGCGTCTACGTGCTCGCTTGTAGAGCTCGAGGCAGCAGTGTGTCTCGAATGCGTTAGGGCCAAAGGTACGGTATGCTGATGCAAAGGCATCACCGAGTGCTAATGATGTCTCATGTAGCTGGATTTCTTTTATTGTGGTGTCTGTCAAAGTATTATTTTGTGTTAGGTTTAGATGGTATCGCTACCGTTATTAGTTGCTCTTGAATCGAGCCGCTGGTCTTAGAGATTTTAAGCCAGTGTGCTGGGCATAAGTGATATATGCCTAGTTTTCTATCTGCTACCGAGATGTAGTC
>Ga0181372_1000048_pt1 | contig 31107 bp, 35 predicted proteins | sample LowvirmetaG_5_FD_130161 | JGI IMG/M metagenome (GOLD analysis project Ga0181372, IMG submission 130161) | Marine viral communities from the Subarctic Pacific Ocean - Lowphox_08 viral metaG | ecosystem: Environmental > Aquatic > Marine > Oceanic | place: Subarctic Pacific Ocean | collected...
TGAAAAAACAACTCCAAAACAAATTGTTCAAAACGTTTTATTCCCATATCTGCAAATAAAGGCTCAAACTCTCTTTCGATAAAATCACCCATTGGTACCATTTGTTCTTTTATCAGAAAAGCTAACCCATCTAAACCATATGGATTGCTAAATGGCAAATAATCAGGACTGTTGATATATTTTCCTTCAAATGGCGCGAAGTTGTACTTGTCGATAACGTCTTGTCCATATATATTTTCTTCAGTGATCGGATCAATTAAAATTTTCCCCTCTTTTATGTTTTTCATTGCTCTGGCATACATTATTCTATTTGCATAATATACAACGTGTGCCGGAAATTTTGGTTTAAATTCTCTTCCAGGTACAGCTGGGGTTGGTGGTTCTTCTCCATATCTGAAGTTACCCAAAGGAGACATGTCAAGAAATCCGGAGTCAGGCCTATTCCTATTTTTTCCTCCAAATGCCGCCGGTTTCATCTGTTGCTCAGTTCGGGCATCAGCTTCTGATAAAGTATTGTGCGTTTGGTCATAATCTAACATGGCTAATTCATACAACAAATTTTCTATTATAACATTCACAATAGGTTCAGAACTAAGCATTTCCTTTATTTTGATAGATGATGAAATTGGCAATAAGCGGAGAACAGTCTCAAAAGCACAAATTTTTGCTAAAATCAAAATAGTGCCTTCAGCTTGTGCTCTGGCTAAATTTGGAGTTTCTTCATTTAAGTCTGGTAGGGCTTTGCAAGTTAAACTTTTATCTCTTTCTTTTACATATTCCTTTATTTTTCCTACTTTTAATAAAGTTGCTTCTATTATATTACAACTTTCATCTGCTGAAAATGCCTCTACTGGAAAGAAATTACGAAAAAATATTGTAAGATTTTCTATTCCCTTCGTTTGAAAAATATCTGAACTGCCTATTTTATTAAAAATATGGTTTCCGATGTCTCGTGTTAAAGTATTAAAAACAAATTTTAATCCTTTTTTAGAATCAACCAACGAAGATGGATATCCACTTCCATCTGGAGCTTCTGGCCATGCTTTGTTTATTTCTTCATAGAATTTTTCAGCTAACGGAGAAGTATAAAACGTAAAATCACCCCACGCTTCAGATGTTAACGGTGGATTCGGGTTTAAAATAGTATGTGTGGTTGCTTCCTTGGGATCTATAAGCTCTTTTACATTCAAAACCCCATCTTTAACAAAAACTGCAGTTGGACCCCACAAATTCAAAAAAGATTCCATTCTGGCAACGGGAAGAAATACAACTTTACCGCTTTTTATTGGATATGTAATCCATTTGTTTTCGCTTTGTTTGAATGGAATCCATTTGTTTTCGCTTTGTTTGAATTTACCTAAATAATTTGCATACCACAGCTCTATAGCCTGCGGATAATTGTTATTATCAGTTATGTAATAATGTATTTCTTGTGTACCAGAAGCTAGCCCAACATAAAAATCGCTCATTATGTTGGAGTTGTTCGTGTTTGGATACCATCCCATTGGATTATTTAAACTGTCTTTAATAACTGGGAGTATCTTTGTTATTTTTTTAAACTCAGATGGAAGCGACCCAGATATTGTGCCATCCGCATTTCTGCCGATCTTTACCTCGTTATCTGATGAGTAAAGCTTGCTAGCTTTTTCAATTGCGCCTTTGGAAAGTTTAGCAACCACATTGGCCTCTCCAGTGAGTAACTTGTTTGAAAAACTAAAGACTTCTCCTCTAAATGCTCCAACAATCGGTCTAAAATTTTGTTCCATCAATTTTGCATTTATTGCGTTGGTCGGATATACATCATGAGGAATTGCATTCGGACTATTACAATCTCTTGGGTTGTCTATTGCTGTATATTCCGGATTCCAACCAATATCAATCAACTCCATAAGCTTTTCTAATCTTTCTGCTTTTGCTCTTTTGCATATATTATCAATTTGGTCATTTGTGCAGTGCCCTATCAACAAATCACCACACACTGTGCGAACATATGGAGGACACTCTTGATAAAGTTGAAGTTGCGGTCCAGGTTGTTGGATTTCTTCACAATATCCGGCTTTGATCAGTGGCTCAAATTCTTTAAAAAAGTCTGTAATTTTTGCAAAAGAGAGGGATTCAGAATTGCCTTTTAAACTTAAATAAAATTTGTTATATCTTATTTTTATTAAGTTTTTAACAATTTTCAGCACCTTTATTGAAGCTTGGCCTTTAGTTAAGGAGCATAATTCTATTTGTGATAATAACAATTCTAAATCTTCCATCAAACCAAGAAGATCACTTACCACGTCTGGATCTGTGACGTCAATAAAAGTAACCAACTTCATTGCTAAATCGCGCGCGGCTTTAGTTGGAGTTTGAGCCAATAGATCATCAAACCTTGCTTGGCCAGGAATTTTATTTACTTTATTGTCATCTTCCGGGTCTTCAAACAAGCCGTACAGCGCGTCCCACATCAGATTACATGCATCTAGCAAGGTCGTCAATATCTTCTTAACGAAAAAAAGTACTACAGTGTGTAAAGCTTGCGCTAGGGCGGCGCGGAGAAGTTCCACAATATACATCCCAATATTATCAGTCTGCATTTTAGGCATATTTGGTTGTTTAAAATTAAAAACTGGAGCATCAGGATCATATTCAAAAAGCGCTGCTATTGATTTATATAAAGCTATGAGTGCTTCTACTGCTTTTATGCTATAGCTTATTATATTTGCACAAATCTCTTTCATAAGATTTGGATCTTCTAAGCTCATTATTGCATCCGTTACTCCTGCTGCGGCTGCAGCTGTTGGACTGCCGCCTATAGGTAACGGTATCCATGATCCCGCACTTTGATTGGAATATGTTATCATTGAATCCATTTCCACTTGCTGTCTTCGGCCCATGGCGGATTCAATATCATAATTAATAACTTTTAACTTTTGTTGTAAATCATTTTGCACAAGAAGGTTATCAGTGATGCTCAGCTCTGTGTTAAGTTCTTCTCTTCGATTCACAAGACTTAAAATTTGGCTGTTATATTTCTCTCGTTCGTCATTAAGTTCATTATAATGTCCTTGGTTTATTCGTTTTTGAGCTTCAATTGTATTAAACGAATCAGTAACTTGACTTGAGACCTCCGCAGCGGATCGTAATTTGTCGAATGTACCATCTGTCGCCATGGCTTCAAACCACGTATCGACTCCCAACTCTTTCATTGCATATCTACATAAAAGTTCCAACCATTCATCAGGATCTAATGCGCACTTTATTATTTCTAATACTAATCTTCTAACATCTGCTTGATTCAACACCTCATTGAATATTACATCAAGACCATACGGAGCACCCTCGCTAATTCTAAGTCTATCTACTTTTTCTGGTAGGCTCGCAAAAAAATTATCCGTCATGTCTACAATCGCATGGCCAGAATAATAATCATATCGCTCAGCCCAAGAAGGGTTATTTGATCTTGCACCAGCCAATGATCTTTGGGCCGAGCTAGCTATAGAACCACCGTGTTTTTGCAAAAATGCATCTGTTGCTTTTTGATATGCTACTTCATCACCATGTGTGGTACTTGTCTTTGAAGGGCCTCCCTGTTCTGCAGTCAAAGGGTATACCATATCACTAATGAATTTAAATATATTTAAATTGGGAGTTCCAAGTTGAGGGTTTAAATTAAATTTAGTTTTAATCCCCTCGTTAAACCCATTGCTTCCGTGCATTCCTGAAATTAACGCAACAGTTCTTGGGTGTCTAACTCCCGGTTCTTTTTGAAAAGATGCATAATCTTTCCTTAAGCTTGGGCTAAAGCCGCCTCCAATAATTCTATGATCTTTGACCGGGCCCAACAAACGGGCGCCCACTATTCCAGACACAGTATTTAAACCTTTTCTAAAAGTGATTTCAGGAGCATATTCTCTTACATAGGCGACTTCGTATGCTCCTGAGTAATTCGCAGTCTTTTTAGTCACACCAATTTCAATAAGATTTCCAGGTTTATTCCATAATTCTGGGTATCTGGCCCAATCTTCTAATTCGTTTACAGATAAATGCTCTGGCTCGGTGTTTGGCAAAACTGCACTTCCATCTGAGGCTCTTTGCAATAAAGATTTTAATGCAGATTTAAATTTTCTTACGCGGTCGGCCTCTTCTTTAAAGTCGAAGGCCCATGGTATAACTGTAAATGGCTCTTCTAGCTCTTCTCTAATTCCATGATATATTTCTAATGTTTTTGCTATTTTATTAAATTCTTCATCAATTGAATCAATTCTTACAAGAATGGCCTTTGTTGGGTCAAGGGCTTCCATAGAAAATTTCCTAGGTACCGCGCGAAGCTCATTAACTACCGATTTTTTCATTCCAATCAAAAATGTAAGACCAGGATTAACTTTGCTTAAATGATCATCTGGTGCACCGACGTGAGGATCTACTCTGGTATCGACTTCAAATTGTCCAAATTTCACATTGTCTTTATTAAATTTTCCAGGGTTGTGTTGTCTGCCCCATAACTGTACAGCATAATAAAGAGATCTTTTTGTTAATTCTTCAAAATGTTCTGAGAGGGGGTCTGTATAAGAATATTCTTTAGCGGCCGAGTTCACGTTTTGATAGTTTCTCCAATCAAAAACATAATAATACCAGTCTCCAACTTCGTTTGCAGTGGGATCACCGACTGGTTTTCCTAAAGGCTCGTCAATGCTCAAGGGCTCTATATCACTTATAAAAATATTATTTTTTGTTACTTGATAAATAAAGCTGTCTTCCTTTATCTTTGTCGCATAAAAATCAACTATTTTCGCCTTTTTATCCATGTCGGCAGAAGGAGGGCGTTCTGTCATACCAACAAGATTATCCCATACATCTATATCGCCTGGTTTGTCGGTGGCCGGCCAATATTTTTCAACTATTCTTTCTATTATACTTCTTTCAACTGCCATAGTTTATTCCTAATTGGTGTTATTATAAGTACTATTAATAAAACACGTACCTGTCTGTGTTAGATATTTGCCTTTTATACTTTCAAGGTTGTTACTGTGAGATGTAAAAGACATTAAAGTTTTGCTAACAAGAGTATTGTTAACATCCATTGCTCCCTGGAGGATAGGAAGACTTATAAAAACGTCCATAAATGGTATTGCTGGTGGATGCGTGTGCAAGCCCCAGTAAATATTTGCACTGATCATCTGAAAGAGAAAACCTTGCAATGTGCTTTGCATCTTTATCATTTCGCTTAAAATCTCACTAAGACATGATCTTAAATTGTCTCCCTTCACCAAAGGTTGCAAAGATGGCCCTTCGGCCAATATTGATTCACTACCCATCATTTCATAGCGAGCATTATCTCTTCGTCCTTGGTTGTTGGCAATTAAATCAATTCCATTATTTGTCAGCACCGTTCCGAATGAATTTGTACCATCAGATTTAGTTACTAATTTAATCCCTTCATTGCCAATAATTCTTACGGCATCTGCTTTAATAGCGATGCCCGACCTACCTACCGAATCTCCGACTTTACCAGGGGGAATATTAAAATTTTTATCAATATCGGTTTTTTGACTTATATAAATTCTAGCAGCATCACTAGCCCATGCGACAGGTATGTCAGTTTCGCTCTGGCCGTGTTTTAAACCTTGATACGGCGTGCACATGGGGTCTACCAGAATCCTTTCTGGAGGTGCATCAGGAGTGTAATTATAAGTTTCCATCGGACCTTCTTTGCAACTCATTCTACCAACAACAATGTCGATCATACCACACCCGGTATGTCCTTTTCCGCCATAGCCCGTATGTTTTGAACCTGGGCGGTCTCTTCCGAACACAATAAAAGTATTATTTTTACCAGATATAACTGTTTCACAATCCGCCTTGGCAAATTTAGGCAAAGATTCTTTAATATTTCCACAGTCAATGCCCATGTTTGCTATTTTAGCAGATGTGTCGGTTCCAGAAATAGCATCTCTTTTACTTTTGTCATAAGGGTTCATTTTAACAGCTTTGGTCATTTTATACTCCTTTTAAAATTTACAGCGAGGCTCTATTATCAAAGTCTTAGATCCGCCAGGTGCACCCTCGTCCGGTGTGTATGTTGGCGGCACTTTCGGAATTATAGCCTCTTCTTTTCTCAAATACCACAAAGCTTTGAACCACATTTTTTGTCCTATTTCAAGATATTTATTCAAAGAAACATCTCCAAAGGCCGGTACCTTCGTTGGACCTAAGCCTTTCCCTTTTTGTATTTTGGGCATTGTTTCAGCAGACATAGCCAAAGAAACGTACCAAGCTTCCATGTGTCCTAATCCTAATTTTCTACTAAGAATATAGTATTCTATAAACGGGCCACTGTCTGTTCCCCACCTAGAATAAGATACTATTCCATGGATAGCCTTTTCGCCTCTTTGTTTTAAACCGTGCTCCCACAAATGTTGAGGTTTATCCTTCTTTTTATAGAACATAGGCCCAACTTGACCCCATGGGAAAGCCGGTTTACTTTCAAGAAAATACCCTTGTGTGTTGATAAAATGGCTCATTGAAAATAAAGAAGAACCACCAGCAACAGCAGGAAAGCTCCAAGATAATAAATTTTTGTGTCTTGTGGGCTTTGCATATCCCCAAGAATAATTAGAACTTGGAGGACTTTCCAATAAACTAGTTATTAACTCATACAGTGCACTAACTTGATCAAGAGTTGGCAAAAAATAATGCCCAGTAGAAGACCATGTTAAACGACCAGACCAAAAATGACTATTGGACAAATCTGAGACTTTAGCATTTTGATCTGCATATTTCCCAGTTCGAAGACCAGGCAAGCCCCATGGGCCAAGTATAAATGGATCTGAACCATCTGGTAATATTTTATCTGTAACCCATGTATTGAGTTTCGACTTAAAGTTTTCAAATTCTTTACTATTGTTGATTTTCTTTATTGAATTTTTAGGATTCCAAGTTGCGGTACTTCCAAAGAAATATCTTCCATCATATGGAGAAGAAATCATACAACCAACAGAATTGGCAGAAAAAAGATTTTTTTCCTCAATAACCAAACCATACGGCACATTGACCCTAATAGTACAAAGTCGACTTTTACTAGTTACAGAATGGTCTTTTAAATTAGGTTGAAAGAGATATTGTATATTTTTGTGTTTGCCGTCAAGTACAGAATTCATGGCTATGTTATAATGCATCGTTGGATTAGAGCGTATATTTTTGTATGTTTCTATATAGCTTTTGCCAGATTCTCTTATTATAAAAAGTTTTGTAGCTTTTCTTTGCTTAATTTCAATATCATCTGGTAAATAAAAAATCTTATTTCCTTTATGGTGTTGAACAAAGCTAGTGTCAAATGTTTTTTCTGTCGGTTCTTTAATAATTGTTGAACCTGGAATTATATCATATTTTTTTATTTTAGAATAATCCAATTCCTTATCAACGTATATTGTTTTTGTCAAGTGCGCCAAGCCAGATACATTTAAAAGGCCCAACATTGGAATATTAGGATATCCCGGAGGGGCATTATTAAAAACAAACTTATCTCCTATTGGGCTTTGCCTTTGTACTTGACCATTCGCAGCATCATCAAAAGCAGCATGCGCCGCGTAGTTTCGATTTGGAGGCATCGAATATATTATAGGTGAACCACAATCAACAGGACCAAGATATATCGGATCTCTCCATTCCATGGTGTCGTTACTCGGTTTAACAAGCCAATCAACCCAGATACGCTCTCCCAGTCGCGGCCTATTTTCGCATTCCTTTGTAGATACAAAGCGCGGAAGAGCTAAAATTTTATCTAATTCTGAGTCTTGGATTAATCCACCAGTTTGTCCAGATGGAATAATCATCATAAATTTCCTAGGGCGCGGAAGCGGCGTAATTAGCTTATCTAGATCCTCAATATAAGCATGAAGTCGAATTCTTTTAAGGGAGATAGGTCCATCCGTTATTGGATTGTGCCACAAATCATCATTATAAAGGCCATATACAGTAGCAGCATACGGGCCGTTGGTGAGATCGACCTCGTTTTCCATTCTCAGTCTATGTTGTGTATTCGCTACAATTTGAGCTGCCGGATCTGTAGAAACCGACGCTTCCGAATTATAATATCTACCCATTTTTGTTACCCTGAATTAAATCAAATAATTCATCTTTGTCTTCGTTTGAAAGGGTTGCATCTTCTTGTTTAGAAGCTTGTTTTTGTAAAAGCGCAGTAATCTTAACTAATTGTTCGTTGGACCTTTGGAGAGTTTCAACATATTTTGAAGCGACTAATCCTAGTTGCTTATGTGTTTCTGAATCTGGAGATTTTTTCATCTCCATCAACAAGTCTGTCAACAAAGTACTTGTTATTGACCGGTCATCTCTAATGTTTTGAATAGATTCTTGAATATATTTTTTTACATTTTTTAACTCTGATCCCATTCTTTTTTGAACTCCCGATATCGTGCTCTTAATTTATTAAGATTATTAACTACTTGTTTTGTGTTTAAACCTGTAATCTCCCTCAAGTATAAGTAAATAGCTTTTTTATTGAAAATTTCGATATCTTCAGAGTTTTCAAACAAAATCTTTACTGCTTCTAAAACTTTTCTTTCGTTTGTCTTAAGATTTTCGGTGCCCCAGTCTTTAATCTCGCTATGCAATAATTGCCAAAATTCTTGTTCATTTCGAATATTATAATAATTGTTATACGTTACTATGTGGTCACGATCAACTTCTTTTTTTACATCTTCTAAAAGTATTTCTCTCTTTGTTTGAACAGTGTTCTTTTTAACCTTGTGAATAAACCAATTTTTCGTAATTACACTAAAATAGGAAAAAGCCTTTGACCCTTTATCAGGATCAAATTTATCTAATATGGTTGTAAGCCATATCTTACAATCTTCTTTAAGACAATCAATATTAGGAAGATTTGTAAATTTATACGTATAAACTATTTTATCTACCATCTCATCAAAGGCCGGCCCTATAAGTTCAATATATAATTTTGTTCGAACTTTGATATCTTCTGTATTTGAATATTCAACTATTGCATCTTGATGTACTTTAGTGAAATAATGATTTTTACGTTTCCTCGCCATAATCTTCCTGCTCTTCTTTTCTGTCATACATCAGTGTATATATTTCTTCATAAGTTTTAATCTCTTGCACCACTTCTTTCGAATACGTTAAAAGATGTTCAATTGTTTCATCTCCATAATATGTTTCCATATTATATATTGTTTCTACGTGATCAGAATAATCTTTTAGAATCTCTAAAAAATCTTCTATATTTTCAGAAACAAATAATAGTTTTTTTAATAAGTTATATACATACCAAACAAAAAATAAATTAATTGCAACCGATATTATTAATAAAATCAAAGTCATTCTTTATACTCCTGATTGCGTAAAATTTCTTTTTCAATCTTAAGGTCTTCTTTATTGCTTTCAATAAAATCTTTTACTAGACTTCCAACCTTGCGTTCCTGTTCAAATTGTTTGTGTTGTGTACAAAAATTGCTTGGAAGTCGTTTAAGTGTTCCGCTCATTTCGCAATCTTCTATTTCTTGGCAGGATGTATATTTCTCTTTTATAGAGTGGCGCGCCTTAAATTCTTTTCCGCACTCTTCGCACGAATACACATATATTGGCATTAATCCGTTTCCGGAAGTTGTTCATCAAAACCAAAAGACTGTTGTAAATTTTCTTCAGTTTCTTCATTCAACTTTACTAGCGGAGGATTCATAACCATTAAACCAGCCTCCGACAACCGCATTCTAAATCCCGACAACACTGGAACAATGTCGCTTTGCTCTAACAAAGACTTTTGCAAAGCCATCATAACGGCTCCCACTGCTTGATCTGACATTCTCATTTCTCTTTCGCTCATGTTAATTCCTCCTTAAGTTTTTAAAATTTACATCAATTCCAGAACCTTTCTTTATTTTTATATGTCTATAAGTTTTTTCACTATATTTTATAGTTTCCGCCATCTTATCCTTTGTTTTTTATAAATTCTTCTAAATCAATAACATCGTTTGAATATTTTTCATTAGCAAACTTTTTCCACAAATTTATTCTATGATTTAAATTTTTTAGCTCTTTGTTTGAAAGTTGATATATTCCATGATTAATAAAATTTTTATATCTATTGTTCTTTTTACTTTTTGTAATAATTGTACATTGCACTCCCTTAAAATGCTGTACACAGGTTTCGTCAAACCAATCTAATTTTGGATTTGATCTGTTCAGATAATCACAATGTATTCCTAAAAATCTTATATTTTTTTCATCAAATACAAAATATTGTTCCCTAGAAGAAGATAATACGCTATTAACAAATTTAGAATCTCTATTTAATAAATTTATAAAAGTATGTTGATCATTTTGATTCTTTTTTATGTCATCAATCATGTTGGCTTCATATTCTTCAAAAAATTTAATCGTTTTATCGTTTTTTCTAACAAGCATGACTCCTGTATTGACCCACTGTGGTTGTAAGTGTCTCCATGTAAAAACAAAATCAGAATCATGGTTTTGTGCTAAATTCAAAAAATGATCAATTGATTTTAAAAGCGCGGTATCGTTGTCTAAAAATAAAACCCACTCTGTTTCTGCTAGTTTAAAACCCTGATTCCAACAAATGATTTTTAAACTACCAGGTGAAATTTTAACAAATTTTATTTTGTCTCTAAGTTTGTTAATTCTATCTTCATCTGTTGAGACATCTTTGCCAATAATGTTGATTTTAATTTCTGGATATATCTTTTTTACACTGTTTTTCAATGCGTCAATATACGGATCGCCGTATGCCTTTCCAAATGAACTGACTACAACTGATAATTTATTCATGTTAATTCCTCCTTAAGTTTTTGAAAACATTCACTTACACCATTAAATATATTAATTTCTGGTCTCCAACCCAACTCTCCCATATCTATCATATTGGCTTGAGTATACGATACATCGCCTTTTCGTTCTTCAACATAATCAAATTTAATATCAGGAAAATAGTCTAAAACTATATTTCTTATCTCATTCAATGATATGTTTGAACCAGTACCAACATCAAAATGTCGGCCATTAAATCTTTCTTTATATTCCATAGCAAAAATGTTTGCTGAAACAATATCTTTTACATTTGCCATGTCTCTTCTTTGTTGGCCATTACCAGTGATAAATGGATTTTTCCCTTTTCTAATATGATCCATCCAGTTTGCAACAGCGGTTGCATATGGGCCATTAACTTTTTGATCCGGAGAGTATACATTAAAATATCGCAAAGATACAGTATCTACTCCATAAAGATCTGAATATAGTTTACATTCCATCTCAGAAACCAATTTTTGTAATCCATATGGGCTCGTTGGTCCTTTGCCATCTCCAACAACCGATGATGATCCAGCATATATAACTCTTTTAGCGCCCAAATGATAAGCAAAACTAAGAACATTGCTGGTACATAAAATGTTATTTTCCATTGTTCTAACAGGATTCTCTATACTATATGATACTCTCGGAAGACATGCCAAATGAAAAATATACTCAGGTTTGAAACTGGAATAGTGTGGATGAAACCTTCCACGATCTGGTTCGTTATACTCACTAAGGTCTCTAAGAATGTTATGTCCTTCAAGTAAGTCTATTCCTATAACTTCGTGTCCCAATTCTTGCAATTTTTCATATAGATGACTACCAATATATCCTCTATGTCCTGTCACCATGCATCTAGCCATTATTTCTCCTTAAATCCAGTTTAAATTTATATTTGAATAATTTTCATTTTTTATTCTTTGCTTGAGCTTTTCAGTTGATTCGCGAATAGAAGGTATCTTTGCTTCATGTGTTTCTACAAAAATATAAGGTATTTTTTCAGCTAAACCCTGATCCATTAAATCATTCAGTAACTCTACTTCGGCGCCCTCAATATCTATTTTTAAAACCTTTATATCCTTTTTGAACATTTTAATGAAGTCGCATAGATTAACCACTTCAATGTTTATGTAATTTTCTTTATTGACGTTGTTTTTATCTTTAACCATTGAAGAGCCGGAAGAGTAAAGTGTTTGGTCCTCGTTTGCTTTATTATGGAGAAACAACTTTCTTGTACCAGATTTTTCAATACCGCAAACGCCCTTTTGTACACATTTAACTCTAGAATTATCCTCAAATCTTTTTTTCAAAACAGTATAAGCATGTGTGTTTGGTTCAAAAGCGATAACATTTGCCCCATTAGATTGAAAAAAATCAGTTATGTCTCCGACATTCGCTCCGCAATCTATAACATAGTCGCCAGCTTTAATAACTATATCAAAATAAACACCATTTTTTAACTTTATTTGTGGCATATTATTTTTTCCTTGAAATCATCATACTTCTTGCAATTTTTTTAGTATAACCGCCATTCCATGGTTCTAAATTTTCTCTACATGTTATTTGAATGGCATGCTCGTTTTTAATGTCTTTATAAAGACCTCTGACAAAACCATCGCTCTTAACAATATGTTCTGGCTTATATCCCATTTTAATAAACAGACCAGGATTAGGAACCGGTGTTGCAACAATATAACTACATTTAAAACCAATATCAAAGTATTTTTCTAATATTTGCGCAAAATCATTATCTTCGTTATAATAAGAAGGGTGAACTTCTAAAAGTATGTGAGTTTCGCCGTGATTCTCTTTAAAATACTCATAACCCCCTTCAAAAACCGAAACTTCATGCCCTTCTATATCCATTTTAATAAAATTGGGGTATTGCCTTTTTGAACAAAAAGTTCCCAAAGTGTTACATGAAATATTTTCTTCTCTTATGCTGTTTTTTGTCTTTTTAACACTGTTCAGGTTTGGTTGTCGTGCAATCCAAAAAGAAGATTCTCCATCGTGATCTGATATTAGGCATCTTTCTACTTTAACCCTCGATTCATCTAGAAAGTCGTTTTCATTTATGTTTAATGTTAAATACTTTAAATTGTGTTGATCTGGTTCAATTGCATATACAAAACCATCAGGACCGGTATTTCTAAGCATAATCATTGTCGCGTAACCAATATTGGCGCCCAAATCAATACAAACCATTCCAGGCTTAACAGTATCGTTGATTATTGACATAAAAGCGCACTCTCTTGAGAAAGAAAAACCTTTCCCGTCAGTATTAGAATTCCACAAAGTTCTTCCAATCCCATTATCAGAAATATCCAAGATCCATTTAAATCCATCGACAGTTTTTTTATATATTTGACTATACGTCATTTATTCTAAACTCCTTCTCGCCAAATAAATTCTGAACATATGATATGTCTTTTCCTATAGAATTAAGTCCCCAATCGGTAATCATATCAATACATTTTGTTTCTATTCCATATTTTTTAGCAACAACGGATATCAATGCAATTCCATATGGAAAATCTTCAATAAAATATCTAGAAGAAAAATCTAACATGTAATTAGCATTAATGATGGTTGTAGGGGTCTTAATTCGTTTAAGAGATTCAATTGATCTAATTTTTTGTGTTAATTCTACAGCATTTGTACTTTCGTAGTGTTCAAGCGCAGTGGTCATACAAGAAAAATCTATTGCAGAAATATTATTGAAAAGATTAAATAATTCATTATCTGACTTTATAAAAAGCTCTGATGAATAATCATCCCATTCCCCATAGAACAAAGGAGGTTTTTTCCAAAATTCACTTCCATTTCCTAGTGAATAAAGTCTAGTTGTGTGTAATAAACTATTTGAATTGACCAAATTAACACAAAGAAAACTAGGTAGATAAGAAGATTGTGTATGTAGCGCTTCACTCATAATAGATAAAACAGAATCAATATGCTCGTCATTTGATACTGCATATTTCATATTTCCATGAACAAGTCCTGAAATGTCTACACTATTTCCATATTCTCGTATTCTAGCTACAAAAGGCACTCTCTGAGATGAGAAATAAGTTACTTTAGGATTCAAATATTTTTTGCAGAAATAATCAAACCCGCCGGTACCCGGAATTGCCCCAACATAAGATGCAGGATTAATATATTCTGTTATTTTCTTTAAAATATCTTCGTAGGCATATGAAGGTACCGACAAAAGTATCAAAGATGCTTTTGGCACAACCTCGGCAGGGTTGTCAGATACATATATTTTTCCTTCATGAGTCTTCTCTCCAAAATGTATAACTACTTTATTATTCCATCTTTCAGGTTTCCTAGTTAATACATAAACATTGTTTCCTCTATTACTTAGGTACGCAGCCAAAGCATGAGCTTCATTGCCACCACCGCATATGCAAATATTTTTCATTTATTTTTCTTTTTTAATATATTTTGTTGGTACTTTATTATTAAGAAAGTCAGTTTGTACAAAATCCGACTTTAACGGAGTTTTCCAATCTTTATAAATAAAAGACAAATATTCGTCTAGCGGACCCGGAAGATTAAAAACTCTATCCTTTATTTTATATTCAACACTATTCTCATAAAACCCTTTTGGATAAATACGAAACTTAGATTTTCTAAATTCGTTTTCTAAGTAAACCCCACCCAAAGAAATTTTAAAATTATTTTTATAAGCGCTAATTTTGCTAGTGGGTCCGCGAGACACCGCGCGGCAAACATAACCAGCATCAGCTAAATAACAAACAAGTTCGCTAAAGCGCGGTAACAAATCTTCGGAATAGATGTCAATGTCCAAATCATCATCCCATGGTATAAACTGTTTGTCTCTGGCGAGACCTAACGCTGAGCCGTTCGTTAACCAATATTTTAAACCCAAAGATTTTAAAAGATCATCGACCTCAAACAACATAGAAAGCCTCTCTTCAAAAGATAATGTCTCATCAAAATTATGAAAAAAATTATCAGACGCTTCAATCCAACGACGACTGTTCATCAATAAAATAGTTCTATCTGTCATTTTAAAAAAAGCTCCCTAGAAAACGTCGTTTCTTTATTATCGCTCTTTTTTGGTATCATCCAATCACTCCCATAACAATGTACCAAATATTCCTCAATCGGACTAGGGCACATAAAGTCCAAACCTTTAAAATTAATATTCTCTGGTTTTTGATAAAAAACCTTGGGCCACTTATACCTATATCTGAAATAATATTCATCACTCAAATCGTATAAAGCTGCGAATGATATTTTTTCTAAATTCTTATAAATATTTAATTTAGCTTTATTTTGTTGTGTATTTAGGCGAGCTATATATCCAAGATTGATAAACTCTTCTTGCGCAGCAGAGCAAACATCCAAGAAATCTGGTGCTAAGCAATCAAAATCGATATCATCGTCCCATGGGATAAAATCGTTATTTCTATAAGCCCCCAAAAGAACACCATTAGCAAAATAAGCTTTAAGCCCAGTTTCATCTATAACTTTAGAAACATCTTTTAAAGATTCAACCCTCTGATTAAAATCAAAATTATCTCTTTTCCATATTTTATCTTGATTGTTTTTATACCACAGCTGCCATTCTCGTTCAGACAACATGCTAATTTCTTTATTCTTCATTTTTTATCTTTTGTACAATACTGGTTGTGGAAACGTTTTTTGTTCTCGGAACATATTTCATAACACCCATTGAAATGGGATCTGCCTGTTGTCTCAGCAGTTCGGGCGTAATGTCGTCGCCCCGCACTACAAAATCTATACAATATTTTTTAATAAAGTCTTTTGATATCACTAATGGCGCAGACTCAATTACTTCATCAACATACTTGCAGCTTTTTACTATTTCATATCTATCTTGTTCTGGTATAATTGGCAATCGCTTATATTTCTCTATATCTTCATCAGAATGTATACCAACAATCAAATAGTCGCCCATCTCTTTAGCTCTTTTTATTAAATTTAAATGCCCAATATGAAACATATCAGCTGCCATATCAGTATATACACGAATCATTAAAACAACCTATAATATAGTTATATTGCTTATCAAACTTTACACTCATGGTGGAAATTCTAAAGCTATTCTTAATATTCTCTATTCCATTGTATATTATTATGTTTCTTTTTTTCAAAGATTCTTTCAGTTCTTCATAATTTTTATTCGGATGCACAAATCCTATAATTGAATTAGAGGGAAAGCGGCTTATACATTTAATATTTATTTTAGAAAGATCATCTATTAGTCGGTCTCTTCGATAATTCATTGCATGTTCTGATATGTGAGATTCTTTTAAAGCACAATTCAACGCAGCAACTGATTGAACTGGAAGTGTAAAGGGCAAACTATTACCAACGTATCTCCTTAAATTTAAATAATAACTTTTATCACGCGTGGGCAGGGATTTTCTCCATATTACAATCCCCAAGCCGGGTGTAGATTGTAAACATTTATTTGAGCAAAATGATATTGCATCGATGTGATCCACATAATCACTATAATCTGTCGCCCCAAAAGCAGAAGTTGCATCAATATATAATCTACTTTTTGGGAAGCGCTTTGTTACCTCTTTCAATGAAAATTTTTCACCAGTGGTGGTTTCGTTCTCAACGAAATATAAGTTAGTACACCAATTAGATATCGTTATTTTTTCTAATTCGTTTTGCGAAGATAAATAATGTTTTTCCGACTCTACGCCATAAACAGACATTATGTCGGCTGCTCTTTTGCCATATTTGCCAGCAATTAATATATTACTTTTATCTAACAACGAAGAAATTAAAGCTTCCATCGCGCTTGTACCAGAGCCGCCAAAAATAGAAACATTCCAGTCTTCACTTTTACACCTGGTGCTAAATCTTTCAAGTAAAAGTGATTTAGTCTCTACTAATAAATCTATGAACTCGTCGGTTCTATGACATATATCTGAATGTTGTGTTTGTGCGTTTTTTACACATTCTAAAGTATTCGTCGGGCCTGGATTTAATAATATATTATTCATTTACAAACTTCTTTATCTGTTTTACATTCGTTTTACAATCCAAAGCAACTCTGGGTACTTTGCCATCATTAGAAATGCGTATTATCTCAGTAATTCCAGGATATTTTTCTTCCAAAAAAGAGCATTTATACTCTCCAACTGATTCGTGGCAATTATTGTCAAGCACATAAACATATAAATTATGCAAATTCTCATCTCTTATCGTGTGTGTTATACCCAAATGCATAAGTAATGAGGCGTCACCAACAAAGGCAACAACATCTTTTGTTGTGTTTTTTGCCACACCTAAAGCGATTGCAGGAGATAAACCCATACTACCTTGCATGTATAAAATATTTTTATTTTCTGGATATAAGTTGTATATCGCTCTAGACAGAAAGCCGGTATTTGTTACATACATTGCTTTTGTTCCATGCTTGTCAAAAACATATTCTATAGCCTCTTTTCTACTTAACATTGTTTTCGCCTTTTACCAGAATATAGTTTTCATATCCAATTAAATTTAAAAGCTTTTCATCGATCTCGCCCATAACTTTGTGTTGTGGGAGTGTATGACGATGGCCAATTACCAAAAGAGGATTTACACCAAAAGGTATACACAAACTAGTCAAAGGATTGACAATGTTGCCCAATCCTGAATTCTGTAAATATACGCAGGTTTTTTTACCTGCTAGTTCTGCTCCAAAAGCAATTGCCAATGCTTGTGATTCGTGAGTGGCTATTATATTATCAAATTCTGATGAGATTATTTTATTCTGAAATGTCTTAAGAGCGCTATCTGGCACACCAGTAAAAAAATTATAGCCTTCTTCTGTTAGTGTGTCAAAAAGCTCATGAACCATATTTTTTTTGATTCTCTTTCATTTCATCCACCGCTATAAGATCAAAAATAGTTGTCATTGGTACTACAAAATCATTGCCAGCTGAAAGAGTTTCAGAGTCAATAACGCTTTGAAACATCTTTTCTAGTACCTTAACTGTTGCTCTGATAGAATAATTTGCATAAATGGCCAAGCTTACACCACAATTTCTCATTTGATCAACAGTCATTTGATTATATGTTGTCGGTACAATAACCAAGGGAGTTGTTAAGTTCTCTTTGTAGTATCTATCACAAAATCTCATCACCTCATCCGGAGTGTTGTTTTTATTGTGAATCAAAAACCCATCGCAACCTGCGTACGTATATGCTTTTGCTCTTTCAATAGCAACATCGATCCCTCTGCCTTGAATTAAAGCCTCAGTTCTTGCGACAACAGCAAAGCCATCTTTGTTGTTTTTTTCAAGAGCTGCCTTGATTTTACCGACAGTTACAGATGTTTTTTCTAGTTCCTTTTTCATTCCATAAAAAGAACATCTTTTAGGAGATGGATTATCTTCAATGCATATTCCCCAGGCGCCGGCTTTAGAATATTCTCTAGCCATTCTTATTGTATTAATTGCGCTTGGTCCACCTTCATCTGCATCGACCAAAATAGGAACATTTATTCTATCTGCTATTTTACCAATTGCATCAGCATAATCAGCTACATTTAAAATAGAAGCATCTGGAAATCTATTCCAAGCGTGCATTTCAAAACTAGATAACCAAACACCATCAAAACCTGCATTTTCTGCTAATTTTGCAATCATAGCATTGCTAGCACCGCATACTAAACTAACTTTTTCTTTATCATTCAACATCTCTTTTATTGTTTTCATGCCGTCTCCTTTCTCTTATATATATTAAACCTATTTTTGTTATAAAACCCTTCACTTGTTTCCCAGTCACAAAAATCACTCATGGAAAATAATAGATGGTTATCATTATGAGAGCTAGTAGGTAAATCTCCAATAAAAATCGCTTCTTTAGCAACTCTTGTCATCTCTTCTATTGTCTCGTTAACATAACCTTTATCTGGAAAATAATGAAACACACTATACGCAAAAACATAATCAAAAGAATTATTTTTAAATGGCAAATTATTGGCCTTTGCAACATGAGCTTCTTTTTTTAAAATGCTTTTAATTTTTTGAACCATGGTTTTAGCATAATCGATCCCAACATATTTACAATCAAAAAATTGCGCCATCAATCCGGCGCCGCAACCGACTTCTAAAATACTCGAATTTTGATTAACTCCTAATATCTCCTGAATTTGTTTTGTAACAAAAAAAGGATCACAGTTGGTTTTTTCGTAACCATTTAATATTAATAAATTATTTGTAGAAGTTTTACCCTTTTGCAACCAAAGCCCTTTCCAATCAAATTTTATATCATTATTCTTCATTCAACACGCCTTTTAAAAAATCTTTATATTTAGTTGCGGCCGTCTTCATATTATAATCTATATCCCATTCATTTTTAATCTTTTTACTAAAATCCATTACAGGGGGCTTATATAGTTCAACTGGTTCAAAATCCCATTTGTTTTCCTCAATTACAATTGCATTTGGTCCAGCTATTTCCTTTGTTCCTCCAGCAGAAGAACATATAATCTGACAACCACTTGCACGCGCATCTACAACAACATTTGGACAATGATCGAGCCAAGCTAAATGAATGAAATATTTAGATCGTTTATACAGAGAAATAAGTTGTGGTACACTCATTTGCCCAACATGAATGACCCGAGATCTGTGTTGATAAAGAAGAGAATAAAGAGAAACATGAGAAGTATCTATATCCCCCGCTACTATTAAACAATCCTTCTCAGAAGAATGTTCCAAAAAATAACTTATATTTTCATTTAATCTTTTGTGTGGTCTCCACGACGAAGCGCAACACCATATATCTTCAAATTCATCAAGTTTAGGACCTTCTATTGGTTTAACTTCGTCGATATATTCAATATCAGCGCCATTGTGTATAACAGTCGAATTCTTATGCTCTCCAAAATACTTGGTTATAAGTTGCTTGTTGAAGTTTGATTGAAATATAACACCAGCTGCTTCTTTGTAGACTTTTTCAATGTTTCTGTTTTGTAATTCGTAATCTTGTGATTTGTTAAAATATATACCATCTAATCTTTGAACAAGGGGTACATCATTAAACTTTGTTTGATGAGTTTCTATAAAACACAATCTTACATCAGGATCTTTATCGTAATCAAACGTCGCATCTAAATATTTAACCAACTTTGAAGCAAAGTGGTTTGGCCCAGATGTACTTTGTAAATTAACGTTGTCTAGGTGAATATTCATTCTATTCTTGTATATGGCTTTTTGTTTCTGATTGTCTGCGCTAATTCATATTGCTCTTGTGCTTTGGTCTTGTCCACGTTCAAAGGATTCTCTTTGTTATAAACGTGTAGAATCTCCGGAATAAATTTAGAACGCTCGGAGGCTATTTCTAAAAGCGGAAGCATAATCGCTTGATCATAAGTCATCTTATAATATTCGTCATTTTCATCTTTCAGATCTTCAAGATTGATGTGTTTCCAAAGCTTATATTTAAATGTTCTTAAGTGAGAAGCTCTCCATTTATCTTGTCTAAAAGAATTCGCCATAATCACTTCTTCAGAATACTCTGAAGGTTCTGGTCCGCGTTGCCCAAACTGGCTAAACACATAACTACCATAAGTCATTAAAGTATTGCCCCTGTAAGCTCCATAAAGCGCTTCTAAGGCCTTAGAAGAAGCTAGCCAATCATCCCCATCTAATAAGATAATAACGTCCTCTAACGCGCATTCTGATAGGTTAATCGAATCAACAATATTATTAAGGGCATATTTCTTTTTATCGTTCTGGATTAAGCGAAATCGCGAATCTTCACTAATCAAACTTTCAACAACGTTGGCAGAATTATCTGTCGACATGTCATCAACAAGAATACAATTAAAATTTTTATATCGTTGTCTCTTAAGGCTTTGTATACACTTGCCAATCCACTTTTCGCAATTATAAAACGGTACAACAACATTAAACTTAATTGAGCCATCGTTTGTAACACTTTGTGGTAAATTTAAACAATCTTGAGCAGCTTTTTCAATCTCAGCCCAAAAAACGTTTGTGCGCTCTTTCAAATAACTCGAAGCAAGTTCCTTATCAGTGAACCACTCTTCGTGTTTGTGCTGTACGTTCGTATTTAAAATAAGTTCACAATCTAAGAGCCTAGCTTCAATTGTCATTCTTGGACAAGTATCTCCTGCTCGGGGAAAAAAGATTATTCCTTTTGATTTGGCTAATTTTTCAAGAAGCTCTTTATGTTCCAATCCCCAAACCAATTCATAATTTAAATTATGTTCATCGGCATAATCTACTGCATCTTCAACGCCTTTAATCCAGGAAGAAGAGTTTAATATCAAATATTTATCATCCTTTTGAGAAGTGTCTAAAGATTGAATAAAATCTAATTTTTCACTAGAAAAAACAGAACTTAGCACTCGGTTGTTTGATTCTCTTAAAAACGGAAATAGTATATGATATTTTTTCTTTTGCTCATGCGACATCCACCATGTTGCCTTTGCGCTATAAAGAAAAAGAGATACTAATTTTCCTCGTTGAGAAATATGACAATCACATTTACCCTCAATTAATGTGTGTTTTTCTGGAGAGCGAAAATTACAATACTTGTAATCATACTCCAACACACTATAATTTAAATTTTTTATTGTATATATTAAGCAGTCGTCCGGTATAGAATCAAAATTCCCAAATATCCAAAAAGCCTCTTTGTTGGTTTCCATTATTTGTAACAGGGCCGGATTTAGTGAATTCACTTTATTACACGGAAACAAACTATCTGAAATAATGGCTTCAGTGGTTAATTCTGCGCCGCCTTCATATTGTTCAGCGAACAGATCTGCCACAAATATTATCATTAACTATTTTTTGCCATCAATTGTTCGAACATCGAATCGATTTCTTGCTCTTCGACACCTTCCGGTATTGAAGACTTTACAATATCTACAATTTCTTTATATTTCGCCTCTGGTGTAAAATTATCGCATATATGCTTTTTAAGTTTTGAAGCTTGTGATTTAAAACGGCCATAATCTTTATAAAGTTCTCTTAGCTTCATTTTATAAGAACCTTGCTTGGGATAACACCACATTGAATCTTTAATTAAAACATCCTTCCAAACAACCTCTTTTTGAACTGGCGCTAAATCATACTCCACCCTTGCAAAAAACGGCTTATTTTTAAGTTTGCCTTTTTTGTTTTTTACCTTCATATACAAGAAATCCAAATGGCCACTCCAGTCAGGTGCTAATACCGGCAATCCATTATATGCTGCCTCAAAAGTTGGAAGTCCAAATCCTTCTCCGTGTGCTAGAGATATCAAAGCTTTTATTTTATCGTGACAATACAAAGAATTCATTTCCGCAGCAGTGAAATCTCCATGGAGCAAATAAATTTTACATTTTCTTTGCGGATATCTATCAATAAGATTTTTAATTCTTTTTTCAGTTTCACGGCGATCTATTAAAGAATTATTAACGACATTGACTTTTAATATCAGCCCAACTTCTTGATCTATAAATTCTTCAACAAACCACCCTATTGTGTTTTCTAAATTTTTTCTTGGCGACCATTGTGCAGCTACTAAGAAATTAAAATCTGTAGTTAAATCTAGATCAATATCTTGAATTTCAGTTTGCCTAACTGGGTAATGAACAACCTCAATAGGAGTAGTGCAGCGAAAACCATCGTTAACCACTTGGCCCGTTTTATTGTTTGTTATCGTATATACCGTGCTGCTATAAGTGTTTTTTGAAAAATCAGATATTGTAATAATTCTATCAACAAGATTTCCCTTTTCAATCCAAACAGGTGATACACGCGTTGTTTCAATGCCGGCAGTAACTCCAATATTAATTGGCGCTATTTTTTCCCACTCATTAGGTATCGTAACTTGCATAGATACATCATATTGCGGCTTTTGTTGATTATATATTGCAGTTTTTCCTATAATCATGTCCAACCAGCGTCTTTCTTCTGTATCTTCATAAATCCAGCCGGTTTTTCCCCAATTAACAGGAATTGCATATATATCAAACAAGTCTTCTCGATGTCTCAAGGCTCTTAAAATAAGACGCGAGTGTTCACCATATCCGCTCCTTGTTAATACCGGCCCTCTTACTAATACCTTTTTCATAGTACCTCTTTAAAATCCCATGATTTATAATTTTTTCTATTTTCCCACGAACCCAATTCACTATAAATTCGTGTAAAAAGGTCATCCCATTTTTCCATAATTTCTTCACGATTATAATTGGTTATAACATGTTGTCGACCTTTTCTTCCCAGTTCTTCTCTCTTTTCTTTTGGCATGTTATACATCTTTTCCATTGCATCAACAACATCTTTTCCATTAAGTCGATCTTCATAAATCCATGGAATAGATTGAGAGCCAATAATTGCTTTAGAGCTTGGCTCAATCCCGATGCCAAACCAATCTTTACCATCTGTTACTTGTTCTTGAAGACCTCCAGTCATTGAAACAATAATCGGAGTTTCACATGCCAAAGATTCAAACGTGGCTAAACCAAAACCTTCTGCATCGGCAACATTGATCGTACAATCTGCTAAATTATATATTTTTGCTAACACACTTGGCGGGTATTTGTTTGTAGAAAACATCACTTCGCCGTTTGTCAAACCCAATTCCTTAATTATTGCTTCTAAATCTTGCCCATGTACATCTTTTACATCAGTGTGCATAATCAACATTGCTTTGTCCTGGCCGATTCTATCTAAGAAGTCTTTAAACCAAAATATCAAACTGCCACTTTGTTTTCTTCTTGCATTTCTATTATTCCAAAAAAATACAAATTTGTCTTTACCATCACTAGCTATAAAATTTTCTTTTTTAATTAAGCCATTTCTTTTTAATTCTTCGGCCTCTTCTTTTGGATATTTCTTAAATACAGTTTCATCAACTACATGTGGTATATAATCATGGTCAACATTTGCCACTTTCCCAACTAACTCGTGTGTAACTTTAGAAATGGCTGCAATAAAATCATTTGATTCATAAAAACTTTTATTAAAAGTTGGAAGTGGAAAATTATCCCACACATGATAATAAATCATCGGCGCTAAAGGCCTAACTTCATGTTCAATGTGCCAAAGCCATCCCCAAAAACGTGGATCTGTCATGAGCCACACCATATCAGGCTTTTCATTCCTAAGTACAGAACGAATCATTTCTTGAGTTCCATAGCCATCGATTGGCTGTATTACCCAATTGTCTCCCCATTCTTCTGTTTTTACCACATCGTAATTATCATGCTTCATTGCGCCGCCTAAACAAAAAAACTTATATTTTCCTGTTTTTAGCATGCTCTCAATAATATATTTTGTTTGAGTGCCGACGCCGCTAGCTGATAAAGGGTGATCACTTAAAGTTAAAATTTTAATTTTTTTATCCACTGTTACCTCTTATTTGCAATGTTCTGTTTTATAAAACTCACACGTACCAAATCTTCCATGACAAGAAAGCCTATTTTTTAAAAAGATGTTCTTGTCAATGTTATAAAGCGCTTTGTTTAAAAACTTAATAGCGTTTTTGGTTTTTTTAGGTCCACTAGTGGCTTTATATATTTCAATATTATTTTTTTTTGCAGTTCTTTTTACCAAGCCAAAATATGTTTCAATGTTCGAAGGGTCGATATCGTGCTTTAAAGCAAAATAGTGCTTATAAAAAGTTAATTGATAAGTTATCATTTTATCAGTTTTTTTTCTACTATCCCAACCCCATGAACACGTTTTCCAATCAATAACATGATATTTGCCGTCTTCTGTTTTTAAAACTAAATCAATAAATCCTTTAAAATTATATTCTTCTTTCAAAGCAGCTTTTATAGGTTCATATAATTGTTCTTCTGCAGAGATAACTTCGAAATTCCCAAAACACTCCTTTAGGGCGTCCATGGACAAAGGCGCCAACATATCGCCTTGTTTTCTTAAATTAGCAACTAGTTCTTTATTAAAATTGTTTTTAACCTCTTCTGGCAACGCTTTCAATTCTTCAAGAAATTTATTTTGAAAATATTCTTTTTCATTAATATTTTCCTTAAGTAAAACCTTTTCATATGTAGAATGGATTGCTGTACCGAAAGCAGTATATTCATTTCCTTCAAAACCTTTGATTCTGTCCAAATAAGAAAGCTTATGCTTCCAAGGACACTCTTTCCATATTTTTACTGCTGAAAATGACACATGAGCCATGCTCACCTCTTTTTATTTATTCCAACCTTATTCTACCACACTATCTGCGCTTTTTCTAGTAGTTTTTTTAGTTTTAGTAGAAGTTTTTTTAGTGGTCTTTGGAACAGCTTTTGGAACAGCTTTTGGAACAGCTTTTGGAACAGCTTTTGGAACAGTTTTAGTGGTCTTTTTATTTTCCTTCGAGTTGCTTGCTAATTTGAATTCCCACTTAGTTTTAGAATATTCTTCTCCCTTTCCATCATCGCTGCGTACAGGCCTTGATCTGTTTGTGCAATCTCTCTCTGTTACGTTATAGCCTTGCTTGTTTAACTCTGCCACAACTCTGGAAGTGTCATAAAATGATATTCCTTGCCATACCGGCCTATTGCGTACCTCGACATTCACGTATAATGTGTGAGTTTCTTTATCGACGTTAACTTCAAATTTATCTTGACTCATTTTTTCTCCTTAATCATAATCAATGATGTTTATAATTTTATTATACAAAATTGGGCTTATGTTTTTTAAGTATTTTTTGTCTCCAATAAAATAATGTTCGAACCCATTTGCAAAATATTCTCTTAATGATGTAATGGCGTAAGGGGAATAAAAAAGACCCATCGCTATGCTTGTTAATGCTTCATAACCAACTGTCTGGTATAAAAATTCATCAAAATTTTCATTATATTCTGTATTGTAACACATAACAGTGGGTAATTTATACCCTTCGGCGCCCAATAAGTCACACAACCTTTGTCTTTTGCCTAAAAATTCTTTTTCGACCTCTCCATCAAAATATATTTCGTCGCCGGCCAATTCTTCAACAGAGTGCGCCGTTTCATGAATAATATCATCTATCATGTCCTCTTCACTAGACTGCTTGTTAGAAACATAAATAGCACTATCCAAATACAATGCATTGACATTTTTTTTATTTAAAAATTCAAAATTTCCTACATAAATCGAATCAACTAAATACATCAATTGTGACGGAACACGCGATTGAACATATTTAATCACATAGTCTAAATCAACACCCTCTGGAAGAGGATCCTGTATATAAACCGGTTTTCCATGTAAATGTCTCTCCTTGTTTTCTTTTAAAGCGCGTTTGTGAGACTTTTTTACATATTCACTATCCATTATTTTCTTGTTTCTTTGCCATTTCTTCTCCCCAAGCTTTTCGGCCCTCATCAGCATCTAATAAAGCTTGTTGATATCCCCTAATAAAATTCTCTTCAGCTAAGGGCAGAAGAAACTCTGGAAACTCTTTGGCCATTACTTTAAGAATCATTTCAATGTTAATTTCTCCATCCTCTGGTTGTAGCTTTTCACCCACATAATTAATAAGCCACTCTTTCATTTCAGAATCTGCTTCCAGTGGCTTAAGCAAATCGGGATTTTCATCAAGAATATTATCCCCTTTGATTACAACTTCATTTTCAATCATTACATATCTCCATTTTTATTTGTTATTTAAAGAATTTTTGCTGCTAACGTAGCTACTTTTGAACGTTCGCCTTTGATAAGTGTTATGTGACCACACAATTCATAGCTTTTAAATTTTTCAATTGCATAAGTTAAACCATTGGATGTTTCATCCACATAAATATTATCAATCTGTTCAATGTCTCCCGTTAAGACAATTTTGGTATTTTCTCCAACCCTTGTAATTATTGTCTTAAGTTCATGAGCAGACAAATTTTGAGCTTCGTCGATTATAATAAAAGAATCTGCAAGAGACCGCCCTCTTATATATGTCAAAGCTTCAATTTCTATTGTACCATTGTCTGTATACATTTTAAGTGTTTCTTTGTCATTCCCCATTAAAAATCGCAAGTTATCTTGTATTGGCATCAACCATGGACTCATTTTCTCTTCCATCGACCCTGGTAGGTAGCCGATGTCTTTGCCCATAGGTTGTATTGGCCTAGAAACTACCAATCTTTTATACCTAGATATTTCTGCCTCTTCAACAACTTGGGCTAAACCTGCGGCGATGGCCATTAATGTTTTACCACTTCCGGCTTTACCAACCAAAGTAACGACAGGAATGTCGGGATCCATTAATAAATCAAGTGCAAATTTTTGTTCTTTGTTTCTAGGTTTTACCCCCCAAATGCCTTTTTTAGATTGACCGTTGATGCGCTTGAGAGGTTTAATGTGATTTTGGAATCTCGCTAGCGCTGTTTTCTTTTCATTTGAATTTGACACAAGCATAACGTATTCATTTGCATAAAGGCGCGCCTCATCTTTCTCTAAATATACCGATTCTCCATTATAAAACTGATCGATTAATTCATCATCAACTAAATGAGTTTTATATCCTGTATAGAGGGCTCTTGTGTCTTTAACAACTTGATTTGTTATATAGTCTTCGCACAACAAACCAAGCGCATCGCACTTTACGCGCATGTTGATGTCACGCGAGACCATAATAACTTTTTTATTTGGATTTCTCTGCTTCTCGTTTAACGCGACCCCGATAATTTCATTATCAGGTACATTAAAATCAAAATCTTCTGGCAAGACAGAATGTTCAAAAGCTTTAGCAAAAAGAATTCCCTTACCTTTGCCAATTCTTATTCCTTTATATAAACTCCCTTTTTCTCGCAGTGAGTCTAAAATACGTATAATGCGGCGCGCATTGGATCCAACACTGTCTTGTCGTTTTTTATGATTGTCTATTTCTTCCAATACTTTTAAAGGAACAACAATATCGTTATTCCTATAGGCATATATAGAATTTGCATCGGTTAAATAAACGCTAGTATCTAAAACATATATTTTTTTTGCCATAATAAGCCGTCATTAATAAATAGTTGCAGAATGTTTAAAATAAAAAAAGAATAAAAAGAACGATTGATTTCTAATCTTTATAATTAATATAGGAGACAACAATATGTACAACAAAATTAAAAAAACAATCATATTCATTATAATGGCGCTGGGAATATCTTCTTGCGCATGCAGCAGCAAATATCAAAGACAAAACGCTGCCGATATTTTACCACGTAAAGCTTTTGTGCACCTGGAGAAATCTTTAATAGTTAAATCTTGTAATGGCACACAATGCATATCAATGAACTTTCGTTCTTCAGCTTCCGGATTTATTGTAAATTTACATTCAGATGGCGCCTTTATAATAACCGCTGCGCATTTTTGTAAAGATTCATCACCTTCTATAGAAAATACTACTGTCACTTCTCGTTACAAAGCAAAAAGACTAGACGGTACTGCGTTTGAAGCCGTTTCTTTACATTATCAAGAAGATATTGACGTCTGCCTAGTTTATGCAGAGGGCATGACAGAAGATGTTAGCATTGTGAGAATTGCTAGTCGCGGGCCCAGGCCAGGAGAAAAAATATATAATATCGGAGCACCACAGAGTATCGTTGGGCCAAATATGGTACCTATTTTAGAAGGACGTTTTAATGGTGAGTTAGAGCATAATGCTTTTTATACCTTACCAGCCGCTCCGGGAAGTTCTGGTTCTATGATTGTTAATGAACAAGGAGAGTTAATTGGGCTGCTGCATTCCGTTTTTATGCGCTTTCACGTGCTTTCTTTGTCAACAAAATATGAAGATTTAAAAGAATATATAGACAAGTATTTGTGCAAATATTTATTATATAAATCAGTTATGCAAGATTTGGAATTGAGTGATATTTTTACAGCTAAAAATTAAGATTTTTCCCATACGGTTTTTCCAGTTTTGCTTAGAACTTTTTTTAAATTTCTGTATATGCTCAGCGCCCGCATATAATTATTGGCATAAGAGTAAAGATCATCTTCTTCTAGTGACATAAAACGATCACAAAAACTTACAATACAATCATTATAATCATCTTGGGTCGTTGGAAAATCACTTGTCTTGTGGCTGGTTTCCATTGCAACCGCATTATCCATTTTCAATGTTAGTATAAAACTTCTAGAGCTAGGTGGAAATTCAACATCGATTGTTACGTTACTGGGTTCACAAATAAAATTAACATTTCTTAAAATTTGTGAATATGCCATTCCTAATAGCTCCTACATTCCGCCTAATAAAGTTAAAGCAATTAAACCAGGAAGCTCATCTCTAATATACACACCAGAAAACAATGTGTCTGCTCTTCCGCCTACATATGAAAAAGCAGCTTCCAATCTATTGCTAATCGTTGGGTCATCAGCCATTTCCGGAGTCGCTATTAAAAGAAGCACTCCTGTTTTTGATTTGTTTGCTGGAGTGGGGCAAGGAGAAGATTTTAAACATCCTTGAAAAACCGACGCTCCTAAATCTGCTTTTGAGGGATCTCTCACAACAGTGCTACCCAGCAAAATTCTTCCTGGGGTGTTAAGACATCTTTCTAGGTCTTTTGAATCAAAAGCTTGTATTGGAGAAGGTTCGTTTGCTAACTTAAAAACTTGCGCCAATAGCTTTGCAAAGTTTCTATTTGCTGCAGGATACATATTTAACATTCCAACTTTACCACGCAACAGTTGCAACTGTTTTTCATTGTCGATTACAACGTGTGTATGCTTCTTTACATCTTTCAACATTATCTCACAATTAGATTTAATTGTTGGATTTAAAAGTTCTTGCGCAGATGGTGTACTAACAATGTATATAACTTTTCCACTAGCACCAATCGAAGATAAATAGCGACTCATTGCTTTGTGGAGGACGTAGCTGGCACTTCCAGTGCCTCCTCCTGCTCCTGCTAAAACAAAAACCCAATCAACTTTACCTACACGTGTTCTAAGAGCGTCCTCAACCAATGTGCTGTTGTTTGATAATATTTCTTTACCTAATTTAACGTCTTTTCCAACTCCATCAGCACCTGGAATTAAAATAAAATTTTCTGGATTGATTCCTTCAGGCTGATCTTTCTCTGTTGTATTTACAAGGAGGGTTTTATTAAATCCCAGATCTAAAAACGCCTTAGCTAGTTTTCCTCCTCCTCCACCAACACCAACAAAAGCACAATTAATTGCGCTAGGTGCAACGTTGTCTTCCAACATTCTATCATCTAAAGAAGGCTCATCATCATAAGCCTCCACAAAATCAAAATCATCTGGTGGATTATCTGGTAGATCCCAATTTTCTTCGTTCATGGTTATAGTCTCCCTGTGAATAAATAGTTAGCCACTTTTGTTATTTCTCGTATTTTGGCGCCTTGAATAAACCATCAAAACATCAGAAGAAAGAACAAAATCCACTTTTTTGTTTTTATTTTTATTCTCGCACAAAGTTAAATACTGAGATCTGCTCCAACTGAGGAATTTCATGTCTTCAACCAAATAAGTGGAATTTCTATAACGCACTGAAGAACCAATATAGATTCTTTTGCCCTTAGAATCAATTGCGAACCTTTTTGTTTGCATTTTTCTTTTTTCCCTTCTTTCTCTGTTTTTCTTCTTTTTCAGGAAGAGGATTCCAAATCTTAACCCTATAAGTCTTTGCACCGCGTTTAACCTTAACCAATGCATGATCCTCTATTAGTTCTTTTCTATATGCACCTGCCTCTTCATACGTATTAAATTGAGCCGCAGTTGTCCATTTTTTGGTTTCCATTAGTTGCCTCCACAAACAGTTTCTGTAATTAATTTAGTAACCACATATGGGTCACAATTAGCATTAGGTCGTCTATCTTCAATATAACCTTTACCATCTTTTGCTACTTGCCATGGAATTCTTACAGAGGCTCCACGATCTGAAACTCCCCACCTATATTCTTTATAGGAACAAGTTTCGTGATCGCCGGTTAGTCTCTTTTCAATATCAGCACCATAATTTTCAATATGTAGGTGCGATCGTTCTCCCAAAGCCACAGCTGCTCTCTCACAAGCTTCTATGGAACTTCTCATCGACTTGGTAGAGAAATTAGTATGGCATCCTGCGCCATTCCAATCACCTTCAGCTGGTTTTGGGTCAAAAGATACAGCAATATCATGCTTTTCTGCAATTCTATGCAACAACCAACGAGCAATCCACAATTGATCAGAAACTTCTAGAGCATCGACCGGACCAACCTGAAACTCCCATTGTCCTGGCATTACCTCAGCGTTAATTCCTGATAATGTTAATCCTGCTTCTAAACAAGCATCAAGATGTTCTTCTGCAACATCTCTACCAATTGCTAATCCA
>Ga0181372_1000049_pt1 | contig 30973 bp, 30 predicted proteins | sample LowvirmetaG_5_FD_130161 | JGI IMG/M metagenome (GOLD analysis project Ga0181372, IMG submission 130161) | Marine viral communities from the Subarctic Pacific Ocean - Lowphox_08 viral metaG | ecosystem: Environmental > Aquatic > Marine > Oceanic | place: Subarctic Pacific Ocean | collected...
ATCGCGTTGCATTGCCACTACCCGCCGCCTTACATTCCGTCGTCATTTCATGCTCTTGCATATCGCAGCACCCAATTTTTATGGGAAATCACTTATATGCTGTCTGCGCAAGCTCAAGCGCAGTGAGGTGCCTTGAGGCTCCCGGCTGCAGTTCGCCGAGGAAAACAGGCCCCACTGATACCCGATGCAACGACAGCACCTTGTTGTCAAAATAACCGAACATCCGCTTCACCTGGTGGTACTTGCCTTCAACCAGCGACAGCCTGCACCGGTACTCGGAGAGTATTTCCAGCTGTGCGGGCAGCGTGGTGATGCTCTCATGGGCAAAGTATATGCCGGCGTTAAACGCCGTGACGTATTCTCCTGTCAGCGGCCTGGCAACACGCACCTCATAGACCTTGGCAACACGGGCGTCCGGCGAACTTAATGTGCGCGACCACTTGCCGTCGTTGGTCAGCAGCACCAGGCCGGTGGTATTGAAGTCCAACCGACCCGCAATATGCAGTTCTCCCTTTTGCGGATGTTGCAGAAGATCCAGTACCGTAGGATGTTTGCTGTCCTTCGTCGCACTGACTACGCCCGCCGGCTTATGCAGAGCGAGATACACTGACTGCGCATTGCGCAGACAAACACCATCAAGCTCTACCCGGGTAAATTTTGACACCGGCTCATTGATGGAACGCGCCGTTAGGTTATCCAGAAGAATGCGTCCCTGAGCGATCAACAGTCGTACATCAGCCATCGAGAAGGCGCTGTGCTGGCTGATGAAGCGATCGAGCCGGGTAGTGGAGGACTTCATGGCGCCGCTGCTATAGCGCGTGACGCTTCTTCACGCGCTGCATTTCACGCAGGATGGTAACGAGTTTGTAGGTGCCCCAGGCCATGACGGTGCCGCCGGCTCCCAACAGCATGCTGACTACACCGGGGTCGTTGAGCAGCGGGTGGAAGGCATTGCCATTGGTGGCGAATTTTCCATAGAGGCCCAACCCGAACATGATGGTGCCCGGCGCCTCAATAAGCTGCACTCTAACCAGCTGCCGTTTCAGGGCCTCGAGTTGTTCTTCGGGTTTATGCTGCATGCGCTACGCTCTGCTGACTGTATTCAAAATTCGCTACCCGCCACGTCCTCAATCTCGAACACTGGCAGAATTCGCGGGTACTGGTTGGCCCACTGCTGATACCGTGTGTAGACAGGTGCATACTGGCAGCACAAGGCGAATTTTTCATCGCGTTCGGTGCCTTCGAGCAGCCGTGTTTTAATGTCGTAGTTCTTGCGTTTGTAGCGTATCCCCGCCTCGGGCCTGGCGCGAAGGTTGTGGGCCCAATGCGGGTCCCTGCTGGTGCCACCTCGCGAACCGACAACCAGCAGCTTACCATCGCCGGTGGGGAATACCGGCAGTACCGTAGAGCGCGTCAGGCCGGATTTGCGGCCAACTGTGGTGAGAATGCAAGGGTTGTTGTAGCCCGACTTATCATCTTTGGTAAAGACCCAGATGATCGGCGAGAACGAAAACCAACGGACGCAGAACACGTCGAACAGGCGGCCGGATTCGGAGCCACCGAACCACCGGATGAAGCGCTGTATTGGCGATACTTTCATTGTTTGCATCCTTTTGGTTCCTGCCACATAACGCCTGACGGCCACCACGAAGACTCGCCGAGCGCCTCCACTGAAGGCAATCTCCTGACAGAGTGAGCAGGCGCCTTATCAAGGCTCTAGCCCTCAAATTGCGCCCAATAAATCCAGAAATACATCCAGTTTTTTGCCATCAACGTTCTTGAGGAGTGTTTCCGACTTGGCATTCAGGGTAACAGAGGCGTTTTCAAACAACTCCTCTCCCGCCGGCGTTATGCGCACCAGGCTTACTCGCGCATCCCGCTCGTTGAACTCTTTTTGCACAAGGCCTATTTTCTCCATCGGCATGAGCATTCTGGTAATACCGGAGGCTGTTCGCTCCAGCGCGTCAGCAATATCTATGCGCCGCAGAACATGATCGGGAGCCCTCATCAGGCTCCGCAATACCATGTATTCGGTTAACCCTATGCCATGAACCGCGCCCAGGCTATTGTCCAAATGCTTGGATATAAGGGCCGTTTTAGCCCACAGGGCAATTGAGATTGCCCCATATTTTGACGCCAATTCCATTGCCATATACCGCTTATATACTTGATCTTTCAAGTATATGCGAAGAGACCTGCTTGTCAACGGGTATGTGAAGCAATGATAATTTCAACAATCGCATTGGAGACGAAGATCACACCCGGGACTGCGGCTCAGAGCGAGCCCCACGGCCAGGCTCAAAGGTGGCTTGCCTCTATCGTACAGAGCACTTTTTGTCTCAGGCGCTGAACACGTCAGGCTCCTGTGCCGGCTCCTGGAGCTAGAAATTTGAAGAAACTACTGAAAATACTTGTCCTCGGGCTGCTGTCTACCATCGCGGCGCTGGTCCTCGCGTTGACCCTGCCTTTGGCTGAACCACCCTCGACTACCCTTTCGGGCCCGGTTGCTCTAACCGGTGTGACCATCATTGATGTGGAACGGGGCGAGGCGGTAGCGGATCAAACCGTGGTGATCCGCGACGGGGTTGTCGAACATGTCGCGCCTCGCTCCCAAATACAGCTACCTGCGGACGTTCGTCGTGTGGATGCAAAGGGGCAATACCTGATTCCCGGGCTGTGGGATATGCATACGCATTCCATCAAGCGTTCTCCGCAGTTCCACCATGCGTTGTACATCGCACAGGGCGTCACGGGCGTGCGTGACATGTCGGGTTGCCTGTCCGGCAACGACGCCTACTGGGCGTGCCCCAGTGATCGTCGCCGTTGGACAAAGGAGGCCGTGCGCGGCGAACGGGTGGCGCCTCGGTATGCACTGCAGAGCAGCTACCAGACGAACGGCGGCAACGAAGTGCCCGGTGGCTTTCCTGCCTTCTTTCGACTGCAGGGGCCCGCCGATGCTGAAGAACTGGCCGGTTTCTACCGGGATCAGGGCGTGGATTTCATCAAGACCTATTCCGAGCTGACGCCGGCACAGTTCTCGTGGGTTGCACAAAGTGCCAGCAATCATGGTCTTGCGATTGCAGGGCATCGCCCTTTGCGCGTGTCGTTGGCAGATGCACTCGCAGCGGGTCAACGTTCCTTCGAGCATGGACGTTTGTTTCTTTTTGAGTGCTTTGACGGTGCAAAGGCATTTCGTAGCGCCCCGGAACCGCTGGCCATCTACGACGCAACATTGCGGCAGCGCCTTGTGGATGAGCGAAATAGCGAAGCCTGCGCGTTACAGATGCAATCCATGGCCGCTGCAGGTGCCTGGTGGGTGCCGACCCTGACCACATTGAGGATGCCGGTAACGGCCACCGAACCTGTTGCGACGAGCGATCCGCGACTGACGACAGTGCCGTGGTTACGGCGTAAGCTGATGTGGGAGCCGGATGCCCGCCGCGCTGCGCGGGAGCCTGTGCGAAGCGACGGGCGCAATGCACATGCAGTCTTGTTTGATCGTGCCTCGCAGGATGTTGCTCTGGCCCACGCGGCGGGAGTTCGCCTGCTGGCGGGCACCGATACCACCGACACGCTGGTTTTTCCGGGGTTCAGTCTGCACGACGAGCTGCAAATGATGGTGGAGGCCGGGCTGAGCCCGCTTGAGGCACTGCGCAGTGCTACGCTCCACGCGGCAGAGTTTGCGGGTGTCCGTGCGCTGCACGGTAGCATTGCACCGGGGCAGGTAGCTGATCTGGTACTGCTGGAAGCCAACCCACTCACGGACATCGCTCATACACGACGCATCGCCGGGGTGTTTTTCGCCGGACATCATTACGATGACAGGGCTTTGCGTGGCCTGCATGATTTCGCTGGGGGCCAGGCGGTCAGCCCAAGAGCAAACCTGCGCCTGCTGTGGGACCTACTGGCCAGTCCGTTGATGCGCCGCCAGTTGGTGGACTGAATAACGGTGAGCTCAGGCGCGCGCTTCTGAGCGAGTGGCAAAAATCGGTGCCAGGCTCGACTGGAAGGAATGTTGACACATCGACGATCATGGAAAGGCCACTGTCTACTGATTGTGGGCAACTCGGCGACCGAACGCTCAGTCAACGGGCAGTGACGTACCGGCATAATCATTGAGCGCCGCTGCGTTACTGTCCCAGTGACCGGGACCTGTAGAATGCCCCGCTAGATGCCCCTTTACAGATGAGCGATGCATTTAATTTCAATTTTTAGTTCCGGTTGAACCAGTGCGACTACCTGAACGACTGTTTGGCTAACTTCGGGCATACTTCCATATGCAGATTCTCTTTCCTCATATACTGCGTCCACGTTCTCCATCAACTCACTCATGTCTGTAACGAAAAACGTTTCATCGACAATATTTCCCATATCTGCCCCAAACTGGGACAAAACCTGTTTCATGTTTGAGTAGGCAATAGCGGTTTGTTCGGCAATATCAGCTGGCACGATTCCGCTCTCGCTTATCCCAACCTGTCCCGCCATGTAAAGCACGTTTCCAACTTGAGTGCCTTGTGCAATAAAATCTTTAAACGGACCATTTCGATAGGTTTTTTTTTCAATTTTCATTGTTGATTAATCCTCTAAGCAATTGGGCCAGCACTGAACCAACCAAGAATAGAATTACAATTAGGGGCTTCATTTGACGCCTCTCAAGAGTTGTAACGCCTAGCTGACCGAAGAAAGAGTATCAGCAACTGAGTCCGGTGCAGCTACTTGTTCTCTGTATTCCTGTTTAATTACCACAGTACCAGCAATAAAGTCATGGATTGCACGTTTTCTTTTGTTGAAAAGCAAAACTATAAACTCACTCCAGACCCAGAGCTGGTTAACTGTGTCTACCAAGACATACCAAGCGGGGAGCAAGGGCAGTATGTATTCAAAACGCTCCATCCACCCCGCACTTGGCTCATGTGCTGACAGGGTAAATAACGCAAAACCTAGGTCAACAGATGATCCCAGAAAAGCTTACTTAAGCCAAATCTTACCTTCATCAGGAGGGGTACCCCTTATCCCGACAGCCATCTTCCCAAGAGTAGATCCAAACTTACAATGGAATGCGACCATCGCTGGTATGACTATATTCAAGCTACTGCATAAACTGTTATCCATAGAGATTTAATAGTTTTTCGCTCCTCAAACGCGGCGCCTACCCCAACATCCGGGTCGCCCATCGCCAAATGAAAAAATGATTCCAAGATTTATGGCAGCAAAAAGCAGCCCCATATAAAAGCAAAGCATCAATACGATATTCAAATAAGTTCGAAAATCGACCCGGCTCTTCGAATACGAAACTCTTCCATACTCGATCTCGCGGGTTCTACCACACGCCTGTGGCCCAGCCACAACACGCGCTGCGGCGGCGGAGCCACCTGGAGCTGCGGGATACCTACAATGCGCTAAGCCCGCACTTTTGCTCTGTAGGTGGAGTACGACAGGGCGAGTAACAAGCAGATGCTGGCCGGAATGGCGAGCGCGTAAAAACTCAAGGCCGCAAACAAGACGGCTCCCAGAGTGCCGCCCACAATAAAGCCGACAATAATCAACAGGAACAGTGTGGCCTTGCGCCTATCGAATTCTTCCCCCCGCAATCTGGCGCCAAGCATAATCCCCAGGTCGGTGAAAAGACCGGTGACGTGAGTGGTTCGAACCACCGCGCCACTGTAAGTGGTCGCCAGAGCATTCTGCAGGCCGCAGGCGATAGACGCCAGATAGTGGCCGGGCGAGGCCCCCTGGGTCAGGAAAAAGATAGAGCCGAACAGCAAGGCCGCTTCCAGGCAAAGCAGGCCACTGTAGTTATGCCCCAATTTCAGGGCGCCACTGCGCAGAAAATAGCCAGATATCACCGCACCCGCAAGAAAGCTCACCAGAATCATCAGTAAGTGCAGTGCGGCGAACACGTCGGCGTTCACCAGCCCAGTGCCTAGAAGTGTCGCTGTGCCGGACAGGTGGGAAATGGATTGGTGCTGGAAGCCCAACAAGCCAATGGCATTCACCAGGCCTGCCACCAGGGCCAGGACAAACGCGCCATACTCAACCCACCTGGGCAACTTGGTAATCACATAACCCCCCAAAGCAGCGAGTGCTGAAAAAAACACGTTCGGGTGCAGGCCAGGAACCGGCGCTCAGACCCGTCCAGCGGCCCTTTATAACAAAAACAGCTAGAACAAGCGCGAACCATTCCTTTGTCGGCCACTGGTTTCCCGACTACTATCTGCCAACTTTCGCGGAGACAACATCATGATGTGGCAGGGCTGGCTTTCACTGGGTTTGGTGGGGGCGGTGCTCGCCCTGCTCATTGCCACCCGGCTGCGCCCCCACGTGGTCATGCTGGCCGCACTCACTATACTGGTTACTACCGGCGTGCTGAGCGCCGGTCAGGCGCTGGCGGGGTTCGCCAATGAAGGGCTCGCCACGGTCGCGGCCATGTTCGTGGTGGCCGGCGGCATTCAAGCCTCCGGCGGAGCGGAGCTGATTGTGCAGCGGCTACTGGGCCGGCCCGCCAGCACCCGCGGCGCCATGCTCAGGCTGTTTGCACCCGTCGCCCTGCTCAGTGCCTTTCTCAACAACACGCCCATTGTCGCCACCATGATCCCCGCGGTGAACAGCTGGTCGCGGCGTATCGGTGTGGCACCGTCCAAACTGATGATTCCCCTGAGCTACGCGGCCATCCTCGGCGGCACTCTTACGCTGGTAGGCACCAGCACCAACCTCGTCGTGAATGGGCAGTATCGCAGCCTGACGGGTAGCGACGGTTTCTCCTTGTTTGCGATCACGGCAGTCGGCCTGCCCGTCGCCCTGGCGGGTGCGGCGTTCATGTGGCTGTTCTTTGCCCGTTGGCTGCCGGAGCAGCGGGACGACGCGCCCTTTGCCAACCTGCGCGAGTTCACGCTGGAGGTGGCCATCGCCGCGGGCGGGCCGCTGGCGGGCAAAACCGTTGAACAGGCGCGGTTGCGACATCTGGTGCGGGTCTACCTGGTTGAGGTGGAACGTGAGGGGCAGGTTATTTCACCCGTCGGCCCGGAAGAGCTGCTCTACGGTGGCGACCGGCTGGTCTTCGCTGGCGACACAGAGGCCATTGCGGATTTGCTGCGCATCAACGGCATTGAGCCTTCCACCCAGGCCGACGAGTACGGGCCATCGCAGAACCGCACTGGCAGGCACTTGGTGGAAGTGGTGGTATCGCCGCACTGCGCGGCTGTAGGCCAGGCCATTCGCGATGCGCAGTTTCGAGACCGCTACGGCGCTGCGGTCTTGGCGGTGGCGCGCAATGGCGAACGCCTGCGCGGTAACCTCGGCAGCACGGAATTGGCGGGCGGCGATACACTGCTGCTGGAGGCGGGCCCGGACTTCGTTACCCGGCAGCGCCACAGCCGCGATTTCCTCCTGGTGAACGACCTCGCCACTGAACCACCGCGTCACCACCGCCTCTATCTCGCCTGGTTTATCCTGCTGGCTGTGGTGGTGGCTGCCGGCACCGGTTTAACCAGCATGCTCAATGCGGCACTGATCGGCGCGTTACTCATGCTCTTCACCGGGTGCTGCTCACTGGAGCAGGCAGAGCGCAGCCTGGACATGGGGGTGTTGCTCACCATTGGCGCATCCTTTGCCCTGGGGGCCGCACTGGAGCAATCCGGCGCGGCGCTGGTTCTGGCGCAGGGGTTGATCACTCTGGGAGGCGACAGGCCATGGCTGCTGTTGATGCTCACCTACTTCACCGTGTCACTGCTCACCGAAGTCATCACCAACAACGCCGCCGCTATTCTCATGCTGCCGATTGCGCTCAGCATCACCGCGAGCGCAGGGCTTGACCCAACGCCTTTTGTGCTGGCGATCATGATGGCGGCCTCGGCCAGTTTCGCCACACCGCTGGGCTACCAGACCAACCTCATGGTGTATGGCCCGGGCGGTTACCGCTTCACCGACTTCCTGCGCGTGGGTGTGCCCATGAACCTGTTTATAGGCGCCGTCACCCTGGGCGTACTGTTACTCGGCTGGCCGCTGCAGGCGGGCGCTGCATAGCGAGCCCCCAGCTGTGAGCATTTAAAGGTCGCTGAAATCCACCTCAGGCAAGCGTTCAAACCCGGGGCGGGCGAAGAAGTAGCCCTGCATCAGTGACACCCCCGCGTCGCGCAACCACAGCATTTCCTCGCGCGACTCCACGCCCTCGGCAAGCGGCGTGATATTCAGGTCGCGGCACAGATTAATACAGTTTCTGGTAATGCACTGCCGCGCGTGGTCATGACTGATATTGCGAATGAGCCCCATATCGATCTTCACCAGGTCAGTCTGGAAATCGGCCAACAGACTCAGGCCCGCGTAGCCCGCGCCGAAGTCGTCAATCGCAGTGACAAAACCGAGTTTCTGGTAATAGTCGACAATGCGCTTGATGAAACCACCATCCTTAACACGCTCAACTTCCGTGAATTCGAACATGATTTGGCGGGTGGGGAAACCGTACTTGCGCGCAGCTTCCAGGGTAGTCCGAATGCAGCGCTCTGGCTTATAAACGGCGTTGGGAAGAAAGTTGATGCTGAGCATGGCATCAACCTCCAGTTCTGCGGCCAGGGAAATCGCCTTGATGCGACACAACTGGTCGAACAGATAGCGATTGTCCTCGGTGACTTTTTTGATAACCGAATAGGCGGACTCTTCATTCAAACCACGAACCAGCGCCTCGTAACCGAAGATAGTTTTTTTCTGCAGGTCAACGATAGGCTGGAAGGCCATGGTGAAGTCAAAGCCGAGGTCGTCATCGCCCGCGCATTGGCCGCATGCCAACCGGTCATCGATATTGAGAATATCATCCACGCTTGCCTCCTCGCTGGATGCTCCGGGAAACGGTGACTGAAAAAAACGGATGCCAGGGCTTGCGCCGACGCTCTGGCTGCTGATTTTCATCGCATTGCATCCCGCAGGATGAGCGGTGAGAATGCAACAAAATGCAACACCACGCAATGACGCCTGCAAGAGGGCCTTTGCCATGAACCAGCAGACGGCAGACATCGTAATCGTGGGTGGCGGGGGTGCGGGCCTGCGCGCGGCGATTGCCGCAGCCGAGGCCAACCCAGGCCTGGATATTCTGTTACTTTCCAAGGTGTACCCCATGCGCAGCCACACCGTGGCGGCGGAGGGCGGCTGCGCTGGCGTCATTCAGCCACACGACAGCGTGGACGCGCATTTTGACGACACCGTAGCGGGGGGTGACTGGCTCTGTGACCAGGACGTGGTAGATTATTTCGTGCGCCACGCCACGGAGGAGAACCTGCGCCTGGAGCACTGGGGCTGCCCCTGGAGCCGCAAGCCGGACGGCAGTATCAACGTGCGCGCCTTCGGCGGCATGCAGATAGAACGTACCTGGTTCGCCGCGGACAAGACCGGCTTCCATATTCTGCACACGCTGTTCCAGACCTCGCTCCAGTACCCAGCCATTCGACGCTGTGACGAGTATTTCTGCACCGACCTGCTGGTGGAAGACGGCCACTGCGGTGGCCTGCTGGCTATCGACATGCGCAGCGGCGAGCAGACATTGATAGCCGCCTCGGCCGTCATTCTCGCCACCGGCGGCGCGGCACGCGTCTACCGCTACAACACCAACGGCGGCATTGTGACCGGCGATGGCATGGCGCTGGCCTACCGCCAGGGCGTACCCCTGCGCGACATGGAGTTCGTGCAGTACCATCCCACCGGCCTGCCGGGCTCCGGCATTCTGATCACCGAGGCGGCGCGTGGCGAGGGCGGCGTACTCACCAACCGCGATGGCTACCGCTACCTGCAGGATTATGGCCTGGGCCCGGAAACCCCGCTGGGCCGGCCCCAGAACAAGCAGATGGAGCTGGGGCCCCGCGACCGCCTCAGCCAGGCCTTCTGGCACGAACAGCTTGCCGGCCGCACCGTGGCCACCGAGCGGGGCGAGGCGGTGTACCTGGACCTTCGGCACCTCGGCGAACAGCATATTCAGGAACGGCTACCCTTCATTCGCGATCTCGCGCGCACCTACGTCAACGTGGACGCAGTGCGTGAACCGATTCCGGTGCGACCCACGGCCCACTACACCATGGGGGGCATTCAAACCGACCGCCATACCGCTACCTGCCTGCCCGGGTTGTATGCGGTGGGCGAGTGCGCCAGCATCGGCCTGCATGGCGCCAACCGATTGGGATCCAACTCACTGGCAGAGCTGAGTGTATTCGGGCGGCTGGCCGGGGAACAGGCGGCCGACCGTGCGGCGCAAGGGCATGCGGTGAACCCACAGGCGCTGCGCCAGCAGGCCGAAGCACGAGCGGTTGAGCGGGAAGCCCTGCGTACGGCAGACGGCCCGGAACGTCTTCCGGTACTGCGCGATGAAATGGCCGCGGCGATGGAAGCCGGCATCGGTATATTCCGCAGCCCCGCAAGCATGACCGCAACCACGGAGAAAATTGCCGAACTCAAGGCGCGCTACCAGCAACTCGGCCTCCGCGACCGCAGCCGCGCCTTCAACACCGAATGGTTGCAGGCCATCGAGCTCGGCTTTCTGCTGGACGTGGCGGAAGCCATGAGCCACTCCGCGCTCGCGCGTCAGGAGTCCCGCGGCAGCCACCAGCGTCCGGAGGATTTCCCGGTACGTGATGACGCGCACTTCCTCCGCCACAGCCTGGCCCAACAACAGCGTGGCGGCGCACCCGCTATCAACTGGCAGGATGTGGTCATCACACGCTCGGCACCGGGTGAACGGCATTATGGCGGCAAGGCGACAGGGGAGGCAGGCACGTGAACGGCACTCTCGAACTGGTCGTCACGCGCTACCTCCCGGAGCAGGACACGCAGCCCCGGGAGCAAAGCTACACGGTGCCCTATGGGGAAGACATGTCCGTACTCGACGCGCTCAACTACATCAAGGACGAGCTGGACCCGTCGTTGAGCCACCGCTGGTCTTGCCGCATGGCGATTTGCGGCAGCTGCGGTGTGATGGTGAACGGGGAGCCGAAACTGTCCTGCAAGACGTTCCTGCGCGACTACCGTAAGGCGGGGGTGGTGAGAGTGCGCGCGCTCGACAACCTGCCGGTGGAGCGAGACCTGATTGCGGACATCAGCGGCGTGGTCGAGCATATCGAGGCGGTGAAGCCGTGGTTGATACGCCACAATTCAGCTCCCGCCAGCGAGGCACACACGCAAACCCCGGCACAGATGGCGCGCTACCACGCCTTCAGCCAGTGCATCAATTGCGCGCTGTGCTATGCCGCTTGCCCACAGTTCGGGCGCAACCCCGAGTTCCTGGGCCCTGCCGCGCTGACCCTGGCGCAGCGCTACAACCTCGATTCCCGGGATGAAGGCAAGGAAGAGCGCATGCCCTGGCTGAACGCCACCGAAGGCGTGTGGAGCTGTACCTTCGTCGGCTACTGCTCGGAAGTCTGCCCCAAGGATGTCGACCCGGCTTCGGCCATCAACCGCGGCAAGGTGGCATCGGACATCAACTACGGCGTGAACGTGTTCCGCCTGTTGCGGGGCAAGGGCGACGCCTGAACCGCGACAAAAACCTCCTCTCGCTTGCGCTGATGAAGCGCGGTTCGTTGACGTTATTGCAAATCGTAATGATAATACATATCATTTACGTTATTGCAGTGGCAGTGGCCGCGGCGTTTACCGGTCGACATCAATGAGGGGGTTCAATGAAAGCGGTTTCGGGCGAACAGTGGCTGACAGGGGCGTTGTTACTGGGTTTGTGGCAGGGTGCAACCGCCGTGGCGGAGGAAAGCACACCGGCACTGGAGGAGCTGGTGGTCTACGGCGCGGGCTACCGCACGACCGGGACCAAGTCGGACCTGCTGCCCATGGATGCTCCGATGAGTTACGAAATCTACGATGGGGAATTACTTGCGCGCCGCCAGGTGGACACCGTCAACGAGGCGCTGCGCTACGTGCCCGGGGTGACACCGGAGAATCGCGGCACGGTCACCATCTTCGACCAGTACACCATTCGCGGCTTCGACAGCTACTACAACTACTACGATGGCCTGCCCCTGCAATACAACAACCTGTGGAACCTCGTTCCGCAGGTTGATGCCTTCGCCACGGAGACAATTGAGATACTCAAGGGCCCCACCTCGGTACTGTACGGGTCCGCGCCGCCCGGCGGCATGGTCAACCAGACTGCCAAGCAACCCCTGGCAGAACAGCAAACCCTGTTGCGCCTGCGCAGCGGCAGCAGTGACCTGCGCGAGATAGGCCTCGATACCACCGGCCCGGCCAGCGACAGCGTCAACTACCGCCTCGTCGCCCTGTGGCGGGAAAGCGACGGACAGCAGGTCACCACGGAAGAGGGGCGCCGCACGCTGGCGCCTTCCCTGACCTGGGACATCTCCTCGCGCACACGCCTCAACGTCAACCTCTATTATCAGGACGACCCGGCTCTCGTGCCCTCGACACCGCTGCCGGCCCTCGGCACGCTGTATCGCGCCGACTACGGGCGCTTGGGCGTCGATGCATTCGCCGGGGATCGTGCCTGGTCGGGCATGGAGCGCGAAGTCATCCTGTTGGGTTACAAGCTTGACCACGCCTTCAACGAGCAGTGGTCCTTCCTGCAGAACTTCCGCTATACGGATGCCGAGGCCCTGCAGAAAAATACCTACAACTACGGGCTGCAAGTCGATGGCCGCACGCTTACCCGCAGCGCCTACTTCACAGACGAAGCACAAGAGGGTTTCGTGGTAGACAACCAGCTGGCCTGGAGCACGAAACTTGCGGGCGCCTCCCACCGTGTTCTGCTCGGCGTTGAATACCGCGAGCTGGATTCCGACATCCGCTACGGCGACACCCTGGGCTTCGCTACGCCCGCCATTGACCTGGCGGCACCCAACCACAGTCTGTTCGACCCCGCGAGCCTGCCGCTGGACAGCTATACCGAAGGCCACCGTATCGAACAGGAGCAAGTGGGCGTCTACCTGCAGGATGAAATTCGCTGGCAGGCGCTGACGGTGGTGGCCGGCCTGCGCTGGGACGACTACGAGAGCAGTGATGTCGCCGAGAACAACTATCTGGGGTTCGCCTACGGCAGCACCACCAAGATCGACCAGGACGAAGTCAGCGGCCGTCTTGCCGCCATGCTCCATTTGAACAGTGGCTGGGCACCCTACCTGAACTATTCAGAATCCTTCGAACCCACCTCCGGCCAGGATTCCCTCACCGGCCAGGCCTTTGAGCCGACCACAGCGGAGCAGCTGGAAGCGGGTGTGAAGTATCAGGCGACAGACCGCGACCTCACCCTGACTGCTGCGTGGTTCGACCTGCGCAAGCAGAATGTGGTGGTAAACACTCCTGACTTCATGCAGTACACCCAGAACGGCGAAGTGAAGTCAGAGGGGGTAGAACTGGCGCTGAACACCCGACTCGGGCCGCAGTGGACGCTGGACGCTACCGCCACCTGGCTGGATATTGCGGTCACCGATAACCCCCTGAACCCGTCGCTGGTGGGCAACACACCGGTGTGGGTCGCAGACCGCCAGGCGGCACTGTGGCTGGGCTGGGAGCCGTTGCCCTCGCTGGCGTTCAACGCCGGCGTTCGCTACGTGGGTGAAAGCCAGCTGGACGCGGCAAACACCGATACCCTGCCATCCTACACGCTCTACGATCTGGTGGTTTCCTGGGCTATCGACGACACCTGGGAGCTGGGCCTGAGCGCCACCAACCTCACCGACGAAACCTACGTGGGTGCCTGTTATGACGCCAGCAACTGCTGGATGGGTGTCGAGCGCCGCGTGGAAGCGGTGCTCAACGCGCGCTTCTGACGCCGTGCGTCGCTGGGTGTTCAAACTGCACAGCGCGCTGGCATTGCTGGCGCTGCTGCCGCTGTTGCTGATCGTGTTGACCGGCAGCCTGCTGGTATTCAAGTTCGAAATCGACAGCCTGCTCATGCCGGGCCAGGTGCTGGTGCAGCCTCCCGAGGATGCCCGGCGCCTGCCGCTGGACGAGCTGATGGCGCGTATCAACCGCGCCCAGCCCGACTACGAGCTGGGCAGCTGGGAGCTGTTCGACGATGCGCGCACCGCTGACCGCGTATACCTCATTCGGCGCGGCAGCGAGCATTGGTTCAAGGCGCACCTGAACCCCTACAGCGGCGAGCTCCTCGATCAGCCAGCGGGGCTGCACCACGCCCTGACCGACTGGCTGCTTAACCTGCACTACACGCTGCTGCTGGACGGGCGCTTCGAGTCCGCTCCGCATCTGGGCTTGATCGTGGGTTTGCTGGCCGCCATTTGTCTGAGTGCCCTGGGGATTTCCGGGCTGATCCTTTACCGGCGTTTCTGGCGGCACTTCTTCAGCTTTCGCCGGGACCATCGGCCAATGGTGGTAACGCGCCAGCTGCATCGCCTGCTCGGCATCTGGAGCTCGCCCGTTCTGCTGCTGGTGGGTTTGACCGGGCTCTACTTCAACGCCGTTGCCTACCTGGAGGAGTCCGGGGAGCACATGGAGGGCGGGCACCACATCATGCAGGAGCGCCTCTATAACGACAGCCTGGATTTCGAGGCGCTGCTGGCAGACAGCCACCAGCAGATCAGCGGCTTCGAGCCCACCTACCTGCTGTTCCCCTTCGAGCCCGGTCAGGCCTTCACCGTGTTCGGTGCCGTACCCGGCATGAGCATACTGGCCAGCGAATACGGCTCTGCCGTGAGCTACGATGCGCAAAGCGGTCACGTCGAGGTGGCCTACGACCTGCGCGAGCAGCCGCTGCTGGCGCGCGCGGTCGACAGCTTCCGCAAGCTGCATTTCGGCCACTTTGCCGGCCTGCCATCGAAAATCATCTGGGCGCTGGGTGGCCTGTGTCTGGTCGCCATGCCGCTCACTGGGGTGGCGATGTGGTACAGCCGCAAGCGCCGGCAATGGACGCGGCGGGGCACCACCGTACAGCCCGCGTAGCAACGCGTCAGCAGTAAATCCCTCCATGCCAGTAGCGATGCCTTGGCGCAGAGAGTCGCGGTAAAGGAGTGGCGATGAAGAAGATGCGGGAGAGCACAGGCTCTGCTACTGTCCCTGTATTGGCCGACACCAAGGGCACCCACCATTGCCCACAGCGTGCGTGAGCATAACACCACGGCAGCCTGCACACGCGTCGGACAGCAACCACGGCGTACAACCCGTCCGCTTGGTGCGAGGTAAAGGCGATGCGTAAACCCTGGCAACCCCGTCAGCCACGCGACTGGTGGCTGCACAACCCGGCCTACCGCCGCTATATGCTGCGGGAGGCCACCGCGCTGCCCCTGCTGCTGTACACCCTGCTGTTGCTCACTGGTATCTACCAGCTCGCGCGCGGGCCGGTTGCCTTCGGCGCCTGGCTCGCCTGGCTGCAAACACCGGCGATGCTCGTCCTGCAGGGCATAGCACTCGCCGCCGCGCTGCTGCACGCGGTCACCTGGGTGGCGCTGGTGCCGAAGATTCTGGTGATTGACAGCGACCGCCTGCGCATTGCCCCACGGCATGTGCTGCGCGCCCATCAACTCGCTGCGCTGGGCTGCAACTTGGGCCTGATAGGCGCCACACTGTGGTTGCTGTGGCCGGCTGGAGGGCACTAGCGATGCGCCGCTCCCACGAACCCATCAGCTGGTCACTGTTTGGCGCCGGTGGCATGCTGCTGGCGCTTATTGGCCCCGGGCTAATTGTCAGTACGCTGTTGCTGCCATGGCTAACGCAGGATCCGCAGGCCCTCTACGTCAGCTTCAGCGCCGGGCTGCGTCATCCACTGGGCACCTGCGCGGCGCTGGCTGTGGTTGCCTTGCCCCTCTACCACACGGCACATCGTCTGTATCACGGCCTGCACGACCTGCATATCACCGGGCCAGGCTGGCTGCTGGGTGGGGTTTTCTACGGCGGGGCAACTGTGCTCAGTGCACTGTGTGCGTTCTGGCTGCTTGCGCTGTAGCCACGCACGTGGCGGCTAGCGGCGGACTTCGATGCCCCGTTCTGCCATATAGGCCTTGGCCTCGGGTACGGTGTATTCCGCAAAGTGGAAAATGCTCGCCGCCAGCACGGCATCGGCGCCGCCGAGCAAAATGCCGTCCACCAAGTGCTGCAGGTTACCCACACCGCCGGAGGCGATCACCGGAATATCCACGGCATCGGTAATGGCCCGCGTCACGCCCAGCTCAAAGCCGTTTTTGGTGCCGTCGCGGTCCATGCTGGTAAGCAGGATTTCCCCGGCCCCCAGCTCCGCCATCTTCACCGCCCAGGCCACCGCGTCAATGCCGGTGGGTTTGCGCCCGCCGTGGGTGAATATCTCCCAGCGCGGCTTGCCCTCCACATCGGCCACGCGCTTGGCGTCAATGGCCACCACAATGCACTGGGCACCGAAGCGTTGCGAGGCCTGACGCACCAGCTCCGGGTTGTGAATCGCGGCGGTGTTGATGCTGACTTTGTCGGCGCCGGCATTGAGCATGGTGCGGATGTCATCGACTGAGCGAATGCCGCCGCCTACCGTGAGCGGGATGAACACCTGTTCGGCAATCTGCTCAACCGTGTGCACCGTGGTCTCGCGGCCCTCGTGGCTGGCGGTGATGTCGAGAAAGGTGATTTCATCGGCACCCTGCTCGTTGTAGCGGCGGGCGATTTCCACCGGGTCACCCGCGTCGCGGATCCCGACGAAGTTGACGCCCTTGACCACACGGCCGTTGTCGACATCGAGGCAGGGGATGATGCGCTTGGCCAGGCCCACGCGTCAGCCCGCCGAGTCACACAGGCGCTGAGCTTCAGCCACGTCCAGCGTGCCCTCGTAAATAGCGCGACCGGTAATGGCGCCGCAGATGCCCTCGTGGGCCACGGCCCGCAGGGCGCGAATGTCATTCATATTAGTGATGCCGCCAGAAGCGATGACCGGAATACTGGACGCACGGGCCATGCCCAGCGTGGCTTCCACGTTCACACCCTGCATCATGCCGTCGCGGGCGATATCGGTATACACGATGGCAGACACACCATCTGCCTCAAACTGCCGGGCGAGGTCTGTCGCCAGCACCGTGGACACTTCCGCCCAACCGTCGGTGGCCACCAGGCCCTCTTTTGCGTCCAGGCCCACGATCACCTTGCCGGGAAAGGCGCGGCAGGCCTCGGCCACAAACGCCGGTTCCTTGACCGCCTTGGTGCCGATAATCACGTAGTCCACGCCGGCACGCACGTAGTGTTCGATGGTGTCGAGGCTGCGAATACCGCCGCCGATCTGGATCGGCAGGCCGGGGTAGGCCGCCGCGATCGCGGTCACCACCTCGCCATTCACCGGCTCGCCGGCAAAGGCGCCGTTCAGGTCCACCAGATGCAGGCGCCGGCAGCCGGCGTCTACCCAGCGCCGGGCAACGGCAACCGGGTCATCGGAGAACACCGTGCTGTCCTCCATCAGGCCCTGGCGCAGGCGCACGCACTGGCCGTCCTTGAGGTCGATAGCGGGGATAATCAGCATGCGGGAGTCCAGTTGATGAAGTTGCGCAGCAGTTGCAGCCCGGCGGTGTGACTCTTCTCCGGGTGAAACTGGGTGGCGAAGAGGTTGTCGCGGGCCAGTGCAGCGTCGGCACACACACCGTAGTCGACGCTGCCGGCAAGCAGCGAACGGTCGGTGGCGGTGACGTAATAGCTGTGCACGAAATAAAAGCGGGTGGCATCCGGAATACCGTTCCAGAGTGGGTGCTCACTTACCTTGCGAACCTCACTCCAACCCATGTGCGGCACCTTCAGGCGCTGCCCGTCGGCGTCGTGCAACGGGTGACCGAAATGACGCACCGTACCGGGAATCACGTTCAGGCAGTCTACGCCGCCGTTTTCTTCCGAGTGGCTCATCAGCGCCTGCATACCCACGCAAATGGCCAGTACGGGCTTGTGCTGTTCGGTCAGCGCCACCTGCAACAGTTCGTCACAGCGCAGGCGACGTATCTCTGCCATGCAATCACGAATGGCGCCGACGCCCGGAAACACCACACGGTCCGCCGCGCGAATCTGCTCCACGTCGTGGGTCACCACCACCCGCTCGGCGCCCACATGCGCCAGCGCACTGGCCACCGAATGCAGGTTGCCCATGCCGTAGTCGATCACTGCCACTGAAGCGCTCACGGGTGTTACAGCACGCCCTTGGTGGAGGGCATCATACCGGCCATGGCCGGGTCTGCCGACAGCGCCATACGCAGTGCACGGCCAAAGGCCTTGAACACCGTTTCGATCTGGTGGTGGGTATTGTCGCCGCGCAGGTTGTCGATATGCAGCGTCACCTGGGCGTGATTGACGAAGCCGTGGAAGAATTCCTGGAACAGGTCCACATCGAAACCGCCCACGGACGCGCGCGTGAACGGGATGTGATACACCAGCCCGGGCCGACCCGAGAAGTCCACCACAACACGAGACAGCGCTTCATCCAGGGGCACGTAGCTGTGGCCGTAGCGCACAATGCCTTTCTTGTCGCCCACCGCTTTGGTAAACGCCTGGCCGAGGGTGATACCGATGTCCTCCACCGTGTGGTGGTCATCGATGTGCAGGTCACCCTTGGCGTGGATGTCCAGGTCGATCAGGCCGTGACGTGCGATCTGGTCCAGCATGTGCTCGAGGAAGGGTATGCCGGTGTCGAATTTCGCCTGGCCGGAACCGTCGAGATTCACCGTCGCGGTGATCTGCGTTTCCAGCGTGTTGCGAGTTACACTCGCCTTGCGCTCAGACATGCTGTTCTCCAGAACCTGCACGGGCGGATGGGACCGGGGCGTGCCCGGAAAAGCGCGCCATTATAGAAGAAAGCGGGGGCGAATTCACCGTTCTATCCACCGCGTTCTGTGCGCCTCGGGCACACGCACCGCTGGCATCGACAGCGAACAACCGCCAAACCGTGCCGCCAGCTGCTAAACTGCAGCGCGCCCGGTAACGTAACAATGTACCACCCACCGCATCCAAACACGGCAGACGCAACCTCCGGGGCACTGCCGCAAAAGGACTCAACGCTCATGTATGCCACCCTACCGCTGCTGGAAGCCACCGATTTCCCCGCCATCAGGCGCGGCGACCTGCAAACCCTGCAGGTCAACCTGGGCTACCTGTGCAACCAGAGCTGCGTGCACTGCCACGTCAACGCCGGACCCACGCGCACCGAGATGATGAGCGACGACCTTATCGAGCTCATCCCACGGGTATTGCAAGCACGCGACATCTCGCTGCTGGACCTCACCGGCGGCGCACCGGAAATGCACCCGCGTTTTCGTGACCTGGTGGCCGCAGCCACCGCCCAGGGCGTGAAAGTGATAGACCGCTGCAACCTCACCATTCTGCGCGAGCCGGGTTACGAGGATATGGCCGCTTTCCTGGCACAGCACCGGGTCGATATCGTGGCCTCCATGCCCTGTTATTCACCGGCCAACGTTGACCAGCAACGCGGCAACGGGGTGTTCGACAAGAGCATTGCCGCCCTGCAGGCGCTGAACGCCCTGGGTTACGGTCAGCCCGGCAGCGGCCTCGCGCTGAACCTGGTGTACAACCCGCTTGGGCCCAGCTTGCCCCCCAATCAGCAGGCGCTGGAAGCGGACTACAAGCGGGAACTGCGCGCCCATTTCGATATCGAATTCAACGCGCTGTTCACGCTGGCCAACATGCCCATAAAGCGCTTTGGCAGCACGCTGGTTTCCAAAGGGCAATTCGCGAGCTACATGCAGTTGCTGAAAGATGCCTACCAGCCCGGCAACCTGGACGGCGTGATGTGCCGCTCGCTGGTGAGCGTGGACTGGCAGGGCTACCTGTACGACTGCGATTTCAATCAGCAGCTGGACCTGCCCCTGCCCGGACAGGGCAGCCGACCCGAGCTGCACAGCCTGCTGGTTGCCGACGTGCGCGGCGCGGAGATACGGACCGCCGACCATTGCTATGGCTGCACCGCTGGCCAGGGCAGCAGCTGCGGTGGCGCGCTGAACTGAGCTACCCCACAACCGGGTGCCCTCGGCGGCTCCCCCAAGGATAACAACGGTGAACCGAAAGCTCTTGATTGTGCTGGCCCTGCTCGGCCTCGTGCTGGCATTTTTTGCCCTTGGCCTGCACAACTACCTGACCCTCGACCAGCTAAAAGCCAGCCAGGCCCAGTTTGCCAACCTGCTGGCGGCACACCCGGTGGCGGTTCCAGCGGCCTATTTTGGCATTTATGTGGTGGTCACAGCGCTCTCCCTGCCGGGTGCTGCCATTATGACGCTGGCCGGCGGCGCGCTGTTCGGCCTGGGTTTCGGCCTGCTGCTGGTGTCCTTCGCGTCCAGTATCGGCGCCACTCTGGCTTTCCTCGTTGCCCGCTTCCTGCTGCGCGACAGCGTGCAGCACCGCTTCGGCGAGCGCCTGCGCGCCATCGACCGCGGCATTGAGCGCGATGGCGCGTTTTACCTGTTCACCCTGCGGCTGGTGCCCGTTTTTCCGTTTTTCATCATCAACCTGTTGATGGGCCTTACCCGCCTGCGCACCTGGACGTTCTACTGGGTCAGCCAGGCAGGCATGCTGGCGGGTACCGCGGTGTATGTGAACGCCGGCACTCAACTCGCCGGCATTGAGCGTATCGGCGACATTCTTTCCCCGCAGTTGCTGCTGTCATTTGTGTTGCTCGGCCTTTTTCCCTGGGTCGCCAGGCTGTTGGTGGGCACCATACAGCGCCGCCGCGTGTACCGGCGCTGGCAGCGGCCGGCGCGCTTCGACCGCAACCTGGTAGTGATTGGGGCAGGCGCCGGCGGTTTGGTGTCTGCCTACATCGCCGCGGCGGTGAAGGCGAAAGTCACCTTGGTAGAAGCGCACAAGATGGGAGGTGACTGCCTCAACTACGGCTGTGTACCGAGCAAGGCACTGATCAAGAGCGCCAAAGTGGCGCAGCAAATGCGCCACGCCGATGCATACGGACTCAACCCCAGTGAGCCACAGTTCAGCTTTCCCGCCATCATGGCGCGTATCCACCGCATCATCGCCGCCATCGAGCCTCACGACAGCGTGGAGCGCTACACCGGCCTCGGCGTGGAAGTGCTGCAAGGTTACGCCCGTATTATCGACCCCTGGACGGTAGACATCGCGTTGAACGATGGCGGCACACAGCGGCTGACCACCCGCTCGATCGTGATTGCCGCCGGTGCCGCGCCGCTGGTGCCGGACCTGCCGGGGCTGGAAGACGCGGGGTATGTCACCAGCGACACCCTCTGGGAGCGCTTCGCCGAGCTGGACGCTCTACCGCAACGCCTGGTGGTAATGGGCGGCGGGCCGATTGGCTCCGAACTCGCCCAGGCCTTCGCCCGGCTCGGCGCCCATGTCACCCAGGTAGAGCGCGGCCCCCGTATCCTGCCGAAGGAAGACCTGGAGGTCGCCGAGTTGGCGCGCGAGGCGCTGATGGCAGACGGCGTGCAGGTGCTCACCGGACATACGGCGTTGCGCTGTGAGCAGGACGCGGGCGAAAAGCGGCTGATCGTGGAGCACGCCGGCACCGAGCTGGCCGTGCCCTTCGACCAGCTACTGGTATCCGTAGGCCGACAGGCGCGGCTTACAGGCTACGGCCTGGAGGAGCTCGGCATTCCGACCAATCGCACTGTGAACACCAACGACTATCTGGAAACCCTCTACCCCAACATCTATGCCGCGGGGGATGTCGCCGGGCCCTACCAGTTCACTCACACCGCAGCACACATGGCGTGGTACGCGGCCGTAAACGCGTTGTTCGGGCAATTCAAGCGCTTCAAAGTGGACTACGCTGTGATCCCCTGGACCACCTTCATCGACCCGGAGGTGGCGCGCGTGGGCCTGAGTGAGCAGGAGGCCATCGACCGCGGCATCCCCCACGAAGTTACCCGCTTCGAGCTCGCCGAGCTGGACCGGGCGATCGCCGACAGCGCCACCCGGGGCTTCGTGAAAGTGCTCACCGTACCCGGGCGCGACCGTATTCTGGGCGCCACCATCGTTGGCACCCAGGGTGGCGACCTGCTGGCGGAGTTTGTGCTGGCCATGCGTCACGGCCTGGGGTTGAACAAAATCCTCGGCACTATCCACACCTACCCCACGCTGGCCGAAGCCAACAAATACGCCGCCGGCGCGTGGAAGAAGGCCCACGCACCGGAGCGCGTCCTGCGTTGGCTGCAGCGCTACCACCAGTGGCGGCGCGGCGGCACAGACTAAGAGCGCAACGCCCCGGAGGCCTGCAACATCGCGCCTGCTACCCCGCCGGGTCCTGCAGGTAACGCTGCAGAAACGTGTTGGCGGCGGGCAGCGCGCTGCCCACGGTCAGGAAAGTGAGAATGTGACCGCGGGCCGGCAATCGCTCCAGCTCCACCGGCACATCGTGAGCTTGCAGGGCGCTGACAAACTCTTCGGCATGGTCGATGGTCACCAGGGTATCGGCGCCGCCGTGGAACAGGTAGAACGGCGGCGCGCCCGCGTGCACCCGCGTCACCGGGGAAGCAGCGGCAAAGGTTTCCGGAATTTCCGTGATGCGCCCACCCAGGAATTGTGGCACCAGCTTGCCCCCGGGGTACTTGCGCAAATCCATGGGGGAGCCGCCGGCGATTACTACCGCCGGGCGTGTCTGCGCACCGCCCCAGGGCCTGTCCAGATCATCCCCGGTGCCTGCCGCCAGCGCCATCAGGCTCAACAGATGCGCACCGGCCGAGTAGCCGAAAGCGGCGATACGTTGTGTATCCAGCTGCAGTTCCAGTGCCTCGCGGTGCAGCCAGTGCATGGCCTGCTGCAGGTCGTAGACCTGCGCGGGGTATTTTGCTTCGGGGGCAAAACGGTAACTGGCGTTCATCACCACATACCCCTTACCCACGTAGTAGCGCGCCAGGCGCGTCATGTCATCGCGGCTACGCCGCTCCCAGCCACCGCCGTGCACCAGCAGCATCCCGGGAAAAGGCCCTGTGCCCCGGGGCCGGTAAACATCGGCCTCCAAAGGCTCCGGCCAATCTGGCGGAGTGTAGATAACCGTGTTTATTGCCGCGGCGGGCTGCTTCTGCCCCAGTACCACGCCACAGCCAGCCACCGTGAGTGATGCGGCAGCGACCACGGCGGCAACCAGCAACTTCATCGTTTGCAAACCGTCTCTACTTTCATCATGTCCAATTTACGCAACGGGAAAGGATTCGGCCCTGTCCGGGTGATAACGCTATGTGCCAGCGGAACTGCAGTACACTACGCTGATGCCTAAACAACCTTCATTCGCCGGCCGCGTGCTCACCTGGTTTGACCAGCACGGTCGCAAAGACCTGCCCTGGCAATACGATACCAGCCCCTACCGGGTCTGGGTGTCGGAGATCATGCTGCAACAAACCCAGGTGCGCACGGTTATTCCGTATTTTGCGCGTTTCATGCAGCGCTTCCCCGATGTGCAGACGCTGGCGGCAGCGCCCACCGATGAGGTCCTCCACCTGTGGACCGGGCTGGGGTACTACGCGCGGGCGCGCAACCTGCACCGCGCGGCACAGCAGGTGTGCAGCGAACACGCCGGCAGCTTTCCAGACAACCTGGAAGGACTGCAGAGCCTGCCCGGCATCGGCCGTTCCACCGCCGGGGCGATCCTCGCCATTGCCTTCGCGCAACGGGCGTCCATTCTGGATGGCAATGTAAAGCGCGTACTGGCGCGCTATCACGCGGTTGCCGGCTGGCCCGGGCAAACGGCCGTGCACCGCCAGCTGTGGGACTTCGCCGAGCAGCACACGCCGCAGCGCCGCGTGGCCGACTACACACAGGCCATGATGGACCTCGGGGCCACCCTGTGCACACGCAGCCGGCCCCGCTGCGCGGACTGCCCGTTACAGGACAGCTGCAGCGCACATGCGCAGGGTCGTGAGGGTGAGTTCCCGGGCAAGAAGCCGCGCAAGGTGTTGCCGGTTCGCTCGACCGTGTTTCTGATCCTGCGTGACCGGCAGGGCCACGTGCTACTGCAACAGCGCCCGGCGAGCGGCATTTGGGGAGGGCTGTGGTGCTTTCCCGAACTGAATTCGGTTGAGGCCGCCGCCCCGTGGTGCCGCGACCGGCTCGGCCGCGAACCCGCGGCAACGCTCCCGGGACCGCCGTTTCGTCACACCTTCAGCCACTACCACCTGGATATTCAGCCCCTGCAGGTGCAGCTGGCAATACAACCCGAGGCCGTCATGGAAGCCAGTGACCAGCTCTGGTATAACGTGCAAAAACCCCTTGAAATCGGCCTTGCCGCACCGGTCGCCCGGTTGCTGGCAAGCCTCTGACCGCGGAGCATACACATGTCCAGAACCGTATTCTGCAAGCGCTACCAGCAGGAACTGGAAGGCCTTGACGCACCACCCTACCCCGGCCCCAAGGGCCAGGATATTTTCGACAATGTGTCGAAACAGGCCTGGAACGAATGGCAGGCGCAACAGACCATGCTGATCAACGAAAAGCAGTTGAGCCTGATTGACCCCGCGACGCGCAAATACCTGCAGGAGGAAATGGACAAGTTCTTCGCCGGGGAAGAACACGACCGTGCCGAAGGTTATGTGCCGCCCTCGAACAGCTGATCAGGCGCGAGTCTCGATCAGCTGCATCCAGTAGCGCAGCACAGTGGTCTGGCCGAAGGCCAGCTTGAGGCACACCAGCAGCGGCACCGCGAGCAGCACACCCACAAACCCCCACAGCCAGCCCCAGACCAGCAGCCACACCAGAATCACCAGTGGGTTGAGCCGCATGTTGCGCCCCAACACCAGCGGCGTGATCACCTGTGCTTCGACCAGGTTGATACTGAAATAGACCAGGGCCGGCAGCAGGGCATAGGCCACCGGGCCGTACTGCACCACACCGGCCAGCAACAGCAGCACAACGCCCAGCAGCGGGCCCACGTAGGGCGCAAAGTTCAGCATGCCCACCATCACGCCCCAGAGCAGCGGGTCCTGTACACTCAGCACCCAGAGCACGCCCCCCACAGACAGACCCAGGCAGGCATTGATCAGGCTCACCGTGAGAATGTAGCGCGACAGCTCCACCTGTACCGTGTGCACCAGCTCAAGGGATGCGCGCTGGTCGTTAATCCCGGGGAATATCTCCACGAAGGCGGCAAACAGGCGCGAGCCGAAAATGAGCAGGAACAGAATCAACAGGACTGTTGTGAATAGCTGGGCGATCGCCACCGGTGCCGCACCCAGGGTGGCCAACAATAACTCCAGACCGCCCTGTTTGAGGCGCTCGCTCACCCGGTCCGGCCTGCGTTCACCCTTCTCGCCATCGTTGCTCTCAGCCTCGTCACTGTCACCGCCAAACAGGCCGAAGAAGCTGAAGCCCTCCTCCGGCTGCGGGGGTTTCTCTGCCTGGGGTGCGAGCTTGTCGGTGAGATTGTCCACCTCATCCGAGAGCTTCTCGGTGAGCCGCGGTATCGCTTCCGCCCAGCGCTGCGCCGGCTCCGCGAGCTGGCTGCCGAGCAAGCTCAGGGGGCCGCCAATGAGCGCCAGAATAAGCACCGCCGAGACCGTGCGCGGCACATAGAACCGCTTCAGCAGTTTTACCAGGGGGTTCAAGAGCAGGGCAAAGAACAACGCCACGAATACCGGCATCAGCAGGCTCTTGGCGAAATACACCGTGTAGAGCACCGCCAGTGCAGCGAGGATGCGCAGTGACAGAGTGCCGGGAGGAACACGCGCTTCACTCATGGTAGCGGGCTACCTCCGCTGAATACGGCACGCAGAATGTTACGCGGCAACAGGGGCCAGAGCCGCACGCCGTGGCGCAGCAAGCGGGAGGCACGTGGATTGCGAACACTGGCCGACAGCACCCGATCCACGATGAACCCGGTCAGGAAACCACCGCCCACCAGCCAGCCAGTGTGCGCCGCCCGCAGGTAGGCAATCCGCCCCTCACCGTTGGCCTGCAGCTGCTGCCAATGCGCATCCAGCCGACTCTCCGCGGCTTGCAACTCACGGATTCTCTGCTTGCGGCTTGTTGCCATTGTCCGCCTCCATTATGGCGCGCAACTGGCGTCGGGTCGCCGGCAGTGCAAGGCTGCGGGCATAACGCCGCGCCGCCAACCACAGCAGCAGTAAGGCCGATGCCTGTAGCCCAGTAAACGCGACCAGCCCCAGCGCCACCGATTCCAATGCGGCATACGCCCACCACGCCAGCAACACGCTTAAACCCAGCCAGGCAAAGATCACCAGGGGCACCACGGCCAACACGACCAACGCCAGCCGACCGGCATCGCCGACAGCCAGCTGCAACTCCAGTAGCACGAGCCGGGAAAACGCATTGCCCGCCTCCAGAGCTTGCTGCAGTAGCGCCTGCCAGTTTCGCAACTCGGCTTCCAGACCTGCACCCGCGCGGGCGGCGTCACCTTCACGGGCCTGCTCGTTGGCGGCAGCGCCGGGTTCAGCTGCGTGGCTGTGCTCACCTGCAGCGGGATCCCGCGCAGGCTCCTCGGGTACCGGGCTCAATGCCGAGACAGCAACCGCGAGACCAGCAAGCCTGCAAAGAAGGCAATGCCTATGGTCGCCAGGGGTTTGTCGTGAACGTAGCGCTCCACTTCGTGGCCGAGCTCATCGGCTTTGTCCTTGCCTTTGAGCAGTTGCTTCATGGCATCTTCCTTGAGATCCAGGCCCGCCGCCTCTGCGGCCTGGCGGAAATGCTGCTGGGCCTCCAGCATGTTCTGGTAGGCGGCCATTGCGGCCTCTTTGCCGGAATCCAGCTCCTGCTGCTGCGCGGAGGTTTTCTTGCCAGTGGACTCTGCCATGTCAGCTCCTTCGTCTACCGCTATCCATTTGTCCGTGCCCTCAGCATAGCCCAAGCGGCGGGTAGTCGCATCTTCACCGGGATATCATCAAGCCACCCCACCACCGCTTGACTCCCGCAGCCACTACGGTTTTAATACGCACCCTCCGCAATAGCAGTACATGCCCGGATAGCTCAGTTGGTAGAGCAGGGGATTGAAAATCCCCGTGTCGGCAGTTCGATTCTGTCTCCGGGCACCACCTATTCCGTACCTTTCCTACCAGCTGCAGCAAACAGTGCCTGGCTGCCGACGGCAGCAGACCGCGCTCAGGGCGCCTGTATTTTTTGTCGGTGGCGCCTTCCTCCGCACGGCCAGCATCCTGAACCGCCTCATCGATATTCTCGCCGGCCTCCCCCGTTGGCCCGTTGTTGTCGCAAGCCGCAATGCAGCGTCATCACCGCTGCGCCGAGCTCCGCACAGGCACCTCGGCAATGGTTAAAGCACTCGATCACATTGCCGTTGTAGGCCATCGCAGTTATTTCACCAGCTCGCGCTGGAGGGCCTCAAAACCACGATTGATTTCGTCCAAAGCAACCTGTCGAACTTTGGTCACCGAGCACACTTCAGCAAGCTCTGCATGTAACTCTACTTCCTCTAGCAATGCGATTGCGCTATCGCCCTCGCGCTCGGCAGCGCGCCGATAATTAGAAGGCCCGGCTCAGCTGCGTGAGAGTCAATCTCATTGTGTTGCCACCACCGCGGACACTGCTGTCGCCCCAGCGGTCTGTCAGTTTTTTTTACACACCGAGGTGGCTGGCATGCCCCTGTTCGCTGACGAGCCCGCCATTACTGCATTGGCACGATTTTTGCTTAACCGCAGTCAAACTTGCATGGGGTACCGGCGTGGATTTTGGTTGCGAAAAGCTCCCGCAGCCAGGCCGGATAAACCGACCCCTTTCAAGCCTGAAGCAAACATTCAAAGAACAAGGCGACACACAGTCGTCAACTAATAGGGGAGCCCCTGTAATGAAGCGTGTATGTTGGCCATTTCTAGCGTTGGTAACGTTATTTCCCGTCAATGCCTTGTCGGCGGTCTACGAGGAGGAGTTCGCCTCGGGGCAGGCTTATCCGACCGGGCAACCACAGTTCGACAACTGGGTTTCATTCACAGGAGAACTGAGCTCTGGCGTTTGGCGCTCGGTGACGCTGTCCGGCAGCAACGATCTCACCGGTCTGTCCTGTAATGATCAAACAGTAGCAACACAGATTGCTGCGGCGCTAGCTGACACATCCACCGAGAATGCTTCATTTTCCTGCGAAGGCAACACCTGGAATGTGGGGCAATGCTCTATCGGTACGGAGCCGGGAACACCTCGCGCCCTGGGCGTCAATCTAGGTGAATGCTCCTGCGGCGCCGGATATGCAATTCGGCCCGCTATTGGCAACACCAACTGGGGGGGAGTAGGGACCGCGACTTGCGACGGCCCCACGCAAACCATGCGCCTGGAGTTCACCGAAGGCGAACTTCGCGCGGTGCCGACGCTGCCGCAATACTGGCTCTACACGCTACTCGCCTTGGTCGCAGGGCTGGCTGCTGTTGCATTCCGTCGCCAACGGGCGGTTTTCCGCGATAGCAACTGACCACGTTGCACGAGACCATGCCATAGAGCACTTGCGCGTGGTTGGCACCGAAGGTTTTGGCGCTGACCGGGCCGCGTGTAGCGCGAAGCCACTGCAGTATACTGTCGGCTTTTTACGCTGCTGCAAGCCAGCAACGGCGGGCGAGGGCGAAGCATCAAAATGAAACTACACCACCACGTCTCCCGCCAGCCATTTACACCACCCAGTGAACGGCAGCGTCTATTCCTCCGGTATCTTGTTTCCATCCTCGTCGATCTTGTCGTGTTGAACCTGTGCGCGGAGTATTGGCAGCCTGTACAGATTTCCTCGTTCAGCGTAACGCTGGTGGCGGCTTTGCTGTTGCAATTGCTACTCCAGGGTACATTGGTGGTCGAGCACCGTATTGCGGCGTGGTTTGTCGGTCGCAGCGGCTTCCTGTGGGGCTTCATCCGCATCCTTTCTATGTGGCTGGTGTTATTCCTCTCCAAATTCGTGATGTTGTGGGCCATTGACCTGGCGCTTGGTGATTCGTTTGTGTTCGGCGGCCCACTGCACGGCGTCGTGACGTTCATCGCCGTGATCGTGGCCATGGTGGCCGCCGAGGAATTCATCGACCGCATTGTGCGCCGCCTTGCTTGAATACCCCATGAGGTTCTACATGCTTTTTCACAACAGACCAAAATATACCCTGGTCACGGCATTGCTGATGGCATGCACGGCGTACGCAAGCAGTGCCACCACGGACGATACTGAGGCCGCACAAGTGGCAACGCCTCCAACAGTCAGCACCGCCTCTCCAGCGACAGCGAACGCCACCGACTTCATTGAGATCTTTGCAGCGCTCAGTGGCGCGCATCCGGGGGTCCGCAAAGGACACGCCCGAGGTGTTTGCGCGGCGGGGCGGTTCCTGCCCGACGAGGAGGCAACAAAGCGCTTCACGTCACCGTTATTCGCCGCGGAAGCGCCCGTGATCATTCGCTTTTCCATGGCGGGCGGCAACCCGCAGGCGGACGAACGCGCTCTCAGCCCGCGTGGCATGGCCGTGCAAATCCAGTTGCCTGATGGCCAGGTGCACCAGCTGGCCGGCCTGTCCACACCGTTGTTTGCGGGCAAGAATCCAGAGCAGTTTCTGGGTCTGCTCCGTATCAATCACTTGATACAAACCGGCGCGGCCACCCCTGAGGATCGCGAGCGCTACCTGGCCGCCAACCCGGAAGCTGCCCGGCAGGGCGCCTGGGTGCGGGCACGTGCGCCAGCGGCGGCGTACACACGGGACAGCTACTACGGCATACACACCTTCCATGCGGCACAGGCGGACGGCACGATACAGCCCTTCCGCTGGCAATTGGTTCCCGGCGAGGGGGAGATGCGCCTGACGGAAAGCGAGCGGGAAGCACTGCCTGCCGCCTTTCTTGAGGAACGGCTCGCACAGACCCTGAGCGAGCAAGGAGAGGCGTGGTTCGAATGGCGATGGATACTGGGGCAGCCCGGGGATACTACCAGCGATCCTTCGCAGTTGTGGCCGGATGAACGGGAGGCGGTCACCGTGGGCCGCTTGCAGCTCACTGAGGCTAGCGGCAGCACATGCGACCCGGTCAACTTCGATCCCAACCGGCTGGCCAGTGGTGTAAACCCCGGTGACGACCCGGTGCTCGCGCTACGCTCGGCTGCCTATGCAATTTCCCAAGGCAAGCGCCTCGCCAACCAGTAACGTGAGCAACGGCTGCCCGGCCTGAATGTGCGATTCAGGCGGGCATGCCCCACAGCGGCTTGACCCCGTTGCGCGGCAGGTGCGGCAACACCTGTTCCTCGAACAACTGCAGCATGGCCCACCCCCGCGCAGGGTCAATGCCACCAAACAGGGGCGTGAGATACAGCGAGCTGTGGTCGCCCAGCGCATTGGCCATGGCCACTACTTCTTCCGGGCGCAACACCTTGTAGGCACCGCTTTCGCGCACTGTGGCGGCCGTCATGCCGCCCGCATAGGGGCCCTGTGGCGTGCCGTAGGCGTCAGCGGTCCAGCGGGAGTAGGAATCCAGCACATGCAGGATATGCGGTGCGATCCACTGCCAGTCTGCCTCGGGGTCTTCGGATACCCAGAGAAAAGTAGGCCCCTGTTGCGGGTACGGGCCCGGGTCCGGCTTCTCCAGCCGCAGGCACTCGTCGCGGTAGGGTTGCCACACTTTGGGCGGGAACAGGGGCACAAGAAAGCCATCGGCAATATGGGCGGCGATGCGCGCCACTTTCGGCGCCATGCCACCGAGCAGAACGGGCACCGGCTTGACGGGCACCGGTGATACCAGGCAGGGCCGCCCCTCGTGCTCAAAGGGCTCGCCGGCCCAGGCCTGTTTCAGCAAGCGCGCGGTATTGCAGGTAACCTCGAAGCGCTCTTCCACGCGCTGCCCGTACATGGCGAACTCGACCGGGCGGTAACCGAAACCCAGGCCGAGCTGCATGCGCCCACCACTGGCAAGCTGGGCTACCGCCAGGTCTTCCGCCAGCCGCACCGGGTCATACAGCGGCGCGAGCAACACCGCGGTGCGCAATGCCACCTGCCGGGTGCGGCCCGCCATCGCCGCGGCCAGAACCAACGGCGATGGGTTATAGCCGTCGTCCGCGCAGTGATGCTCACCAAAACCCAGCACATCAAAACCCACCCGGTCGGCCCACTCGGCCATATCCAACGCTGCGACATAGGCCGCTTCCCTGCCC
>Ga0181372_1000051_pt1 | contig 30911 bp, 10 predicted proteins | sample LowvirmetaG_5_FD_130161 | JGI IMG/M metagenome (GOLD analysis project Ga0181372, IMG submission 130161) | Marine viral communities from the Subarctic Pacific Ocean - Lowphox_08 viral metaG | ecosystem: Environmental > Aquatic > Marine > Oceanic | place: Subarctic Pacific Ocean | collected...
AAGTGATCTCTTCCGGTCCCAGCGAAACCCAATAATTTCCTATCGAACCAACGCCGTAAAGAGGCGGCTCGCCGATAGCGAAAGGGACGGACTTAATTAGGTTTGCACCACTCAATTCTATGCTCCCTACCGTTAGCAACTGAGTCTGCACGGAGACCGAGGTATCTACTCCGTCTCTTCGGTCTGTGAATGGATCCACTTCTTCTTCGGAGAATAGTTCATCGACGACTTCAGGCATTTATAAACCCTCCAGTGGAATATTAAAATATTTTGATTTTCCAGCATAATTGCTGCGTAAATTTAAAGATACCATTCCAGATGCTATCTTCGACATATCTACTGGCCGCATGCGTTTGTTGTCTTCGCTCTTTTCTTCAACATAGGAGAGTGCGCTGATGTTTCCATTGTCAAATTTATAAAACGGATCTTCGGCAAATGGAAACTTGTCTGTGGCCACAATATACTTGTTGAAAGTGTTCTCAAAAATGTGCTCATTTTCGATTGCAGGATTGTCAATAGACATGTTTTCTGCCAGATCTGTCAAAAGCGAAAACTCTTTTGGTTTATTTGCTCGAACAACATTTATCTTGTGTAACAATTTTTTTGCGCGTTTTCGCTGATTTACCGATCTCATCTTAATCTTTTTGCGCGCGGCGATACCGTCCAGTGTCAGATCTGTTATTTGCAGGCCGGATTCAATATTATACAAAAGAGGAGAGCGCCTAACAGATACCGCCATTCCCTTAAATATTTTTACACTTTCTTGTTTCGATGAAAAATTTCTTAAAGAATTTTCATCTTTTAATATATCAATTGGTATATACATTCTTTCTCTCCTTGTTCAAAGCTAAATTATGGTAGCAGGTCCTCAAAATCAGGGAAGTCTCCCGTTGTATCGTTTACATAGTCAACGACACCTATGTCATCGCGGCCGGGAAGATTGACTTCATATTCTCGATAACTGTATAGCGCGCCCGACATCATCAGGACGGGCTGGATGTGGGTTTCGAATGCGTCCACTAACGCACGCAACAGTCCAACAAACTCTTCGAGGCCGGATAGCCACCCTGTCTCGGGATTGATAGCATCCATAAATTGACGGGCGGCCTCCATCGTGGCATAATAATCACCACCGTATGCATTCTCAAACAAATCTCTAAATATAACATAAGTTATAGGGCCGCGGATCCATGGCGCTGATTTGGGATCGCCTTCATAGCGCACCGACATCTGTTTCTTAAAGAAAGTATTGAATTCGGAATCAAATTCATTAAATGCGCAATTTTGCTGAGCCTCTTCGAGGTATTCTTCAACTTCTCGCACTACTGTGTGCAGGAGGTCGTTAAATCCAATTAAGATTCGCAAAGAGCTGTCCCCGATTGAAATTTTTGCCTTATAAGCTTCGACATATTTCAACGATTCCGTAGGTGGTATCAACTCGTCATCATCAATAAAATAATTGTAATTGAACGACATTAATCTATAATCATTTGATATATTTTCAAAAGGAAAGTCATAATTCCTCAACATCAAATATGCATTAATTCCAATTTTGTTGGCTAGCTCCCCATCAACTTTTATCTTTCCAGTTTTTGAGGCCTTAAAGTCTTCCCAACCGGCGGCATCAATTGCTTTGATCTTTGCTTTGGGGACCTGTTCGCCGAGGTAGCTCTCCGCGTTAAAATAATTTTCATTAACATAGGGGAGCGCGGTGGCCGTACTTAGTTCCGTGGAGTTCGAATATGTGGCACCAAGCTTAACCTCAGAGAGGCGATAGGGGGGAATCAGCATCTCCGGGTCGGGCCTATCGAAGCTCGAATTTGTTGTTATTTCTGCCGAATCCAGTCGGATGTAGTGGTTTAATAGATCTCGGCCATTTGACATGAGCGACTCTATCCGGGCTGGATCCAAATATTGAGATATGTCGCTTTGTTCATATATGTATTTTTGCATGTCGAAGAAAAACCACCCATTTTTTTGAACAACAATATTAACATGTGCCAATTTTCTCCATTCGGCGTTATCATAAGATATCCCGTGAAGTGTGGCCAAAAGTGTCAAAATATCTCTAATTGCGTTCTGAAGGGAGAATTTAAAATTGGCGTCCCAGAACTCCGACATTATATCCGTCAGACTCGATTTGATCCACTCCTCGTAAACACCGATACCGATGTCCTGGGTCATGCTTATTCCGCCGGCATAGAGCTGGTCCTCGTCTTGGAATTTTGAATAATCAAAAATGGTGGCCGCGTTTCCGCCATCCCAGACCAGGGTCTGGTCGTTGTGCGCTGATTTGGTGAAGGGCCAAGAGTCGACGGTGTAGAGAGTGTTCAATATTGCTGGCTGCGTGGACAGGGGCCTGGCCTGGGCGGCCGCGCTTGTTTCGGAAGGCCAGGAGGACCAGCCCGGGGTGTAAGATGGGCACCATCGCCACGTCAGCTTGCCATCGCGGTGCTCGCTGTAGAGGTCATCGGTAATGCCCCATTCTCCGCCAAACCAGTCCGACAGGTCTCCCAGCATGTCGGTCTTTAGCCTCGCGATCAGGCTTTCGGCATATTCAGCTATTAGGTCCGTGTTGACAGAACCATCGGAGGCGTATAGTGACTGGTCGGGGAAGACGTCTACGATCCGGCCCACGATCTCGGCCCACTTGGTCTGATCTGTTGCGGCTTCCAAAAGATCGCCCCCATTGACTCGCCCTGTGGCGGCGCCTTTTGATCCAAAGATGCCCTTAATCGATCGGTGGATGACCCTACACATTGCATGCAAATAAGAGCCCGGATATTCGTCGCGGTTGTTGACGTCAGTCGTAAATCGATTCTTGGTCGACGACCAGCTGTAGTTCGATCCATCACCCCAGTCCAGTTGGACGCCGTCACCGATGTCCATTTTACGGTCAAAGCCAATCAGACCGTGGTCGTAATCGGTGGAGGACGTGCTGGTGTCATAGTCGCTCAGTCCGAACACGCTGTCAAGATGGTCACGGACATCCTCCGCTTTCCAGAGCGGCTGGAAAGCATCAGGGGTGCCCACGGATCCGACCGAGCGCTCGTCGATCACTGGCCACATGTATTTGCCCCCTTCGCCTTCGCCGGCATCTTGGGCGTAGGCGCCGTGGGTAAATATTCGAAGGACGGAGCGGCCATCGGGCGGAGCGAAGGGGCCGTTGGGCGTCTCATTATACTTGCGGGTGCGAGCCACTCTTGAAAACTTTGCTAATCGCTGAAAGCACTTATAGGGCCCCGAGGTCCAATCGGCTGTGCCGCCGGCATCGAGACCATATGAATTTTCATCACACCCAAGCAGCCGGAAGCCATATTCAAAAGTACACTTGCCAATTGTGGTTGGTGGATCGCTCTTTGTGGAGTTCTCACCAAACCATTCGCGGAATGCGGCGACGGGATTAAATGTAACGTCCGATTCCCCGACGGGGCCGATCGCGACGCCAAATATGTCTGGCCAGGTCACCCACTCCGCGTCGAGGTACAGCCAGCCGGGGCCCCTCCAGAAACCGCTCCCGGTGCGATCCCAGACGTAAACGTCTTCTTCTCCGGGATAGACTTTGATGGTGCGCTTAATCCATTTATCAAAATCGCTCATTTGGCCATATATCTCTCCGTGAACTCCGCCCAAAAAGCTCGCCCACCGGCGCTTTAAAGGCGGATATATATCGTTGCTTCTCGGGTTCCAATCCGGCAGGCGCTGCATAATTGTCTGTATCGCCTCAGTCACTATGCCAGCGGCCGTCGCCGAAGTATATGGAGCTTCCGAATCTTCGGCGCCTTCGGGTTTTTGTATGTATTTTGCCAGATTTGTTTGAAGATATAGCCTATAAAGAAGATCGCGGTCGTTGAGGGTACTATTGTACGTACCTTCATAATCAGAAACAAACTGAAATGGTCGGTAATCTTGAATTTTAACATTTCGAATCAAACGCTTTTTGACTTCTGGCTGCTCGATCAAGCTTGAGTTCGCATTTATTACTGCCCGGGCAAATCGCGTATATAGGCGTCCGATTGGTGTGGAAGTATTTGCTCCCGGGAATACGCGAGATAATTTGTTAAGTTGTTTTATTAGTTCGGTCGTCTCCCCAAAGCGAGCTATGACATATTCAATGTTTTCGAGCGCTGAATTAATCTTTTTGTTTCTTGTTTGATATTTTTTGTAATCTGAGGTAATTGATCTGATTCCATCAATTATGTCCTGTGCTCCGAAATTGTCGGTTTTGTGATATCGATTGTTAAGCCCCATAATGGGGGCGCCAGTATAAAAAGAGCCATCGATGCCATAATATCCTTCGCCTGTGCGATATGCCACTTTTCCACCCAAAACCAAATCTTCATAAGCCACATCGCTAAAATTGAGTGCGTAGAGTACACCCGCATTTTGAAGCAACACGCCGCCCATTGGATCCATAGCCGACGATGCGGCAAACACAGCGCTGTGTTCCGCATTAAACACATCTTCAGTAACAATAAATTCTGCGGTTAAATTGGGTATTTTTAAAATTTGATTATAGTTCTCATCTCTTTCAACTGACCAATCCACCGGTATTGTATAATCACTAAGTGGATATGTCCTAAATGTCTCTAAAAAGCCAGAATCAAAAAGAGACACGTTAAAAACGCTCAAAAGTGCTTTCTTGGAATTTTTAAGATTTTTAATCTGTTGTTCATTTCTCAAAAACATAAAATTTATATATAAATTGTCACGCATATTTTGAATAAATTCATCCGATAAAAACTGATCGGAAGTATTAAATAGTAAAGATAGATTAATGTGTATTCGGATAAATTGAGTTTCACCTAACGTATGAATTCCCGTGTCTGAATGGAAATACTTTTTCCATTCAGACACCGCGTGGGCCGTATCGAAGCGTTCTCGCATTTCTCCTTCGAACCACTCCGATGCTTCCTCAAGAGATACAGGGTGAATTTCTATTCTCTCAATATAAGGTGTGGGCAAGTGCTTGCCAAAGTTGCTTACCGTATCGCCTTTTAAAATTAATCTAGACATATTTCTGGCTCCGCTCCTGTTCCGTATATATCAAAATATAGATTTTCTTCAGCATCTAACACTCCTTCGCAATCTATATCTAAATCAATATAGTAGCTTTGTTTGTTGTATTTGCTGACGTTTGTGCACGCGATGGTACGATCCACGTCTGCGTCTGTGTAGAGGTCAAAGTAATATTCTACACTAGAAGAGGGAAGTTGTTCATATACATTTTCAATTGGTCTGGGCATCATCATCATTCCATCCACAATTTGAGGAACATCTTTTTGAAAATATTTCCTCATGAAGCTACTTGTGCCCTCTTGAGTACTCCCGGGGGCACTTAAATATGATCCGGTTACAATTTGAAATATTTCAATATCAAAGTTTCGAGTTAAAATATCGGTATTCATCTCCTCCACATATACCACCGCATCGTCTGCTCTCAGCGCCACGGCCTTGTCGTCCACAAAAGTATCAGTTTGATCAATTACTCCAAACACCTCGGATGCATCGACCTCAAGGGTGCCGTCGGTAATTGTTTTTTTATAATACAACTCTATATCTACTTGTGGAATAGACATCTGATTTATGGTATCCCGGTCACGAACTCCCTTAATTTGGCCATTTAGTAGCACAATCTTCCAAGCTGCGTCTATATCTAATTCGCGGCCGCTAAGATGAGCATCGCCAATTGCCTTATCATATCTAAACATGTTGGGGCGGATCCTCTCTTTTGTTGGCGTAATGTCGAGTTCAAAGAAATTGACCTCTGGCTGAGCATTTGACTTTCGTGCTTCCAAGTCAACAAACAATGTCTGCCCCTCTACATACGGAGTTGCGTGCTTGATGCGATTAAAGATGTCATTTTGGCTTTCACTAATGCTCGCACAGGCCCCATCATAGATAATGTTATTATCAAAAAATGCGTAATAAACGGGATTAAATGTCCCTATTGACATAAGATAATGCCCGTAGGTGGTAAGCTTTAGGTCAATTACTTGTTCTTTTTTATCTAAAAATTTAGTCATGAATTTTTACTTCTTTTTACCTGGGTTTTTTATGATCGCGGTAGCCTTTTTCATTACTTGCTCTATCATCTTAGCTCTTTTTTCAGAGGTTGCTTTTGTTTTATCAATATTCATAGTATTCTTTTTCACTTTCGCTTCAACGATGGCCCGGGCCTCTGTGTCTATTTCTACTTGTTTCATGACTTTCTCGACCTTCTTGGTCTTAATTTTCGCCCTTTCGTTCTGGATGTTAACATTCAACACGGCGGACGTATTTCGGACACGTCGGCTTAGAATATTGTTGGCCAGATTATTGCGAAGAGGTGCTGATGAATCGATCATAGAGGCTTGTCCTACATCCTTTGGCGGTGCTGATTTATATAATACTTCTGCATCTATTTTTACCAACTCTACAATAGATAAATAATCGTATGGCCAATTATATCTTATAGGATATCCCGTTTTTGGAGGAATAATTAATTTTTTCCCACCCTCGGAGGCCTGGCGAACAACCGCATCTTTGTATTCTGCTTGGCTTTTTTGCTTCACTTTGAATACCATCCACCTTAGATCTGGATTCTCCATTAAGTTTTGTTCGGTTAACAACTCTGTATTAAATAATTCATGGGCAACTGCTTCGGTTTGGAATGACATCTTCTTATAATCGCGTGGGGCGATATTTTGCCAAATATAAGACAAATCATCTTGGTCTAATTCGTATTTGAATTCAAAAATATACATCACAATGGGCTCCACAAGAGGATTCTGCAGAAAATCAAACTGCTGCGGTAGGACGTACTGTTCCATCTTCTGCACAAGATTGCGAATTGAGACACCCGCTGCATCTAATGAGTCTCCAGCTGCGGATCCTTGCTTTTCCTTTAGTGCGGCTTCATATCGATTCGTCGGAATAGTAATAAATTTCTTCTTTTCGATTCGTGCATATTGGCCCAACGTCGACTTATTAGAGATTTTAGGATCTATATAATCGATAATGTAGGGCACTACCACGACGGCCTCTTTGATGACCTTCTTGGGAGCAACTTTTCCTAGTCGGACGGAGGAATCTTCGGGGCCAAAACCCATCAAGGAAGAGAAGGACTTAATTTTCTTAGACAGATTTTGCACGGAACTGCCCGTCGCCGAGCCATTTGCCCCCGTGGCTATAAGGCCGGCATTGTATGGGCTACTTTCTGATATCGCCAAGTAGTGATTGTCAAGCCAAGTGTCGGGAATGTCCGCGATCTCCAAGAAGATCCCCTTATCAACAGTATCAGGCAGAATACCAAATTGGTGCCACATTCCGTTAGCGGCAGTGTCGCGACCATAGCTAGTTTGCCATGGGACGGTCTTGGTTCCAGTTGCTCCAGCGAGCGCTGCTTGATCATTATATGTTAAATTGCCAGTGACTGCACAAACTCCCGTATCTGCAAAATTAAGCATTGGTGTTTCAAACTTCGGCTGAATAACCCAACGCTTTCCAACAACTTCATTCTCATTAAACACTTTGTTTCCAAACTTATCGACGCGCTCACGATATACATTTTCAACACCAAATAGGTTCAAACTATCGTCAAGTTGCATCGAATTAATATTCGTATTACGCCCACTATAAACACCCTGGTTTACATTGCTGCCGTTTGTTGCCCATGTCGAGCTTACCAAAGATCGGAAGGAAGTTTTATTTATTGCGGACTCAATCCCAATTCTCGGGCCCGGATCAAAGCGCCACCTAACGGTTTCAGTTTCTTGTAGAATTTGTTCCAGATCGTATTCAGTCGAACCGCTAGGGCGGAAGACAAAATCAACCCACGCCTCGCCATGCTGATAAGGCGGCGTATATGCCCAATTGTGCCCATTGAAACAATCGCGGATCCCTCGTTCCGATCCGCTTACATAGTCATACGCGTAGACGTTGTCGGGGGCGCCGGTTGATTGCGATGGAGTAAGGCGGCCGGAAAAAGGAGGGCCGAAGGCCGATGCTCGACTATACATCACAAAGTTACGTTTAAAATCAGGGTTATATTGGGGATCTTGTGGAATCTCAAATCCGCCAGTAGCAACGACATATGCCGGGATCCCATTTCTTTGGCTGGCATTCAGAAGATGCCAGGAGAATCCCCTTGGGTTTCCGTCAAAACTGTAGGGCATTAGGTTTTCCGAAGAGGAACAAAATGCTTTTGCGCCGTACATTGTATAAAACTGGTTGCTGCCATCGGAGCCGGATTCAAATTGATAGGTTCTTTGCCCCTGGTGAGATGCGCGCATGCGCAGGCGAGCGGCGTAGATTTCGCCTTCTTTGAACTTCGCCTTTTCGCTAGCATAACCACGTGGAACTAACTTTGTATATTCTGAATCTTTAAGGAAGAAATTTCCAACCTCAGCCACAAAATTGCTAGCCATTAAATTATAAAGACCAGACCCCTTTGGCGAAAAAGATGCCTGAATGGGTACCGAGGAATTGCCCTCATGCCACGCAAATCTAGCGTATGGATCTGCTTCCATATCAATGAAGTTTAATCCTGCCATATATTTAGATGGCTCGACAATCGCTTCAAAGGGAATTCGGCTAAAGAAAGACGCACTTGGCGAAATTGGAAGGGAGTAGCTGGCGGCCATGGCGAAATCTGTAACTCGCGGATACAGCGCCCAGTTCGCGGGAATCGATCCAGTTCCCGCATCTACGGATGCCGAATAAGCATATCGTCCAATCTTAGACGGGTCAGTTACAAGTGCCCAATCGCAAGCAACACCTGCCTTAATTGAGTTGTATAGGATACCGGGCGCGAACAAAGGTTGGTAAACGGCACGAGCAAGAGCGGATTGTGCGCCAGATAAAGAAGTATCAATACCATCCGCCTCTCCGGAAATATTAGGATTACCCGTAGAGATTGCATGTGCATATGAGCGAGAAAATTCACTTACCAAATCCAGCGTGCGCTGGGCCGGATAGAAACCCTTATAGGGATTAAAGCGAATTGCTGCGCGGCATGTTAATTTGAATTCAGTAGCTGAAAGATCGGACATCTTTCTTACGTCTAAGAAGTTCTTCATAAAATCGGAATTGGAAAAGTCCAAATAGAAATCTTCTTGAGAACTGTTAAAGTCGGTACCAGGAATATCAAAGGTGTCGAATGTTCTTTTCACACTCGATCGCAAATAATCTTCTACCTTTTCACTAATTCTAAATTCAGGTATAACGGAATATCCCTTCGCTTTTAACTTAAGATCTGCCTTGAAATCATCATAACTATTGAACCATGGCTCAGATGCTGCCGACACAAATCCAATTGTTGTGACATTATTCGCATCTATGGTACCGGTAAGATATCCAGCTGCAGCCGGCGCGTCCCAATATGCTTCGCCAGAACCAGTAGAGGCAACCACTCCATGTAATATACTCTGGAATTCCCACCCGGGCTCATAGGATCCAACATTGTACCGTGTACTTATCTGGTTTGGCGACATGACAGAAATGGGAGATGTGAGCGTGTGCTTTCTTGCATACAGGGCCCCGGGGGCCATGGCTGCAATCATCTTGCCCCACTTCCACGATGGGCTCAGGCCCGGGCCCGTGCTAGCACTTGCATGCCACCAGCCATATGTGTTTTGTAGCTCGCCCCCACTTGAAGAAGCTTTAAGTGTCCATTGCAGGGCCGTGTTGTCGACACCATCTAGCCGCACAATGGGGGGTCCTGTGCGTGTAAGGAAATCTGTGGGTGCGTCTAATGGCCACGAACTCTGACTAAGGCGCCAGCGATGTGTTTCTGGGGTACTGCCGGATCCCCACCAAATTCCCAGCGAATTGCTCAAAGTGTTGCCTAAATCCATGCGGTTGGCGGATGAGTTTCTCCAATATTTGTTATCATAGGTGCTCCTAAATGCGGAGCCGGCTGCGAATTCGTTCCTAAGTGCAGGGTATACACACTCGCGATAATGCACCCAATTCAAATTGTATGCTGGGCCTGTGCGCAATGCCATCAATTGCTCGAAAGAAGTAACTTCTTTGTCAGTATGAGGATTGATGTTTAAGTATGCATTTAATTGTGGCTGGTTAAAGTATATCAATTCATTATTATAGGACGTGCGCACAGTAACATTGTCGGTCTTGGTTGTTGTTACGCCTCCAACGATTTTTGTTGTATCATAATCATAATTAACGTATACCGCGCGGCCTTTCAACGACAGGGGCCGCAAATCATAAGAATTCAACACATTCCCAGTCACAACCATTGAAAGTTTGTTGTTTTTGCGCTCATGTCTCAGAATTGGATGATTGCCTTGTCTGGTTTGGTTAAATGTTCCCCAACCATAATTGCTGCCGCGGTGAATCATTAATCCATTAAAGAACGAAGCATAACCCTGGGCGTTGATTCCACTAATCATTTTTGTATTTCGTATCTGTCTAATGGAATCGCCAGGAGGACCCATTGTGTTGGTGGCGCCTGTTACGTTTTCATATAGATTCGTATTCAGTCCGGCGGGTGTCTCTATGATTGGCTGATTATATGTTGCTCCAACCCCCTCGATAACCGCGTACCTCTTATCGACTCCCCAGCTGCGATTGCCGGCAGCCCAATACGATCCGAAATCACTTGCACTTAAGAACGGGAAATATGGCCCAATTCCGCCGATAGAAGATGAGTAACGACCCATTAGGGGTCCCTCAATGGGCATGAATCCGTAATATCTATAATCTGTAGATTGAGAAATTGCGCCTGTAATCCATGCGTATTGACGATCTGATCTGGGGATTTGATGTTGAACAAAGAAATTGTCGTATTCATTTGAACGACAAATAACAGTAGTGTCAGTGCCGCAAATTCGTGGCCTTGTGAGGTTGTTGCGATGCACTTTGTGGAATCCAGGCAGCTGGTTATAATGTGCTCCTGGCGCGCCAGAGCGAGGATCGTTAGCTCGGAATACCGCCGTGGTACCAGTTACCCAGAGTGAGTCGCGGCCAAAGCGGGCGGTATGGCGCGCCAGTTGTGATCTAAGGCCATAATCGTACCCGTGAATATCGGATACTCGAATGCCGGGTCCGCCGGCGCCTGTGGCCTCTGAGAGCGTCCCTGACGGGCCCTGAGACGGCTTAATAACTGACAAGTTTCTCCACGGTGTCGCATTGTAGACTGCAAACTCATTGCCGCGAAAATCGCGGTATCCGGCTGGGGAGGTGTCCAAGCCGCCAGGGTTGGAGAACTTAGAGCGAATAACCGAGGTACCTGTCGATTTCGTCAAATATCCTATCGAATAATCGCCCATGAATTCAAAGTGGCTGCCAGTGTATCCGGTGTATGCCGGTGCATCTGTATCGTGGGCCCGCAGCCATCCGGTTCCTCTGTGAATGTCTAGGAAAGTGCGAAGCTGAGTCGAGGAAGTGGCTGTGTTCTGGAACGCCGGTGGGGGGAAGGAGATAGATGATTGGCTCTTGACAAAGTTGCGCGGGTTAGAATATGATCCAACTGTGTGTACAATCTCGTAGTTCTTGCGATAGTTGCCCAAAATTGTAGAACCAGAGCGCAGCCGAATGTTGCGAATATTAACCGGACGCTTGGCGGTCATATCGCGATAGTACGTTGCCTTTTGAGATCCCGTCATCGGATATGGTCGCTTACCCACTTCGTTAGCTTCAGGCCATGGGTAATCTGGCGACGCCAGGCCAATTGCGCCAGAAGTATCTGGACACTTGCCCAGCAGCAGTTTCCACGCTTCAGGGCGGGTGAGATAAGAGTCCGAACCTTTATTGAGTGGGATGTGGCGGGACTGATGGCCGCCGACAGCGTAATTTGTGAACGGACCCTGCAGTGGCACTTCCATATCGTCGCCATATACATCATTGTGAAGGTTTACGATATCAAGATTGGCAGATACGCGTGTTATAACTTGTTTGCTGTATCCGCTCTTAACTGAGGAGCTTACCAGGTTAAAGGGGAAGACAGCCGTATTTTTAAGAACCTCGGTATAGCCCGTACCGCGGGCATAATCTCGGCCCATGTTGACGGTCATAATTCGCTTAGCTTTTTTGTATCGCGATGGGCCCTTTCGCTCTTGGCGAATTTTAAGTGGTTCAAGAGGGACAAGGTCTTCCGTGAATCCAACCATTACGTTTTGTGGAACGAACACTCCGCCCGATGGGGCGTAAACGGGGCCGGCGGGATATAATGCTGAATACGCGTACCCAATTCGCTTGGATGGATCAAAATTTACACCACCCTTAATCGGATATAAGATTTTAGAGACGCGGAGAGAATACGTACCGCCTAATTGATCTGCCAGCTTCTTGTTTGGTCGGTATGTGACGCCGGCGGCTGTTTTAAGAACTAGGGCTGAGCCACTTTTAACTGGCAAAGCATAACCTGTTTCTCTGATCCTCTGGCGGGCGCGATCAACGTTAACGTCGCCAGTAGCAATTTCATACGACCCAGTGCCCTTGCCGGCGGGGATTGCGCGGCGCTTCCAATATTCTCCATGTTCTTTGGTGTCTCGCGGAGATTCTTCCAGACCGCCCCACAGATCAGCCACCCAGTCGGGGACGGGCGAGTAGCCGTGGAGGCTCGACCAGGGGCCCATTATTCGGGTCTCAATATCAGGAGGCTTAAATTCTAAAGTAGGGTATTGGGAATTATACTTGTTTCGCTCCAAAACATGACTTTCAATAGTATTGTAAACATCGCCAACAAATCCGGAAGAAGCTGGAACTAATTGCTTTATGATTAGAGCTAGTGCATCATCAAACCACTTATAATATTCGGTGAAGCGCTCGGCCGTTTGAATATTTTGGAATTTTTCAAAGAAGATTCTGCGTAGGTGCTCGATACTCTTGTATCGCATTCTATAACGGTTTACTGGCTCGCCAATGAGATTATGAAAATCTGCGGCGCCGGCAAAGAAGTCCAATATCTGCTCCGATACTACATTGTACATGCTCTTTTCAAGTGTGTAAATGTAGTCCGGAATTTGTTCTGCTGTTCCAAAAACTTCGTCATCCAAGCTTAGAATTTGAACTTGATCGGACGAAACAACTCTTTCGGGAGAAATAAACTTGAATTCATTAACCAATTCTCGTTTTATAACTTCTTCAGAAGATGTTTTAAACCCGACTGCTTTACCGGTGTGAAGGTGTCCTCCAACTTCTCCCATCCAGCCAAAATTATCTCTCACCAACGCTGAGCCAGAGCTTAAATCTGATACATAAAAGGCGCCGGCGCTATCCGAGCCCGTTACATTTCCAAAATACCAATCCAAAGCCAATGCATTGAAATTATAAGAACGAACCGATGAGCCAGAATCAAGAGGAGAAATATGCATATAAGAACCTGAAATTCCTGCGTTTTCTGGATCTAGTGCGTGCTGTTGCAGTGCGTAATTATCAAGGTATTTCAACCAATACCTAGCTGTACTACCTTTAACATCGGATGGATAGAGATTGGTTGCGCCAGTAATATTGGTGTTATACGCCCCCACATACAAGCGCTTTGATGCTTGCAAAAAGTTTGTGGCGCTAGCCACACTAATCGTGCCGGTGACTGAGAATGAGTTCTGGACTGTGCCTAATTGATTGTTGTATCCCCCAAAAACAACATCGTACGAAGATGCGTTAGAGGAAGACACCAGAGTACTTACCGGATAATTATTCGGCTTGATTCGAACGGAAAAAGACCAATTTTCATTATTGTATACATTAAGAAAAGTGGAACTGGTCAATGTGGGCAATGGGTATGGATCTGTTCCAGATTCTAATTTGAAATAAACGTTGGGGGAATATGCAGCATCGCGGACTGCGTATACCTGAAAGTTTGCGACGTCGGAAGAATAAATGGCGGTATTGTCGGGTTCGTGTGCGCTAGCCGAATGCATTCCAAATAAGGATATTTGAGTAAAATCGCGCCGGAAAGAATCGAGTGAACGAATAAATCGCGGAAAAACGATTCCCACTTCGGCAGTCATACCATAGGTTGGTTCGGGCCCTGTGCCCGAACTGCTTATATATCCACGTGACGAATCCGTGTGTGGATCCGGGGCCTGGCAGACCACTCCATGAATGTTTACTTGATCATTGAAGTTTACAAAAGTTCGTTTCTTTAAAATTTGTTGAAGATTGTTGCGTAATTCATAAAGTTGATTGTTTGAGTATACGTTGTAATTTACCAAATCATCACTAAGATAGAAACAGCGAAAAATGTTTTTAATAGCCTTTTCCGTTCCCTTGGCTTTGTAAATGTTGGCTAAGTTGTTATAAAGATTGGTATAGATTAAGTTCTTTAATTCATGCAAATCGCCTTCAAAAAGCGCGGTATCACTTCTATTTAAGAATTTTTCGGGCAGCGTGGCGTCAATAAACAAATCCGGAGTATAAAGCCCCAATGATTGAGGGAGGTGGCGCGCGAAAGGGAGAGGATCGGCGGATGCGCTGGGATACGCATGATGTTTCAGCTGCGGAATAGCAGATATCTGTAGGTGTAATTTGTCAAAATATGCGCCGGCAATGTGTGATAACTTTTGGAGGTTATCATCTTCAACTGCATCTTCTTCTTCTATCATCCATGTTGGGAACTGATTTGCAAAGAGCCCTGTGTTCTGTCCATCATGATAAGATCCAGAATTTAACAAATTTGTCTTAAGCAACGAAACGTCAGGGTGGCTTTCATATATAATCGGATCCAAATACTCTTTGATTGCGGCAGAAGCCAAAACAATGGCCGACCCTGTATTGCGTGAATTGGTGGTGTATCCGGTCCACGTACCGTTGCAAAGGCGGCCGCCATAATCTAAGACATTGCTGTCAATGGTGCTATCGCCAGTGATACCTTCATTGAATTTGTAATACATGCCCAGCGATGTATTAGAAATGTCAGTATTGACGCCGCCGCGAATCTGTGTAAACCAGTGACGGCCAATCTGTGAGGCGTCTCGGACCACTTTCCAAAATCTAAATTCATCAAGAGACCCACTAAATTTACCGGCGCCTGACCAGTCGGATGCATCAGATCCGGCATGACTCATTCCAGAGGCAACTGCGCTAGCGGACGGGGCAGCAAGAAGAGCGCCCACGCGGCCCATCATGTTCTTAGATTGCAGTTCCGCAATTGTTGCAGCACCAGTTCCTCCGATAAAATTAGAAACCGTCGTATGCGAAATTGCATCCGCATTTGTTCTATTTCCTAATACTCCACTTGTTCCTTGGGTTATTGTTACTGTATCTACCCCATCGGAAACCGAGGTATAGTTTGCATCTGTTGTGTTGTTGATAGCATATACCATGGCATTGGCGCCCGCAATCTTTCCGGCACTGCCACCACCAACTCCTAGGAAACCAACTGTAGCAGAGCCACCAGAGCCGCCACCACCATTGAGTGGGGCGCCGCCATTAATTGTGTAAACTGTGCTTACTCCTGTTGAGTCAACCAGCGTGAATGTGTCACCGTGGACAATGCCTCCCGCATCAGAAATTACAATTGTAGCCGTCGCGGTACCGGGGCTGTATACGTTGACATCGTTCAATTCACCGTTAACATACAGCTTAGCTTCAAAATTACTCCCAGTATTATAAAGAGATATCGCATACTGTTTCCAGCTTCCGAAATCTAAATTTTGCCCAATTGAAGAAGTGACGACTGCCAAAGTGCTGCCGCTTACATCTGCCAAGGCGCCACCAGATCCTGATTGGACAGTAATCAAAAGAGGGTTTCCGGCGCCCACGCCGCCTGTCAACTCAACTGTAATGCGTCCATAATCGGCACTCGAAGAGTTGGCGTTGTTCCACATGTCAAAGATAACTTGCTTGGTGGTTTGGGTTGGATCTGCACCCACAGAGCCAGTTTGGGCCCAAAATTCAATTGTAACACCGGTATCAAAATTGCTCTTTAAGTTGGATTCGCGAGTGCCTTTGCCATAAGTGGAAATAAGGCCGGCGGTAGTATAAATGCTGTCATCGTAAACGTTGTTGTACTGCAAATTGCTAGAAGAGAAATCTGGGATCATCTCTTTTAAAGTCAAATCTGCGCTAGTCACATTTGGGCCGGCAAAGAATGTTATATATTCGCTGGTGGCCGGCACACTATATCCAGAGCCAGTCACTTTTGTTACGGTGCCATAACCATCTGCACTCAGAAGAATATATCCTGTCGTGCGTGGGTACAGGTTATTAAAGATATATTTTTCTATATCTAAGGATTGATTGTAGAAGCGATTTATTTCAGCGTCGGATCCGTCATAAGGATAGAAATTGATAATTCTTTCAATTGCTGATTTGTAATAGAGATATGCAGAACCAAACTTAGCAAAGGATTCAGGTTTTGAATAATCAACATCAGGGAGATACGTATCTTGCTTGCGTGCTATCTCCTGCATATTTCGAGAAGATTCAACTTCTTGAAACGCATCTTTCTCAGTTTGGCTGCCTAGATATTCTCTTGTTTTGTCAGTTGACCCAAATAAATCTTTAATACTCATATTCTTCTACTCTAAACTTAAAAACTTTATTTTGTTCAATCCAGCTTGATAGCTCCGGATCATAAAATGCGAATTTAAATCCATATGCATAGCCACCCTTGAGCAGCCCCATATCAAAATCAAAATAATTGCCGGAAACATCGTATGATAAGCCGGTCCCAAACGTGCTTCCAGTATCATATTGCACGGCCTCTAATCCGTCGAGCACCCTAAACACCCTGTATGATGCACTGATAATCGCTGTATTGTCCACTGTTGCGTTTGCTTTGGTGTGTATTGTTGGATTCCAAAATTTACTCCGAACAAACAGGTTGAGGCGCGCTGTTTCTTGTGTGGTATATTTGTTTTTTAAGTTAGTGATATTAAGATAATAAACCGGATCTCGAATATCTTTAAATCCGACATCCAGATCGGGCTTGATTGCCCCAGTAACAAACTCGGTAACACCTGATTCTAGGGATTCACCAGCGCCTGACCCGCTCCACCATACATCGTAGAGGGTCTGCACGCGCGTTGCAGCCGCTGTAACGGCAATCGAGGCTGTGTATATGCCTGTGGACTTCCAACCGCCTGTGACGGCCGTAGTCGTGTTGTATAGGATGAGCTTTGACCCAGAAGGTGCTGAGTCATCGGAAGAGCCAGAATACAGGCTAACCATGATGGAGCCCGTAGAGCCAATCGCCGGAATGTTTCTCAGGCGGCCGCGGACATAGTTGTATAGGTAAATTGTATTTAAATTGTCCTCGGCTGGCGCCAAAGAGCTGCTGTAATAGAAGTTTCCGCGATCGTCTCGCTTAGCACTGTCCCAGCGCGCCTCGATGATGGGGCGTTTGAAGAAATATTGAGTGCCGCGAGCAAAAAAGCGCTTTGTATAATATGATTGCATGGCGCCGCCCGTAATAGGCAAAATGGGGCCCGCATTGGTACCGCCGCCAAACCCCAGCACAGTTATGTCAGTAGAGTCGGATGTTGATATGCTGTTGTTACCGGCGTTGCCGCGGGTGTCTTGTGTGAGGGCAACGGTAGCCGAGGCGCCTTCTACAAATGTTATTTTGCCATAATGAGCATTGCTAGAGTTGTTGCCGGCCGCGGTCACTAGCTCGGCGGCCTTGCTAGCGTCCTCGGCCATGCCTTGAATTCCTATATTTGTTGTGGAGGCGCCATAAGTATTCGATGATGCATCGTCGTCAAGTGTATAGACAACTTCTGTTCCGTCAGTTGACTCAACTGTAAAGGTTTCGCCGTCGTAATCAGCGGCGATTGCGCTATTAAATTGTATTGATCCTGAAGCTGCAATCGCGGCATCCGACGTGTCATAATAAGCTTCCTGGCTAGATGTTAGTTGGATTCCTACTCCATAATTGTTCATCGCACCAGACACCCACAATTCAACCAGTGGTGTTATGTTGATTTCCAAATCTTCTAGGCCCGTTGCAAAGCTTTGACTATAGAATGGGGGGCTTCCTAAAGACGATACACTGTGGGATACATTTGGGTTCCACTGATTTGATGCTGTGATGTAGGTGCCGCCGGAGGTACCATCCCAGGCCGATGTATTGGATGCCGACATCCAGTTGGATCCTGGACGACCCCTGGTAAGATCCTCATAATTAATAAGATCTAGTCCCTCACCTTCCTGCCATGATTGAGAGATGGGATAAACCATCAAGGTAATATCGCGAGGAACAGTACGTGTGTGTTCTGCATTGAATAGTTTGAGATAAAAGCTGACGCTGCCGCTAGCTGGGATAACCGAATTGGTTCTATCCTTTGAAATTGAAGTAACCGGGAAACTCATAAGAATGCGAGATAATTCTTGGGAACCTTGATAAGTCGAACTACTAGCTTGCTGTCTCCCATAAATAGAGTATGCCTCCACGATATCTGAGCGGCCGGTATTCGAGCCCGTGCCTCGGGTTTCCAAATCGGGCTTGTATGCGTTAACAATAGTGTTGTCTGCATCTGCTACGTATCTTTTTATGGCCATTAAATTACCTTCCCTACAATATCAACTTCTGGAAATTTAATTTCTAGAATTGCATTTTTCGGTACCACCAAATATGATCCGTCTGGGGCAATGTTCGGATCTATGTCGATTGAAGTTTGTGCGTATAATCCGCCGCTTTTATTGGTGATTTTGACTTTTGTTACATCTAAAATATTATTAACTTCCTTAAGTTTGCTATAAATATCACTAATATAAAGCGGCTCACCGATAAAAAACGGTTGTGAAAAATGCTCTTGTATGGCCGCCATGGCATCATTGAACGCCTGATAACGGTCCGAACCTTCTCTGGGTTTGATTACAAACTCTACTCCAATATTAATAATGAATGGATCCAGTATATCAATCGTGTCGTTAATCATTCTATAGTGGCCGATCCAAGTTTTTAAATTGTTTTTAATAACAGCGCTGCATAGTGCTAGTTTTCCATCGGTACCTTCTGAGATTACATACATATTTAAATTTCTCTTCTGTGAGTTGGGATCACGTTGAGTCGAGCATCTCTTAATGGAGCCATATTTCAGTGGCATCCGATATGCTAAGTTTTCATAATCCGCTTGCGTCACGGCACGATTTTGGGTGGGAAAAGTATCGTAAATATTGGCTTTTATTTCCGAGGTAGTCGGGAACGAAACGCTGCCCATAATCGGCTCTTCGTTTGTTGCCTCTACAGATTGGATAACTTCTTGCACTTTGTTTTCTACCAAAGAAGGTCGCTCCTCAAATTCAAATAAAGAATTGGAGATGTCCGTGATTCCACCGACTGCCACATTTGAATTTTGTGGGTTTGTTGTTCGGAACGCTATGGTCAGTTCTGTGTTTGAGGGTACGATACCAAATGTTTCATTTTTAGAAATCCGGCTAGGATCAAATGACGTATCGGTTATATACTTCTTTCCGAACACATCCACGGCAATGTTCTGCGGTTGCGCTATTGCGTCCGATAGGCCGGATTGCCCACTTCCAAACTGCAGCACAGTCGCGTCTCTTCCCATCTCAGTCACGAACTTACGCGAGACCAGCATTGGCTTTAAGATGGATGGTACATTGTCATTTTTATAATTTGAGTTTGAAATTTCTTGAAAAACCATATCTTGAGCCAGATAGTCCACTTCAAAATACTGATTCCCTTCAGAATCGAACACTGAAATAATTTCAGCAATGTTTTTAGTCGTTAACGGGGCCCGAAGATATTTTACGTACCCTCCGACAGGAATGGTTTCAAATCCAAAATCTCCCGACACAACATTGCCATATGCTTTAATTGCATAATGAGTCGGGGCGCCAGTATCGCTATCAATTCTGGCGGCTACTGTGATATTCTCTGGCTTTCCAAAATCTATATTTTCGATTAATACAAACTGTAGTCCTGAGTTTGACGATACCGTTGTGCCGCGTTTTAAAATGGGGATGTAAGACGCGTCGGGCCCGAGGCCCGAGGGGGTCGCAGGTATCATTATGAAGAACGCGACGGCACCATACGTAGATGGGCGGCCTCCAAACTTATACCCCAGGGCGCGCCCATGACGCACAACATTTGTATACTGAAACGACGTGTCTAAAAACGCCTCATTAACGTTATAATCCAGATAAAACGAAAGCTGATCTCCGACATATGCGATGGCATCCAGCATCATCGCCCCGAAAGAAGCCTCGCTAAAATCCCGAAAAGTGTCAGGATAGAATCTTTCAACGATCTCTTGGAGATCTCCGCGAATCGTCTCAAACTCTCGATGAGTATAATCGATAGGCATTATCTTTTTTTGCTGATCAGCCATTAAAAAAAATCCTCAATTTAAATAGTAAATTCCATCAAATCTTTATAATTTAAGGTCGGAATTGCGTATTTAATAGTAGCTCGCAAGACGCTGCTATCCATTCCGGAAGAATCAAACGCTATTTCTTGTATTTCAATAACCGGCATATATATACGCGCTTGCTCTCGAATTCTTGCATCAACTTCGGCAAAGGTTTGCTCATCGAAATTTGCAAAGAGATATCTTTTGAGACCCACTCCGTAGTTAGGTGACATTATTCTTTCGCCAGGATTGGTCAAAAGTAACATTTTAAAATTTTGTTTGATTGTTTCTTTGAAGTTGGTAAGTGTGGTAAACCCATTGATCGAATCTTGCGATATAGGTACCTTTAAAGTTAAACGTGCCATTTATTTTTATTCCTAAAATAAGTATTGCTTAATCTTTTTTATCACACAATTCTCCATCCTTGTTATAAGGATTGGGTCGCAGTCGATTTTTCTTCCACCATGGTAGAAATTGGGCGCCGGGGGATATTTTAAATCGCTCTCGCAATTGTTGCAGCCACTGTAGCGCGCCAGAGTCAGAATCTTCCTTGCCCCACTCGCGAGAGCGGTAATAAACTCTAAACATTTTTTTCAAGATGCGTGCGGAATTGCGAAGTAACTGCTGATCCCACTGATCATAATCTACAAAAAACGGACTACGGCCGGCCCGAGAGTTAATGGCCGCCCATCCGCGAGCGCCCGGGATCAGGTTCACCGAGTGTATAAAGTCGAACTCTTCTCCATCAATTTCCATTACTTCTCCAACTTCAGAACCAAGTGTAATATTCGCGTATGTTCCCGGCTTTGAGCCTTCGTATGCGGCCGTGGGCCAGGCGTTGGCGGGTGAGTCCCAGATAAAAGTCCCAACGCCTCCATTAAGATCTTTATCGGTAACGGTCCACTCTCCAATTGAAGGCAAGAACGCCATATCATTATAGATAGCCATGATTCCCAAAACTTTTTTAAGCGAGAAAATGTAATCAACAAGAAGGCGGAATTTGCCATCTTCTTTAAGTTTTCCAATCAAACACCATAAAAGCTTACTGTCAGATTCAATTCCTGTGAATGCCGTAACTGGAGTATCGAGGGCGTTGATTTCTACTTCTGTTAACGTTTTTGAGTTGCCTAGGACATCCATTTTCAATTGTAATCCGTACCTGACGCCCAACTCTCCCTCTACACCAACTGGCTTATCTTCTTCATCATAAACCAGGCGCATAGTACCCGGATAGTGTTCGGAGATCAATCCACCTGGGAGCCGGCCCACCGCTGCCACTGCTGCGTCTGGTATCATTTTTACTCCATTAACTTTAATATACTTCTCCAAGACAAATGGCTGTTCTGAGGTTGTGTCATCTGTGCTGTGCGTCTGTGTGGGATCAATATCACCTATGCCCACGATGCCCGATGAAGAGCTTATGCCCAACATGACCTTCTCTGCGAAAGGCCTCAATAGCATCCCCTTTTGTTCTATATCCAGGTCATCAACGGAAATTGATGGCGGATTGCCATCGGATCCTGTCATTTCTGCAGCATCTCCCATAAAATATAGAAGTGCACCGTCGGCTGAATCTATCATGGCATGATAATATCCCACGTAAGTATCATCCGATACAGTAGTAAATTCATTTCCATTAGAATAGAATGGCCCGGGCCATACCCAATCTTGACCTGCGGGATCTGGAGATTCTTTAGTTGGCAGGCCCACTGGAAATTCTACAAGCTTGGAACTCTTAGGGTTAAAGTCAAGATTAAAATTCGCGCCCTTCGCAAAAGTGTTAAGGAAATAATAATCTAAATCATATACGTCGGGCTGTAGGCCGGCCGCAGAAAGATTGTCAGTAAATTTCTGACCGATTTCTCGCAATTGTTCCAGCACCAGTTCTTTAAGAACGACTTTTGCATCGTCAGCGCTGTGAAATACCGCCTCAAGATTCTTCTCTTCCCGATAATTCTTGATTGTGTCGATAAACGACGCCTTGCCTTGGGCGATGGCCTCATTCAAATCGTCGCGATAAGGATAATCATAATCTTCCTGCAGGTCATCTAGTCGTTGTAATGCAGCCTCCACATCAGACGGCACCTCTACTGGCTCTCCATTTCGGGGAACACCTGGAATATCGCCATTTCGAATTCTATACGCATATAGCTGAACTGACTGCTCAAGAAACGCATACCAAAATTCATCGTCTTTAAAGGGATTAAGAAAATTGCTTCCAGCATCTTTGAGGGTCTCTTCCATTCTTTCGATAATATATGCCGCATACACATTACTGTAGTTGGTGGGGAAGGTGGGCGCAAACTTGCTAAAAGTGGCAATCGTTTTAAGGAAATGTGTTCCTACAAATATTCTAATGGTTGATAAAATAACACCCATTAAGCCTGCTTTTGCCGGGCGATCTAGAATTCGATTATAGGGAACCTCGACCACGCAATCTGGGTCTCCCTTAAGTCGCGAATCGTCAGGTATTTGGGGATACATTTGATCAATTTTATCTTGAATTTCCCCGAAATCTACCACCTCCGTGCTGGCTGGCTTACAGGGAGAAATTTCTGGAAACATTACATCCACGATTCCCATCCAGCCGGAGCCCGTCAGAGGTCGTACGTACATTGGGGGATTCATGTATGTTCCGCCATACTTGCCAGGGTCAAGATAGATAACGCGCGAGTCTCCCTCTCCAACATTAAATTGATTTAAACTTACTCCTAAAATCATATCTTCATTATTAATTGGGCGGCCGTCGGGCAGGCGTTCGCCGCGGGAATTATAATCAGGAACTGTCACATCATTATCCGACATTGGCATCCCGGGCGCTCCGGACTGCAAGCTGGTGCCTCGTGGAACTACGTACTGAAAATCATTAAAGGACAGTGTGTCAAACTTGGCGCCGTATTCCCATGCTTTCTTGTTATGTCCGATTGCGGCAGCAACGGACTTAAATTGAGAGCCCATAAAATCATCATACACTCTTTTTAGAGTACCGTACGGAATTTCTTGAGATAACATATCGTAAAGCGCCAACACTTGAGGAGCGCCGGAGGTCTTTCTTTCGAAACTCTGAGCCAAGTTTGGATATTGCGACAGGTTTAGCCGTCCGTCTTCGGCGCGCAATGGCTCCAATCCATCGTCAACAGCCAAGAATTCAAACTTCCTATCACGCAGAATGCCATAGTCCGTTTCTGATTTACGCTTTTTCTCTCGATCGTCATCGTCTTCGGGCGCAAGAGCATTGTTGTGATCGGCCGCTAGTGAATCTTGATTAAATAAATCTTGAATATATATTCTTACATTATCGGTAGGTCGATTAGCTATTATAACAGGAGGTGTCCTGGTCGGGCTTTGGACAACTGGAACACCTTCAGTGTCGGTCACAGAATCCTCCCCAGCTGTCTTGAGAGAGGGGGCCGCAGTTTGGCCGGCGTATGTGATGGCCATCGCGTTAGATTCATCGTCTGGGTTGAATTCATACAAATCGGAAAAATAACATTTAAGATTAAACCCGTAGGCAAAGGGAGATTGGCCACCATTAGGGCCGCGGTTCATACCCTTAGCGTTATCTCTAAATTTTAATTCAACATCTGGCGTCTCATACTTTTTGCGCGGATTCCTAATAAATTGAACCCTTTCGGTTTGAATATTGGGGATCGTGTCCGTGTTATATCCAGGGTTTGGAATACTCGTAATGCTCAGATTTGTGGCTGAAATATCAAGACGGTCAAACTTAATACTATAAAACTTATAATCTTGAGAGTTATTGTTACTATCAAACTCCATGGAGTTTTGGAGATCCTTAACTGCGCTGAATGATGCTCCACCGACTTCTGGAGATTCATGTTCTGAGCCGGCATTTTGAAACTGATACATTAGATATTCGGATACATAAATGGGATATGCTCCTTCTTGTCTTGGCAAGGGTGCAAATTTACGACCAAGGGCGTCTGCGCCGGCGGAATCCATAGTCAAGGAAGGCCTAACATAAAAATCCACATCCTCCTTGTTGTTAAAAGTTAATCGCTGGTGAGTACTGAATGGGCGCCCGAGCGTATCTGACATAATCATGTTAATAAGACCCCATCGTTTCATCCACGGGCCATTGTCCAACATATCGGTGGAATATGCCACCTTTAATTTTTCCATGTCTTTTTTGAGCACCGATGTGGCAGTGGCCACCATCTCCTCGGTTTCGCGAGGTAGCATTCCATTATCGCAACCTGGATCCGAAAAAATTGGAGGCAATTGATCCGCCACCGTGGGCCCGATTCCCTTGTTAATAATGTCTGCGACTTCTCCTAAATCATCCAGCATTGTTCCGCGCCATTTGTCAAACATTTCATCACACTGTTCGGGGCTGGCGCGCCCTTCCAAAAGTTGACATCTTAAATTCTTGAAATCTTCTAGTTTTTCCGGGGTGGCGCAGAGAGTCGGATTGACTGGCGTTTCGGCGCCCGGATCTATGGCGCGCAGGGCATCCTTCATATCGCTGCGAATATTTGCCGGCATTAGATTTCCTACATTCTTAAAGAAATCGCCGATTGCGGCACCACTCGGGAACGCGTCAGAATACTCAGGATATTCATTATCTACAATCTGTTCTATGATGTCTTGCATAGCTATGGGCGTATTACCGGAAAGTGCCTCTAACAATTCTGCCTGAGTAATCGCAGCGGATATATCTTCCATAAAACTGCGGGCTCGGTCAGGGTTTGCAAGTGCTTGACCGCCGGGGCCCAGATCGCTCATGATTTGAGTAACTGTATCATTGACCTCCTTCTCATCTGCGTCGTCACCACAAATAGAATCCTTGATGACATCACTAAATTTCTGCCTACCTGTCGCCATGGCCGGGAGTGATCCAATTAGGTCTCCCGTTACTTCCAACGCCTTGCAAATTGCGTCTCCTATTAAGGTACAAATTTTAACTAAAACCAATACAATAATCTTGATAACAAGCTCGATTATTAATTTCTTAAGTAACTTTTTGATTGCTTGCCATATATCCTTAAGAGTCGGAATATACATAAATGGGTTTTCAAAACGCGGCATCACAATTTCATTTTTGCCGCGACACCAAGGAAACCCTAAGCTCTTAATAAATTCAGGCAACCCTGGGTTAAACAGCGGGGGGCGCGGGCATTCCACCGTGGCAATAAGAATGGACACGATCTGAGCACCAGGAAATTTATTAAGCTGATCGAGTAAAAACAGATAGTCATCTTGAAATATATCCAACAATGCCAAAATATATGCATCAAGTATAAGCTGCGGATCGAGGGCGCCGGTTGCTCGGGCTTGATCGGACAGAAGTGCCTTCTCTGACAACGAGCGGCGCACAACTGTCGGATCCTGATCTCCAAATCCCGGGGCTTTTGTCGGAACCATGGTGCCGTTATTGTTGCGCATGGTTTCCTTTTGTGCCGCGACAAGCTTTTCGTTCTCCCAAGGCTTCTGAATCCCATAACCTCCAAAAAACGGCTCTTTGTTTCCTTCCACCAATTCTTGATTTGATGATTCGTATTCTTGTTCTGTGTCATAATTACCTTCCCCTTGGCCTACCAGACGAGAGCTAATAACCCCGTTTTGGAGGTTCTTTTGAACCATTTGATTGAGTTCTTCTTGCTTGGCCGGGGGTAATCCAACAAATAATTCCCCGAAATCATCCCAGGCCATGGCCTTCAACGCACTCTGAAGCATTTTTCTAATTGCTTCTTCAAGGGTTAAACCCCCAAGAAGACAATCCATAACCTGGGTTAAGAGATCCAATAATCCACAAATTTTGAGTCTCTCAAATCCTGTGGCCCACATATCATCGAGGGCCTGTAGGGGCGAACCGCCCGTATTGAACGTCAGCATTCTTAGGCAAAAGTGCGCAAAGATCTGATCCCGCGGATCAACCTCTTTGTACGCCTGCATGATTGCGGCGGACCACATATTGGTGTTGCCGTCCACTTCTGGGGTACCGTCGTTCTTTCCGACACTATTATTATCGGCCGATACCTCTGTAGGATCATGTCGACATAAATTCTTGTGGAATGCATATGCCACCGCGTCTCCGATGCTGAATACATCGTCCATAATATCTTGGCCTAGAGCTTTCATTTCGTTTTCTAGTGCGTCAGCAATGCAACCGCCGATGGTTTCGTCTCCTTCCACATCAGCATTTCCAACAGCAGTAGAATGTATGGGGGGATATGTATGCTTTTTCAATACTTCCTGCCATGGCTGTTCTTCGCGGGCTGATAAGTCGTTTTGGAATTCTTCGAGCTTTGCAAAATACGCAACGGCTGTCTTGTCTTTCCACGCCGGCAACGCGTGCAAACTTTGCAAATCACTTTTGTTATAAGTTATTGGTAGTTCGGCGCAGTCTTCAGTCCATACTTTTAATTTTTTAATATTATATTCAGCATCGAAAACCATTTCAAGTTCAACAACTTTAGATTTAGCAGTAAAAAGCTGAACGGTACCAGTATTAGCTATGTTAAGGCCGCGGCCGTTGAGCCACGCGTCTAACTGATTCATAACGTCGTACACAGCAGATGATGAAAACCCCATCGCGAGATCTCCATATCGTTCAAGATCTAGTACCCTTCCAGAGTCAGTGTACACAAGGTTGGCGCCCTCCATAGCTCTGAATACTTTATAATATCGGTTATATAAGTTTAATCCTTTTCTTACACGAATGTTCCAAATTAACATATCATGTGCATCGTATTTTACGGTGATGTCGCCCGGTTCCTCTCCCTCTTCTTCTTCCTCTTCTGCGTCTGGTAAGTCATTGATAACATCAAAATCTATAGAATACAAAAGCTTAAGATATGAACGTGGTCGAGGATCAAGCCAATAATCGGTGTGTTCCAGCGCTTGTGTCGCTATATCAAGAGATCCGCTGCTTTGATCTTTGTTGTTAATTTGTAAAATTTTCCTAACGGCGCCGTTTTTTGGGTACTGTCTTTTGTCAGTATATTCAATCCCATATTTACTCCAATAATCATCTATATTGATAACTTCTATTTCTTGAGTATGCATCACCACTTGCCACTGGCACAACTTTTCATTTAAGAATGCATCTCTATTTTTGCGCTTTTTCCAATCCGGCACAGAAGCTAAAGGATTTGGAGAGCACGGTAAACAAATATCAGGCGCCGGCTCTATCTCTGGGCACCCATTTGGATCGCCAGGATATTGAGGATCTGGAAACATATCCCCATTACGGTCTTGAAATGGTAAAAATTGTGATTTTATTTCGTCTGCCATAATATAATCTCAGTAGTTAAATTCTAAGTGACGCTCACGTTGCGGCTACAGATATATTTGTACCCAAAAGGAATACAATAATTAAACATAAACATAATATTATTGATCATCTGTTGCCATACATTATCATTTACAAATGTGATCCCCTCGGCGCATGCGGTAATAGATGCGGCGCTGACCCAAGGTCTAAATTGATCAATTCCGCAAACAGCGATAAATATTTCACAAATCATAGCTAGCATCAACACTGCGCTATTTAAAGTGTTGAGCTGTTCTGCAACCTCTACAAACGCATCACGAGTTATATATCCTAGCGGAACCGGCTGTAGTCCTCTAATCCTTTCGCGAGGATTAAATAGGCCGCCCCACACTACGCGGTCTTCGGTGCTATTTCCGGCAATCAATGAAATGGTTGGTGACGGCGTAAAGATATCCCCGCCCGTAGACAGTGTCTCTCCGTGGTTTCCAAATCCGGAATATCCCTCTCCAACGCCAGTAACAATCTTTACCCCCTCGCGACCTACAATGCGAACGGCATCCGCCTTTACTAAAATTCCTGAGCGCGCTATTGATTGGGGAGAATTATCCTGCGTTAGTCCTGCGTTATGATCGATATCAGTCAATTCACTAATATGAATACGGGCCGCGTCCGCAGCGAAACTTGGATCTACATATGCTGGCTTATCGGGGCCATCTCCTTTGTTGGCAGAGGCCATACGACCAACAACCAAGTCAATTGATGACGCCTTATCGGGCCCAAAAGCGCCGTAACCATCGCGATCCGATGCTGGGCGATCCGTGCCCAAGACGATATATGCGCCGGCGGTGTTTGAAAAAACGGTCTCATTGGGGGCTTTTTTATAAAACAATTTTCCCATGGGACGAGCAGTGTGGTATAGTCCACTTTTGGGGGGTAATTGATTAGCTTCTTTGAGTTTCTGCGGGGAGCTAGGGTTTTCTGATAGCGGGACGCCATCGGGTTCAGATTCGTTTATAAACATAAGTCCTCTCTATTGTACTGGCAACGCTTAGGTTTTGTATACTAATAATTAGCTTTTTGTTGAGAATGTGTAAAATATTAGCACTATTAAGACGCATGACACCCCGGATCGCCGGAACAGGGGGTTCGGGATGTGTCTGGATCGCATCCAGATATTACCCAGCCGGTCGGCCACCATGCCTTTCCGTCGGCTTCACATTTTTGTTTTTCGGTCTGCTGGTCTTTAGCTGGGTCTGGCGGCGGGGGTGTGTTTCCGCCGCCAGTAACCCCCCATTTCGCGAATCTGCCTTTATTCTTAAAGTCGCGTGCGGCGGTTTTACAAGCGCAACATGTGTTAATTCGATTTTTTTGTGCACAAAAATCTTTCAGCTTGTAGAAGTGGTTTAAATATACAGCGAAACCCATATTTTTGCATTTTCCGCATATCGAGCCGCCGGTACCTGCGGCGCCGGGATCCCAGCTGTTGAAGCTGACCGTATATTTGTATAAATCTTCAGGGTTGTTGGCGTTGCCAAATCCGCCCGGGAGAGATCCTCCTATTCCCTGCAGAGCTAATGCTACTGCATATCCGGTCCTATCTGCTCCGTGGGTACAGTGAATCATCGTGTTGCCGGAAGTCTTTGCAACTTTCACATAGCTGTCCTTGACCGACTCCTCATTACCGGCATCTAGAACTATTAATTTGGCGCCGAGATATTTGGCAAACTGTCCCTCCAAATCAGAGCCAACACACAATCCAGTTTGAGGATCGTAGCTGTGGCTGAGGTCGCCAGATTTAATCTTGCCGCCTGCGCCTATCTTCGCGCCGCCGTCATTATTGAGTCGATAAAATTTTGTAACTTTTTTGTCAGCAAACCATTTCATATTCCCCAAGGTTGGCTGATCAAGGCGGTAATTATTCTTTCCAAATTTTCCAAGTTGTTTCCCGGGTTTTACTGGCTTAATAGAATCAAACAAAGAAGAAAAATCGCCAGTCGATTGATGCGTGCACTTTTGGTGACGGCGCGTAAGGCCCGGTCGCGGATTGTCGGGGTTGTAAAGCTGCTTACCGTCAGCCAATTGTGTCCCAGCTGCATAGTTCAAATTTTTTAATATGTGACACTCGCCACCAGGTGCTGCGGGGGGCTCCTCAATACTGTATAGTGCAACGAACTCGCCATGCTTCAGGGTCAAATCTTCCTTTCTTACCAATACGATGTCACCGCGGGTGACCGTTGCAGCTAACTCCTGATCTGCCGCAATATACATCGTGTGCAGACCAATGATTCGCCATGTATACTTCGGGCTTTCTGTGTATGCGGGATCGCACACATCTTCCAAGAATGCGTCGAAGCCATGGCTCCCCCCGTCTGTGGCCATGATTCGCGCGTTGAATCCGTAGTAGGTTCCGCCGTCGCCTGTATTTCCTATTCCATAATATCTAACTTCCGCTGGAGAGAGTTCTCGATATCCGGTCAGTGCCCGGGCTTTGTAGAAGGGGCCTTGTGTGCCTTCTGGTGCGGCCGCTCTACGTGTGGCGTGGCCAAGAAGATCTAGTGCTGCACCAGGCGCGGAGAAATCAGACCAATCGTATAAATCATCCCCCATTGTTTCTCTCCTTGAAGCTTAACATTGCTCTCCCCCAATCTCTTGGTAATAGTGACTAGGAAAAGTTCCCGTGCGGTCTGATTTTTCTTTGCCAGTTTTACGCATCTCTTTGACCGCGGGGCCGCGTAGGTGGCGGGCAGCCAACATTCCAGCTACATCGCCAGGACTATCACGATCAATTAAATTGTTCTTGATGAGCCACTGAAAGTTTTTATTTGTATACGTATAAAAAGCTGTTTCTTGAACGTCTCCCTTGTTCTTCTTCCATTCGTCCCATGAGCTTACATCGACCCAGTATGAGTCGTCCTCTAGGATTGTTTTTGCGAGAGATTCACAACCATCTCCTTGCCGTTTACATCCGCCGTCTTTCATTCTTTTGAATGCCTCTGGTTTGAGTACTTTTTCGGCCGTTAGAGCTTCTATACCAAATTGATATCTTCCGGTATACTGCCACTGGTTCGTGGCTGTATAATCTCCCTTTTCAGATCCGGATTCGCGTTTGGAGAGTGATTTTTGATATTGCTCCCACTTATCCTTTCCAAAATATTTTCTAACATCTTCGGAGCTTTGTACACCAGGGATGCATGCTGGATCGGGCTTAATCTTAATGCTTTCAAAATTAATCGTTCTTTTTTGAATCCCTCGAACTCGCCGGCCAGCAAAGCTGTCGCGAGTAATGGTCATTTTCTTCACACTGAGGGGATCGTGCGTAATTTCACCAAACATTTTGATAAGTATCGCACAACGCTCTTCTTCGGCGGGTGACGGATCCTCAACCGCCATTAATTTCAAATAACGTCCGT